>Ga0207644_10003654_pt1 | contig 9976 bp, 11 predicted proteins | sample KBSS73metaG_FD_184326 | JGI IMG/M metagenome (GOLD analysis project Ga0207644, IMG submission 184326) | Switchgrass rhizosphere microbial communities from Kellogg Biological Station, Michigan, USA - KBS S7-3 metaG (SPAdes) (version 2) | ecosystem: Host-associated > Plants > Roots > Rhizosphere >... | reverse complement strand
CGCCTCGACCAAACAATTCAGCTTCAGAGCAAGCTCCGGTCAGATTAAAACTTCCCCCGTCCTGCGCGGGCTTGACCCGCGCATCCATGCTGATCGGCAGCAAATCGATTGCGCGGCATGGATTGCGGGTCAAGCCTGGAAAAGACGGGGAGAGGTGCGTTTCAATTCAATCGAACATTCACCAGCCGCGGCGCCTGAGCGCCTCGCGGATAGGGCGATGATTAGGGTCAGCCACCCTTGGCCGCGCCGCCGCCGGCCTCGGCGACCAGCCATTCCGCAAATTCGCGCACCTGCGGCTTTCCGGCGGAGAGCGTCGACCTGATGATGAAATACGCGCGCGATCCGACCAGCGTCTGTTTGAACGGAGCGACAAGCGCGCCCGACTGGATGAGATCATCGACCAAGGGCTGACGGCCGAGGGCGACGCCCTGCCCGCTCACCGCCGCCTGAATCATCTGCTCATACTGGCTAAAGTGCAGCGCGCCCGCAGGTTTGAGCTCGCCGACGCCGAGCGCGGTAAGCCAGGTTCCCCAGTCCACATACGCTTCCGTCCCCGCATAGTCGAAATGCAGCAGCGTGTGATGGACGAGATCCCGTGGCTGTTTCAGCGGCCGGGCTTTGTCACGCAGCAGCGCGCGGTTACATACCGGGATCATCTCCTCGCCGAACAGCCGAACCGCGCCCTCCGGCACCGTGTCCGGCCGGCAGTAGCGGATGGCAACGTCGATCAGGCTGCGTTCGAGGTTGAGCGCGTCGGTGGTCGCCGACAGCCGCACGTCGATGTCCGGATGAAGTGCCGTAAAACGCCGCAGCCGCGGGATGAGCCAGAGCGAAGCGAAGCCCGTCGTCGTGGTAATGGCGAGCTGGCGCGCCCGGGTTTCCGCTCGCAGCCGGTCGGTCGCGGCCTGCAGCCGATCGAAGACGTCGGTGGCGATCCGATAGAGCGCCTGGCCGTTGTCGGTCAGCGTGAGCGACCGCGACCGCCGCTCGAACAGCCTCAGGCCGAGACTGTCCTCGAGCGCCTTGATCTGCCGGCTCACCGCGGACTGGGTGATGAACAGCTCTTCGGCCGCCTTGGTGAAGCTCAGGGTCCGCGCGGCCGCCTCGAAGCCTTGCAGGAAGGCGAGATGGGGCAGGCTGTAGCGTCTCCCAGGCATTCCAAAAACTCATCCATCCCGTGAAGAAAGATCGTTTGAGCGGCGCCCCGCAGAGGGCCATTGTTAAAGTGAAGGTAGCGATTCCACCGTATGCGTCAATCGTAAATGAATGCATCAAACTCATGTATCAGGAGGCTTTCATGGCTACTCCGCTCGACACTCCGATCCACCTCAAGGAACGGGAGTCTCTGCGCGTTCACGATGGCGCCGGCCTGGAGGTGCGGTGTCTCCTGGGCAACCTTTGGATTACCGAGGAAGGAGAGCGCGACGACACGATCATCGACCACGGGCGCTCGTTCGTGCTCGATCGGTCAGGTCTCTCGCTCGTCACTGCGCTGGGCGGTCCGGCTCTTGTGATCGTGCAGCCGGGACGCGTCTTTGCGCCTCATCCGCTCCGCCACGCGGCGTAAGTGCCATGGCTCGCGCGCAGCCCGGGTGCGCCGGCGCGCTGCATTTGCCGGCCGAGCCATGGGTGACGTTGCGTCCGATCACTCCGGACGACGCCAAAGTGCTGCAGGCCTACGTGCGCGGGCTCTCGCCGGAGTCGCGCTACAATCGCTTTTTGGGTGCGCTCCAGGAACTGCCTCCGGCGGAGCTTGAGCATGTGACCCATCTCGATCGAAAATACGATCTGGCGCTGCTCGCCGAGATGAAGGTCGGGGGAGCTTCGGTCGTGATCGGCGAAGCGCGCCATGCGTTCGCGCCTGATCGGCTCGAATGCGAGTTTGCGCTTTCGGTCGCCGATGGCTGGCGCCGCTCGGGAATTGGTACGCTGCTGATGGCCGAGATCGAGCGGCGGGCCAGAAGCTTAGGCGCCCGGCGTCTCGTTGCCGAGACGTTGCGCTCCAACGACGCCATGAAGGCGCTGGCGCAGAAGACTGGTTTCAGCCTGGCCGATATGCCTGACGACGCCCGGCTGGTCCGCATCGTGAAAGATTTGGCGCCGTCGCAAAGCGCTCTGCGTCCGCGACGCGTGCACAGCGGCCCCGATCTGCCCCTGGCCGCGTAGCAGGCGCAGTCGGGTCGCGCCCGCGTGCTCGCAGTTGGTCCGATCAGACGATCCCCCGTGAAAAAATTATTCGCCGCGCCGCCGGATAGTGCGCGCGGCACCGTGGCCAGCGGGGTTTCTTCCCCGCAGCGTTCTCTCAGGAGCAACGGAAAGCGCCACGCTGCTCGCCGATTGCCGCGCGCGTCGCCCTCGGCAAAAATTCATTTGAAGGCCGCGAGCTCGATGATGCGGGCCGTGGACGTCGCGGCTGCGAGCGACTTTCCTTCCGCGTCCGACAGCGTCCCTTCGAGAAAGACCAGTTCGCGCCCGCGGTGGGCGACGCGGCCAAAGCCGATGATCGGCCCCGGCCGCGCCGGCCGATAGAAGCTGGTCTTGAGCTCAAGGGTCTGCGTGAATCGGTCACCGCCGAGGAATCCGACGGCAGCGGGGCCCATCGTATCGTCGAGCATGGCGGTGAGTATTCCCCCCTGCACCGTTCCGGCCGGGTTGAGGAAATCTGGCCTGGCCTCGAAGCGCACGCGAATTTCGCCGCGGCCCGGGTCGATTGACACGAGGGTCCAGCCGAGGAGACGCGCCACCGGCGGCATCGGCGCGCGGCCTTCAATCATGTCCCAGAACGGTCCGCTCCGTGCCGCCTCGCTCATTCGCCTCCCCTTGATCGAGACGCACGGCGGGCAGCGACAATCGCTGCCGCCGTGCTCTCCGCGCCAGTCCAAGAGATGCCGGGCCCTATTTGACCGCGGCGGCGCCGGCCAGGCACACCACCTCGTCCTGCGAGCCGGTCGCGCCGGAGCAGCCGACCGCGCCGACGATCTTGTTGTCCTCGACCAGCGGGATGCCGCCGCGCGAGGCGACGATATCGTCGAGCGTCGCAAGATAGTTGCGGCCCTGCTGCATGGCATCTTCGAAGACCTTTGTCGGCCGCCGGAACTTCGCCGCAGCGCGCGCCTTGTGCTCCGAGATGGCGATCGAGCCGATCTGGGCGTTGTCCATGCGGGCAAAGGCGACGAGATTGCCGCCGGAGTCGACGACCGCAACGTTCAACGGCCAACTGTGGTTGTTGGCTTCGGCTATCGCCGCCTGCACCACGGCTTGCGCCTTCTCCAAGGAAATCGGCGTGCCGTAGGGGGTGCTGAACGGCATCTTCTCCGGCACGGCGTCGAGCGGATTTGGCCCGCCCGGAGTCGTCGACTGGGCATGCGCTGCGGCGGCGGCGAGCAATCCACCCGTTAACAATACGGCAGTCCTGATACGCACATTCATCGGCCTTCTCCTCGGTTAGCGGCGTTCGCCGTCGCAGGTGTCGAGCGCGATACTAGGAGAAATGCGGGGATGGGTTCCAGCGTGTCGGCGCCCGCGGCCGCCGCTGAAAATCTCGGAGGCGCAGCGCTGCCGGGCGCAGTCAGGCGCACAAAAGCGAACGGCCTCGGCCCCGAGGGAGATGGGCCGAGACCGCTCTGATGTCGGAAGGCGCCCCATCAAACGCCCCACCCCGACACTTGAGCGATCATGCCGAAACGAAGTTGACCGATCGTTACCTCTCGCCGCCGGCCCATTTCCGGCTGGCTCGCGACGATTGCCGTTGCGCCTTGTCCGTCCGCATGTCTGAGACAGGCCCGGCCGCACGTCCGGCATAAAGACGCATCGACAGAATGATAGCCTTATTGGCTGGCAGCGCTGCCTGCGGGCGCGCGCGAAAGGTTTTTTGCTGCGAGTTCGTCGAGATACTCGCTCCAGTACTTTTCGCGGTTGCGGCCGAGCTCGAAGAGATAGTCCCAGGTGAAGATGCCGGTCGAATGCATGTCGTCGAAGACGAGCCGCACTGCGTAGTTGCCGACGGGATGCAGCTCGAGGATCTGCACGTCGCGCTTGCCGGCTACGGTACGCCGTTCGCTCGGAGAGTGACCCTGGACCTCAGCGCTCGGGCTGCGCACGCGCAAATATTCGGCCGTCAGCTCGAAACTCTCGCCGCTGTCGAATGTGACGGCGAGCAACGTGCGCTGCTTGTGCAAGCGCAATTCAGTCGGCCACGGATTGCTCATGCCTGATCGCTGTTCACGGCGGCTTCGCCGGCCGCTGCGGCTCCCGCGATCTTGCCAAACACTGCGCCGGACATCAGGCCGGTACCCCCGGGGTAGTTGAAGTAGAACAGGCCGCCGACAAGCTCGCCCGCGGCATGGAGGCCGCCGATCGGCCTATAGTCGGTGTTGAGCACCTGCGCCTCGGTATTGATGCGCAGGCCGCCGAACGTGAAGGTGACACCGCAGGTCACGGCGTAACCCTCGAACGGCGGCGTATCGATCAAGTTCGCCCAGTTGCTCTTATTGACTGCGAGCCCCGTCGTGCACCGCCCGTCCTTGACGTTGGGATCGAACGGGACATCGGTGCGCACCGCCTGGTTCCATGCCTTCATGGTGTCGAGGAAGGCGGCCCCGTTCACGCCTTCGAGCTTCTGGGCGAATTCCTCGATGCTGTTTGCCGTCACTTTGGTGATCTGACGGATGCGATATTCATCGCGCAGCAGGTGCGCTACCTTGCGGTCGAAGACCTGCCAAGCGAACTGGCCGGGCTGCTCCAGAACGGCGCGGCCGTATTTGGCGTAGGTGTAGTTGCGGAAATCGGCACCCTCGTCGAGGAAGCGCTTGCCGCCGGCATTGATCAGGATGCCGAACGGATACGAGTGCTTTTGGAACTGATCGCCGACCGCGAGGTCGCCGAATTCGGGCGCGTTCATGTCCCATTGCACCGCGTGGCAGCCCGACCAGTTGCCGCACGGCGACGCGCCGACGGCGAGCGCCATGCGGATGCCGTCGCCGGTGTTGAAGCGCGAACCGCGCACCTTGGCGAGGTCCCAGCCGGGGCCAAGATAGCGCGTGCGCCATTCGGCATTGGCTTCAAAGCCGCCGCAGGCAAGAACAACGGATCTGGCGCGCAGTTCGCGTAACGCGCCGTCGTGGCGCACCCGCACGCCTTCGACGCGGTCGCCGTCGAACAACAAATCGAGGGCGCGGGTGGCGTAGCGCAGCCCAATGCCGTGCTTTCGTGCTGCGGCGGTGAGCATGCCGATGAGGCCCGGGCCGCCGCCGACCGCTTCGACGGTGAGCCCGCCCCAGAACTTGAACCGGCCGCCGATCTTGAATGCCTGCCGGCCGTAGATGGGAATGAAGCGCACGCCCTTGCCGCGCAACCAATTGAGGGTTGGAAAACTACGTTTGACCAGAAGCTCGACGAGATCGGGATCGGCGCGATGCTGCGTTACTCGCGCCATGTCGTCGAAAAACTGCCCGGCGGTGTAGGTGCCGAAATCCGTGCTCTCGATTTCCGCCGCCGTGAGATCTGGCACCAGCGTTTTGATATCGTCGACGCCGTCATAGACGACGCGGATCGCGCCGGCGGTGAAACGGCTATTGCCGCCGGACTCCTCCTCCGGCGCCGCTTCGATCATGAGCACGCGCGCGCCACGCTCCCGCGCCGCGAACGCCGCGCAGAACGCGGCATTGCCGGCCCCCACCACGATCACATCGGCATCGGATTCGGTCATGCGCCGGCCTCACGGGAAAGAATTCGCACTTTCGCAAGGGCGCAAGCGGCAACGCCCGGCGACGCTGACGCCAGCATATCGTCCCGTGCTCGCCCCGCCACGAAGAGAACCTTCACTCCGCGGCCTGGGCGACGCCGCCATGCGCCTTCGACCAGGCGGCCGGGTCTTTCATGAACGTTTCCACTTCCTCGAGCTTAGCCTTGTCGAACCGGCCGCTCTTCTTCGCAACCTCCAGCACGTCCCACCAGGTGGCGAGCGCGTGCAGGGTCACACCGAGATCGGCCAGGATTTTTTTGCCCTCCGGAAAAATGTCGTAGAAGAAGAAGACGAAGCAATGCTCGACAATGGCCTCGGCCTCACGCAGCGCATTGCAGAAATTGACCTTGCTGCGGCCGTCGGTGGTCATGTCTTCGACCAGGAGCACGCGGTCGCCCGGCTCGATGTGGCCCTCGATCTGCGCATTGCGGCCGAACCCCTTCGGCTTCTTGCGCACATATTGCATCGGCAGCATCAGGCGGTCCGCCATCCAGGCGGCAAAGGGAATGCCGGCGGTCTCGCCGCCGGCGACGGCGTCGAACTGCTCGAAGCCGATCTCGCGCTCGACCGTCGCCACGCCGAAATCGATGAGCGTGCGCCGCACGCGCGGGAACGAGATGAGCCGGCGGCAATCGGTGTAGACCGGGCTCGCCCAGCCGGAGGTGAAGATGAACGGCTTCTCGGTCATGAAGCGAACCGCCTCGACCTCGATGAGCATCTTCGCCGTCAGCTCGGCGATCACCTCCTTATCGGGAAAACCGGTCATCGATCCTCATTCTTTGCTTCCGCTCCATTTGTTGAGCACGGCAAACTGGGTACCCGTCGGCGGCGGTACCGTAACCTATTCTTCTTCCCGTGACTGACCCTCCAGGGACGCAAGGAGCACGGACGTCAACTGGCCACCACCTTCCATTCGATGGTCTCGCCACCGCGATAAACCAACGCGCGTTCGTCGGCGCCGCTCACGGCGATGTCGGCCGGTGCCGTCCACGCCGATTTCTCCAGCGTGATCGTGTCCTCGTTCGGCGGCACCCGATAGTGCTTCGGCCCGTTGAGCGACGCGAAAGCCTCGAGCTTGTCGAGCGCGCCTTCCTCCTCGAATACCTTGGCATAGGTGGCGAGCGCGACCGGCGCATTGAAGATGCCGGGCGCGCCGTTGGCCGCAACTTTGCGCGCCAGCGGATGCGGCGCCGAATCGGTGCCCAGAAAAAATACGGCGGCGCCCGAAGTCGCCGCCTTGCGCAACGCAGCGCGGTCCTTGGCCGCCTTGATCACCGGCATCGCGTACATCATCGGCTTCAAGCCCGCGCCCAGCCAGTCGGTGCGCGTCAGGCTGAGATGGTAGGGCGTAATGGTACCCCCCACTTGCGGCGCGGCGCTGCCGACGAAATCGGCGCCCTCCTTCGAGGAGACGTGCTCCAGCACCATAGGCAGGCCGGGAAATTGCCTGACCCATTTCGACAGCCGCCGATCGATGAAGGCTGCTTCGCGATCGAAAATGTCAATGTCCGCGGCAACCTCTTCACCGTGCATCAGGAACGGCATGCCGATCTTCTCCATGCGCTCCAGCACGCCGACGATCTTGCCGTAGTCGGTGACGCCGGCCGCCGAGTTGGTCGTGGCGTTGGCCGGATAGAGCTTGGCGCCGGCGAACACGCCGTCGCGGAAACCGCGCTCGAGATCATCCGCATTGGTGTCATCGGTCAGATAACAGGTCATCAGCGGTTGGAAGCGCGACCCTTGCGGCAGCGCCGCCCTGACCCGCTCGCGATAGGCGATCGCGTCGCGCGTGTTGCGCACGGGCGGTACGAGATTGGGCATCAGGATGGCGCGGCCGAAGACCTTTGCGGTGTACGGCAACACCGCCCGGAGCATTTCGCCGTCGCGAACGTGCAGGTGCCAATCGTCGGGCCGGCGAATGGTGATGCGCGTGGTCATGGAAACAATCGCTCGGTGGTCAGTAATCACCGAATCCGCAGTGAGGCAATGCCGGCAGTAGTCGCCGCACCACGGCCACCTGTCGGCGGCAGTGACTAGGGCGCGCCGCCGCGGCCCGGCGGCAGTCAGGAGCGCCCGGTCCCCTCCCCGCCTGTCGGCGCCCCGCCGGCCGGTCTGCAACAATGCCTGCCGATGGCGCGTTAGTGGACTGCTCGACCCGCCGACTGCGGTCGAATTCCGGCGCTCGACAGGACTGGCCGCGCATGCAGATGACCTATCCCGAGTTCCTGAAGCGGACGCTCATTTTCGTCGCTGTCGCCGTCCTTCCGTTTCTCATCTGGTACCTGTTCGGTGTCGTTCTCATCACCATTGGCGCGATCATCCTCGCGATGCTGCTGCGGCTCGGCGCCCAGCCGCTCGTCCGCTGGCTCTCGCTGCCGGAGCCGCTCGCGCTCCTGATCTCCGGCTTTCTGATCCTCGGCGTCATTGCCGCCGCCGGGTATCTCTTCGGCACCCGCATCACCGCCGAATTCCAGGACGTGGCGCAAAGGGCCCTGTCCGCGACTGCGGACATTCATGACCGACTGGAAGGTTCGCCGTGGGGCAAGTTCCTGCTCGATCACTTCAGCGGCTCGGACGTCTCGGTGACTGGCGTGCTCTCCGGTCTTTTGAAGATCAGCTCCAGATTCCTTGAAGCCGTCGTCATCATGGTGATCAGCGCCGTCTACCTTGCGGCGCAGCCGCGCCACTATCGCAACGGCCTGATCTGGCTGTTCCCACCACGCGCGCATGCGCACGCTGCGAGGATCGTCGACGGCGTCGGCGAAGCGCTCCGCCTTTGGCTGCTGGGCCAATTGATCGAGATGGTTCTGATCGGCGCGCTGTCGATGATCGCGGTCTGGATCATCGGCGTGCCCTCACCGCTCGCCCTCGGGCTTATTGCCGGCATCGGCGAGTTCATCCCCTATGTCGGGCCGCTCCTCGCGGCGGTCCCCGCGCTTCTGGTGGCACTGACCAAAAGTCCGGAGGCGACGCTGTGGACGGCGGTGGCCTACCTGATCATCCATCAGATCGAGGGGAACATTGTCGCCCCGCTGATCCAGCGGCGCATGGTGTCGATCCCGCCGGCGGTGATGCTGCTCGGCATCGTGGCGATCACCTATCTGTTCCGGGCGACCGCAATCATCTTTGCCGCCCCCATCGTCGTCGTCATCTTCGCCGGCGTTACGCTGCTCTACGTGCAGGATACGCTCGGCGAGCGGACCGCGCTGACGCGGAAACTGCGCTGAGGCGGGACGGGCTTGCGCGCCTCGGTTATTGTGTTCGTGCTGATTCGACGTTTGCTTGCGATGGGCGGCGTGGCGCGTCGGCCGGCCAACGCTCCCAGTTCGGCAGACTTAGGGCGCCAAGCGGGCAGCATTTTGTGAGGGCGTCCACAAAAATCGCGAAACCCGGCGTGGCGATCAAAGTTTCGGCCTATTCGCGCGAAATGGAGTGATAGGGGCGGACTTTGCGTCGCGGTCGGCCAGGGGCAAGGGGGACCTACCATGGGGGCGCTCTCACTGCGCGCGAGGAGTGAGGCTAGGCGATTGCGGGCTTGGCCGCGGAAAGCGTGCCTTGCCGTTGCCGGTGCCGTTCTCCTGATCGGCGCCAGCGATCTCGCCGAAGCCGCAAAGGCCCGTAGCCAGCGGCAAGTAGCTTCGATCGAAACGCGCGACGGCGGCGAGCCGATCATGGCTATCGTCTCGCTGCGAAGCCAGCAGATCACTGTCTATGACGCCGAGAGCTGGATCCTGCGGGCGCCGGTTTCCAGCGGTCAGAAGGGGCGCGAGACGCCGGCGGGCATCTTCAGCGTCATCCAGAAGCAAGCCGAGCACTACTCCAACCTCTACGACGACGCCTTCATGCCGCACATGCAGCGCCTGACCTGGTCGGGCATAGCGCTCCACGGTGGCGTCGTGCCCGCGCATCCGGCGTCGCATGGGTGCATCCGGCTGCCCTACGAGTTTGCCGACCGCTTGTTCGACATCAGCAAGGTGGGGATGCGGGTCATCGTGGCGCCGGGCAACGCGGCGCCCGCCGCCATCAGCCATCCGGCGCTGTTCCAGCCGAAGGCGGACGCCGCCGCTATCGCCGCCGCGCGGGCCGCGCAAGCCGAAGAGGCAACCGCCAAGGCAGAGAAAGCGCGTCTCGAGGCCATCGCAGCCGGCCGGGAAGCCGCGCAAGCCATGACGCCGGTCCGCACGGCGGAGCTGCTGAAGTTCAAAGCCGAGACGCAACTCGCGGCCGCCGAGC
>Ga0207644_10003653_pt1 | contig 9980 bp, 6 predicted proteins | sample KBSS73metaG_FD_184326 | JGI IMG/M metagenome (GOLD analysis project Ga0207644, IMG submission 184326) | Switchgrass rhizosphere microbial communities from Kellogg Biological Station, Michigan, USA - KBS S7-3 metaG (SPAdes) (version 2) | ecosystem: Host-associated > Plants > Roots > Rhizosphere >... | reverse complement strand
CGCGTGATCGTCGTTGAGTATCAGACCATGGGGGAGGTAAAGCTGGAACTGCAGCGCGTTTTGCTTGATCTCGGCTACTACACCGTGCACATGACCAAGGGAAACATGATCGCCATTAACTCCCTCGCCGACGACTGGCGCCAACTCTGAGCACACAAGAACGCCCGACCGAAGCCGGGGATGGGCTCGCAACCTCGGTATCAGTCCGCTTCCTCAAACGCCGCCGGATATTCAAGCGTTCCGGCCGGCCCGAGCTTGGCGGCGCTCGTCATCTGCGCTTGCTTGATCTGACCGGGCCCGAGAATGTGAAAGACGGTCTCGCCGGCGGCGATCAGGTAGTCCGCGACGATCCTTCGATGGCACCGCCACCACAAAGTTTCCGCACACATGAGCGTGCAGCGCTGGGCGTGCCCCAGTTCGCGCAGCTTGTTGAACCCGACGTGAAAATCCTCGCCCATGGCGTAGTCGGCGTAATTGTGAAAGCTCTTGTTCTGCCAGAACGCGTTCGTGGCCGGCGGTACGTCCGGCTGCCTTCCCCGCAAGCCGCCAAGAGCGGCCACGTGCACGTATCCGATATCGAGAGTGGACAAAAATTCGGCGAGCGCGGCGCTGTTGTATTGCGGATTGCTGCGTGAACGCGGCATGGTCCGCACGTCGGCAACAAGACCGAGTTCCGCACTCTTCAGCAGGGTCGTGAATTCATCGAGCGATCGGGTCGAATGTCCAATGGTAAAGAACGGATTCGTCATTCGCCGCCACTCTCAGGGATATGTATGACGCGGCGCGCAGCCCCGCCATTGTTCCGATGATGGCCCGCCTTTCGGTCCCCGGGCTGCGCCGCGCTGAGACCCAGGGAAAACCCAGTGACCCGAAGAACCGTCACGGTCAATGACCGCATGCAGAAGAACTATCGGTACACGCTCAGCGAGCCAGCAGGACGAAACTTCGATCCCGAATTCCGCCCGGAGCTCACACCAGCGGAGATGCTCTGCCTTGGCGTGTTCGGCGGCAAATACATGACCGACTGCAGGCGCGAGTTTCCGCCGAGTTGGTTCAGCCGCGCGAAGCTCGCGAAGGGTCGGGCCGATCCTTCGCTCAACTACTTCGGCGTCCGCGCGAGCCAGCCGCTCTCGGCATGGCGCAAGAAGGGCTGGATCCATCCGGCCGATCCGCGCGGCTGGTTCCAATGGTACTGCCGCTACTACATGGGCCGCCGCATGCCCGAGGAGGACGCCCGGCAGATCAAGCGCTGGAAGGCGATCCGGCGTCACGTCCGACAGGTCGAGCGAAACTGCGAGCCCGGCGATTTGACCTGCCGCAAGCGCCAGCGCCAGGCGCTGCTGCACTGGGCCTACGACAGCCGGAAGATCTGATCGCCGCGGGCGCTATTCGATCACCTCGTCGGCAGTGGCAAGAAGCATCGGCGGTATCTCCGCTGTTATCGCGAACGAGTGCTCGTCCCCGCACTGGCCGCAGCTGCATGTGAAAGACTGGCGTTGTAGCCAGCAATCATGCGGGGTAGGTTTTGCGGCAAAGCTGCCGAGGAGGATTTTACCGAATCCTCGCGGGATGCCGCACAGCCAGCATGCCGTCGGCGGGCGCTTCCCCCGAAATGGCGAACGCGCAGGCGCCTTGGAGGAAATGCCATGACGACAGCCGCCGACGCCTCCAGTCCATCTGCAGCGGCCGCCGCCTCAGCTTCATCCGTTCCGTGGTGGAAGGAGCCTACCAAGGAGCAGTGGCTGGCCTGGGTTGCGGCATGGCTCGGATGGACCCTCGATGCGTTCGACTTCACCATGTTCCTCCTGATCATGGTGCCGATCTCGCAGGAATTTCATGTCCCTTTGACTGACGTCGCGTTTGTGCTGTCGGTGACGTTGTGGCTGAGACTCGTTGGCGCCGTCGGTTCCGGTTGGCTCGCCGATCGAGTCGGGCGCAAGATCCCGTTGATGATCTCGATCCTGTGGTATTCGTTCAGCAACTTCGCGGCGGGATTCTCACCGACATTCACTTATCTGTTTCTGTTCCGCGCACTGCTCGGCATCGGCATGGGGGCCGAATGGCCGGCCGGCGCCGCACTCGCGATGGAGACGTGGCCGGTGCGTTCCCGCGGCTTCATGGGCGGCGTCCTGCAAGGCTCGTGGGGACTTGGCTTCATGCTGTCGAGCGGCATCTATGGCTTGTTCTATACCTCGATCGGCTGGCGCGGCATGCTGTGGATCGGTGTCTTGCCGGCTCTCTCCGTTTTCTATGTGCGCAAATTCGTCAAGGAGCCGCCGATCTGGCTGGAGAACCGGCGGCGACAGCGTCTTGAGCAGCGGGAGGTTCGTGCGCCGCTCATTTCCATCTTCAAGCGCGACGTTCTCGGCAACACGTTGAGCGCCTGTTTGTGGCTGGCCGGCGGCTTCGTCGCCTTCTACTCGGTCAACGCGCTTTTTGCGACGCATCTGCAAAAGGACCTGCACCTTTCACCAGCGCTGGTCGCGACGCCTATTTTCTTCGCCAATCTCGGCACGTTCCTCGCGTCGTGCGGATGGGGCTGGTGGGCCGATCGCATCGGCCGGCGCTGGTCGACGATCATTCCGGCGCTGATCGCGCTGCCGCTCGCACCGCTTTACCTGCTCTCCACCGACTTCGTGTGGATTGCGGCGGGCTTCATCGCGCAGGGAATGTGCGCCGGCGGCGGCATGCAGGGGCAGATGGTGGCATACCTCAACGAACGCTTCCCCACCGAGATACGGGCGACCGCAAGCGCCTTCTGCTACCATCAGGCGGGCATCTTCGGCGGTTTTGTGCCCGTGATATTGACCTTCCTTGCCGAGCGTTTCGGTACTGGTTTGGCTGTGCCAATGATCGTCGGCACCTGGATCGGCTGCATCGCCTGGGCGGTTGCGGTCTTCTACGGTCCCGAGACCAAAGGCAGAGTCCTGGTGCCCGATCTGGTCGTCGCCTGAGCCACAAGGCTTGGTTCGGGGGCTCGCACGCACTCACTCCCACCGTCGCCCGCCCCACTCGAGTTAAATCGTCAAGGACAATCGCATGAGCTGCGTCCACGTTGTCCGCATTCACAGGAATGGCGGGCCCGAAGAGCTTCGCTATGAGGAAGTTGAGGTCGGCGACCCGGGGCCCGGCGAGGCGCGCGTCCGGCACACGGCCATCGGTCTCAACTTCACTGACATCCATCATCGGACCGGGCGCTATCCGCTGCCGCAGTTTCCGCACGTGATCGGCATGGAGGCAGCAGGCGTGGTTGAAGCCGTCGGCGCCGGCGTGACCGAGATACGCCCGGGCGACCGCGTGGCCTACGCGTCGGAAAAGCCGCGCAGCTATTCGCAAGCGACCGTGATGCCGATTGGCCGGCTCGTGACGCTGCCGGATTTCATCGACGACGAGACCGCAGCCGCCGTGATCCTGAAGGGCCTGACCGCGCAGTATCTCATCCGCAGCGCTCATCCCGTCAGCGCCGGCGAAACCATCTTGATTCAAGCGGCCGCCGGCGGCGTCGGGCTGATCATGTGCCAGTGGGCGCGCCATCTCGGGGCGCGGGTCATCGGCACTGTCAGCACCGCGGAGAAGGCGAAACTCGCCACGCAGCACGGCTGCGAACATCCGATCGTCTACACGCAGGAAGATGTCGTCGCGCGCGTGCGCGCTCTCACGGACGGGGCCGGGTTGCCGGTTGTCTACGACGGTGTCGGCGGCAGCACCTTCGAGACGTCGCTCGCTTGCCTGCGCCGCCGCGGCCTGTGCGTGTCATATGGAACAGCGGGAGGACTGATCCCGCCCTTCGATCTGTTTCGCCTCAACCGGATGGGCTCGCTCTATGTGACCAGCGCCGGGCTCGCCGACTACCTGCACACCCGGAGCGAAATGCTGGAACGGGCTGCCGATCTGTTCTCCGTTCTTAAGAGCGGCGCAGTGCGCATCTCGATCAATCAGCGTTATCCGCTCGCCGACGCTGCACGCGCGCACCGCGACCTGGAAGCGCGACGCACGGTTGGAAGCACGATCCTGATACCGTGAGTTCGGGACTGTTTCGAAGTCTGCCGGCCGGCGCCTTGGGCGGCGATACAGCGTCCGCGAGGGCGACCTGGAGGCTTCTGGCGTTCTCCCAGCGGCTGCCGTAGCCTTTCTCTGGCGAGCCAATGCGGCAAGCGGCCGAAAGGCACGCCGCCGTCGCCGTGCGGGAGGAAACAACGATGAGGCAAATGAAGCTGATCGGCTTCCTGCAGGCGCAGAACTGTTCGAACTACCCGGCATCGTGGCGCCACCCGCTGGCGCAGGCCAATTGGGCGTCGCGCGAATACTATGAAAATATCGGACGCACGCTCGAAGCGGGCAAATTTCATCTCGCTTTCTTCGATGATCGGCTCGCCATCCCCGACCGTTTCGGCGACAACTTCAGCGAAACGGTGCGCCACGGCATACGGGCGGCAAAGCTCGACCCGGTGGCAGTGGCGCTCGCCATGGGACTCGCCACCGAGAAACTCGGAATCGGGGTCACCTACTCCACGACGTACTACGAGCCGTTCCACGTCGCGCGCGTGTTTGCCACGGTCGACCTGCTGCTCAACGGCCGGGCGGCCTGGAACGTCGTCACCTCGCTCAACGACTCGGAAGCCGCCAACTTCGGCCTTGCCAAGCACCTCGAACATGATCTGCGCTACGACCGCGCCGACGAGTTCATGGAGGTCGTGCTCGGTCACTGGGACACGTGGGATGACGACGCGATCGTGTTCGATCGCGAGAGCGGCACCTTCGCCGATCCAGCCAAGGTCCATCGCCTCGACCATAAGGGGAAGTTTTTCCATTCGCGTGGGCCGTTTACCGTGCCGCGGTCGCCGCAAGGCCACCCGGTCATCATCCAGGCCGGACAGAGCGGGCGCGGCAAGGAATTCGCCGGGCGCTGGGGCGAACTCATCTTCGTTATCCACCCCCATCTCGCGACCGCGCAGAAGAACTATCGCGAGCTCAAGGAGACAGCGGCCAGCCAAGGCCGTGATATCATTATCGCCGCGGCCTTCTATCCGATCGTGGCGGAAACGCAGGCCGAGGCGGAAGATCGCTTTGCGCTGGTCGACGGGCTCGCCAAGCCGATCGACTCGCTGACCCTCCTTTCCGAAGTGCTCAATTTCGATTTTTCGGCGAAGGCGCTCGATGAGCCGCTGTCCGACGACGATCTGCGCTCGATGACCGGGATCCAAGCGATCCGCGACCGCGTGATGCAGCTCAGCGGCAAGGCTAATCCGACGGTGCGGGATTTCCTCGCCCACAGCGGCCGAGGCACGCTGCGCGAACTGCCGACATTCGTCGGCACCCCGGCCAAGATCGCCGATCAGATGGAGGAATGGTTTGCCGGCGGCGCCTGCGACGGCTTTGTCATCGCCGCGACCCACGTGCCGGGTACCTACGAAGACTTCGTGCGGCACGTCGTGCCCGAGCTGCAGCGTCGCGGCTTGTTCCAGCGCGACTACCAAGGGGATACGCTGCGCGCCAATCTTGGCCTGCCGCGGCCGCAGCGCGGTCATCTGCTGCGACGTGAACAGTCAAAGGCAGAAGCGCTCGGCTGAGCGTGCTCCCGACCGAAAGCGAAAGCGCAAATCGGCTTGCCGTCGCAGTGTCTGACTCATTGTGATCGTCATGCCCGCGCTTGTCGCGGGCATCCACGTCTTTCAATGATCCACCAAACAAAGACGTGGATGGCCGGAACAAGTCCGGCCATGACGCGCCACGCCCTCTAAATCCACCCAATTACCTCCCGAGTTCCGTCATGATCTGCTCGCGCATGACGAATTTCTGCGGCTTGCCGGTTGCCGTCATCGGAAATTCGGGGACGAAGCGGATGTAGCGCGGCACCTTATGGTGGGCGATCTGCCCCTGGCAGAACAGGCGTATGTCCTCCTCCGTCGCCGACTGCCCTGACTTGAGTACGATGAATGCGCAGACCTCCTCGCCGAGGCGCTGGTCGGGCACGCCGAAGACCTGGACCGCCTGAATCTTCGGGTGGCGGATGAGAAATTCCTCGACCTCGCGCGGGTAAATGTTCTCGCCGCCGCGGATGAGCATGTCCTTGAGGCGGCCGACGATGGCGCAATAGCCCTGCTCGTCGATGGTTGCGAGATCGCCCGAATGCATCCAGCCGGAGGCATCGATGGACTCGGCGGTGCGCTCGGAATCCTCCCAATAGCCACGCATCACGCTGTAGCCGCGGGTGCACAATTCGCCCGAGGCACCGAGCGGCACCACGTTGCCGACCGCATCCACGATCTTGACCTCGACGTGTGGATGGATGCGGCCGACGGTTGCCACCCGGCGCTCGATCGGATCGTCGGTGCGCGACTGGAACGAAATCGGGCTTGTTTCTGTCATGCCGTAGCCGATGGTGACTTCGCGCATGTGCATGCGCTGCGCCACCTGGCGCATGGTCTCGATCGGGCATGGCGCGCCGGCCATGATGCCGGTGCGCAGGCTGGAAATGTCGTAGCTCGCGAAATTCGGATGTTCTAGCTGGGCAATAAACATTGTCGGCACGCCGTGCAACGCCGTACACCGGTAGCGCGCTATGGCCGACAGCGTCGCCTCGGCGTCAAAACTTTCGCCGGGAAATACCATGGCGGCGCCCATCGCTGTACAACAGAGCACGCCGAGCACCATGCCGAAGCAATGATAGAGCGGCACCGGAATGCACAGCCGATCCTCGGCGGAGAGCGCCATGCATTTTGCGGTGTAGCGCGCGTTGTTGACGACGTTGAAATGCGAGAGCGTCGCTCCCTTTGGCAAGCCGGTCGTGCCGCTGGTGAACTGAATGTTGATCGCGTCGTCCGGATCGAGTGCCGCGGACAGGGCCTGGAGACGGCCGCGGTGGCCGGGGCCGGCGAGCGACATCAAGCCCGCGAAAGACCGAGCAGCGCGCGGCACCGGTCCGTCGCCGAGGACGATGACGTGCCGCAAATGCGAAAGCCGCGCCGCGCGCAACGTTCCTTCGTCGGTATCGAGTTCGGGCGCGAGCGTACGCAGCATGTCGACGTAGTCGCTCGACTTGTGGCGGCGGGCGAGCACCAGCGCCTTGCAGCCGACCTTGTTGAGCGCGTGTTCAAGCTCCGAGGCGCGATAGGCCGGATTGATGTTGACCAGGATCGCGCCGATGCGCGCGGTGCCGAACTGCACGTAGAGCCATTCGGCGCGATTGGGTGCCCAGATGCCGACGCGGTCGCCGCGGCCGATACCGAGCGCGAGGAGGCCGGCAGCAACGTCATCCGACCGCGCGCGCAGATCGTACCACGATAGTCGCGTGTCAGCCTCGGCGAAGATCGCCGCCGGACGGCCGCCGAAACGGGCGCAGGCCCGGTCCAGCAGTTGCGGGATGGTCATGAACTTCAGCGGGTCGTCGGTCGCCCCGGCGACGTAGGAGAGCGTTCCCTGCGGCCGCAGGCGATCGTCGGCGCCGCTGCGCAGGAAATCCGAGCTGAAGGGGTTGTAATTGTTCGCCGGCATCGGCGGCCTCCATCGTGGGCCGACTGCAGGTCAGAAATTCCGCCAGTCCCCGAGCTGTTCGAAGGCGTGCGCCGCGCGGTAGATCGTGGTCTCAGCGTAGTGCTTGCCGATCAGCATCATGCCGACTGGCAGCCCGTCGCTGAGGCCGCAGGGGATGTTCATCGCCGGGTGGCCCGTGACATCGAACGGACAGGTGTTCGGCAGCATCTCGAAGCCGCGCTGGCACCACAGCGCCAGCGGCGCATTGGCGGGCGGCAGCGGCGTCGCCTTCATCGGCAGCGTCGGCATCAGCAGAAGATCGTAGCGTGCCAGCACGTCGTCATAGCTCTTGCGCAGCAGCCGTCCGAGGTTCTGCGCCTTGGCGTAGAAATGGCCGCGGTGATGCTTGATGAAATACTCGCCCGCGAGCATCGAGATCTTCAACGTGCGCGAAAGCTCGTTGGCGCGGGCGCGCCAGTTTGCATGGGCATCGAGCAGGCTGGTCGTATAGAGGCCCTTCCAATTGAAGCCCATGCCGTTGCCGTGCATCATCTGCGCCACCAGGCCTTCGAGCGCGATCGGCGTCCAGATGGCGCCGCCGTCGCGGTGCATCGGGATCGAGACCGGCTCGATGATCGCGCCGGCCGCGCGCAGGCGCTCGGCGGCCTCGCGCACCTTGGCGTCGACGTCGGGTTCGCTCGACGGCCAGCCGAAGCTCTCGGTGACCATGCCGATGCGCATGCCCGAGACGCCGCGGCCGAGTCCGGTCGTGTAGCTGTATTTCTCGACCTGCACGTCGTACTGGCGCGGATCGAGTCCGTCGGCTCCCGCGATCACTTCCAGGAGTAGCGCGTTGTCGCCGACGGTCGCCGTCATCGGACCGGCGTGGTCGATTGTGGCCTCGATCGGCATGACGCCCGTATAGGGGACGAGGCCGTGGGTGGCCTTCATGCCGTAGCAGCCCGAATAGGCCGCCGGCATGCGGATCGAGCCGCCCTGGTCGCCGCCGATCGCCATCTCGACCTCGCCGGCGCCGACAAGCGCGCCGCAGCCGGACGACGAGCCGCCGGCCGAGTAGCCGTATTTGAAGGGGTTGTGCACCGGGCCGAGCGCCGAGGTATGGCTGCCGCCGGACAGGCAGAAATATTCGCAATGCGCCTTGCCGACGATCGTGCCGCCGGCGTCGAGGATGCGGGTGACGATGGTCGCATCGATGTCGGGCACGTAGCCTTCGAGCGTTGACGCCCCGTTCATCATCGGCACGCCGGCGAGACAGATGTTGTCCTTGAGGACGACGCGCTTGCCCGACAGCGGTCCATGCGCAGCACCGCGCACTTCGGTCTTCACCGCCCAGGCATTGAGCGGGTTTTCGTTGGCGCCCGGCCGATAGCCAGGCGTGCGCGGGTAGCGCACCGGCGGCAGGTAGTCGGGGAGCTGGTTCACGCGATCGTAGGCCTGGAACGTGCCTTCCAGCACATCGAGGTATTCGGCGACTTCGCCTTGCGACATGCTCAGGTGCAGCGAACCGACGATGTCCTGCAATTGCTCGAGCGTGGGCCGTCTGACGGTGGACATGGGACCCCCCAATGGAGTGGCGGCTGACTCCGCCGGCGGCGAATTTCGCGATCGTGCGGCGCGTGAACCGTTGGGCGCAGCAACGGGTGGCCGCGCGCCATTCGTCGATTGTCGTGCCGTACCGTTCGCCCGCGGAGCGACTGGTACCGGACCATTCGCCGACGCGACTCTTGCTGCGGCGGGTGGCGGCGAGGCGAGCCGCGAATTGCCAAGGCCGACCAGATCGGCGATAGCGCCGCCGCGCACCGCGTCGGTACCGAGTTCGCGGATGATGCGGCCGCGCTCGACCAGGACGATACGGCTCGCGACGTCGAGCACAAGTTCGAGGTTCTGCTCGACGATGAGCATCGAAAGGCGGTGCTTCTCGCGCAGTGTCGCCAGAAGCTCGCCGATCTCCTGCACGATCGACGGCTGGATGCCTTCGGAAGGTTCGTCGAGTACGAGGAGCCAGGGCAACGATACCAGCGCCCGCGCCAGCGCCAGGATCTGCTGCTCGCCACCGGACAATGCGCCGCCGCGGCGATCGAGCAGCCGGGTCAAGCGCGGAAAAATTCCGAGCACCCGTTCGATCGCACGCTCTTCGGTCTCGCCGGAGTCCGGCGTCCAGGCGAGGCGAAGGTTTTCGTGCGCGCTCAGACCGGGAAGAATGCCGCGGCCCTGCGGCACGTAGGCGATGCCGAGGCGGCTTCGCTCGTGCGCCGCCCACGTGGTGACATCGACGCCGTCGACCACGATCTTGCCGCCGGTCGCGCGCAACAGCCCCATGATAGTCCGCAGCAGCGTCGTCTTGCCCATGCCGTTGTGGCCGACGATGCCGATGGCCTCGCCCTCGTAGAGCTGCAGCGACACGCCGCGCAGCACCGGCACTTCGCCGTAGCCGGCATGCAGGTCGGTGATTTCAAGCACGACGCCGTTCGTATCGGCGCCCTCGC
>Ga0207644_10003652_pt1 | contig 9981 bp, 7 predicted proteins | sample KBSS73metaG_FD_184326 | JGI IMG/M metagenome (GOLD analysis project Ga0207644, IMG submission 184326) | Switchgrass rhizosphere microbial communities from Kellogg Biological Station, Michigan, USA - KBS S7-3 metaG (SPAdes) (version 2) | ecosystem: Host-associated > Plants > Roots > Rhizosphere >... | reverse complement strand
AACCCGGACGAGGCCGCCCGCAAGATCCTCGCCGCCAATGCGCACCTGAAACCACCGCCGACAATGGGCGAGGTCAACGCAGCCGCCTGGAGCCAGGGTAGAACGCTCCTCGAGCGCGCGATCGACCAGCATCTGGACTTCGCCTTCGAGACCACCCTCGGCGGCCAGACCATGAGTGAGCTTCTCGAGCGTGCGGCAGCAAAGCGGCTCGCAGTGCACGTCTGGTTTGCCGGTCTCCACAATGTCGAGCTCCATATCGAACGCGTGCGCCAGCGCGTCATGCGCGGTGGCCACGATATTCCGCGCGTGAAGATAGTGGAGCGCTACGACAGCGGACGCAAAAATCTCGTTCGCTTGCTGCCACAGCTTGCATCGGTGCGGGTCTACGACAACTCCGTCCAGGCGGATCCAGGGCAAGGCATGACGCCCGCACCGCGACTCCTACTACATTGTCTCGAGCGGAAGATCGTCTCCCCGACGAAGCTGCGCTCGCTGCTGGCGGACACGCCCGAGTGGGCCAAACCCGTTGTAGCCGCCGCCCTCGACCTTCACTTGAAGCGCCGGTGACGAGTGCGAAGCGATCGGGAAGTATCGAGTTCGACCTGAGCCGACTGCAACGACGCTTGGAATCGGTCCTAGAAATCTGCGGGAGCCGCCTTTCGGTTGCGCATGGGAATCGCCCGCAAAGAACGGCGTCACGCCGCTTTTTGTTGCTTATCGCCGGAGAGCGAGGTAGCGTTTCCCTGGAGACTCGGAGGGAGGAGCGATGCCGACAATCGTCGACGTTACAGTCACAACCGCGGGGACGACGCATTCGGTGACCGTTGTTCCCGACCCCATCAGGATTCCAACGGGCGTTCACGGTCCGATTCAATGGCAGATCACAAATCCGCCCTCGGAAGGATGGAAGTTCCAGAGGCAGGGAATCGACATCGTCAATCCCGGCTCGGAGTTCGATCACCCAACCGGAGGCGGTACTCGCGTGTTTACGTGGAATAACAACCACACGAAACCGGGACAGTTCAAATACGCGGTCAGGGTCGCGAACGACGCGGCGCGGGCGGAAATCGACCCTACCATCATGAATGACTGAGGCTCGTTCGAGCGACTGGTGTGACCCCCATGCCGTTGCCCACGGGTACTGCTACCTTCCTGTTCACGGACATCGAGGGCAGCACGACGTTATGGGAACAAGATCCCGACGGGATGCGCATCGCGCTAGCGCGACATGATGCATTGATGCGCGACGCGATAGAGTCCAACCATGGTTACATTGTAAAGAGCACGGGCGATGGTGTGCATGCCGTATTTGCGGTTGCTGCGGATGCCGTCGCGGCGGGGGTTGACCTGCAGCGTGCCTTGCAATGCCTCGCGGCCAACGTCGGGAAAGGCGACACAGCGGTATCCGGCACCGGACTGCCCTTCACCCTGAAGGTGCGGGCGGGGATGCATGTCGGCGCTGCGGAACTTCGCAACGGTGACTACTTCGGCGGGACGGTAAATCGCGCGGCGCGCATCATGTCCGTCGCCCACGGCGAGCAGCTATTGCTTTCCGGCGCGACTGAAGAAGCAGTGCGTCGACAATTGCCGGACGGCGTTACTTTGCGTGAGCTGGGTGAGCACCGACTGAAGGGTCTCGTCAACGCCGAACGCCTTCTGCAGGTCGTCGCGCCGGGACTACGTGCCGATTTTCCGCCGCTGGCGTCAGCCGGCGGGCACAGCCTGCCGGCTGAGCGCGACGCATTCGTGGGCCGCCGGGAAGCGCTCTCCGGGCTGCAGCGACGCTTCGACGACGGAGCACGACTGGTCTCGGTCCTCGGCCTCGGTGGCACCGGCAAAACGCGCTTCGTGACGCGCTTCGGCTGGGACTCGCTTGGAAAGTTTCCAGGCGGCGTCTGGTTCTGCGATCTTTCGCAAGCGCGAGATCTGGACGGTATCGTCCACGCGGTTGCGCTGGGACTCGACGTGCCGTTGAGCAAGGACGACCCGGTGACGCAGATCGGTCACGCGGTCGCCGGCCGCGGCCAATGCCTCGTGATCCTTGACAATTACGAGCAGGTCGCGCGTCACGCTGACGAAACACTGGGCCGGTGGTTGAACCGGGCGGGCAATGCGCGGTTCCTCGTGACATCGCGCGAGGTGTTGGGTCTGTCGGGAGAAGAGGTCTTCGCGCTCGCGCCGCTGTCGGCGGCCGACTCCTTGTTGCTGTTCGTGCGGCGCGCGGCGGCGGCAAAGCCCGAGTTCCAGCCAAGCCGCGAGGACGAGGCGGCCATCGCCCCGCTGGTCAAGCTGCTGGAGGGCCTGCCGCTGGCGATCGAACTGGCCGCGGCGCGGGTGCGGGTAATGCCGCCACGCATGCTGCTGGCGCGAATGACCCAGCGTTTCAAACTGCTGGCGTCGGGGGGCGGCCGTGTGGACCGGCAGGCGACGCTGCGTGCCGTGTTCGATTGGTCCTGGGACCTGCTTTCGCTGCCCGAGAAAACTGCGCTCGCGCAGTTGTCCGTGTTCGAAGGCGGCTTTACGCTCGAGTCGGCAGAGGCGATTCTGGACCTGTCCGGATGCGCGAACGCACCATGGCCGATGGACGTGCTGCAGTCGCTGGTGCACAAGTCGTTTGTCAGGGAGCTATCCGATAATCGATTCGACCTCCTTGTTAGCGTGCAGGAATATGCAGCCGAGCATCTGCGCACAGAAGGACGTTACGTGGGCAGTGGTCCGGCAGCGTTGCGCATGGCGGAAATCAGGCACGGGGAGTACTTTGCAAGCCTGAACGAGAACGCCGCCATCGCTGGCAAGGGCATCGATCTCGACAACTACGTGGTGGCATGCCGTCGGGCAGCCGCGCGAGGCGACGCCCGAATGGCCACGAATGCGCTGGAGCGCGCCTGGGCCGGCCTCCGATTGCGCGGTCCATTCCGAATTGGCAACGAGCTCGTGTCGGTGGTGCTAGCCGCACCTGAGCTCGAAGCTGCCGAGCTCGCCCGCGTGGATTGGGTAGCCGGCAGAGTGCTGATGGCGTGTGGCAAGGACGATGCAGCCTATGTCCAGCTCGAAGCGTCACTCGCCCAGTCCCGAAATGTCGGGGATCGGCGCTGCGAGTGCCGGGCGCTCATCGGGCTCGGTATGCTCGACGTGCATGCGGGCCGCATGGATGCAGCGCGGGCCCACCTCGAATTGGCGCTGGTAATAGCCCGAGAAATGAAGGATCGGGAACTCCAGTGCAATGCCTGCAACGGTCTAGGCAACATCGACCATTATCTCGGCCGGTTGTGTGAGGCACGGGCACATTTCGAGGCGGGTCTGGCCATTGCCCGGAGTGCTTCAGATCGGCACCTGGAGGGCGATCTGCTGGGCAACCTGGGTACGGTGTTCTTCGACGAGGGGCGCGCGGAGGAATCCCGGGCGCACAACGAAGCGGCGCTTGCCGTCGCACGCGAGGTAGGCAACCGGAGACTCGAAGGCAACACGCTTTGCAACCTCGGCTTGATGTACCAGGTGCAGGGACGCTACACCGATGCGCTCGATCAACTCGAGTCGGCGCTGGACGTGGCTCGTGACTTGGGACACGCCCGCCTGGAGTGCATCGTGTTGTGCAATCTCGGAATGGTGCACGACAGCCGAGCCAACTTCGACGAAGCTCGCGATCACTTCGAGGCGGCGCTGGTCGTCGCGCGCGATTTGGAGGATCGGCGCTCGGAGGGTCAGGTTCTGACCTACCTTGCGCGGCTGCACGCCCACGTGGGCGATTTCGATGCAGCACGCCATTGCTTCAGTTCGGGCGAGATGCTGTTGCATGCGGTGTCTGATCGAATGAGCCTTGGCATCCTGCTCTGCAACCGGGCGGAAGCGGAATACCTTGCGGGGAGCCTCGATGCCGCAAAGACAACCGTTGCGGAAGCTGGCGAAATCACTGCAAGCGCGGGCGTTGGACCGGAGTCGGAGCTGGGACTTGCGCTCGCACGCGCCCGTGGTGTTATCGGAGCATCCGACGTTGCGGCCATCTCAGTTCCCTCGACATCTTCCCGGCGAACGAGTCATTCGCGGAAAAGCGCCAACTAGAACGGCGAAGGACGCGCCACCCCGAGTTCGCCTTCCGCGAAGCAGTCGTTCATTGGATGAGTGGATCGGCCCGCCGTCTCTAGGATATGCGCGAGGAAGCAGGCTCGTTCGTTCACCGGATCACAGCGTCAGCCCGCGCCAGCACCGACGGCGGGACATTGACCCCTAGTGCTTTCGCGGTCTTCATGTTGATGACCAGCTCGAACTTCGTCGGCTGCTCGATTGGGAGGTCGGCCAATTTCGCGCCCTTCAGAATCTTGTCGACGTACGCGGCGGAGCGAGCGACGAAATCAGTCATGTTCACGCCGTAAGAGAGGAAACCACCCGCCTCCACACCTTCCCGCACGGAGAACATCGTCGGCAGCCGGCGCTTCAGCGCGAGCTCATTGAACCTTGACCGGTTTACCAGGAACGTCGTACCGCCGGCAACCAGAAGCGCATCCGCCCGCTCTCGCGCCATGGCACCGAACGCGGTGTCGAAAGCCTCCGCGCCTCGCACTTCTACGTATTGAAGGTGGATGCCAAGCGATCGGGCGGCCGCTTCCAAACTGTTCATCGAAGGTAAAGATGCTTGATCGGTCGGGTCGTATACGACGGCTACGCGCGCGGCCTTCGGAACGGCTTCCTTAAGGATTTGGAGTCGCTTTCCAAGCATGTCGGCTGTCGGGATGTTGGTCGTCCCGGTAACGTTTCCCTCCGGTCGCCTCAAATTGGAGACGAGCCCCTGCTCAACCGGATCGGTCGGAAAGATCATGACAATGGGAATGGTGCTGGTCGCGTGCTTCGCTGCCAGTGCCGCCGATGCGGCGGGCGCGACAATGACGTCGACGTTTCGCCGCACCAAGTCGTGCGCGAGACCAGGCAGCCGCTCGAGGTCTCCCTCGGCCCAGCGATATTCGATGACAATATTCTGGCCCTCGATCCACCCGAGCTCGCGCAACGCCCGGAGGAATGCCTCGAGGATGCCCTCTACCGACTCGCGGTTGGGGGCACTGAGATAGCCGATCCGGAAGACTTTCGCGACTTGCTGCGCCCTGGCATCGCGCGTCGTGGCAAGTAGTGCTCCGGCGGCGATGAGAAAGTCTCTGCGCTGGACGCCGCGCACGTCGTTTGCCCCTCGGAAATGATCGCCGGAGAGTTTACGCTCGGCCCACTCGGTGTCGACCAGGAAATCTAACGGCCGCTCTCGCCAGCCAGCGTCTGCTTCGGGCCCCGCACCCGGCGTTGCTTAACCGAACCGATTACTAGCCTTCAGTGCGTTCGGCGCAAGTGGTGGCATGCCGTACATCGACCTATTCCCTTTTCGCTACCGCAACCCCGTCACCGGCAATTCGATACGCGCGTGGTGCGTGGCAACGCGGGAAGAGATCGCGAAGGATTCACTGATGCGCCGATGTTCAGCACTTCCCGACCATCGCGAACAGCAGCTCATGCGGCCTTAGACTGCGGTACGATTCCTTCATGTCACTGCTGCGAACACTTGCGCTCCTGCTGACGGCGGAAGCGCTGCTCCATGCGGCCGTCGCGGCCGATGCGCCGAGCTCCTCGAATGCAGCTGCCCCGGCGCAGGCAATGACTTCTCGCGCCGTCATGACGGGCGAGCAGGTCGTGCGGATCCTCGATGAGACCGTGGACTGGTACCGCACGCTCGGCGCCCAGCAGCAATCGGCTACTCAGCCGAGCGACCTCCTGATCCTGTACGCCAATCGGCAAATTGCCGACAGGGTCATCGGCCTCGCCTTCGAACTCGCGAGGGCCAACGCAGAGCTGCTGAGCAGCGAAGCAGACGTAACGCAGAAGGCCGCTGCGGATGCGGCTTCCTCGCCCCAGGCACTGCAGCGGGTGCAACAGCAACTGGATGAACGGCGCGCGGAAATACAGGCGGAGATCTCATCCATACAGCGTCGCCTGGCTGCCGCTCCAAAAGCACAGGGCGATGAGGCGCAAACGAGAATCTCGGAGCTGCAAAGCGAGCTCGACCTCGTGAATGCGCGCCGCAATTTCCATGGCTCGATCTCGCAGTTCACCTACCAGAACGACGCGAACGGCGCTGGAGTGAACGCACTGAAGGCGCACATCGATGCCATAGCGGTATCGATTCCCTCCTCGAGCAGCAGCGCAGGGCCGACGGGTGCCGCAGCGGGTTCGCCCACAGGGTCCGCGGCCGCGCCGACGGCCTCGAGCCCGCCAAGCTCGGGAGGCAACGACGGTTCCGGACGCCTCGGCATCTGGGACCTGGCCGCGAACGTGCTGCGGCTCTCGGACAAGCTGCGCACCATCGACATCGTCGACCGTCGCACCGCCGCGCTGCAGAACACGTTCACGCAAATACGCACTCCCCCGCAGGAGCAAATCAAGGCGCTGTCGGCTCGCGGTGACGCCCTCGCGGAACAGGCGGATTCGTCCAACGGCGCAGCGTTGAAAGGCGTGCGGGATCAGTTCGACACGCTGGCGTGGCTGTTCAAGCAGACCGCCGCCATTGTTCTCCCGCTGAGCCAGGAAGGCGTGCTGCTTGACCAGTATCGACGAAACCTCAGCAGCTGGCGCGACAACGCGACGAGTCAGTACTTCGACGCACTGAAAGCGCTGGGAATGCGCCTCGCGATATTGCTGGCATTGCTCGCAATCGTGTTCGTAGCCGCGGAAGCATGGCGACGTGGAGTGCTCCGCTACGTGCAGGAGCCGCGGCGACGTTATCAGTTGCTGCTGGTGCGCAGAATCGTTTGCTGGGCGCTGGTCGTGGCCATTGTCGGTTTCACCTTCACCACGGACCTGGGGTCGCTCGCTACGTTTGCGGGACTCCTCACGGCCGGCCTCGCAGTAGCCATGCAGAGCGTGCTCGTCTCGATCGTCGGTTATTTCTTCCTCATCGGAAAATACGGCATCCGAGTCGGCGATCGCGTGCAGATTGGCAGCGTGACCGGCGAAGTGATCGACGTCGGCCTCGTGCGGCTGCATCTGATGGAGCTGAGCGGCCAGGCGCCGCGCGGGCCGACCGGCCGGGTCGTCGCGTTTGCGAATTCGATCGTCTTCCAGGCTTCGGGCGGCATCTTCAAGCAGATTCCCGGTGTCAACCTGGCGTGGCACGACATCACGCTCACGCTGCCTTCGAAGGCCGAGCCCTCTGCCATGAAGGAAAAGCTTCTGGCCGCTGCCAACCAGGTGCTGAGCGAATACAGCGAAGACATCGCGCGCCAGACTCGGGAAATTCAGAAAACCACGTCGCTGCATGCTGGCGGCGAAGCACAGGCACAGGTAGAGCTCCGGTTCTCCGCCTCCGGCGTCGAAGCGCTCGTCCGCTATCCAGTGCAGCTGCAGCGGGCGGCGGAAATCGACGAGCGCATATCCCGCGAGCTGCTGAAGGTGATTACGGACGCTGCGTTTGAGCGCGGCCCGGTTGATCGGGGCTCACCGCGATAACGCCGCAGTCAGCGCCGGGACAACTCTGCTCGCTCGCCGTCGACACTGCGCGGCGGCAGGTACAGAATTCGGCAGCCCGGCAATTCACGGCACATCGGCCCCGAAAACTCATCGTGAGGAGCGGCCTCGATGCACGCGCGGATGTGGAGGTCCACGATGACATCGACCTTGCTCGCTACGACATCGCGTGCGAGTTCGCCCAAACGTTCCGAATTGCCCGCTGCGGAACGGTCCTCGATCACGATGTTCTTGCCTTCGAAATAGCCGAGCGTGGCGAGGCTTTGGCTGAACAGCGAGCGATTTCGAAGCAGTAGTTCAGCCCGTCGAGGTGGTACTCGACGCTGAGTTGCCGTCCCACCGTGTGAGAACCGGACGTTCAACCACGATCGACTCACGAACCGTGGCTATTGGATGACTTCATCCGCGCGAAGCAGCAGCGATTGTGGAATGGCGAGGCCGATCGCCCTTGCAGTCTCGAGGTTGATTACAAGATCGAACTTGGTCGACTGCTCGACCGGAAGATTGGCCGGCTTGGCGCCACTCAGGATCTTGTCGACGAATGTCGCCGCGTGCCGGTAGTTTGCCGTGAGGTCAGCGCCGTAACTGAGCAACCCGCCCGCGACAACATGCTCGCGCAACGCGGAGACCACTGGCAGCCGTGTCGTTTGCATCACCTCCTGCAGTTTGACACGCTCAGTAAGGTACATCGCGTCCGTAACCACGACGACCGCCTGGGAGCGTTGTCGAACGATGTCCTCAACAGCGGTGGCGAGTTGTGCCGGTGTGCTGGCGACCACACGCAGCGCAACGAGGCCCAGGGCGACGCAGGCACTCTGGGAAGCGACCCAGAACACCGGATGCAAGGGGTTTGTTTCGTTCAGCACGATGGCTACGCGCCGCGCATCAGGCGCAGCCTCGTGCAGGACGCCAATGAGCTTGCCCAGCACTTCGTCGTACAAGTTAGCAATGCCAGTGACATTGCCACCCGGCTCCGCCAAGCTTGCGATCAACCCGTTGCCGACGGGATCGGACATGTTTGCCATGACGATCGGTATTGTCTTCGTCGCCCGCTGAAGTGCCCGCGCTGTCGGTGCGTTTCCAACCACGATCACGTCGACTTGCTGGTTTATCAGGTCGCTGGCCGAGGCCGCCAAGCGGCTCATATCGTTACGCGCGTACACGATTCGATACTCGATGTTCTTCCCTTCCTGCCAGCCGAGATCGTGCATCCCCTTCTTTAACGAGGCGAGCAGGTAGGCGACGCTCGCTTCCGGTCCGAGCGTCAGCCATCCGACACGCCGTATGGTCGCGGCCGGCTGACCGATGCTGAGCCGGTGTGCGACGAGCAGTCCGATGCCGCCGGCCAGCAAGACATTGCGACGCGTGATTATCAAAATGGCCTCGTTGATGAAGGACGGGCCCAGCCATCGTACGCTTAGAGGGGGACGGGATTTACCGCATGGGTACTTCCGGGGTCGTCCGGCGCGAGGCGTCTGTTTCGTTTCGAAGGACATCGTTTGTCGCGGTAGCCCTCTCCTCCATCCGTGAGCACGCGATGGCGACTGCCCACGCACGAGCCAGTAAGCACGCGGGCCTCGCCGGCGTCCGGTGTACGCCACCGGAACTGCTAAGCGGAGCGAGCGGTCACCGTCGGAATGAAGTCGTCGCCTCGCTTAGAACGGGCGCGCCTTGGCGTCGCTGAAACCGCGCATCGTATCGCCGAGCGAAGGTGCGAATCGCAATGTTGCGGGCCGATGGCGAGGACGCGATTGTTGCCGTGAAGCTAATCGATGAGCTGCGTGTTGCTCATCGTCTGATCGGTGAACAACAGGCAACGGAGGGAGCGATCGTGAATAGAGGTATCGCAACCGCTTGACGCACGGTCATCTAGATTTGAAGGGCGATCACCGGATCACCTCGTCCGCACGCAACAATATCGATTGCGGAATCGAGAGTCCGAGAGCCTTTGCGCTCTTGAGGTTGACCACCAGCTCGAACTTGGTCGGCTGCTCCACTGGAAGCTCGGCGGGCTTCGCTCCCTTGAAAATCTTGTCAACGAAGCCTGCGAACCGAAAATACATGTCAGGATAGTTCACCCCGTAGGCAATCAGTCCGCCCGCCTCGACGAAGTCGCGGTCGGGATAGACCGCAGGCAGCCTCATGCGAGCTAGCAAATCGACAATTGTTTGTTGATGCATTTGCGTAAGACCGTCTGCCCCTATGACAAGCGCGTCGACACGCTGTTGCGCTGCCCGGTCGAACGCGCCGTCCAGCTCGCCTTCGCTTCGCACGTCAAGGAGCTCGGACTGAACACCCAGTGAGCGCGCCGCCGTCTTTACCTCTTCCCATTCGGGTGGGGCAGCTGGATTGCCCATGTTGTGAAGCAACGCGACACAGCGAAGATTCGGAACCAGCTCTTTTAGGAGTTCAATCCGTTTCCCTGTCAGCTCCGTGCTGAACGTAGTTACTCCCGTAATATTGCCCCTCGGTTGAGCGAGACTC
>Ga0207644_10003650_pt1 | contig 9983 bp, 9 predicted proteins | sample KBSS73metaG_FD_184326 | JGI IMG/M metagenome (GOLD analysis project Ga0207644, IMG submission 184326) | Switchgrass rhizosphere microbial communities from Kellogg Biological Station, Michigan, USA - KBS S7-3 metaG (SPAdes) (version 2) | ecosystem: Host-associated > Plants > Roots > Rhizosphere >... | reverse complement strand
AGCCAGCGGCCACTTGAAGCCCGGCAACTCCGCTCCTTTTGCAGCGATCGCCCCGGACAGCACGCCCATCAGACGACTTTTTCAACGGCATCGCCCAAAAGCAGCCGCCACCCTTAGTCTTTACAGCGTCGCCAATCATTTGAACTGACGCCAGCCCGCCCCGCTGCGACTAGCTTCGCCTTTCGGCTCAGCAAGTCTCGCGTCCCTCCCGCGAGCGGGTGGGGAAGAAAGGGAGTTTGCCCTCCCGCTGGCGGGAGGGCCGGGAGGCTTGGCGGCGCGCCGCCTGGCCGGACGGGGTGAGGCCGCGCGGCCCTCCCCTCAGAACGGCAGCTTGAAGCCCGGCGGCAGGCCCATGCCCTGCTGGGCCTTGGCCATTTCCTCGCCGGCGACGCTGTCGGCCTTGACGCGGGCGTCGTTGTAGGCGGCGGCGATCAGGTCTTCGAGGATCGGCTTCTCGCTCGGCTGCATCAGGCTGTCGTCGATCGACACGCCGATGACGCGGCCCTTGGCCGAGCAGCGGATCTTGACGAGGCCGCCGCCCGAGAGGCCTTCGACTTCCAGGCCGTCGAGCTTGCCTTGCGTCTCGGTCATCTGCTTCTGGATGGTCTCGGCGGCAGCTTGGGCGGCCTTGATCATCTCTTCCATCGACTTCATCGTTAACGTCTCCAGTTACGGCGAGCGCCGCCCATCGCGGGCTGGCGCTCTTCCTCGATCAATTCGGCCTCGGGAAAGGCCGCAAGCGTGGCGGCGACCAGCGGCGAGCGGCGCACCGCGTCGGCCTCGGCCGCCTTCCTGGCCTCGGCCTGCTCGACCAGCGTCGGCGTGCCTTGTGCGGCGACTTTCTCGACCTGCCAGGCAGCGCCGGTCGCCTTGGCGAGCGCGTTGCGCACGAGCGCGGCGATGTCCTCGTTGAAGCCGAGCGGCTGCGCATAGCGCAAGTGCCCGTGCTCCAGCGAGACGACGCGCACTTGCATGCGCAGCGTGTCGGCCATGCCGATGCCCACCTCGCGCTCGACCAGTTCCACCAGCGGCTCCCAGGGCACCGCCGGCAGCGCGGCCGAGGGTGCGGGTCCCGAGCCGGACGGCGACGAGGGTGCGGCACCGGTGGCCGGAGCGGACGGACGGGCGGCGATCTCGTCGAGCTTGCGCGCGAGCATGCCGGGGTCGGGCAGGTCGGCCGCGTGCATTACCCGCAGCAGCGCCATCTGCGCCGCGACCAGCGGATCGGGCGCGGACTTCACTTCCTCGTGGCCCTTGAGCAGCAGCTGCCACAAGCGGTGGAGCTGGCCGGCGGAGAGCCCCTTGGCCCAGCCCTCCAGCGCCTCGCGCTCCTCGGCCGAGTGCGCGTCGGCCGAGCCGGAGACCTGCGCGACGGTGATGCGGTGGACCAGGTCCATGATGCCGCGCACCAGGTTGATCGGCTCGACGCCGAGCGCGAACTGCTGCGCCACGTGGTCGAGCACCGAAGCGCCCTCGCCCGCCAGGATCGCATCGAGGAGCCCGCGCCGTGCGCTCTTGTCGGCGAGGCCCAGCATGTCGCGCACACGGGCCGCCTGGACGAGGCCTTCCCCGTCGAGATCGGCGTGGGCGATCGCCTGGTCGAGGATCGAAAGGCCGTCACGCACCGAGCCTTCGGCGGCGGCGGCGACCATCGCCAGCGCCTCGTCCTCGGCGGCGACGCCTTCGCTCTTGCAGACGTGCGCGAAGTGCTCGGCCAGCATCGGCGAGGGGATGCGGCGCAAGTCGAAGCGCTGGCAGCGCGACAGAACGGTGACGGGCAGCTTGTCGACTTCGGTGGTGGCGAAGAGGAACTTCACGTGCGCGGGCGGTTCTTCCAGCGTCTTGAGCAGCGCGTTGAAGGCGTTGCGCGAGAGCATGTGGACTTCGTCGACGATGTAGATCTTGTAACGCGCCGAGACGGCGGCGTAGCGCACTGCCTCGATGATCTCGCGCACGTCGTCGACGCCAGTGTGGCTGGCGGCGTCCATCTCGATCACGTCGATGTGGCGCCCTTCGGCGATGGCGGTGCATGGCTCGCACTGGCCGCACGGATCGATCGTGGGGCCGCCCTTACCGTCCGGGCCGATGCAGTTGAGTGCCTTGGCGATGAGGCGGGCGGTGGAAGTCTTGCCCACCCCGCGTACGCCGGTCATCAGGAAGGCGTGGGCGAGCCGGTCACGCTTGATCGCGTTCGCCAGGGTGCGGACCATCGCCTCCTGCCCGATCAGCTGCGCGAATGTCTGCGGCCGGTACTTGCGCGCGAGCACGCGGTAGGGCTGCGCCGGTGGGGCGGCCTTGGGCGGGCTGAGATCGACAGGAGCGGCTTGCTCGGCCACGCGCGCAGGCGGGGGAGTGGGAGCGGGCTCGCCGAACATCGAGGACTGGCCTGCGGCCTCCAGCTCGGCGGCGCTGGGCGCGTCGTCCTGCTCCTCGGTTTCCCATGGAGGGGTGTCGCCGAACATATCAGGGGAATCGCCGCTCATGTCGCGCAAGGTAGGCGGTGGCGCGGCGAAAGTCGAATGGCCCATCCGGTCCTCTCGCCTCCACCGCCAGGCTGATGCACAATGCCGCGCGACGCTGCGGGAAGGAGACCATCGTGAGCACGATTACGCCTGGCCGGATGACGGCGCGGCACGCCGGTCCGGTCACGGTCTTCCTGATCGGCGTGCGCCTCAATCGCCTCCACCGCATCGACAAGTGGCTGCCGGTGGTGCGCGCCATGCCGCCGATGATCGCCGAGTTGTCCGCCCGGCCTGAAAGCGGATTCCTGGACGCCGAGACCATGCTGCGCGGTCCGCGCACGCTGGTGATGGTGCAATACTGGCGCGATTTCGAGAGCCTGGAGAGCTATGCGCGCGACCGGCAGCAGCGTCACTGGCCGGCGTGGACTGCCTTCAACAAGGCGATCGGCAACGGCGGCGCGGTCGGTATCTTCCATGAGACGTACGTAGTGACGGCGCACCAGCACGAGACGATCTACGTCAACATGCCTGCGTTCGGGCTGGGAAAGGTGTCGGGCATGTGGCCAGCCACCGGTTCGCGGGAAGCGGCACGTTCGCGCATGTCGGGCGAAGCCGAAAGCGAGTGAAGGAGCCGGACGACCCGCCGCAATCCGTTGTGGCTGCTTCCTTCCGGACCTGACCAAGTTGGCGAACGCAAGCGCCCGCCCGACTCCCGGCGGCGCATATGGCGGCTCAGGCCAGGCTTGTCCAGAGGCGCACGATCAGCGGAAATTGTCGGCGTAGGCCTGGATCTTGAGGCGGCGGGGCGGTGTGGGGTACACGATGGCATCGATGCCGTAGCGCTCGGCGTAGGCCTTGGCCTCCTCGACCGTCGGGAACTTGAGCGTGACCTGCTGCTGCATGTCGCCCGAGCCGGCCCAGCCCATCAGCGGATCGGGCTTCTTCGCCTCGGCCGGCACGAACTCGAGGACCCACTGGTCGATGAGGGCCTTGCCGGACTGCATGGCGTTCTTCGGGCGTTGGTAGATGCGTGCGCTCATGCGTGCTGCTTTGCGCCCGAACCCACCCGAAAATCAAGAGCGCTTGGAAGCCTCGAAGGCATTGCGCGTCTTGAGGCTGGGGTCTTCGCGCCAGGGCTCGTCGGGCCAGCGGTGTCGCGGGTAGCGGCCCTTCATCTCGCGCTGCACGTCGCGCCACGAGCCCCGCCAGAATCCCGGCAGATCGCGCGTGGTCTGGATCGGGCGGCCGGCGGGCGAAGTCAGCTTGAGCAGCAGCGGCTGCGGCGGTTGCCCGAAAGTCGGATGCAGATCGAGGCCGAACAAGGCCTGCACGCGCACTTCGACCGAGGGGCCGCCCTCGTCCTCGTAATCGATCGCGTGGCGGGTTCCGGCCGGACTGGCGAACTCGGCAGGGGCGAGCCGGTCGAGCCGCTGCTGGTCCTCCCAGGTCAGCCGATGGCGCAAGGCGTCGTGCACCGCGCCGGCATCGATCCCGTCGAGGCGGCGGTCGAGCAGCGGCGCGAGCCAGCCTTCGAGCTCGTCGAGCAGCGCCTCCTCGCCCAGCGCCGCGATCCCCGCGTAGCGGGCGCGGCGCAGCAGGGATTCGGACCCCTTGCCGAACGGAACCCTGCCGAGGCCGTCGATCCGGATGCGGTCGATCAGGAACTTGCGGATCGCCTCCGGGTCCGGCGCGGGATCGGGACCGCTCGCGAGCGTGATGGCGCCGAGACGCCGCTCGAGACGCGCCTCCACCCGGCCTTCCGCCTCGTTCCAACGCAAGGTCGCGCGACGTTCGACACCGCCGGCCAGCCACTGGTCCACGTCCGAAGCCGAGATCGCAAGCCCGGCGAGGATGCGCGCGCCCTTGGCCTGGCCTTGCGCGTCGCCCACGACCAGCCACTCACCCGCCGCCAAAGGCGAGCCGGGATCGAGCGTATAGCCACGCCCGCCCGCAGAGAGCCACGTGTCGCCGCTCGCCGCTCGCCGGCGCGCGACCATCTCGGGAAAGCCGAGCGCCAGCAGCACGCCGGCGGGCACATCCTGCGCTCGCGAGGATACGGCGGAAATCGCGTCTCCCAGCGCCTTGACCAACCCTTGCGCCCGTTTGGCCCAACCGCCCGCGAGCTTGCGCGCGGCGTCCGCCCGTGGCGAGCGGTCCGCATTCCAGCGCAACAAGCGCTGTGCCAGATCCTCGCCGCGCCCGCCCAGTCCCTTTTCTTGCAATAGCAGCGCGAGCCGCGCGGCCAGGTCCGCTTCCCCGAGCGCGGCGCCGTACAGCACCATCGCGGCTTGCGAAGGCGCCATCGGCAGGTTGGCGATGGCTTCGCCCAGCGGCGTGATCTGCCACGAGGCTTCGCGCGGGGTGAGCGCGCCAAGCGCCGCCAGCTTCTCTCGGGCAGCGGCCAGCGAGGGCACGGGTGGCGGATCGAGCCAAGCGAGCGCGGCGGGATCGCCGCTGCCCCACTGTGCCAACGCCAGCGTGAGCGGGGCGAGGTCCGAGGTCTCGATCTCGGGGGCCTCGAACTCGGGCCGTCCGGGATGGGCCGCTTCCTCCCAGAGCCGGTAGGCGACGCCGGGGCCCTGACGCGCGGCACGGCCGGCCCGCTGCGCCGCCGCCGCCCGGCTCGCGCGATGGGTGACGAGGCGGGTGACGCCGGCCGCCCGGTCGAACTCGGCGCGACGGGTGAGGCCTGCGTCGACCACGATCGACACCCCGTCCAGTGTCAGCGACGTTTCGGCGATGGCGGTGGCAAGGACGATGCGGCGGCGCCCTTGCACATCCCGGCGGATGGCAAGGCGCTGCGCCGCGGGTTCGCATTGCCCGTGCAGCGGAAGCACGAGCGCGGAGGGCAGGCGCTCGGCGAGCAGCTTTTCGACGCGCCCGATCTCGCCCACGCCGGGGAGGAAGGCGAGAATGTCGCCGTCCTCCTCGCGCCAGGCGGTCAGGATGGCGGAAGTCATCGCCTCCTCGATCCGCTTCTCGGGCGCGGCGCCGAGCCAGCGGATTTCGAGAGGATGCGCCCTGCCCTCGCTCTCGATCACCGGCGCGCCGCCCAGCAGCATGGCGAAGCGGATGCCGTCGATCGTCGCGGACATGACGCAGACCCGCAGGTCCGGGCGCACCACGTCGCGGCACTCGATCGCAAGCGCGAGACCGAGATCAGAATCGAGATGACGCTCGTGCGCCTCATCGAACAGCACGGCCGAAACGCCGGTGAGTTCCGGATCGTCGAGGATCGTGGCGATGAAGATCCCCTCGGTCATCACCAGCACGCGGGTGCGTGCGGAACGCTTGGAATCGAGGCGCGTGAGATAGCCGATCGTCTCCCCGGCGCGCTCGCCGAGCGTCTCGGCCATGCGCTCGGCCGCGGCGCGCGCGGCGACCCGGCGGGGCGAGAGGAGGATGACCGTGCCCTCGCACCAGCTTTCCCGCAGCAGAGCGGGGGCGACCGCGGTCGTCTTGCCGGCACCCGGCGGGGCGATGAGGACGGCGACGCCGGGCTCCTCTAACGCGGCCAGGAGATCGGGCAGGACGGCGTGGATCGGGAGGTCGCTCACGCGGTGGGTCTTACGCGAGGATCGCGTGTCGGGGAACGTTGGGGTTCAACCCCTCCACCACTCGCTTCGCGCGCGGTCCCCGTCCCCTTTCTCTTCGAGAACAGGGAGGATCGGGAGAGCGCGACCCGAGACCCTCCCCGCTCAAGCGAGCTTGAATGGGGTGGTGGAGCGGTTAGGCGGCCTTACCTCACCCCCGACTTCAACAACGCCACCGACTTCTTCGGATCGATGTTGTGCCGGCGGCCGTCCTCGCTGGCGCTGGCGCCCTTCACGATCAGGTCGATCGTCTGCGTGGGCGTCAGCTTGGGCTCCAGCGCGATGAGCTTGGCCGCGAGGTTGGCGACGCCCGGCGAGGCCATCGAGGTGCCGGACTCGCGCATCAGCGCACCGCCGGGGAAGAAGGATTCGACCTCGTACCCGTTGGCGTCGACGCGCACGGTCTTGCCGTAGCTGGTGAAGCTGGCCTCGTCGCCGGCCTGGTCGACCGCGCCGACCACCAGCAGGTTGGGCAGCTCGAAGTCGGCGGGGATGAACTCGTCGAAGCCGCTGTCCGAGTTGTTGTTGCCCGCCGCGCAGACGAACAGGATCTCCGGCGCGGTCTTCAAGGCGGCAAGCAGCCCGTCGCGATCGATGGCGAACAGCTTGCGCGCCATTGCCTTGCGCTCGGCCGCGTCCTTACCGACGCCGTTCTTCTCCAGCGCGTCCTCGTAGCTGGCAGGGCTGCCGCCCCAGCTCATGTTGGCCACGCGAATGTGGTTGCGCTTCATCCAGCGCACATAGGCCATGTAGGAGGCCGCGCCGCGCCGGGAGAGCTCCTCGGTCGGCAGCGTGGGGATGTTCTTCCAGTCGAAGGTGATGCGCGCGTAGGACAGGCGGATCGCCGGGTTGCCCCTGGCGGTGATGCCGGCGACGTGGGTGCCGTGGATGTAGTTGCCGTAGAGGCTCAACCGCTCGAAGAACGCGGCGACGTCCTGCGGCTTCAGCGCGGCGATCTTGGCCTTCAGCGCGTCGGCCTCAGGGCTTTCGATCGAGAGCTGCAGGTCGGAGAAGCCCTTCAGGTCGCGCTGCGCCGCCGGGTACTCGGCGAGTTGCTCGGGCGTGAGCGGGAACAGCTCGCCCTTGCTCGGCTGCGCCAGCAGGTCGAACGCGAGGCCGTGCGGCTCGGTGGTCGCGGTTGGCTTGGGATCGGTGTAGATCCGGCCCGGGAACAGCTTGAGATCGACGCCCGAATCCCAGATCGCCACATTGACCGGCGTCAGCTTGTCCTGATCGGTCAGTGTCACCGCGCGCGCTTCCCAGATGTCGGGCTTCTGCACGTCGTTGGCGGCGACTTGCTGGCTTAGGATCGTGAACAGCGTCTGCTTGTGCGGCACGTAGTAGGTCAGCAGGTAACGGGCGCTGATCAGCGAGGCCGCCAGGTCGCTCGACAGCGAATGGGTCTTCGCCACCGCGGGATCGAGCGAAGCCTGCACCTGGCCGGCGATCAGGTCGGGGCTGATGATCTGGGCGCTGGCCTTCGATTCCTTCAGCGACGTGCCGACCACGCTCCAGGGCAGCGGCTTGATCGCGGCGGCGTAGTGCTGCGCGAAGGCGCTCTCGAACGCGGGACCGGCAGTGGTCTTGGTCTCGCCGATCGTGGCGATCAGGGACCTGTCGCGGATGCCGCTCAGCAGCTTGGCGTCGGGCTTGTCCTCCAGGCCGCGGATCTGGTCGAGCGTGGCCATGGCTCCGGCGTAGTCGCCCTTGAGCATCTGGATCTGCTCCAGCGTGCCCAGCAGGCCGCGAAGCGTGGCATGATCCTGCACGTCGTACCTGGCGATCACGCCGCGCACGTCGGCCTCCACCTTGCCGGCGAAAGCGAGGAACGTCGCGTCGTCGGCGGCCAGCAGCCCGCTCGCGGTGCCGGGCAGCGCATAAGTGAAGCGCGGGAGATCGTCCTGGGTCTTGACCGCGATCTTCGCACCCGGCGCCCCGTCGGCGGCCAGCGGCTGCCCGGCGAAGGCAGCGCCGGCCGAAAGCGCGCTCGCGGCGGCGCCCAGCAACATCGCAGCCCAGATTCGTCCTGTTCTCATATCCGTTCCCCGTTCGCGCGCGATAACCGCGACAGACCAATGGCCTAGCCCGAGGGATTGATGAGCCCGCACGCCAAACCGGTCAAGCGCATGCGGAACGCCGCGCCTCGCCCCGGCATTTGTCGCAGCTGCCCCGCAGAACCTGCAACCAAAGCGCACGGCTGCGATTTCACGGTGCCGGACCCCACCGCAACGGAGACATCTATCATGGCAGCACGCGAACTGGCGCACTTCAGCATCGTCCGACAGGGCGAGGATTACCTCATCACCATCGAAGACAAGGACGGCGAGACGGCCGAATACACCGCAGACTACGACGCGCTCGACGTCATCGCCGAAGCGATCGAAGAAACGCTCGACAGCGACGAGGAAGACGCGCTGGCCATCGACGAAGACGGCGAAGAGGCGGAAGAAGAGGACTGACGAGGGAAGGCCCGGCGCCGACTTGAAACGGCGCCGGGCCTGGCCAAGCCCTCAGTAGCGGCGCGCCACCGCGAACAGCGCAGCCTCGGCCATCGCGTCGCGCGCCGCTCCCGCAGGGAAGACAGCGATGGCATCGATGGCGCGCTGGGCGAAGTGGCGGGCGCGTTCGCGCGTCGCCTCTACGCAATTGTGGCGGTTGATGAGCGTGACGGCGTGGGCCAAGTCCTCGTCGTCGGTGCGGAAGCCGGCGATGGCCTCCTGCCAGAACTTGCGCTCCTCGGCCGCGCCGCGCGCGTAGGCCAGGATCACGGGCAGCGTCATCTTGCCCTCGCGGAAATCGTCGCCCTTCCCCTTGCCGCTCTCCTCCGCCTCGGAATCGTAGTCGATCGCGTCGTCGACCAGCTGGAAGGCGATGCCGAGGTTGCGGCCATAAGCGTCGAGCGCCTTTTCCTCCGCCTCGCTCTTCTCGGCGACGACCGCGGCGATGCGGGTCGCGGCGGCGAACAGGGCCGCGGTCTTGGCGCCGATGATCGAGAGGTAGCGCTCCTCGCTGGTCTCGACGTGGCGCTGGGCGACGAGCTGGTCGACTTCGCCCTCCGCGATGATCGAGGAGGCGCGCGAAAGGATCTTCAGTACCTTGAGGCTGCCGTCCTCCACCATCAGCTCGAAGGCGCGAGTGAAGAGGAAGTCGCCCACGAGAACGGTGGCCGGATTGCCGAACACGATGTTCGCCGCCGCCTTGCCGCGTCGCAGGTCGGAACCGTCGACCACGTCGTCGTGCAGCAGCGTCGCGGTGTGGATGAATTCGACCGCGGCAGCCAGCTTGTGGTGGCGATTGCCCTGGTAGCCGCACAGCTCCGCGCCGGCGACCGTCAGCATCGGGCGCAAGCGCTTGCCCCCGCCCGAGATCAGGTGGCCGGCCAGTGCCGGGATCAGCGGCACCTCGCTCTGCATCCGATCGAGGATCACGGTATTGACGCTGTTCATGCCAGGCGCGGTGAGCGCGAGCATGGGGGCCAGCGAAGGCTCTGCACCACGGGGGCGCAGGGTAACGACATCAGCGCTCATCGCGTTGGGCCATGGGGGGATTGTGCCGGCAAGGCAAGCGCAAAGCCGCCAGTGGAATTGCCTGTGCGACCATGCTAGCGGCTCGCCGATGAGCGAAGCCGAGCCCACGACCGTCGATCCCGTCCTGGCGGGCTACCGCAAGAGCATCGACAACATCGATGCCGCGCTCATCCACATGCTTGCCGAGCGGTTCCGCATCACCCAGGCGGTGGGCGCCTACAAGGCGCGGACGCACCTTCCCGCCTCCGATCCCGGACGCGAGGAGCGCCAGATCACGCGGCTTCGAGCACTGGCCGAGGAAGCCCAGCTCGATCCCGACTTCGGCGAGAAGTTCCTGCGCTTCATCATCGACGAAGTGATCCGCCATCACGAGCAGGCCAAGGCAGCGGGCTGAAGCGCAC
>Ga0207644_10003646_pt1 | contig 9990 bp, 9 predicted proteins | sample KBSS73metaG_FD_184326 | JGI IMG/M metagenome (GOLD analysis project Ga0207644, IMG submission 184326) | Switchgrass rhizosphere microbial communities from Kellogg Biological Station, Michigan, USA - KBS S7-3 metaG (SPAdes) (version 2) | ecosystem: Host-associated > Plants > Roots > Rhizosphere >... | reverse complement strand
CGAAGGGGTAAAACGACGCGCCGCCGCGACGACGGAAAGTCCGCGCTGCATGAGATCGGTTGCGATGGCACACCCGATCAAACCACCCGCGCCAAGGACAAGAATGGTCATAGCTGGCTCACCATGCAGGCTTGACGACCATCAGCCAGAGGATAGCCAATACCGAGCCGAACGCGGGGATCCCACACAGAAACCAAAGCCGGAATAGCCGGTGATATTCAGCGCCGAGCTTTTTACGACTCTCCACCGCTGTGCGAGCGAGGTCACGCATGCGCATCTGCATCCGGACCACGGGTAGCCAAAACGCGCCCGTTACCAAATACAAAATCAGTGATGTCGCCAACCAGGGCTCACTCAACGGCAGACCAAGTTCGCGTGCCAGCAACAGGCCTGTTACCGGCTGCGCTACCACCGCCGTCGCGGTGAACAGGAAATCCGCGAGCACCACTGATTTTGCTGTGCGAAAAATGTGACCGGTGTCGCGGCTGCGATGAGCCATCAGCATGAAAAATGCAATGCCGGCACCCGTCCCGAGCAGCACCACCGCTCCGATCAGGTGCAGATATTTCAGAATAAAATACGTCATGGCGGCCCGAATGTAGCGAACTATGAGCCGCGGTCGCTTACGACCCAAACAATCGTGACGGTGTGTCCACTAGAATCTTGCGTCTCTGTGCCTCGGCTGGTGTCCAAGCGAAAAACAGATCCAGCAAATGCCCCTCGTCCGGCATCGCCTCCGCGGACACCCAGGGGTGTGGCCAGTCGGTGCCCCACATCAGCCGTTCGGAGTTGGCGCGCAGCAGCGCGTCGTGAAACGGCTTCGCATCCGGATAGTCGGGAAACCGGTCGGACAGCCGGTAGGCGGCCGAAACCTTCACATACGCGTGGCCCTCGCCGACCAGCTTCAGCAGCGCCTGGAAATTCGGCTCGTTCACGCCTTTGCCTGCCGGCACCATCAGCATGTGGTCGACGATCACCGGCATTTCGCGCGACACCGCGCGCAATGTCGGTGCGACGTCCTGCATCACCCGGTGATCGCAGAACAGCTGCATCACCCAGCCGAGCTCAGCCATGGTCTTGCGGAATACCTCGAACACGTCGAGGCCGACACCGCGCACGTAACCCGGATCTTCGGGCAACAAGTGAAAGCGTAATCCACGCATGCCGAGCCTGTGCCATTCGCGCAGCGTCTCCGGTTTCACGCGCGCATCGGTGATGGCAATACCGCGCAGGCGTTGCGGGAAGCGCGTGATGGCATCGAGAACCACGCGGTTGTCGTAGCCATGCGCATTGCCCTGCACCACCAGCCCATACGCGCAGCCAAGCCGGTCGAGCAGCGCCAGATATTTTTCCACCGGCGCATCGGGCGGCGTATAGCCACGCCCGGGCGCGTAAGGAAATTTGTTTGCCGGGCCAAACACATGGGCGTGCGAATCCCACGCGCCGGGTGGCGGTATCACGCGCGGCTTTTTCGGTTGCGCAACGGGGCCGGCGATGCGCGGCGGCTCTCGCTCTGTGTTCATGGACTGGTCAAAAGCGGACAATCGGGCCCATCGCAACGTCCACTCACACCCCGAACAACTTGGTATAGCGTGCCTTTATCTCCTCGCTCTGCGCCAGCACCAGTTTGGGATCCGCCTGCAGCAACTTGAAGCTCGACAATGGGGCACGACCTGCCTTCTCCCTCGCCAGCGCATGAAATGAGCGGTGCGCGAACACATCGATGAAGATTTGCTGTGCCTCCACGCTGAACAAAAAACACTGAAATAGCCGCGCGGCATTCGGATTTGGTGCATTACGAAAAATACCGGCCGGCACCGGAATAAGTGGCGAGCCCTCCGTCGCATGCACAACTTCGACAGGCAGTTTGTTCAGTTTTGCGACTTCCAGACTGTAGTCATTCCCGTCTGCCATCACTGCCCGTTCGCCGATGGCAATCTTCTTCGGCGGATCCGCTGCCGATTGAAGCTGCATCACTTTCTGCTGCGCGAGCTTTTCGAGGAATGACCAGCCAAGTTCGCGAACCCACAGATAGGTGTTTGTCAGGATCGCTCCGCTGTAACCGGGATGGCCTTTGACAATCTTGCCCTGCCATTTCGGATCAAGCAGATCGACATAGCTCTTGGGTGCATCTTCAGGTTTCACCAGATTGGTGTTGTAGCCGATGACTTCGAGCCAGGCGCAAAGCGTCGCGTGCATGCCATTTGGATCGCGCTGGTCTGCCGGAAAGTGTTTGGCCATGTCCTCAGTGACATAAGGCTCGACCCAATCCTTCTCCCTGGCCGTCCAGTCGAGAAAATGCGAAGGATCCGTGCTGCAAACCACATCTACCGCATAGATCCGGCTCGCCTGTTCCTGCATGATACGTTGATAGACCCGTTCCGCGCCCGAACGCTCAACGCGAATGGCAATCCCGGGATATTTCGCCTCAAAGGCACGAGCCAACCGCTCCGAAGTATTGAGCTCGAGCGCTGTATAGAAGGTTGCCTTGCCTTCCTTCCGCGCGGCCTCGACTAGAGCCGGCGTCACCGCGCTCGGCGGCGGTGCTGCTGCTTTGAGTGGCTGGGCAAAAACGGTCGCGGCGCCAAGAGCAAGACCGCGTTTGATAATGGTGCGTCGTGAGACTTGCTTGTCGCTCATGCCCATCCTCCAGCGTGTCGCATCATGCGTGTTGATCGGCGGCCATCGACCGTTATGCGGGCTTTAGCGTTTATCTAATTTGTTTTGTTCCGCTCACGATAAATGCCGGGCACGCAATTTTGCCCTGTCCTGCGGCCAAAGCTTTCGCCGCTTCGTCTTTGATCGCCTGTTCAATGCGGTGCTGCACGGCAGGCGTTTGACGCTCGTAGATATAGGTCGCACGCACCATGCTTTTGCGCATCATATCGAATAGATCACCCGGCGAGGTTGGCGCATAGAAGCAAGGAACTTCTTCAATCCTTTCTGAAAATTTTGCGGCTTCCATCAAAGCGGCCAGAATCCAGGGATCGCTTAACGTAAAGATACCGGGACCGGGCGGAAGTGCCACAGACCCGTCAGTGTGTCGCTGCACCGCGTCGGCTATCAAGGTCAGAACTTTAGCCTTGGTAGATCCACACCAGATACTAAAGGCAAAGCGTCCAGCCGGACGAAGAATCCGATAGGCTTCGGCAGCAGCCTTCCCCGGGCGGGGAAAGTGCAACATGCCGAATGCACATGTCACGGCATCAAAACTACTATCGGCATAGTGGAGATTTTCCGCATCGGCGGTCTCGAATTTCACTCCGGTAAACCGGCGCCGAGCTTCGGCAACCATATTCTCTGCGATATCGGTACCAATAACATCGAGGCCACGACGTGCCGCTTCAGCCGCGACGTACCCGGGTCCGCTCGCAACATCGAGCAACCTAATGCCGGACCGGGCATTGGCCGCGGCGAGGAGCGCAGCGACAGCTTGACGCGTCATTTCGCCGACGAGGGAATCGTAATGTTCGGCTTGTTTGGCCCAGCCTGTTCTCTCGAACTCCTTAAAGGCTTGGCTCTGCTGCTCGTTGATGGTCATTGGAGTCCCCACATCGAGCATGTTTGCGCTTTTGGCGCGTTTTCTCAACAAATCATTGTTCTCGAATGTCCAGCACCCCATCACGAGCGCTTGAGGCGGTTCAGGCGACGCGCTGCCTCCGGATTTGCAGCGCCCGGCGGCATGCGCCCCGCGATGAGATCCTTGACCTGATTTACTGTGTCGAAGGCTTGGTGCTCTGCCGCTTCCGGCGTCAGACCCGCCGTGTGTGGAGTGGCGATCACGTCGGCGCGCCGCGCCAACGCGAGCGAGGGCATCTGATCCTGCGCGCGGCCAACGTCAAGAGCAGCACCAGAGATGCGCTTCTCGTCGAGCGCGCGGGCAAGCGCGGCCTCGTCAACCAGGTTGCCGCGCGACAAATTTATGAAATAGGCAGATGGCTTCATTTGCGCGAAGGCTTCGGCGTTCATCAAATTCTCGGTCTGCTCGTTGGCAATGGCGAGGCATACAACGAAATCCGATTTTGCCAGCAAATCCGCAAACTGGACCTGTTGGACCATTGGCCGGGTAACCCTTTTGTGGGGGTCGGCGACCAACACTGTCATACCGAGTGCGAGACCGAGCTCGGCAAGATGCGCGCCGATTGCGCCATAGCCAATGATGCCGAGCGTTGCTCCCTTAAGCTGGCGGCCCATACGCGCATCGGGGATACGGCCGGTGCGGTAGGCAGACGTGGCCTCGGTGACGTAGCGCCCGCAATCGATCATGAAGCCGATGGCCATCTCGGCAACCGAAGCGATGAAACCCGGCGTGGCGCGGGTGACCAGAATTCCTTGGGCACTAGCAGCGGCGACATCAACGTTGCGAATATCGACCGCGACCCGCAGGAACGCGACCAAATCACCCACCAGCGGGAAAAACTCGGCCGGGCCGGCCGTTTGCCGGTCTGAGATTATGATTTCACAGCCCTGTGCGGCTTGCGCCAGCGCCTTGGCGTCGAGCACCTGGCCGGTGTCATTGAGCCGCACGTCCCCGAGCTTGCGCAACTCGGCAAGCGCGCGCTCGCCATAGTAGTTCTTAAGCATATCTGGGATGTGAGTGAGAAAGATGGCGGGCACAGACTCCTCCAGGCATGCATTCTGCCGTCGCGTCACCGGGGAGCAGAATAGCCGCAGGTCTAGCCCAGCCGGATATTGGCGTCCTTCACGACTTTGCTCCACCGCACCATCTGCTCGTCGACAAAGCTGCCGAACTCCTGCGGCGTGGTTGGGCGGGTCTCGATGTTCAGCTGTTCGAAGCGCGCGATGACATTCGGGTCGCGCAGCGCGGCGTTGATGCCTGAATTGAGCTTCTGGACGATCGGCGCCGGCGTGCCATGCGGCACAAAAACACCGTTCCATTCGTAGGCCTCAAAACCCGGCAGTGTGTCCGACACGGGCGGGATATCGGGAAGACTGTTGAGCTTGCCTTTTCCGGTATGCGCGATGGCTTTCACTTTGCCGCCCTGGATAAGGCCGACAACGGATGAGCCGTTGGCGAAGAAAAACTTCACTTGCCCGGACACGACGTCGTTGAGGGCAAGACCGCCGCCGCGATACGGAACGTGGCTGACCTTAACGCCGGTCTGGTGACGAAACATCTCGAGCGACAGATGCTGCAAAGTGCCATTGCCGGACGACGCCATATCGATCCCGTCGGATGCGGCCTTTGCGAGTGCAATGATGTCGGTAACCGTTTTAACTGGCACTGATGGCGTCACCACCAGAATGTTCGGCACCAGCGAAATGAGAGCGACGGGGTCGAAGTCCTTCTTGTAGTCGAAAGGCAGGTTTGAATAGAGCGATGAATTCACGGAGAACGCGGTGGCGTCATGCAGCACGGTGTAGCCGTCGGGATCCGCCTTTGCGGCCATGGCCTCGGCAATCGTCCCTCCTGCGCCGCCACGATTTTCGATGACGAATTGCTGGCCGAACATCTCGCCGACCTTGGCGAAGACGATGCGCGCCGTGGTGTCGGCCCCGCCGGCCGGCGGATAGGGCACGATCACGCGCACCGGCCGGTTAGGCCACGCCGCCTGCGCATTGGCCGTGCGCGCGAATGGAGCCGCGGCCATCCCCGCCAGGACCGTGCGTCGTGTAAGTGCTGCTGCTGACATCCGTTTCCCCTCTATTTGATCATTCCGACAACCCTGGGCAGCCACAAAGTCAGCTCCGGGATCATCGTAATTGCTATCAGCGACAATAACAGGGGTATCAACCAAGGCAGGATCGCCATTGTCGTCCGCTCGATGGACAACTTGGCAACCCGGGACAGCACGAAGAGCACCATGCCGAGCGGCGGATGCAGCAGCCCGATCATCAGGTTGAGCGTCATCATGACGCCGAAGTGCACCGGATCGATGCCGACCTTCACGATGACCGGCATGAGGACCGGCACCAGGATGCTGATCGATGCGATCGGCTCCAGGAAGCAACCGATGACCAGAAGCAGGACGTTGGTCAGCAGCAAAATGACATAACGATTGTCGGTCAGGGCGAGCAGCGCTTCGGTGGTATATTCGGTGACGCGGGTCGTGGTCAGCACCCAGCCGAACAGCGATGCTGCGCCGACGATCAGCAGCACCCCGGCCGTCGTCTCGATTGTCTCCATCGAGACCTTGTAGAATTGCTTCGGCGTGAGCGTGCGATAGAGGAAAATCCCGAGCACGATGGCCCAGGCGCAGGCTGCAATCGCGGCTTCCGTTGGCGTGAACCAACCGAACGTCATGCCGCCGATGATGATCGCCGGCGTCAGCAGCGCCGGAAACGCCGCGATGAAGGTCACGGCGAGCGTGCGCCAGCTGAAGGCCTGGTCGCGACCCATCCCGTAGCGACGCGCACAATAGTAGACATAGCCCATCATGAAGAGCGTCATCACCAGGCCGGGTATGACGCCGCCGAGAAAGAGTGCGCCGATCGAGACATTGCCCATCATCCCGTAGATGACGAACGGCAAGGACGGCGGAATTATCGGTCCGAGCGTCGACGATGCAGCGGTGACCCCGACTGAGAATTCCGTGTCATAGCCGTGGTCCTTCATCGCCTTGATCTCGATCGTGCCAAGGCCCGCCGCATCGGCAATCGCGGTGCCCGACATGCCGGCGAAAATGACCGAGCCGATGATGTTCACATGCGCCAGCCCGCCGCGCGTCCAGCCCGCGAGCGCGACAGCAAAATCGTAAATACGATTGGTGATGCCGGCGGAATTCATCAGGTTGCCCGCCAGAATGAAAAACGGCACCGCCAGCAGCGGAAACGAATCGATGCCTCCGGCCATGCGATGCAAGATGACGAAATCCGGCAGACCGGCGATAAAATGCGTGTAGATGAAGGACGATCCGGCCAGCGCAATGAACACCGGCACGCCGACGAGCAGCACCACGATGAACAGAAGCGCCATGATAGTCATGGGAGTGACAAGCCCTAGTCGGCCGTGACCTGATGCGTCACGTCGTCTGGCCGGCTCCAACCGATGCGCGCGTTGCGCCACACGTTGATCGCCTGACGCATCAGCATCAGGAAGCACCCGAAGGCCACGCCACCATAAACATAGCTCATCGGCAGGTCGAACACGGTCATTCGCTGATAGTGCATGCGCTCGGTGATCGTCCACGACACGAAAGCGAGCAGGCCGAGAAAAGCGAGCTTGACGAAATCCACAAATGCCAGAACCGTCGCGCGTGCCGGGCCCGGCTTCATCACGTTCGAGAGCAGCTCGACGGCAATATGCGTGTTGCGCCGCGTCACCATCGCACCGCCGATGAACACGACCCACATCAAGCCATAACGGGCGATTTCTTCGGTCCAGGACAGGCTGTCATTGAGCACGTAGCGTGTGAAAAACTGCAGGAAGACGATGAAGGCAAGTGACCAGAAGATAACGAAAGCGATCCAGTCTTCCGGGTAATGCTCGATCTTCACCTCGGCATCTTCGACCTCAATGAGACGCTTCTCGCCGTCAGGCGCCGCTTGCTTGTTCATGATTCCCCGCGCAATAGACCGTGGTCGATGGCGCGCCGCGCCCAAGCGCGGCGCGATCACTTGTCCGTACCGTTACTTCAAGGCCTGTAGCGCGTCGTATTCGGCCTTTGACCAGCCGGCACCGGCGCTGGCGTCATTGTGCAGCGGCACCGCCGCCTTGCGGAACGCCTCGCGGTCGACTTCCACCACGTTCTTACCAAGCTTGCGGAATTCGTCGGCGAGTTTGAGCTCGGATGCGCGGATCTGATCCGTCGACCGGGCGCTGGCTTCCTTCAGCACCTCGTCGAACACCTTCTTGTCCGCATCGGAAAGCTTGGACCAGACATGGCCGCCGACAATGGTGACAAGGGATTCGGTGATGTGGCCGGTCAGCATGATGTGCGACTGAACTTCGTAGAACTTCTTCGCCATGATGGTCGGCAGCGGGTTTTCCTGGCCGTCGACGGTGCCTTGCTGGAGCGCAAGGTAAACTTCGGCAAAAGCGATCGGCGTTGCGTTGGCGCCGACCGATTTCGTGAACATCAGGAACAGGGGCGCCGGGGGAACGCGCAGCTTCATGCCCTTCATGTCTTCGGGCTTCTTGATTTCTTTATTGGCGGTCACATGGCGCTGGCCGTAGTAGAGGATGGCGACGACCTTGTGCCTGGTCTTGTCGTCATAGCCTTTGGCGAGATCGCGAAACAGCTGGCTGTCGCGATAGGCCTTCCAGTGGTCGAAGTCGCGCAGAATGAATGGCGCGCCGGTGATCGCGAGCGGCTTGTGGATCGAGCCTGCAAACGATGCGCCAGTATAAATGATGTCGACGGTGCCGAGCCCGAGGCCCTCGTTGATCTGGTTTTCATTGCCGAGCTGGGAGGCCGGAAACACTCCGATTTCGTAGCGTCCGTCGGTCCGTTTCTTGATCTCGTCCGCCGCCCAGAGCGCATTGGCGTGATAGGGCTCAGCCACTTCGTAAACGTGCGCCCATTTGAGCTTGGTCTGGGCCTGTGCCGGTCCAGTCACGACAAATGCTGCAGCGAGGATCGCGAGATACTGCGCCAAGCGGCGCGACCAGTTCGACATTGTCTCCCCCTTACCACCTGAACAAAACCCGGCGGACAACGATGTTACTATGCGCTCGGCATCACGCAACGGCGCTCGCTTCGCACTGGAGCTCGGGAAGTTCATTTTCTGCCCACCTTCCCTCAATCGCGGACTCGCCCCATATTCGGGGCAATGGCCAAATCTCCCCCAAAAACACCAAAAGATCCTGCGAAACCGACGCGCGCCAAGGCAGCGCGCCCGGATCAGCAGCCGACGCCCGACTCGCTCGCCGATCTGCTCAATCCGGCGATCAAAAAGGGCACGGCCGGCCTCGGCTCGGGCACGGGTCTGCTGCCGCCGCCGGACAATTCATGGGACCGGCGCCGCGATTTTTCCGAGGCGCACAAGGCGCGCAAATCGACCCCAAAGGAATTCAACGAGGCGTCGCAGGCCGACTTCGAAGGGCCGCCGGTGACCGGTCTCGATCCCAGACTGGCCGAAGAGCTCGGTCTTTCCGACGAGGCAAAGTACCGCCTGCCGCGCGCCGATTTGCCGACGCAGCCCGGCGGTTTCGCCGGCATGGCCAGCCAGCAGTCCCTGGAAAGGCTCCTGCGCGAAGGCCGTCCGGAATTCTCCGCCATCCCATGGACGCCGCACCGCCCGCCGCGACCGGAAAAATCGGAAGGCGGCAGGACGTTCGTCATCGCATCGGATTTCGAGCCGGAAGGCGATCAGCCGCAAGCGATCAAGGATCTGGTCGAGGGCGTCAAGCGCAGCGATCGCACGCAGGTTCTGCTCGGCGTTACCGGCTCGGGAAAAACCTTCACGATGGCGAAGGTAATCGAGGCAACGCAGCGCCCTGCCCTCATTCTCGCGCCTAACAAGACGCTCGCTGCCCAGCTCTACGGGGAGTTCAAGTCGTTCTTTCCCGACAATGCGGTCGAGTATTTCGTTTCCTACTACGACTACTACCAGCCGGAAGCCTACGTTCCGCGCACCGACACTTACATCGAGAAGGAATCCACGATCAACGAACAGATCGACCGCATGCGCCATTCGGCGACACGCGCGCTGCTCGAGCGCGACGACGTCATCATCGTCGCATCGGTGTCGTGCATTTACGGCATCGGCTCGGTGGAGACCTATTCGGCGATGACCTTCACGCTGAAGCGGGGCGGCAAGATCGACCAGCGGCAGCTGCTCGCCGATCTGGTCGCGCTGCAATACAAACGCACGCAGGGGGATTTTTACCGCGGCTCATTCCGCGTGCGCGGCGACACGGTCGATATTTTTCCGGCGCACTACGAAGACCGCGCCTGGCGCATCCATTTGTTCGGCGACGAGATCGAGAAGATCGAGGAGATGGACCCGCTTACCGGTCAGAAGACCGACGAGCTGGAGTTCGTGAAGATCTACGCCAATTCGCACTATGTCACGCCGCGCCCGACG
>Ga0207644_10003636_pt1 | contig 10002 bp, 3 predicted proteins | sample KBSS73metaG_FD_184326 | JGI IMG/M metagenome (GOLD analysis project Ga0207644, IMG submission 184326) | Switchgrass rhizosphere microbial communities from Kellogg Biological Station, Michigan, USA - KBS S7-3 metaG (SPAdes) (version 2) | ecosystem: Host-associated > Plants > Roots > Rhizosphere >... | reverse complement strand
AGGACGTTACCTACACCAATCTACGTCACGCTGTACGGCGCCGTTTTTACTTACCAACTGCGCAAATTCCGCAACTGTTTGATCTCGCTCTTCACGTAAAGACATCTGTCGCTCCCGCCGCAGTCGCCGAGGAGTTGCGAAGCGCCGTCAAAGATCTCGATCCGCATCTGCCGCTCTATAACGTGAAGACATTGGAAGGTGAAATTGACGAATCGCTTATTCAAGAACGACTGGTGACCTGGCTCTCGGCGGCCTTTGGAATTTTGGCGACATTGCTGACCGCCCTCGGACTTTATGGCGTGTTGACATTTTCCGTCGCCAGACGCACTCGCGAAATTGGCATTCGCGTTGCTCTCGGCGCGCAACGTCGCGACGTGTTCAAGTTAGTCATGATTCGCGGAATGATGCTGGTGGTAGTCGGAATCGTCGTTGGTGTGGGTGGTTCGCTCGCACTCGCGCGAGTGCTCGAGACATTAATGTTTGGTGTGAAGGCGACGAACCTGGCGACCATGATTGGAGTTTCAATCGGCTTGGTTCTCGTCGCATTGGTTGCTTGTTACTTGCCCGCACGACGCGCAACAAAAGTCGATCCGCTGGTCGCCTTGAGATACGAGTGACGATTGCAGATTGGCGACGCTTTAAGTAGCTACCTGATTTGTAGAACGACGTTTTTTAGGACCGGCGACGTACTCGCCGGCAATTCGAAATTGAGAACAAACGCATGAACTCTCTATTAAATGACGTTCGCTACGGCATTCGGATTCTTCTGAAGAAACCGATGTTCACATTGATTGCCGTGTTGTCACTCGCACTCGGCATCGGTGCGAATACCGCAATCTTTAGTTTACTGGATGCGGTCATGCTGAAGGCGCTGCCCGTGCGCCAGCCTGAACGGCTTGTGCTGTTTGGAAATGCACAGAGTGCAGGTATGACGAATGGTTTTCCGGATCAAAGTCTCGATCTGTTCAGTTATCCATTCTATCGCGAGGCACAGCAACGTACTGATGTCTTCAGCGATGTTGCGGCGTTGTCGAGCATCATCTGGCCTGTTCACGGTCGGGTTAACGCGAACGGCACGAGTGGTGAAATCGAAAAGATCACGGTTCAACCTGTGTCTGGAACCTACTTCACGACGCTCGGTGTGAGCGCGAGTCAAGGTCGCGTGCTTACGGATGCGGACGATCAGACTGTAGGTGCTCATCCGGTCGTCGTCGTTAGCAATGCCTGGTGGCAGAAACATTTTGCCAGCGATGCATCTGTTCTTAACAAAACGATCTCAATTGACGAGGTCACGTACTCGATTGTTGGTGTCGGCCCTGGCGAATTCTTTGGGACAAGCGTCGGAGATGCTCCAGACGTTTGGATGCCGCTGGCTATGCAACAAAAGCTTCCGCCCGCCTATTGGGAAGGCCGGACTGACAAGAAATTTCAATCTCTTTATCTAATCGGAAGATTGAGAGACGGAGTATCTGCTGATCAGGCGAAGGCTGTTGTTAACGTGGTCTTAAAGCAGTCGCTTCAAGAGTTGGCTGGTTCACAACCTTCTGAAGACGTTCTCCAGAAAATTCAGAGAGCCAATGTTGACCTGACTCCAGCGGGAAAAGGACTGTCGCAGGTACGCGAGCAGTTTTCGCTTTCATTGAAAGTGTTGATGGCCGTCGTTGGTTTAGTGTTGCTGATTGCGTGTGCGAACGTGGCTAACCTGCTTCTCGCGCACGGAGCCGCTCGGGCAAGAGAGTTTGCTGTTCGGTTGGCCCTTGGCGCCGGCCGCACGCGACTTATTCGTCAGCTTCTCACTGAGAGTCTATTGCTTGCAGTGATGGGAGGAATCGCCGGGATTGTAGTCGCGTGGTGGGGCAGTCGAATGCTGGTGCTAATGGCCTCGTCTGGTCCGGAGGCGCTTCCAATCGATGTCACTCCTAATTTGCGCGTACTCGGTTTCACGCTCGTTGCTTCATTGCTGTCTGCTTTGGTTTTTGGAGTTGCTCCAGCGCTTCGCGCTGCACGTCTCGATCCTAATCACTCACTTAAAACGAGGGGTACCGCAAAGAGCGTTTTGCAAGGTCCATTAGGTAAGACGCTTGTGGTGGCCCAGGTGGCGCTGTCACTGCTGCTACTCGTTGGCGCAGGACTGTTTGTGCGGACATTGATCAACCTGCAGAACCTGCCTACGGGTTTTAATCAAGAGAACGTCATGCTGTTTGACACAGACAGCTCGACTGTAGGTTACAAGCGAGACGATCCTCGTTTACTGGCAATGCTGAATGATGTGCAAACTAACGTGCGGCGCGTGCCTGGTGTTACGGCTGCCGCTTATTCATTTTTTGTTTTCAATCAAGGCGTCTGGACCAGTCTCGCCTTCACCTCCGAGCCTAATCAACCTGAGGGCAGGAACAAAATTCGAAATAACGTGGTCGGCTCGGAATTTTTTGAAGCCATGGGACTTCCAATCACGCTGGGCCGGGGCTTCGGGTCTCAAGACACGGCGCAATCACAAAAGGTCGCGGTGATTAGTGAAGCAATGGCTCAGCGCTTTTTCCCCAACGTTTCGCCGCTTGGAAAGCGATTTGGCGTTGAGGGTCCAGAGTCACTGAATAGCACTGAAATAGTGGGCGTCGTAAAAGACGCGAAGAACGGAAGTGTCAACGAAGAGTTTCGGCCCATGGCTTACTACCCATTGGCCCAGCGTCCGGATGCGTTCGGAAATTTTGTTGTCCGCTTCTCCGGTTCGCCAACTTCAATCGTTCCGCAGGTTCGAGCCGCCATTAAACAAGTCAATCCCAACTTACCAATCGATGAGGTCGTGAGTCTTTCGGATTTCGTCGGCCGTTCGTTGGTGCAGCAGAAACTCATCGCTCGACTCGCTTCCTTTTTTGGTTTGCTTGCGCTCTTGCTGGCGTGCGTAGGTTTGTATGGTGTGATGTCGTACGCAGTAGCGCGACGGACCAATGAAATTGGAATACGGATGGCGTTAGGTGCTGAGCGAACCAACGTACTCTGGTTGATCCTGCGAGAAGTACTTTTGCTTGTCGGCATAGGCTTAGTTATTGGTGTTGGTGTTTCGTTGGTCACGACCAAGACGGCTGCGTCGCTGTTGTTTGGGTTGAAGCCAAACGATCCAGTGACCATTGGGTTGGCGTCAGGGTTGTTGATTATCGTGTCGCTCGCGGCTGGCTATTTACCTGCACGACGAGCAGCGCGAGTAGATCCGATGATCGCATTGAGAGACGAGTAGGGAATTTGTGATTTCGGATTTCGGCTGACGAACGGGTTCGTTCAAGTGAGAACCTGGAATCTACGGTCCCAATTCGAGATAGCAATTTGCAATTCGAACTTTAAAAGGAATTACACATGGATACATTGCTTCAGGACATTCGCTATGGAATTAGAATGTTACTTAAATCGCCGAGCGTCAGCATTGTCGCAACAATCGCGCTCGCATTGGGGATAGGTGCAAACACAGCGATCTTCAGTGTGGTAAATGCGGTCCTCCTCAGACCGTTGCCGTTCAAAGACTCCGACTCATTAATGGCAGTATTTGAATCGGATCCGTCGCGCGGTCAACTCCGCGGTTCCTATTCTTTTCCCAACTATTTCGATCTGCGTGATCAAAATCAGTCATTTGAACACGTTGCTTGTTATCACAGCGCCGATTTCATTCTGACAGGCAGTGGCGAGCCTGCGCGTGTGCAGGGTTCAGTAGTCAGCTCAAATCTATTTACGCTACTTGGCGCCACTCCGATGCTTGGTCGCAACTTTGCGCCTGAGGAAGACAAGTTATCCGAGAATGGTCGAGTTGTAATTCTCAGCCAGGACTTTTTTCAAAGACAGTTCAATTCCAACCCCGCACTCTTAAATCAACCTATAACTCTCGATGGCAACCGGTTCACAGTCATCGGGGTCATGCCCCGGCCATTTCAGTTTCCAATCCAGAACGATCCCGTTGAGTTGTGGACCACCATCGCGAATGACGCAGCCGGCGACACCCCGATGACGGCGCAACGTGGCGCGCACTTCTTAAGCCTGATTGGTCGTCTCAAGAATGGCGTTACCCAGGAACAAGCGCAGGCCGAAGTAAACACGATCGGCACTCGACTGGAGCAGCAGTATCCAGACACGAACACTCACAAAGGCATTCAGCTCGAATCTGCATTACACGCGATTGTCGGCGACATCCGCCCGGCTTTATTGATTCTCTTAGGCGCGGTCGCTTGTGTTCTCTTAATCGCCTGCGCCAACGTGGCTAACTTGCTTCTTGCTCGAGCCACCAGCCGGCACAAAGAGATGGCGATTCGTTCAGCGCTCGGCGCCAATCGTCTTCGTGTTGTTCGACAGTTGTTGACTGAGAGTGTGTTGCTGTCACTACTCGGCGGCGCTCTTGGTTTGCTGCTCGCTGTCTGGTGGTCCGATTTGTTGGTAGCACTTGGTAAGGAAGATATCCCTCGCGCCGTGCAGGTGGGGTTGGATTGGCGGGTGTTGACCTTTACGGCCGGCGTGTCGTTACTCACCGGCATTGTGTTTGGTCTGGTTCCAGCATTTCACGCTTCAAGGACCGAGCTTACCGAATCGCTGAAGGAAGGTGGACGCAGCGGCGGAGCTGGCGCTCGACGCAACTGGATGCGCAGCGCACTGGTCGTTAGTGAATTAGCTATCGCGGTCATTCTGCTGGTGGGCGCGGGTTTGCTTATTCAAAGCTTATGGCGTTTGCAAAAAGTTCCTTCAGGCCTCCAACCGCATAACGTGCTGACCTTTAATGTTTCGATTTCTGATGTGATCTATCCAGGTGAAAAACAGGCTCAGTTCTTTCAACAACTTCACAGTCGCTTAGAGGCTTTACCTGGTGTGCAATCCGCCAGTGGGGTTCTTCCATTACCGCTTAGTGGAGATCGCTTCAGTATTTCATTCCAGATTGAAGGTCGGCCAGTGGCAAAAAAGGACGAGCCGTCTGCAGATTTCTTTGCAGCTGATGCCGGCTACTTCCGCACGATGGGAATACCGGTTCTGAAGGGAAGAGAATTCAACGAATTCGATCAACACAAATCTGCCCAAGTCATCATTGTCTCTGACGCTTTTGCGAAACAATTTTTCCCGGGTGAAGAGGCCTTAGGCAAACGAATACAACCGGGAATTTCGACGTACGATAATGAGAAAACGACGATGCGCGAAATAGTCGGCGTGGTCGGCGACATCCGTAATCGAAGCCTGAGTACGGAGTCAAAGCCCGCGTACTACCTCCCGCAAACGCAGGTGCCTTTCAATCAATTAACAATGGTTGTCAAAACTGAGGGCGATCCTCACGCACTCAGGACGGCAGTCAGCAAAGAAGTAGCAGCAATCGATAAAGATGTTCCGGTGTTCGGCGAGAAAACGATGGAGGAATACATTGCTTCATCAGTTGCCGCTCCACGTTTCAATACGACTCTGTTGTCAATCTTTGCAGGAGTCGCACTCGTTCTAACAATCGTAGGTCTGTACGGCGTGATGAGCTATTCGGTTGCACAGAGAACAAACGAGATTGGCATTCGCCTGGCACTTGGTGCGCAACGTCGCAATGTAATCGGCTTGGTCGTGAAGCAGGGATTAGTACTCGTTTTGGTTGGATTGGCCATAGGTCTTCCTGCCGCGTTCGCACTGATGAAGGTGATTTCCGGTTTGTTGTTCGGAGTTACCACAAAAGATCCATTGACGTTTGTTAGCGCTGCGGTGGTCTTAAGTGTGGTCGGGTTGTTGGCCTGTTACATCCCAGCTCGCCGAGCGACGAGAGTGGATCCAATGGAAGCTCTTCGATGTGAATAAGTGTTAGGCCGAAGACACGAATAATGAAATGGCGGTGTTTAGTTAAGAAAGAGGTCTGCCGCGGGTTATTGCGGCTAGGTTCAATCACCAAAGTTTTCAATCAATATCAACACAGGTGAGTGCTATGACTACACTTCTTTCTGACATTCGTTTCGGCCTCCGAGTCCTTGTAAAAAATCCAACCGTAACACTCATCGCGTTGGTGGCGTTGACACTGGGTATCGGCGCAAACACCGCAATTTTCAGTGTTGTAAACGCTGTCCTTCTACGATCGATGCCGTACGCCGATGCTGATCGATTGGTAATCGTTTGGGAGAAGAAGCAAGGCGCCACTACGGACCAGAACGTCATCAATCTCGGAAATTTTTTCGATTGGAAAGAGCAGAACCATGTGTTCACAGATATGGCGGCGTTCTTCGACACCACCGCCAATCTAACGGGCGATGCTGAACCCGAAGAGATTCCTCTTCAGGCTGCCACTCCAAATTTGTTTTCGGTATTAGGTACGAATCCGTTTCTTGGTCGCACGTTTACTGACGAAGATGCGAAAGATGGGCAACCGCGAGTAGCGGTCATCAGTTATGGTTTGTGGCAGCGGCGGTTCGGCGGCAACAACCAGATCATTGGTAAGAAGATGATTCTCAATAACCAGGAGAACACGATCATCGGTGTGCTGCCGCCTGAGTTCGGTTGGCACGTTCAAAAAGGATCTTTATCCAGCAAGTCCGCTGAGATCTGGAGACCCTGGCAAGTGTCTAGCGAGCTACGCGCTCGCGTTGGCCGTTTTGCCACGTCAGTTGCTCGACTGAAGAGCGGCGTCACACCGAAACAGGCTCAAGCGGATATGGACATGGTCGGCGCTCGTCTCGCGCACGATTATCCAAACTTCAATACTACCTGGGGTGTGAACGTGGTTCCTTTACGAACTCAGTTCACCGGAAATATTCGTCGTCCTCTTCTCATCTTGCTCGGCGCGGTTGGGTTTGTCTTGTTAATAGCATGCGCTAACGTCGCGAACCTTTTGCTCGCTCGGGCCAGTGCACGTCGGAAAGAGATTGCAGTCCGTTCCGGGCTAGGTGCGAGTCGACTGCGCATTGCGCGTCAACTCCTGACTGAGAGCTTGCTGCTTTCATTAGGCGGCGGCCTTTTGGGAATTGCGCTGGCATGGTGGGGAACGAAGGCGCTCATCGCTTTGAGCCCACCGTCGTTGATTGGATTGGGCGGCGTCAAGGTGAACTTGCCGGTGCTTGGGTTCACGCTCGGACTTTCGTTGGCAACCGGAATCGTGTTCGGTCTTGTTCCCACCATTGAAGCCTCTCGTGTCGATCTGCTGGGTTCGTTGAAAGAAGGCGGAAAAAATATTGGCGGGAGTACGGGCAGCCATCGCTTTCGAAATGTTTTTGTCGTGATCCAGGTTGCGCTCGCACTGGTGCTTCTGGTTGGAGCTGGTTTGCTGGCGAAGAGTTTTCGCCGTCTGCAGTCAGTCGATCCAGGTTTCAATCCGAATAATCTTCTTACGATGCGGATTAATCTACCGGAGCGTCGTTACGATTCCGACGCCAAGCAACTCAACTTCTTCAAGCAAGCCGCAGAACAGATACGAGCGTTGCCAGGAGTGCAGTCCGTCGGATCGATCAATACATTGCCGTTTACTGGGCTGCATAGCGGAACTTCGGTCTTTGTGGAAGGAAAACCCACGCCGCCTCCGGGTCAGGAACTATCAACCGGGATCTGCGTAACCGATCTTAATTATTTCGAAGCAATGCAGATTCCGCTGAAGCGTGGACGTTTGTTTACGCCGCAAGAAGCGTCGGAGATGCATCACGTCGTAGTAGTGAACGAGTCATTCGTACGAGAAAACCTGCAGGGTGAGGAACCGATTGGCAAGCGCGTCACGATCGAGATGAAAGATGAAAACGTACCGACCGAGATCATCGGCGTGGTTGGTGACAACAAACATAAAGGTCTTGATATTGACCCTGGTCCAATGGCTTTCTGGCCGCAACCGGAACTCGTTTATCCGTGGATGACCTTCGCTATCCGGACGACGGGCGATCCATCGAGCATAGCTCCGGCCGCGCGCGCGGTCATTCATGGAATTGATCCGCTCCAGCCGATCGGTGAAGTCAGCACCATGGAGAATTTACTCTCGACTTCCGTAGCGCGCTCGCGATTCAGCGCGACGTTATTAGGCGTCTTTTCAATAGTGGCTCTGTTCATGGCAGCAGTCGGAATCTACGGCGTCATGTCCTACACCGTGTTGCAACGGACTCATGAGATCGGCGTTCGAATTGCACTTGGCGCTCAACGAGCCGATGTGATGCGACTGGTTCTGATGAAAGGATTTGTGCTCGCCGTGATCGGTGTTGGGTTGGGACTCGCAGCCTCGTTTGCGTTGACGCGTCTAATTTCAAGTCTCCTGTTTGATGTGACGGCGACGGATAAGACCACGTACGCCGTAGTTGGCGCAGGCCTGTTTGCGATCACCCTAATTGCCTGCTTCATTCCTGCGCGACGCGCAACAAAAGTCGATCCGCTGAAGGCGCTCCGATACGAATAACAGTATTGCTCGGTGCCTTTTAGTAGCTGTGAACGCTGAAGTCATCGAAAGTTGGAATTATCGAAAGAAGAAATCCGATGGACACACTACTCAAGGACATTCGCTACGCTGTTCGTGGGCTTCTCAAGCATCCGAGTTTTGCCGCAATTGCGATTCTCACGCTCGCAATTGGTATCGGTGCGAACACGGCAATCTTTAGCGTCGTCAACACGGTCGTCCTCAGCCCATTGCCGTTTCCACAACAAGACCAACTGTTAATTCTCGGTGAAGGTGGTCGTGGCCAAAGTCTCGTTGAACGTGGGTCCTTTTCTTACCTGGACTACAAAGATCTGCAGGCTCAAACACAGACGTTGGACCATGTTTCCGCATTTTTAAACTCCGGGGCGATGCTCACGGGTGATGGCTATGACGACGAGCGAATATTGGGGGCAGATGTGTCTCCCGAGTTTTTTGATGTTCTTGGAGTGAAACCAAAACTCGGTCGTGTCTTTACAGAAGCTGAAGACAAACCGAAGTCTGGCGTGGTTTTGATAAGTGATGGTTTGTGGCAGCGTCGATTTCATGGAGCTGCGGACGTGATTGGCAAATCGATCAAGCTGGGAGCAGGAACATCCACCATCATTGGAGTCATGCCGCAAGGTTTCGAATATCCGTTTCGAGCTGATCACCAGGATTTTTGGGAGCCACTTAACGATCGTCCACTCGCGTCAGCCAATCAACGCGATTACCGTACTTATCGAGTCATCGCGCGAATGAAACCAGGTGTGACGCTCGCTGCAGCGCGGGCGGAGCTTGATGCAATATCTCGCCGCCTCGAACAGCAGTATCCAAACTCAAACACCACCCTGTTGATCGGTGCAGCGAGTCTTCCGGAAGATGTTGTTCGTGATTCGAAGCCTGCCCTTTTAATTCTTCTTGGAGCGGTTAGTTTTGTTTTGCTCATCGCGTGCGCCAATGTCGCCAATCTACTCCTGGCTCGAGCTGCTGGACGTCAAAAAGAGATCGCGTTGCGCACAGCCCTTGGTGCCAGTCGTTGGCGAGTAATTAGACAACTCCTGGTTGAAAGTCTAATGCTTGCGTTGCTCGGCGGAAGCCTTGGATTACTCCTGGCAATTTGGTTGAGCCGATTGTTGGTGGCATTTGGGCCAGCCAACATTCCTCGCGTGGACCAGGTCCATCCTGATCCCAAAGTATTTCTTTTTACGGCCGCACTTTCAGTGATTACGGGGATCGCTTTTGGTTTGGTGCCAGCGCTCCAGTTATCAAAGACCAACGTGACGAATTGGTTGAAGGAAGGCGATCGCGGCTCCACTGCTGGGCCTCGTGCACACCTGGCGCGCAGCGGTTTAGTGATCTCTGAAGTTGCCTTGTCGCTGATGCTATTGATCGGGGCCGGTCTCTTATTGAAGAGCTTTGTGCGTTTGTTAAATACCGATCCGGGATTCGATCCTTCCCACGTCGCTGCTTTCGATATTCCTCTCAGTCGCCAACGCTACGACACTCCTCAAAAACAAGAGCAGTTTTTCGAGCGATTAATAGCGAAGAGCCAGGAGATCCCCGGTGTTGAGTCGGCCGCAGTCGTAAACAATCTGTTACTCACGAACTCAATCGATCAATTGAATTTCAATGTCCTTGGACGAGCGCCG
>Ga0207644_10003633_pt1 | contig 10003 bp, 9 predicted proteins | sample KBSS73metaG_FD_184326 | JGI IMG/M metagenome (GOLD analysis project Ga0207644, IMG submission 184326) | Switchgrass rhizosphere microbial communities from Kellogg Biological Station, Michigan, USA - KBS S7-3 metaG (SPAdes) (version 2) | ecosystem: Host-associated > Plants > Roots > Rhizosphere >... | reverse complement strand
TCACCATCTTTCCGCCGCCAACATTCATCGGCACGACGGTCAACCTCGACACCACGAGCCGTCGTCAAGGCATCGAGGCCGAATTTGGCTGGACCATCGCCAATCAGCTCCGGCTCAGCGCGAACTATTCCTATGTCGACGCGACCGAGCCCGATACCATTTCAGGAGTGCAGATCAGGGAGCTTCGGCGACCCAAGCACAGCGGCTCCGTCGCCCTGGATGGTGCCACGGGGCGGTTCACCTACGGTGCGTCCCTTGCATATGTAGGCCGCCACTTCGACAGCCGGGACGTCTTCCCGTTCGATCGGGTTGCGCTCGGATCCTATTGGCTGGCGGAGACCCGTGTCGCCTATGAGGTCAGGCCGGGAATTTCATTGTTCGTCCGCGGCACGAACCTGCTGGATCAAAAGTATCAGGACGTCTTCGGATATCGGACCGAAGGACGCGCTGTTTATGCGGGGATCAGCTTGAAGGGGGGTCGGCGATCATCGCCGTAAACTCGCACTCGGTGGCGACTTCCCCATCGAGCAATGCTCGTCCGGCGAATTTGCAGACGCGCGAACGCTTCTGGAGGAACTCGACTTCGAGGCGGAGCAGCACGCCCGGCTCGACAGGCTTGCGGAACTTCACGCCGTCGATCGACATGAAGTAGACAAGCTTGCCCGATCCGGCGAGGCCGAGGCTCTCGACCGCGAGCACACCAGCGGCCTGCGCCAAGGCTTCGACCTGCAACACGCCAGGCATAATCGGCCGACCCGGGAAGTGCCCCTGGAAGAACTCTTCGTTCATGGACACCGCCTTGATCGCGACGATGCCCTTTTCCGGGTCGAGGCTTTCCACCCGGTCAACCAGCAGCATCGGGTAGCGATGCGGCAGCGCCTCCATCACCCGCTTGATGTCCAAGGGGCCGATGGCGGCGCTGGCCGGCTGATCGGTCATTTAGGCTTAGCGGCCCTGCGGCTGCGTCTGAGCCGGCTTCGCGGCGGCTGCCGGCGCCGTCGTCTGCACCGACGGGAGCGCGGTGTTGAGCGCCGTCAGGATGTCGTTGGTGACGTCCAGGGTCTGACCGCTGGCAAGCGTCTGTCCAATCTCGACCATCATGTTGGCGCCGCGGCGCTGCATGACCTGCGTGTAGATCGGGCCGAGCTTGTCGGAGATTTGCTTCTGCACAAACTGGTTGTTGGCCTGAACCTGCTGCTGGCGCGACGCGATCTCCTGCGCCGCCTGCTGCCGCTTGGATTCCCAGCTCTGTGCGCGCGTCTTGAGAGCCGCGTCGGGCTCCTTGCCGTTGAGGGCGTCGACGGCAGCCTGAATGGCCTTTCCTTCGGTCTCCAGCGGACCGGCGAGCGCCTGCTGGCGAGTCTGGAGGCCGTTGATCTGGCCCTGAAGCGCCGTGCGGGCGGCCTTGCAGGCGGTGCAGTCGCGGGTGACCTTCTCGAGGTCGACGACGGCGATGACGGCGGCAGGAATCGCCTGCGCCTGGGCAGCTGCCGGCATGATCACCGAAGCTGCAATCGAAGCTGAAATGAGCAATCTTTTCATTAGAATGAAGTTCCTACGTTGAATGAGAATAGCTTGGTATCGTCGCCCTTCTGCTTGAGCAGGGCCTTGGCGATGTCGATGCGCAGCGGGCCGAAGGGCGAAACCCAGTTGACGCCGATGCCGATCGAAAGTCGGGGCTTCGCGGAATTGCCCAGGAAGACTTCCTTGAAGCCCGAAGCCGAAACGAAGTCGGTTGGCGGATGTACAGTCCCCGAGTCATCCACGCTACAGTCGGCGACGGGGCTCGTAAACGTGATGAGGTTGCTCGTATTTGTTGCCGACGGCGAGCAGATGAACCTGGCGTCGATCAATGACGGCGCCTTGACGTGCCACAGCGAGCCGACGTCGATGAATGCCGAAGGCCTCATGCCCAGGCTCTTGAGCCCTGAGCTGACAGGGAATTCGAGCTCGAGCCGCCCCATATAATAGGCGCGGCCGCCGAGTGCGTCGGTCGTGGTCTGCTTCGATTCATCGAGCGTTCCGTCCGTCGCATACGGGATACGAATGATTCGCGGGCCGATGCCGCGAATGTCGAACCCCCGAAGGCCCGGATCGAAGAAGCGATCCGTGATCCTCACTGCGTCGGATTCGGAACCTTCCGGCGCACTCTGGAGCGGATGGATGTAACCGCCTTCGGCGTGTGCCGAGACGATCCAGCCGCCGCCGATGCTGTGATATTTGGTGCCATCGATGCGCCCGCGGAGGTACTTAACGTCACCGCCGAGGCCGGCGAAATCCCCAGAAATGCTCATGCGCTGGCCACGGGTCGGATGGATGCCGTCAGTATCGTCGTAGATTGTCGACAGACCGACCAACGACGTCAGTTTCGTCCCGATTTCGTCGCAGAGGTAGCGGCCCGCCTTCAGCGGATCGCATTCTGCCGGCAGCGGCCCCGCGCCATCGGGGTCCGTATAGAAGGTCGATTTATCGAGCGTGATCTTGTCGTTGCTGAGCGTGTAGCGGCCGCCGAAGCTCCAATATTCCGTGATCGGGAAGCCCATCCGGAGCGCGCCGCCGGTGCTGATCGACGAATAGGTCGTGTTACGATCGGCGCCGATATAGTTGAAGCTGTGATAGTCGCGGCGGAACAGGTTGGCGCCGACCAGGACCGACTTGTCCATGAAATAAGGGTCGACGAAACCGAGCTCGAGCGAACGCGCATATTGCGACCAGTTCAGCGAGGCATCCAGCCCCTGCCCCTTGCCCATGAAATTGTTCTGGCTGACGGCGAGCTGGACGACGAACTTCTCAAGGCTCGAATAACCACCCGACAGTGACAGCTGGCCGGTGGGCTTTTCCTCGACGTTTGCGCTGAGCACGACGCGATCGGGCGCGGAGCCTTCGCTCTGCTTCACCTCGAACTTCTCCTGGAAGAAGCCGAGGCTCTGAATACGGTCCTGGCTCCGCTTGACCTTCAGCGCGTTGAAGGCGTCGCCTTCGTTCAGGCGGAACTCGCGGCGAATGACCTTGTCGCGGGTCGAGGTGTTCCCCGTGATATCGATGCGCTCGACATAGACGCGCGGCGTTGGTCCGACGCGGATCGTGAGGTTCATGACATGCTTTTCGGCGTCGCGATTATAGGCCGGATTGATGTCGGCGAATGCGTAGCCGAGGTCGCCGGCAGCCTCGTTGAGGCTGGTGACAGCGTCTTCGACCTGCTTGGCGTTGAACCAGCCGCCCGGGTGAATCTTCGCGACTTGCAGGATTTGCGCATTGGGGAAGTCGCGCAACGCGCTGTCGGCCTCGACGGTGCCGAAATGATAGCGCGGGCCTTCGTCGACCACATAGGTGATGACGAAGTCTCGGCGATCCGGCGTCAGCTCCGCAAGCGCCTGCACGACCCGGAAGTCAGCATAGCCCTGCGTCAGGTAGAAAGCGCGCAGCTTCTGCTGGTCGGCGGCGAGCCGATCAGGATCATAGGTATCGTTGGACTTCATGAAGCCGAGAACGCCGCCCGCCTGGCGCGTGTACATCTCCTTGCGGAGACGCCCGTCGTCGAAGTGAGCATTGCCGAGGATGTTGATAGCGCGGACCTTGGCGAGGTCGCCTTCGTAGATTTCGAACACCACGTCGACGCGGTTCTGGTCGAGCTGAACGATCTTCGGCTCGACGCGGGCGGCGAAGCGACCCTGGCGGCGGTAAAGTTCGAGGATGCGATCGACGTCGGCGCGAACGGCGGGGCGAGTGAAGATCTGACGCGGAGCGAGCTTGATCTCGGGCGTGATCTTGTCGTCCTTCAGCCGCTTGTTCCCCTCGAGGATGATGCGGTTGATGACGGGATTTTCGCGAACGTTGATGACGAGGTCGCCGGTATCGCCGCCATTGATGGTGACGTCGGCGAACAATTGCGTCGCGAACAGGTCCTTCAGGGCCTGGTCGAGCGTCGCCGCCGTATAGGTCTGCCCCGGCGACAGGTTGGCGTAAGCGCGGATCGTTTCCGGCTCGAGCCGCTGGTTGCCGCGAACGGTGATCGAGCGGATGTTGCGCTCGACAGGTGCCGGGGCTGCAGCGACCGGATTCTGGGGAGCCGCCGGCGCGGGAGCCGGTGCGGGCTTCGACGGTGCAGCGGCCTGCGCAAGCAGCGGGGCCCCGGTGCCGCCAAGCACGGTCCCGACCAGAAGCAAAGCGCCAGCGCGCCGGCTAAAACTCTTCGACCTTGAAATCACGCGACCCCGCCTTGTGTGCAATTGGACTGCGGCGCGCTTCGCCGCCCAGCCCCGGTTCTGCCCTGCCCCAACCCTACTAGCCAATCAAGCGCTGAAGCCGATCCCATAGGCCAAGCGAGCCCAAATCGTTGATTGTCGTGAAAAGAACGAGCGCAAGAATGACCGCCAATCCGCCGCGAAAAGCCCATTCGACTGCTCGGGTGCTGAGCGGGCGGCGCCGGATCGCCTCGATCGTGTAGAAAAAGAGGTGACCTCCATCGAGCAGCGGGACTGGCAAGAGGTTGATGAATCCGAGATTAATTGAAAAGAGCGCGAGCAGCTGGATGAAGGGCAATGCGCCGAGCGTTGCCTGTTGTCCGGCGATCTGAGCGATCTTTATGGGCCCACCGAGATCGTCGACCGAGCGGCGTCCGCTGATGATCTGCCAAAGGCCTTCCATCATCGATCGCGTGATCTTGACGGTGTAATCGACCGCGGCCGGGACCAGCTCCACCGGGCGTAGCTTTGCATAGGTCCTGGCATCGCCGAGGATTCCGAGCCGCCCGACGCGGAAAGATTGTCCGAAACGGTCGCGCTCCTCGGCCGCGCCGATCGTCAGCGGGATGCCGATCCGCTGCTTCTGCCTCTCCACGACCATGGTCGCTGCCTCGGCAGGCCTCATGATCACATAATTGGAAATGTCCTCGAAGCTCGGCGTGTCGCGGCCCGAAATCGAAATGATGCGGTCGCCTGGCTTGATTCCCGCCTTGTCTGCGACGCTGCCCGTCTGCACGCTGACAACGAGATTGTCGGTACGGGGCATGCCGGCGACCGCAAAGAACGCCGTGAAAATCGCAATCGCCAGGATGAAGTTGAAGGCTGGCCCGGCGAGGACAACCAAAAAGCGTTGCCAGACCGGCCTCGCCTGGAAGGCCTTGTCGCGCATTTCCGGTGGTAGGTGCGAGAGTTCGGAGGGATCGCTGGCGGGACTCATGTCGCCGACGAACTTCACGTAGCCGCCGAGTGGAAGCCAGGCCACTTTCCAGCGCGTCCCCTGCCCGTCCGTCCAGCCGAGGATCTCCCTGCCAAAACCGACCGAGAAGGACTCGGCGGGGATCTTGAACCACCGCGCAACGAGATAGTGGCCAAGCTCGTGGAAGAAGACGAGCGGGCCGAGCGCGCAGATGAACGCGACTACGACAAGCCAGAAGGGGGGATGGGGAAGCATTTAAGAACAGCTCGCCTTCGTCATGGCCCGGGTGGCCGCGCGTGTCACCCTGTCTATCTCCAGCACATCGCTGATCGAATGCGGTTTATCGTAGCTTGCCTGGTTGAGCGCGTCCTGAACGAGCCGCACGATATCCGGGAATCGGATCTCGCCGGCAAGGAAACTGGCGACGGCGACTTCGTTTGCCGCGTTTAGAACCACCGGAGCGGCGCCGCCGCCCTCCAAAGCTTCCCGTGCAAGACGCAAGGCCGGGAAACGCTCGAGATCCGGCTCCTCGAAATCCAGCCGGGCGATACTTGCGAGGTCGAGGCGTTGCGCGGGTGTCGGCATCCGTTCCGGCCAGGCCAGCGCATAAGCGATCGGAATGCGCATGTCGGGGCTGCCGAGCTGGGCGAGCACTGATCCGTCCACGAACTCGACCATCGAATGGATGACCGATTGTGGATGGATCACGACGTCCAGTCGCTCCGACGGCAACCCGAACAGGAAATGCGCCTCGATCAGTTCGAGGCCCTTGTTCATGAGGGTTGCCGAATCGACCGAAATCTTTGCTCCCATCGACCAATTCGGGTGAGCGACGGCCTGTGCGGGAGTCGCTGTTCTGATGACGTCCGCTGAAGCCGTACGGAACGGGCCGCCGCTCGCGGTCAGGATGATTCTTGAAACATCTTGCGGACGAGATCCCGTAAGACATTGAAAGATAGCGTTATGCTCGCTGTCGACCGGCAACAGGGTCGCGCCACTCTTACGGGCCGCGTCGGTCATCAAGCCGCCGGCAGTGACCAACGCCTCCTTGTTGGCGAGCGCGACGGTCTTTCCCGCGTCGACCGCTGCCATGACTGGCCGGAGCCCTGCACAGCCGACGATGGCCGCGATCACGAGTTCCGCATCGTCGACGGCTTCAACGAGCGACTGCTCCCCGCCAAGAGCGCAGCAGCCAGTACCCGCAAGACGGCCCTCCAAATCGCTGAGACGGCGTTCGTCAGCGATCACGGCGAGCCTGGCGTTGGTCCGACGAGCTATGTCGGCGAGCGCCTCGCTGTTCGTTGCAGCCGTGACTGCCGTAACCTCGAACCGATCCGGATTGCGTTCGATCAGGTCCAGCGTCGACTTGCCGATAGACCCGGTCGCGCCGAGGATGGCGATCTTGCGCGTCACGTTAGTCCTATCATCTGCGCTGCCGCCGTCAGCACCGCAACAGGAACCAGCCCGTCAAGCCGGTCGAGGACGCCGCCATGCCCCGGCAGCCAGGCGCCGGAATCCTTGACCCCTGCCCTGCGCTTCATCCCGCTTTCGAACAAGTCGCCCGCCTGCGCGGCGATGGCGAGCACCGGTGCAAGTGCGAGTAATGCGATGCCGAGGCCTGTCCAGAGAGCCCAGGCCCCGCCAAGCAAGGTTGCTGCAGCGATTCCGCCGTACAGGCCTTCGACAGTCTTGTTGGGGCTTACCGTCGGCGCAAGCTTGCGTTTCCCGAACCTGCGCCCGGCAAAATAAGCTCCAATGTCGGTCGACCAGGTCACGATGAAGACCCAGACGAGCAGAGCAAGGCCATGCTGATCACGCTCCCGGATCCAGAGAAGGGCAAGCGCTGGAAGAAGAGCGTAGACGAATCCGGCAACGTACCAGGCAGCGCCCCATCCCCGAGTGATCCGCGTCCATTCGTAGAACATCAGAGCAGCGATTGCGGCGACCAGGACGGCCAGGATGTTCCCGCCCTGCACCGCAGCCAGCAATGCAGCGGCAATCAGGATCGCGCCCGTAAGCGTACGCATCCCGAGTTCGCTCATCGGCCGCCGAACCGTCGATTACGGGCGGCAAAGGTCTGGAGCGCGTCGGCAAAGGCTTGCTCGTCGAAGTCCGGCCAGAGGGTGTCGACGAACAGCAACTCGGCATAGGCCGCCTGCCAGAGCAGGAAGTTAGAGAGCCGGACCTCTCCTGACGTCCGGATCAGGAGATCGAGGTCGGGAAGCGCGGACGTCTGAAGCTCGGCGCCAATGGCATCCTCATCGATCGAAGTGGGATCGATCTCGCCGGCGGTGGCCCTGTCCGCGAGCTTGCGCGCCGCGCCCGCGATCTCCGCCCGGGAACCGTAATTGAGGGCGATCACCAACGTCAGCCTAGTGTTTCCGGCGGTGCGTTCGACTGCCCGCTCCAGGCGTTCGACCAACTCCGGGCCGAACGCGGAATAATCGCCGATCAGCTTCAGACGGACCCGCTCCTTCTCGAGCGTCTTTAGCTCTCGCTCCAGATAGAAGCGCATCAGCACCGTCAGGTCCGAGATCTCCTCGGGGCTCCGGCGCCAATTCTCCGAGGAGAAGGCGTAAATCGTCAGGACCTCGACACCTTGATCCGCCGCGGCCTGAAGTGTGCGGCGCACGGCTTCGGCGCCCGCGCGATGTCCGGCGACCCGCGGCAGGCCGCGCTGCTGCGCCCAGCGGCCGTTGCCGTCCATGATGATCGCGACGTGGCGCGGGACCCTGTTGCCCCCTGCGAGCCCGGCCGCGCCCTCTTCCGGGGCCGGCTTAGACGTCACCTGCCGAGGATTTCCTTTTCCTTGGTCGCCGCCGCCTCATCGACCTCCTTGATCGTGTCGTCGGTCAGCTTCTGCACTTCATGCTCGAGGCGCTTGCGCTCATCCTCGCTGATCTCGTGCTTTTTTTCGTCCTGCTTCAGGTGATCCATCCCGTCACGGCGAACGTTGCGGACGGCAATCTTCGCCTTTTCGGCATATTGGCCAACGAGCTTGGCGAGTTCCTTGCGGCGCTCTTCGGTGAGCTCGGGGATCGGCAAGCGAATGACCTGGCCGTCGACAATCGGATTGATCCCGAGGCCGGCGTTGCGAATGGCTTTCTCGACCGGATTGACGTTGGAGCGGTCCCACACCTGAACCGACAGCATCCGCGCCTCGGGCACGGAGACGGTCGCGACCTGGTTGAGCGGCATGTGCGACCCGTAGACCTCAACTTGGACAGGATCGAGAAGCGCGGTCGAGGCGCGGCCCGTCCGGAGGCCGGCGAGATCGTGCTTCAGCGCCTCCACCGCGCCGTGCATGCGGCGCTTGAGATCGGCCGTGCTTACAGTGGTAGTCATTTCCTACTCCCCATTCTGGACGACCGTCGCAGTGCCTTGACCTTCAATCACCTGGGCGAGGTTGCCCGACTGCCGGATGTTGAAGACGACGATCGGAATATTGTTATCGCGGCAAAGCGCCACCGCGGCAGCATCCATGACCTTGAGATCATCGCTCAGGACCTTGCCGAAAGTCACTGTTTCATAACGTGTAGCGTCGGCAACCTTCTTCGGGTCTGCCGTGTAGATCCCATCCACGCTCGTGCCCTTGAAGAGCGCGTCGCAGCCCATTTCGGCAGCCCGCAGCGCGGCAGCAGTATCGGTGGTGAAGAAGGGATTGCCGGTGCCCGCGGCGAAGAGCACGATGCGGCCCTTCTCCAGGTGCCGAAGGGCTCGCCTGCGAATGTAAGGCTCCGAAACGCTCGCCATCGGGATCGCGGACATCACGCGCGTCTCCACGCCGAGCTTCTCCAGCGAATTCTGAACGGCGAGGGCGTTCATGACCGTCGCGAGCATACCCATGTAGTCGGCAGTCGCGCGGTCGAAGCCCTTGGCCGCCGCAGCCATCCCGCGAAAGATGTTGCCGCCGCCGACGACGAGGCAGAGCTCATGTCCCTGCGCCTTGGCCGCAGCGATCTCGCTCGCGAGACCGTCTACCGCGGCCGGGTCGATACCGAACTGGCCCTGCCCCATGAGCGCCTCGCCCGAAAGCTTCAGGAGAATGCGGTTGAAATGGGGACGGGTCATTCGGCGGCGATGTCCTCAAGATGTCACAAGACGGCCTCGCCTTTATGGCGGAGCCGTTCACTTGCCAACCACCTTGCTTGCCTCCGCAAGGCCTGAAGCCGCCTGGCTCAAATGAAAAGGGCGGAGCCGAAGCCCCGCCCTTCCCTTTGATCCATGGATCGCGCGATTAGGCGACTGGCTCCGCCTTGGTGCCGGCTGCCGCGGCGACTTCAGCCGCGAAGTCTTCCTGCTTCTTCTCGATGCCTTCACCGAGCTGGAAGCGGACGAAGCCCTTGAGGTCGATGCTCGTGCCGGCGTCCTTCGCGGCGGACGCAACGACCTCGGCGACCGGGGTCTTGTTATCCATCACGAAGAGCTGCGACAGCAACGCATTGTCCTTGCGGAACTTGGCGAGGCCACCTTCCACCATCTTCTCGATGATGTTCTGCGGCTTGCCGCTTTCCTTGGCCTTCTCCATCGCAATCGAACGCTCACGCTCGATCAGCGCCGGATCCAACGAATCCGCGTCCAGCGCCTGCGGGTGCGCGGCCGCGACGTGCATCGCAATCTGCTTGCCCAACTGGGTCAGCGTTTCGGTCGGAGCGGCGCTTTCAAGAGCGACGAGCACTCCGATCTTGCCGAGGCCGGGGACGACCTGGTTGTGGACATAAGGCACAACGGTGCCCTGGCTCACTTCCACGATCGCGGCGCGGCGGAGCGACTGGTTCTCGCCGATTTTGGCGATGTTGTCGGTCAGCTTCTCCTGGACGGTTCCGCCCTCGGGATAAGCCGC
>Ga0207644_10003623_pt1 | contig 10016 bp, 12 predicted proteins | sample KBSS73metaG_FD_184326 | JGI IMG/M metagenome (GOLD analysis project Ga0207644, IMG submission 184326) | Switchgrass rhizosphere microbial communities from Kellogg Biological Station, Michigan, USA - KBS S7-3 metaG (SPAdes) (version 2) | ecosystem: Host-associated > Plants > Roots > Rhizosphere... | reverse complement strand
TCCGCGTGTGGCGCGACGCGGCGGAACGACGTGAAGTACCGCGCACCGGGATCGAACATCTCGCATCTGAGGCGGACCGATGATCTCCCGTTCGGCTTTGGCCCTGGCGATCTCCTGCCGAGTAGCCACGTACCGCGCGCGACCCACTTGCCGGTGACGGCGTTGCGGTAGCGGAACGGAAATAATTCGAGGCGCGGCATGGGAGCACGATGCCGGCGCCGTTAATGACGACCGTCCGATAACGCTATCGACCCCACTGCCGACGCCTCTAGGCGTAGACTGATTTTCGGTTGCGGTCGCGTGCACCAAACGTGTGTATCACATTGACGCCCGAAGGAAGATCGGATGAACCGGCGTGATTCTGTACTCGCGCTCGTTGCAATCGGTGTGCTGACAAGGTCGGTGTTTTCGCTTGGCCAGCAGCAATCGAAAGTCGCTCGCATTGGCTATCTCGCTGGCGATTCCAGGACCGACAACCCCCGACGATTGCAGGCGTTTCGCGACGGCATGAACGAGCTAAGCTATGTGGAGGGGAAGAACCTCCTCATCGAGTACCGCTGGGCGGAAGGGAAGTTCGAACGCTTGCCCGGCCTCGCCGCCGACCTGGTCCGGCTCTCAGTCGAGGTGATCGTTGCAGTTGGCGATCCGGTCATCTTGGCCGCCAAGCAGGCGACGAGCACAACGCCTATCGTGATGGCATCGGTTGGCGATCCGATCGGTCGGGGATTTGTCGTTAGCCTGGGTCGGCCGGGAGGTAACGTAACTGGTGTTTCCAATTTCGCTACCAATTTGATGGGGAAGTGGTTGGAGTTGCTTAAGGAAATTATCCCGACTCTCTCCCAAGTGGCCGTGTTGCAGAACGCTTCAAATGCAACGCATCCTCTGTTCTGGACAGAAGCGCAAAGCGTCGCCCCGAAATTAGGCCTCAAGCTCCAAGATGTGCAGGTTCGTAGGTCCGACGACCTGGATGAAGCCTTCGGCTTAGTAGTCGGGGCTCGATCAGGCGCGGTCGTCGTGCTGCCAGATCCGCTCCTAGCGGGTGTTCTTGGAGCACGCATCGCCGAATTGGCGACGAGAAGCGGACTTCCCACGATGTCCACGTTCAAGGAGCAGGTGGAGGTCGGGAGCCTAATGTCCTATGGTCCGGACCTTACCCGCAATTTCCACCGCGCGGCCACTTATGTCGACAAAATCCTTAGAGGCGCGAAGCCGGTTGATCTTCCCGTCGAACAGCCGACGAAGTTCGAGTCAGCCATAAACTTGAAAACTGCCAAGGCGCTTGGCCTGACGATTCCGCAGTCACTGCTGCTGCGCGCGGACGAGGTGATTCAGTAGACTGGCGGTGTTGGTTGATTGGGCCTCGCAGCACGCGTTCCGGTCGCCATGTATTTTTATGCGCAAGCTCCGCTTTCGTCGCAAAAAAGCGAGGGAAACGCGTCGCCACTGGCGGGCACGTTAGTTAGAGCCACAACCGGAGGGCGCCGGGCCAACACGCGACAGATTGACAGCACCTGATGCTCCCGCATTGCTACCAGAGGTGAAATTGAAGGTCAGCTGCGCGGTCTCGCAGCCGAAGAAGGTTGCCGTCGCAGTGCCAACCGTCTGCGTCTTGACGGTGAACGCGGGGTCGGGGCTGCCCCCGATCACACCGCCCGTCGTCTCATAGAGAGTGACCTCCAGGGCAGACATCCCCGGAAAGAGTTTTCCTATGCCGGTGTACCAGCGTTGCACCTCCTCTTCCGCGTCCGTCCACGCGCCGTCCGTCGAATAGGTGTACCAGACGACGAATAACATCCCAGCGATCGGATTCAGCTCGACGAATAACCCCTGGCCTGGGATCGCTGGGTCAAACCAGTGACCGGAATAGGAGAAGTCAATATTCGGGCGACTAGTGCCGTCGTCGGAGCAAGTAACGTTGGGTGTGATTCTCACTAACGGCATCGTTCGCGAATAGGGACCCCAGTAGCGGTCCCAAAGCACATCCTGGTACGTCATGCTAGCTGTCGAGCAGTCGAGAAACGACAGCATTACACTTCCGATAGGCGTGCTCTTCGTTGCTGGCGGAGCGTTGAATTTGCCGCCGCCGACGTTCTCGAAGAGTGTGAAGGTCGCGGCAGATTGCCCCGTATGTACGGTTCCGCCAAACGTGTACCAACGCTGGCCGGTTTCCCAGCCGACGGAGAAGGTCGCCCAGCTTCCCTGGAGGTATCCAACTCCTGGAGCGATGGCGTCCTGATAGACCTCGATTTCGACGCCCTGGCTGGCAGCCGCCGGGTTGTACCAAGAACCGGTGAGGCCGTGCTGGTCGATATCAACAGCCAGCGCAGACGCGGATAGCAAGCCGGGGACGATCACGATCGCCAGCGTCAAGTGACGGATTGGACCTGCGGGTGCGCTGAGCTTATTAGCGAATGCGCGGAAATCCATCGTTGTCTCCTGCAGATCAACGGAGAAACGGTCGCGCCCGCTATTGCCTTCCGCGGATGTAGTACAGCGAGGCGCATCACGTGGGGACAGCAGCGCACGCGGACCGGTAGATATACCGTACGCTCTCGAATCGACGAGTACAACTGGCACTGCCGCAAGCGGTGGAAGATTCGGTGCCTAAATGCCGTAATCAGGTTTCGGCATTCCGATCGTCGATCATCTTCAAATGTCCCCATCGACTCCCATAGCCGGCTGCTCAGGGTGGACCTATGACCGTCGACGATCAAAATGATCGCGTTCTGACTCGACGGTCGCCGAACTCCAAGAGTGATGTTACCCACGAGGAATGGCAGTCTGATCAGGGCGCTGATAGATGGGTAGAGGTGGGTCAAACGTTGGCAAGTGAGCGACGCGGTGGCCGATACCCGGCGAGACCGGCTCAGCGCGGCGCCCACGGACAATCAGAAGACCAGCTCCTCCACCGACAATGCGGGGAAGGTGACAAGGTCGTCAAAGCGAGCACATTTGAGCGTGCCAGGTCCCTCAGCGTCCACGTTCGCCTAAGTGAGATCAAGTACTGTACGGACGTACACCCGGCCGACGACGTGAGGTGTACAAGGGAGATGGAGGTATCGGCGTGCCGTGGTTCACCGTTCGTCTTCAGAGTGCCGAGGCGTTTAGCGCCGCCGAAACTGTTCGCGCCACCTACCCGACGTTCCTTGAACGGCCGAACTGGCCGACAGAGGGCGCAGCCGCGTTCCTTCGATACGACCATTCGACCGGTGAGACGCACTTCTTTCTCCAGCATTCGCGGAGGCCGAGCCGTTCATGGTTGAGTATTACCACGCCGGCGTTTGCTCGCCGCCCACGCGCCAAGTTGGACTCGCGTTGCTGGTCGGACAGTCCGGGGCGATCGAGCTTCTCGTGAAATAGCAGGCTGTCCCATCGCGTGCGATGACCGGCCGTCCGAGCATTCCTATGCTACAACCGATGAGAGCCCGATTGCCGCTGTCGGCAGCAACGCGAGCAGTATTGTTGACTACGCTGTCGCGTTTACAGGTTCAGAGTGGCGACCGTGTTAATCGTCGAAGATAACCTGGTACTCGCCGATGCCGTGGCTGATGTGGTGGCTCGATTGGCTATTGCACGTTGGTCGCACAAGACGGCGACACCGCGCTCGCAGAGGTGCGCGAGCGGCCAACCCCGGTGATTGCAGTTTGACAGCTACGGCGTGCGGGTACCAGTGATGATGGTTTCACCATGGCTGCGGGTCACCCTCGGCTCGCAGGTCTTTCCTGATCAGGTCTTCGATCACACCTCGATCATCAGTACGCTCCGGGAGACATTCGGACTCGTGGAACCTCTCTCACAACGTGATGCTACGGGTCCTACGTGGTCATCGGCGTTGTTGTCGACGCCGCGAAATGTACGTCCGCTTTCGACCGCACGACGAGCGCGTCCAAAGATGGACCGCACATCCCCAGATTTCAGCGACGTGTCGATGAGCCAGCGGAGTAGCGGCACCGTAAGGGGAATCGCGCACATCGCAGTCGACATCGAGTGGTATGTGGCGGAGCGCATGGGCAGAGCGCCGCTGATTGCCTCGGAGTTCAAAGTGCGATTGCGGCTGCGTCGCAGGTGCTCGACCATCACGTGCGCGGTGAGCTGGCGATCGGGTCTGAGGCGCTGACGCAACCACTTGTCGATCGAGCGCATCGCAACTACTTGAGTACCTTGCCGCCGTGCAGAGACGCGATATTGAATACGACCGGCGACACGCTCGCGTCGGGCGACGGGGACAGCATCGAACGCGTCGGTGAACAATCACGACAGACAGGTCAATGGACGACATAGGGGCACAGAGCCATGGTGCGGAAGCGTGAGATTCCCCCGCTCGCTGGGACGTTCGTCCAAAGTTTGCACGTGATGTGGGTGAGCGACGTTGCCTACGAGCAATTTGATTGCAGAGTTAGAGGGCCATCGCCTTGGCACTAACCTACTGACCAGTTCCATGCAACACTCCGAGTGAGCCGACCAAGAACAGCGGCTGAACTCTCGTTGAACTGCCCGCCGGGGCCAGTCTGATCAGTATGGATCTTCACCCAACACGGAGGCACCAATGGATGCGCCAGTGACACCTAAGCCGCAGCGTTTCATAGTCCGGCATCTTGATGAACGTGACTTCAAGATCGGTGGTCTTCGCGACTACTCAGCTTATCGCGACCTCGGCATCGCGGAGGCAACCGGCGGCTTCGTGGAAGCGCACGTGATCCGCATGATCGCGCCGTTCCGTGCGGACCTAAGTGTTCGCCACCACCACGATGTGCAGTTTCAGATGGTGTATTGCCTGAAGGGCTGGTTCCAGACGGAGTTCGAAGGCGTCGGCCCACAACGGCTCGAAGCGGGTTCATGCTGGCTGCAGCCGCCGGGCATCCGCCACACCGTCGTTGGCTGGTCCGAGGACTGCGAGTTGCTCGAAATTATCGTTCCCGCGCAGCACGAGACAATCAACGATCCGCTAGACGAGCGGCAGATATCACGTTAGCGGCCAACAGCATCGGACAGGAATCCGGCCGTGCAGCATTTCCACAACGCGGAGACTAGGACCATTGACCCAATGAACGCGACGACCTACCGTGGCGCATTCTGATTACGACTTACGCATTGAGCAAGCTGAAACCGTCGGTCTTTCTTGGGGGATGATAGGCGGTCGTCGCTCCATTCGGGGCTAAAACCACCGGCAAGTTGGGTATTCGTTCGCGGGCGAGCCCTGCCAGCGTGAGCTATCCTTGCCCGGCAATACTACCTCCGAGAAAATTGAATCAACTCGACTGCCCGCATCGATCAGCGCGACCGCTTCAGCGCGGGACGACGCCCCAAGACTCTTGAGATGACGATTTCAAAGCGACAAGCCGTCCATTGGCTGTTTGACCTAGCCGTAGCTATCAAGGCCGTCAATGGCCTGATCGAAATCATCGGCGGCTACGTCCTGATCTTCAAGCCCGGATGGATTGGTCCTGCGGTGGCCACGTGGGCGAAGTCCGTTTTGGACGATCATCCGGCCTTGCCGTTCGCGGACTCTGTTGCGCGGTGGGGGGACGGGTTGACGCTCGATACCGAGCATTTCGCCAGCAGCTACCTAATCGCCCATGGCGCGGCAAAGTTGTTCATCGCGTGGGGTCTGCTTCGAGAAAAGCTGTGGGCGTTCCCTACAGCGCTCGTCGTCTTCGGCTTGTTGATCGTGTACCAGCTATATCGGTTTGCCCATACCCACTCGGTAATACTGGCGGTTTTGATCGCAATCGACGTGGCTGTTTGCTATCTCATCTGGCGTGAGTGGGGGTTTCGGCGAGAGCCGATGCGAGTCGCGGTTGGTGGCGAGCGATGACAACCCGTCAAGCCACGGCTCGGTCCAATGTCCTTGCGTGCAGCGGGCCCCGGGTGTCGCACGTGCGTTCGAGAACTTCCGAGACTGGCCACTCCTGCCGTTTCAAGGGCACTGTGGAGTTTCCTTACGGCATGCAACGACGCGACACACCTGCGCCGTCAGTGGCAGCCTGCTGCGGGCGAGTCATCACCCGCTCTCATGCGGCGAATCGCTCCTCGCGAGCAAATCTTGAAATGGCATGTGCGCCGAGTCTCATCAGCGATGTCCACGCCCAGCGAGCCCCCTCGCCGCCTACGATCCACGAGGTCATCCAAAAACGCTTTCGACAAAATTGACTCGACGATGACTGTAGACGTCTCGCATTCGACCAAAGCCTACTTTGCTGCGTTGACCACTTCCGAAGCAAGGCGCTTGACTTCGCGCTCCGCGCCGTCCTGCGTATAGCGATGTCGGGAAGGAGCACGTTGCTGCCCTTGGCCGTTGTAATAGGCATCGTTGCACGGGGGTTGGCGTGCAACAGCACCGTCTAGGTTGACGCCGCCGTACAGTCCATTCGCGCGCGCAAACGCTACGAGGTCCGCGGTGACGGTCGCCTTTGCGCCGGCACCAACAGGTCCTGCGGCGATGCTCGCATCGCCCTCAATCTTGAACGAGCTTGCCATGAGCGAATTGAGGCCCTTGTCCGTCATGACAAGGATAAGGGCTTCGGAAACTTCCAGTCCCGCCGCACCTGTTTGTCCGTGGTCAACCTCGCATCCGACTGTTGCCGGCCTGGTGAGCTCGCGCCGACTCATGAGGAAGAAGAAATCCGAACAACCCGACAATCAACAGTCGTTGCAACACGCGCATTTCAGCCTCGTGCGGAATCGACGGTCCTGCTCTCAGCCGAACGGGCCCGTCTTGAAGACCATGCTCACAATCGCGAGGACCCCAATTGTCAGCAACGCGACCGCGACGATGAGCGTCATAGAAACGGGATATCGGCTTTCGGCGTGGATCAGGCCGTCGACTTTCATCTGCGCCCGTTCCTTGCGCAGCTCGATCATGAACGCGACGTGGTATCCGATCCCGAGGATCAGCATCGCGATCCCGAGATACACCAGTCCCTCGCCGAAACGCGCCGGCGCGGTACTGTTGCGGAGGATCTGCGCGTCATATGCCTTCTGGAATACCTGGTAAATCGTGAAGCCGAAGCCGATGAGCGACAGCGAGGTGCGGATCACCGACATCAGCGTGCGGTCGGCGCTCATCCGCGTTCGCTGGAACGACATCCCCGTACGCCGGGACGAGAGCTCCGTCGAGATCTCGGCGTCACTCGACTGCGAGGTCACGCGTGCATCGGCCGGTGCACTTGCCATTGCAATACTCCTTTCTGGCCACACCACGGCTTTTCAGGCTGCTTGCGCATTCTGCATCTTGTCTTTGTGCCGAGGCCTGCGTGTTTCTTCGACTTCGCGGTCGATGAAAAAGCTCAGGAACGTGCGAATCGCCGCGATGGCGGCGAGCCGCCCTACGTCGCTACAGGTCGTGGAGAACGACGTGCTGACCATACCGCCACGAGCCAACGTGCGAATTCGAGCCATACCGGGCGCTTCTTCGGTCCCAACGGCTTTCGCTCGGCCATCAATCGGGCGATGTTGATCAGCGCCTCGATGCTGCCGACCGCGACGATCATGATCGCGATCGCCTTGACGAGTAGGCGGACGTAGTGACCGGCGGCGAGCAGCAGCTCTTCCATCGAGTTCCCCTTGCGCCGCTATCCCGACTTCGCCCGCACGATGCAGCGAAAGCCGAGATGACATGTCGACGTGTCGATCGTCTGCGGCATGCGTGCGGCGGGACGGTAACGTCGACAGTAGTTGGGCGCACACAGATATGAGCCGCCCTTCATCACCTTGCGCGGAATGCGTATCTCTGGCGTTCGAGGATCGCAGCTCTCTTCGGGTTCACCGCAGCCGCGTGGATTGTCGATCGTGCAGCAGGCTCTCCTGATCTTCGCGTGATCCTGATACCAGTCGGTGGTCCACTCCCAGACATTGCCCGTCATTTCGTATAGCCCATATCCGTTCGGGGGGAAGGCCCCCACCGGCGCGGTCCACTCGTACCCATCCTCCGCGAGGTTCTGCCAGGGGAACTCGCCTTGCCAGGTGTTCGCCATCGGCTTGCCGCCGGGCATGTACTCACTGCCCCACGCGAATTCGGCATCCGCGAGACCGCCACGCGCGGCGAATTCCCATTCCGCTTCGGTGGGCAGCTCCATTCCGGCCCACGTTGCGTACGCTTGCGCGTCTTCGAACGCGACGTGCACGACCGGATGATTCATCAGCGTCCGAATGTTGCTTGCCGGACCGCGCGGATGACGCCAGTTCGCGCCCGGTACGTACAGCCACCAGTTGTAATGGTTGCGGATGTCAACCCGACCGGACGCTTTTTTGAACACGACCGAGGATGGAACCAGCATCTCGGGTTTCGCATCCTGATAGTCCTCCGGATCGGCCGGCCGCTCGGCCAACGTGACGTGTCCCGTGTCGTCCACGAAGCGACGAAAATCGGCGTTCGTGACGGTGTAACGGCTCATCCAGAAGCCGTCCACCGTCACTTTGTGCGCAGGTGCCTCTTCCGGATAGTGGTGATCGGAGCCCATCCGGAACGTTCCGCCGGGAATCCAGACCATGTTTTCGCCGACCGCAGAAAGGGATTGCGACGCGCGCGACTGGGAACGGATCTCGAGCGCATTCATCTCGAGCGTCCGATGCTGTAGGTCATACGCAACGCTTTCAATCCGTTCTCAATGGCATACCGACGCGGCCGAGCGGCGTCAGCTGCCCGCCAGACCCCTTATGCCCTCAGTGCCCGGCGCCACCGGAGGCCTCGGCGATCTTCGCCAACGCATCGTCGATAGTGAAACTGCCGGGGTGTTGCGCGGGTGGGAAGTCCTTGAAGGTTTCAACGAACTTGCCGACCATTGTCGTCGCCGCCATCATCAGGTATCCGTTGTGGAGGATCCAGTCGTAATACGTGTTCGACGTGACATCCGCGCGCTCGTACGGATCGGTCCTCAAATTGAAAAGCTTCGGCAGGCGCAAGCGGGTGAATGGCTCCGCCCAGACTTGCAAAGTGCCGTGGCAGCGCTGTTCCATGAACACGACCTTCCAGTTGTCGAAGCGAACACCGAGGACGTCGCCGTCGTCGCTGAAGTAGAAGAAGAGCTTTCTTGGACTCTCCTGCGTCTCGCCGGTCAGGTAAGGCAGCAGATTGAAACCGTCGATGTGATTCTTGAACTGCTTGCCGATTGCCTTATAGCCGCCTTTTTTGACTTTTCGCTGACGTCCGGGTCGCCAGCCACGGCGAGCAGAGTTGGCAGCCAGTCATGGTGCTGAACGATCCCGTTGGCCACTGAGCCGGCCTCGATCCTGCCCGGCCAGCGCACCAGCAATGGTACGCGGAACGCGCCTTCCCAATTCGTGTTCTTTTCGCTGCGAAACGGCGTCGTTCCCGCATCGGGCCAGCTATTCATGTGCGGACCGTTGTCCGTCGAGTACATCACAAAGGTATCGTCGGCGATTCCCAGCGCGTCGAGCAGGTCGAGCATCTCGCCGACGACCTTGTCGTGATCGATCATCGTGTCGTGGTACGGCGACTGCCAACGGCCAGCCTGCCCGAGACTTTCCTTCTTGGTGTGGGTGATCCAGTGCATGTGGGTCGTGTTGAACCAGACGAAGAACGGCTTGCCATCCTTATTTTGGCGCTCGATGAAGTCTGTCGCCGCGGCGGCGAATTCCTCATCGATGGCCTCCATCCGCTTACTGTTGAGCGGCCCGGTGTCTTCGATTTTCTGTTTCCCGACGCGACCCCAGCGTTCGTGCTCGGTAGAGTCATCCTTGTCGGTTGCCCAGGAGTGAATGACACCGCGCGGACCAAACTTCTTGCGGTAATTCGGGAAGTCCTTGTCCGAGGGATAGTTGTCCATCTCCGGCTCTTCCTCGGCGTTGAGATGGTAGAGGTTGCCGAAGAACTCATCAAAGCCATGCGCCGTAGGAAGATGCCGATTCAGATCGCCGAGATGGTTCTTGCCGAATTGCCCCGTGGCGTAGCCCTGGTTCTTAAGCAACGCCGCCATCGTCACGATGTTTTCCGGCATGCCGACCGGAGAAGCCGGGATGCCGACCTTCGACAGTCCCGTCCGATACACGCTCTGCCC
>Ga0207644_10003621_pt1 | contig 10016 bp, 15 predicted proteins | sample KBSS73metaG_FD_184326 | JGI IMG/M metagenome (GOLD analysis project Ga0207644, IMG submission 184326) | Switchgrass rhizosphere microbial communities from Kellogg Biological Station, Michigan, USA - KBS S7-3 metaG (SPAdes) (version 2) | ecosystem: Host-associated > Plants > Roots > Rhizosphere... | reverse complement strand
GCGGAAGTGCCCGCGGCCGTCCGCAGAAACGTCGCGGTGTTCGTCGCGCACCCTGACTACAAAGCCGGGTACTACCGGGAACACGACAGCGGTTCCGACCTAACCGTTACCCTGCCGCGAAGCCCAGGCGTTCAAAGTGCGCTCGGACGCATTCCCGACTTTAAGCCGCGAATGTCGCCCATCGGCGATTTCCACGACGCGGAGGGTATACCGCGACGGACCTACATGTACCTCACGAATGGCTCAATCAACGGAAGCGTCAGTAGCCCAGGTTATTTCACTGTTGGCGAGCCGATGATGCTGGAAGACAGCGAGGGCCACCAGGTACGCGCTACATGCGTTGCGTTTGTCGGCAGCAGCACGCTGTGGGAATACGAATTCCCCGGCTAGCCAGGCTTACCGCCATCCGGCGTGATGCAGCCCAACTTCCAGAGCACGAACGCATCGGCCTGGAGCCTCAGCCCGACGGCAAGCGAGTTACGCACTATAAGGGGATTTGACGCGGTTTGGACGGCCTGAAGGGTGCCGTTCGGTTGGTCACCTGGCGCGTTAGCCCAAGCACGTGACACCGAGGGATGCGTCAATCCGCTGATGAACATCCAGACACTAGCGGCGTACCTACCCGTCCAGTGGCTCTCATTTTCGGTATGCGCACCGTCCCGCCGCTGCGCCTCGTAGGTTGCCTGATAAACGATGCCCTCGTAGCCACCCGATATGCCTCGATCGAATTCAGACTTGTTGATGCCGAAGGTATCCGCGATCTCGACCAACTTGGCCATTCGGCGGTCCCATGAAGCTTTTGCTTCCCTCTGGAGTTGGTTGATCCCCGAGCGCGTCTCGGCGGTGTCGTCGTCGCGCAAGTGCGATGGGCTTGATGTTGAGTCGAGGTATCTGCGGTCGTAGATCATGTCCGACTTTTGCGCTTGCAGCAGACGAACGAAACGTTCGCGCCGGTCACTTCCCCCCAATATCCAAGCGGCCTGCGCACTGTGCTCAATCACGCCGCGGATCAGCGGATATGCCGAGTACCGGGGAATCTCTACGCGACCCGACTTTGTCGGCAAAATGCGGTGCAGTGTCTTAATAAATTCGATTGACCCGTGGACGTAGTGCTGACACAGCCGCGGCAGATTAATTAGATCCTGAGCAGCGTCCCGGTCTCCAGCCATCTGGCTGCCCTCGCCGATTTTCGTAGGCTGTAAACCGACGATTTTCGGAAGCGTTTTCAAAATAGCGCTCAGGGACTCGTCGGGATCGTCGGACAGCAGTGTCGCTTCGTCGATAAACGACGCTTCACTGCTAGGCCGTTTGCCCGGCTTGGGTTTTGCCTTCGCCTTTTTTCGTCGGCGGTCACCTCTGTTCGACACGGTTCGTAGAGCTTAGGTCTCGATTCCATGCGGGGCATCACGTTTTCGCCTGCAGCGCGTCCATATGAGCGACTACGGCATCGAGAGTGGCGGGCTGTCCTTCCGTGACCAGTTGCTGTCTCGCTGCGTCGTAACGCTTCTCGGCATCGCGGACCATGGCGGGCACGGTGTACTCAGTCCCCCGGCGCTCCGGCACGGCGATGCACCTGCAGTTGTCGTGACCACGGACGGCGGACGCAGCCGACATGTAGATCGCACCCTGGTCGCCATCGTCCGGCACCAGTTACACGCCCCGGCATAGTTCGTGTGGCGGCGGTAACGAACGCCTCCGCCGCGGCGGCGTTGTGGGCGACGGTGGCCCGCTGGGCTGGTTCAATCCCAGTATCGCGCACCACAGTTTTGCCAGCTCAACCCAAGTTCGGGCATCCTTGATCTGCCATGAAGCCCACCGACTGCCCGCGTCAGTGCGACTGCCACCACCCGAGCGAGTGCATTTTCAACCAAGTCGCACCCGAGCGGCCGAGCCACGCGGTGGTATGGATCGTCGGAGCGGTCATGGTCGCGGTGGTGGCTGTAATCCTGATCGTCGTGTTGCTGTAACTCGCCCAACACGGCAGAGCGCCTATATTGCTGCACGCCTGATTCCCGTAGGGCATCAACCCATCCAGTTCGTCTCGATGTTTGCTGCGACTTGCGGTAATTTCCGAGGCATGCGGCTAGCCGGAGCCTTCTTCGCCAACAAGGCGGAGGTTGTGGACGACATGCTCAACGTCGAGGGCGGCTTTTGGGCAAGTACGACGGTGCCCTCGGGCGCCACGACGTTCCAGTGCTGCTGCGTCGTGCTCTGCGATACGCGACGGCGCGACGTGGGATTTCACTACACCGTGCACATCGACGCCGCGGGCCCCACCGGGCAACGCTGGACGCCGGCATGGTCGACGAAATTCCAACTCCCCAGCGCGATGAAGTTCATGGTGCTGACCCAGATCACGCTGCCCATCGAACCGGGCGGAGGGCGGCACGTCTACAGCTTCCGGGTCGAAGGAACCCACGAGCGATTCGACATCCCGCTCGATATCGTCGTGCAGTGACAACACGCGTCGCGCAGTCCGGTCCTGGAAAACGTTCACGGCCCAGACCGCACCCGTTAGGCTTTCGCGGAGACCAACCGGTCATGACGACCAAGGGGTGGGACATGATTCGCGTACTCCTCGCCGCCGCCGCGATTGCGGGCGCCGCTGTCAGCGCAGCGCCGGCCGCACTCGCCGATGACGGCGACAACATGTATTTCGACAAACCCGCGCACTACGCCACCGACGTGCCCGGCATGAACTACGACGCCCACCTCGCCGCGCCGTGCGACAACATGGATTTCTTCACGTTCGGGCGCGGGCCCGGTGGAGAGGCCCTGCAGTGCCGGTGGATCGCGAATCAGTGGCCCCCGGTTACCACTGGTTTCTGGGTGATCACATACGAGTTGTTCGGCGTTCAAGAAATCGGCACGCCGTGCCCGAAGCCGCAAGCCGCGGCCCAGACCCCCGACGGGCGCCCGTTGCTCTGCCTCGGCGAGCAAGGTTGGCAGCCCGGCTTCTTCACCCGCGACGGATTCTTCCAGGGCTGACAGTTCGCCGGCCCGCTAAGCGCCGCGCAACGTCTGGCTCGGCGGGGTTCCAAACGCTTCGCGGTAGGCGATGCTGAACCGGCCCGCGTGGCTGAACCGCCACCGCCCCGCAATGGCCATCACCGTATCGACGGAGGGGTCGGCGGCCAGCAGATCGCGATGCGCATGATCCAGCCGCACCCGGCGCAGGTACTCCAAAGGCGTCGTCCCGAGATGGCGGCGGAACGTGTACTGCACCGACCGCGGGGTGACGTTGATCGCGGCGGCGATGTCGCTCAGCCCGATGTCCCGATGCGCGTTTTCGTGGATGAACGCGATTGCCCGGCGCAACGTCCGGGGTTGCGCAACAGACGTTTCGACATGGTTCCGCATTAGCCGGACGCATACCCGGCACTGAAGAACTCAAACCGCCCCGGCGCCGCTCTTCGCCCTGACACGATCTGCCCCATGACCGAACGCATCGAAGTCCAGCGCACCATTGCCGCACCGGCCGCCGACATCTTCGCAGTTCTGTGCGATCCGCAGGGCCACGTCGCCATCGACGCCAGCGGCATGCTGCAGGACGCTGAGGGCGACCCTGCCCAAGCCGTCGGCGACAGCTTCGTCGTGCACATGGATCGCGAGTCGCTCAACGACTTTCCGATGGGCAAATACGACGTCACCGTCACCATCCGCGAGTACGAGAAGGACCGGCTCATCGCATGGACGATCCTCGGCCGAATCCGGCCACAGATCGGGCACATCTACGGCTATCGGCTCGAGCCGACGGACGGCGGAACCCTCGTCACGTCCTTCTACGACTGGTCCGACATCGATCCGCAGTGGCGCGAGGCCGACATCTTCCCGGTCGTGCCGGAAAGCGCACTACGCGCCACCTTGGGCATCCTCGACCGCACAGTGCACCGCGGTTACCCTGGTTCGTCAACCGACGGTTGACGAACCTAGTGCGTCAACCTAGAGTTGACGTCATGACCGAGTCAGCGAAGATCTCCTATCCCGTCCGCCTCGACGACTTGATCAACGTGATCAAGCAGGTCCACGAGGAACCGCTGGAGCAGCTCACCGACGCAGTGCTCGCCGCCGAAACCCTCGGCGAGGTCGCCGACCATCTCATCGGCCATTTCGTCGACCAGGCACGTAAATCGGGCGCCTCGTGGACCGAGATCGGCAAGTGCATGGGCGTCACCAAACAGGCCGCGCAGAAGCGGTTCGTGCCCAAAGCGGACGCAGCCCTCGACCCGCAGGCGGGCTTCGCCCGATACACACCGCGGGCCAGGAACGTCATCGTCGTCGCGCAGAACAAGGCCGGGGAAGCCGGGAACAACGAAATCACGCCCGACCACCTAGTTCTCGGGGTGTTCGCCGACCCCGACGGCCTGGCTCCCAAACTGCTCGCCGGTCAAGGCATCGACGCCGACAAGGTGGCCAAGGCCATCACCCTGCCGCCGCGCGTCGACAACAGGCCCACGCTGATCCCGTTCAACGGCCAGGCTAAGAAGGCGCTCGAACTGACCTTCCGACAAGCCCTTCGGCTAGGCCACAACTACGTCGGCACCGAACACATCCTGCTGGCGCTGTGGGAGGCCGAAGACGAAGACGGCACGCTGCATCGCCTCGGCGTCGACAGGGACCGCTTCGAGCGCGAACTCGTCGCGGCACTCGAGGCGTACACGAAAGCCTGATCTCACATCCTTTTGCGCCGCGGCGTCTACATGATGTGAGGGTGCGACCGTTCGAGGACGTGGTGGCCGAGCACGGCGCGACGGTGTTGCGGGTCTGCCGTGCCGTCGTCGGCCCTGTCGACGCGGAGGACGCCTGGTCGGAAACGTTTCTGTCGGCGCTGCGGGCCTATCCCGACCTGCCTGCCGACGCCAACGTCGAGGCGTGGCTGGTCACCATCGCCCACCGGCGCGCCGTCGACGTCGGACGCGCCCGCTCACGCCGCGCCGTGCCAACCGACACCCTGCCCGACCGACCCGCCTCTCATGCCGACCCGGCGTCGCGTGACCCCGACCTGTGGACCGCACTGCAGCGCTTGCCGACCAAACAACGCCAGGCGCTGGCCTACCACCACGTTGCTGGATTGCCGTTCGCCGAGATCGCCGAACTGCTCGGCAACTCCCCCGATGCCGCGCGCCGCGCCGCGGCGGACGGCCTCAAGACTTTGCGCAAGTACTACCGTGAGGACGAAACAGCATGACTACCAACATTTTTGACGAACTCGACGCCGACGACGGCGCACTGCAGCGGCTCCACTCGCGACTGGAGCGAGACGCCGACGCGGCCGACCTGCTCGACATCGCCTATCGCACCGTCGACACACCCGTCGGCACGCTGCTGCTGGCGGCCACCACCGCAGGACTGGTCCGGGTGGCCTACGACGTCGAGGGCCACGACGCGGTCCTCACGAGCCTGGCTGACCGGATCAGCCCCCGTGTACTGCGCGCGCCTGCGCGGCTGGACAGTGTGGCACGGCAGATCGACGAGTATTTCGCCAAGCGCCGCAAGGTCTTTGAGGTGGCCGTCGACCTCCGGCTGGCCGAAGGCTTCCGCCGCAGCGTCATCGAGCATCTGCGTGAGATCGGCTACGGCAACCGCGAAAGCTATGCGGCAGTGGCCGCCGCGATCGGAAGCCCGCGCGCGGTTCGCGCCGTCGGCACGGCCTGCGCCCACAACCCGCTGCCGGTCGTGATCCCGTGCCATCGGGTCGTGCGCTCCGACGGGTCGACGGGCCAGTACGTCGGCGGGCCGCTGGCCAAGTCGACGCTGCTGAACCTCGAGGCCGCCTGAAAGAGGGAATTTCTCGGCGGGCGCCGCGGTAGAACAAGTACATGAAACTCAACGACGCCGCCCGCGAACTCATCGGCGAAGGCGCCGACGCGACATTGGTCACCATCAACCCCGACGGCAGCCCGCAGGTGACCGTCGTCTGGGTGGCGCTCGAATCAACCCCCGACGGCGACGAGCTCGTCTCCGCGCATCTGGCCGAGTACCAGAAGACCCGCAACATCCGCCGCGACCCGCGGGTGGCCCTCACCATCCTGTCCACCAAGCACCCGCAGCAGCAGACGCCTTACCTCGCGATCAGCGGGACGGCCCGGATCGAGGAGGGCGGCGCGCCCGCTCTGCTCAAGAAGCTGGCCAAGGCGATGCTCGGCAGCGACGAACACTTCCCGCCGCCGAACGCGCCGGAAGGATTGCTGACCCGCATCCGGATCGAGAAGGTCGGCGGCTTCGGAGCCGTGGCCTCCTGACGGCCAACCGGCTGTAACACGTTTCAGTTTGTGCCATCATGCGTGGATGCGTCGCTGCTTCGTGCTCCTCATCGCCCTGCTGGTGGCTATCGCCGGTGTAATAGCCCCACCTGCGTTGGCGGAGGGCAGCCCGATCGGCAATCTCGGCGACACGCTGCGCGTCGAGTTCAAGGGCATCGTCGCCGACGTGACCGTGCACGACGTGATCCCCGTCGACCCCCCACCGCCGGGGTATGTGGCCACCGGTTCGCCGCGGTGGATCAACCAGGGCGGCCCGTGGAAGGCACTGGTCACCGTCCACACCATTCAGGCGCCCAACCCGTTTGCGATGGCCAAATCGTTCGCCTTCAACGGCGTCACCCCGTATGCCGATGCATACCAGCCCAAGAACACCGACGCACCGGACGAGCTGATGGCTGCCCTGGTGAATGCACCCGCGGGGGCAACGGTCAACGGGTCTGTGTACTGGCAGGTCTACCGCGCGCTCGTGACGAACGTGGTGCTGCTCGACCGCCAGTCGGGTGAGCACTTGGCGCAGTGGAACATCTGGCAGCCGGGAGCACCGCTACCGTAGAGCCCGTGGCCATTGACGTCGCGGCGGCCGTAGCGGCCGATCTACCTGAACTCGCCGCCGTCGCCGCCCGCACTTTTCCGCTGGCGTGTCCGCCGTCGGTGACGCCGGAGAACATCGCCGCGTTCGTCGAGGAGAACCTGTCGCAGGCGCGCTTTTCCGACTACCTCGCCGACCCTGACCACGCGGTGCTGTGCGCACGCGACGACGGCCGAATTGCGGGCTACGCCATGCTGATTCGCGGTGTGCCCGACGACGAGGATGTGCAGCAGGCCGTCACGCTGCGGCCCGCCGTCGAGTTGTCCAAGATCTACGTGCTGCCCGGCAGCCACGGCGCAGGCGTCTCCGCGGCGCTGATGGCCGCGGCATTGCAGTACGCCACCGATCTGGACGCCAAATGCATGTGGCTGGGTGTCAACCAGCTCAACCGGCGCGCTCAACGCTTCTACACCAAGCAGGGCTTTACGATCAACGGCACCAAGACTTTTCGGCTCGGCGCAGGAGTCGAGAACGACTACGTGATGGTGCGCTCGCTCTAGCGGCTCAAAGTTGGCCGGCGGCGGTCAACGCCAACAGTCGTGACGTCGCGCGCAGGTACTTCTTGCGGAAGCCGCCTGCCATCATCTCCGCGGAGAAGACGGTGTCCAGCTTCGTCCCGGATGCCACGACCGGAATGCCTGCGTCGTAAAGCCGATCGGTCAGCGACACCAAGCGCAGCGCGACGTTCTGGTCGTCGATGGAGTGCACGCCGGTGATGAACACCTCGCTAACGCCCTCGATCAGCGTCAGATAACGCGACGGATGCATGGTCGCCAAATGTGCGCACAACGCGTCGAAGTCGTCCAGCGTCGCACCGGGCACCTGTGCGGCGCGTCTCGCGACCTCCTCGTCGCTCGGCGGTTCGGGCGCCGGCGGAAGGTCGCGATGACGGTAGTCCGGCCCGTCGATCCGCACCGAGGTGAAAATGCTTGACAGAGCCTGGATTTCACGCAGGAAGTCCTGCACGGCGAAGCGGCCCTCGCCGAGTTGGTCGGGCAGCGTATTAGACGTCGCCGCCACCGACACGCCCCGCGCGACGAGTTCGGACAACAGCCGCGAGATCAGCGTGGTGTTACCAGGATCGTCGAGTTCGAACTCGTCGATGCAGACCGCGGTGTAGCCAGCCAGCAGTTCGATGCATTCGACGAAGCCGAACACGCCTGCCAGCTGGGTCAGCTCGCCGAACGTCGCGAACGCCGTCGGCGCGGCGGAGGCCGCCGAGAGGCAGAAGTAGGACGACGCCAGCAGGTGTGTCTTGCCGACGCCGAACCCACCGTCGAGGTAGATGCCGACCCCGGGCAGTACCTCGTGCCGACCGAACAACTTCTTCTTGCCTGCCCGTCGCGCGACGGCCTGCTCGCAGAATTGCCGGCACGAATGCACTGCGGCCGCCTGCGTCGGCTCGGCGGGATCGGGTTTGTACGTCTCGAAGCTGACGTCGGAAAAGGTCGGCGGTGGGATCAACTGGGCGATCAGCCGCTCGGGCGTCACGGTGGGGTGTCGATCGACCAAATGCGCGACACCGCTGGACCCGTGCATGCACGCACCTTAGCGACGTGCTGCAATTCTGCGTATGCCTGACGACGCTGCCGGGATCCAGCTCACAGTGCTCGGCGCCACCGACTCCGTGGACGACAGCCGGCTTGTCGACTTGTACGCCTACCCCGACGGCCTGCAGTCGTGCTGGGTGCGGGGCAACATGATCGCCAGCCTCGACGGCGGCGCCACCGACGACGGCAAGGCCGGTGGCCTGGCCGGTGCCGGCGACCGCGCGGTGTTCTCGCTGATGCGTCACGCCGCCGACGTCATCCTGGTCGGCGCCTCCACCGTGCGCATCGAGAACTACTCCGGTGCGCAGCTGCCCGTCGCTGCCCGGCAAGAGCGCCAGCACCGCGGGCAGGCCGAGGTACCGCCGATCGCCGTCGTCACGCGTTCGGGCAACATCGATCCGAATGCCCTGCTGTTCACCCGCACCGAGGTGCCACCGCTGATCCTGACCACCAGCCGTTTCCATGACGACGCACGTCGTCGACTCGGCTCGGTGGCCGAGGTCATCGATGCTTCTGGCCGCGAACCCGAGTCCGTCGACAATGCGACGGTCCTGAAAATCCTGGCCGAGCGCGGGCTGTACCGCGTGCTCACCGAGGGCGGCCCGTTACTGCTCGGCTCGCTGATCGAGGAGGGGCTGCTCGACGAGCTGTGCCTGACCGTCGCGCCGATCCTCGTCGGCGGCGGATCCAAACGCATCGTGACGGGCATGGGCAGCGTGCACACAAGGATGCGGCGCACCCACCTGTTGACCGACGACGACGGCTACCTGTACAGCCGCTACGTCAAGGGCGCCTGAGTCGACCATCAGTACATTGGTCAGCATGCATCGGCGTCGTCAGCGCGCAAAAGCCCTGAGCTTGGCAACTGTTTTGGCGTTGGTGACTGCATGCGCGCCGGGTTTGGCCGCCAATCCTCGGTACGCCACCGACTCCGGCGCCGGCCCGCAGGGCGCGCCGCAGACCACCAAACCGCCGAGCGGACCGCCGCCGATCGAGGCGCCGAAGAACGACCTGTCCTGGCGGGACTGCACTTCGCGGCTGTTCAATGAGGCCGCCGTGCAGCCGCTGCCCGGCGTGAAGCTGGACTGCGCCAGCTATGACGCCGACCTCGATCCCATCAACGGCGCCAGCGGGACCGTGAGCATCGGCGTCGTGCGGGCCACGTCGGCACAGACGCCCAAGGACGCCGGACCGCTGGTGATGACCACCGGATCGGACCTGCCGTCGTCAACGCAGCTGCCCGTGTGGCTGTCTCGAGCGGGCGCCGACGTTCTCAAGACCAATCCGATCGTGGCGGTGGACCGCCGCGGCACCGGCATGTCTGGTGCGCTGGACTGCCGCGATGTGTTCGACCGCCAGGAGATGATCGACCAGGCGCAGTTCCAGTCAGGCGATGACCCCGTCGCCAATCTCGGCGCGATCACCCAGACCGCGACCACCAGCTGCACCGACACCATTGCGCCCGGCGACTCGGCCTACGACAACGGGCACGCGGCAGAGGACATCGAACGGCTGCGAAGCACCTGGGATGTGCCCACGCTCGCACTGCTCGGCGTCGGCAACGGCGCTCAGGTCGCGTTGGCCTACGCCGGATCGCACCCGAACAAGGTGGCC
>Ga0207644_10003619_pt1 | contig 10017 bp, 9 predicted proteins | sample KBSS73metaG_FD_184326 | JGI IMG/M metagenome (GOLD analysis project Ga0207644, IMG submission 184326) | Switchgrass rhizosphere microbial communities from Kellogg Biological Station, Michigan, USA - KBS S7-3 metaG (SPAdes) (version 2) | ecosystem: Host-associated > Plants > Roots > Rhizosphere >... | reverse complement strand
ACGAACGAGGGTGGCTTCGTCGTTGCACTGGTCGTCGGGTTGATCATCGGCAATTTCATGCCGGGTTTTGCTGCATGGATGCAGGACGCAATCCGGCCGGAACTCTACGTCAAGATCGCCATCGTCCTTCTTGGCGGCTTCCTCGGCATCGTGTCGGCGGAAAAACTCGGCCTTGCGACGTCGCTGATGTTCCTCGGGCTAGCCTCGATCATCGTCGCCTATCTGATTTTCTGGTCGGTGGTTTATTACGTGGCGCGGGTATGGTTCGGCTTCAGCCGCGAGTGGGCGGCACCGCTGGCCTCGGGCATTTCCATTTGCGGCGTCTCGGCGGCGATTGCAACCGGCGGCGCTATTCGCGCGCGGCCGACGGTTGCCGTCATGGTTGCATCACTGGTGGTGGTCTTTGCCGTGATCGAACTGCTCATCCTGCCGGCCCTCGCCAATCATTTCCTCAGCGGGCAACCGCTGGCGGCGGGTGCCTGGATGGCCCTGTCCGTCAAGACAGACGGTGCCGCAGTAGCCAGCGGCGGCATCACGGAAGCGCTGATCCTCGCAACGAACGCGGCGCAAGGCATCAAGTATCAGCCGGGCTGGATCCTGGGCACGGCCGCCACGGTAAAGGTGTTCATTGATATTTTCATTGGTGTCTGGGCGTTCGTGCTGGCGTGGATCTGGACCAAGCACATTGACGTGCGGCCGGGCGACACTGTGCGCGTCCGGGAGATTTGGGACCGCTTCCCGAAATTCATCATCGGCTATGTGCTCACCTTCATCATCATCCTGCTGGTGGCGCTCTCGGCCTCTCCACCGATCGTCGCCAAGGTGAAGTCAGCGATGGGCCAGGCCAATACCTTCCGCGGTATTTTCTTCGTGCTGACCTTCTTCACGATTGGCGTGCTGAGCAACTTCCGCAAGCTGTGGGAGGAAGGCATCGGGCGTTTGGCCGCTGTCTATTTGCTGGCGCTTTTCGGGTTTGTCATCTGGGTTGGCTTGGCGATCTCGCTTTTATTCTTCGCCGGGGTGAAACCGCCGCTCGTGAGCTAACAGGGGGATACCATGCAGCAACAACAGCAACCCAAAATCGCCGATGAAATGCGCAAGATGCACGCCGAGCCGCTCCTGCCGATCGAGAAGAAACTGATCTCCTGGAGCCTCGGCCTCGGCATCGTGCTGCTCATCGTGTTGGTCGCGATCAGCAGAATATTCATCCACCCCTGAGCAATTGGGAATCGACCCGAGCGTGTTTTAAGGCAAAGGCCAAAAGCAGACATCGGTGCTTATTCGATTAGCTCGTCCGCGCGCTCAAGCAGCGGCCCCGGGACCATTAGACCCGATGCTTTAGCCACCATCCCAACGACCTTGTGGTCGCTTTGTGCGAGATCGATTCTGGCTCGACCTGCCAAACAGCTGGCACCGTAAGACAAGTTTCTATGCAGGCTCTGCGCTACAGCAAGCATTAAATCCTTGGGTCCAGCGGGACCGGATAGATGCAGCGCTATTTATTTGAGCTTCTCTACGAAAGCGGGAAACCGATGACGTTTGCCGCCATCCGCCGCGCGGCAGCTGGAGAAGATTTTGTCTTCCGGTTCACCGTCGAGCGATCGTTGCACCGCAACTTGAAGCGTATGGTCGACAGCGAAGTGATCGTCGCCAACGGTGACCGTTATAGCGTCCATCCAAAAATCTTAGCCATAATGGCCGAAGAGTGAACGACTCCCGTTGTTGAAGAAGTAACGCGGTTCGGCGATTTGTTTCGCGCCGCCAAAATCTTGCGTTTCGCTGACAAAGCCGCTGCAGTTTGCGTTTTGCCATTGAACAGATCGGCCGCGGTTCGTTACCTCCCGTGACGTTGGGAGGATTCCGTGCAGCTTAAGTATACCCAGGACAAGCAGTGTCCGCGTTGTGGCGGAACACTGGAATTCAAGAATACCGTGGAAAGTCCAACAACGGGTTCGCCCGTGCACTTTTTTCAGTGCAAGGACTGCGGGCACATTCATTCAGTTGAGGGTCGAATATCTGCTTAACCGCACTGGCCAAAGGTCCACTTCCATCAACTGTTTTCGGTCGGCTTTACCCTTTGGTCTGACTCTGCAAGTGCGGCGAGCCGCTCATAGGATGCCGCCACATCCTCCAATATCTTTTTTGCCGACTGGTCTTTCGTTTCCGTGGCGAGCGCACGCGTATTCTTGGCTATCAACCGCCAGTATTCTGGATCGTCGACGCGGTGCGGTTCCGTAGGCATGTGGTCCCCAAAAGGCAGGAGCTTATAGCCTCCTTCTTTCGGCTGCCTTTGATCCAGCGCAACGAGGAACCTCAACTGCGCGAAAGGATTTAGGGCTGCGGATTGGTCTCCCTATCAGCTCGCACAGTGGAGTTCACCTCTAGCTCGTAGGAGAAGCCTGGCGAAACTGTATCCCGCACTTCTTCTGGATGCTGGCTTGCTCGACGGCGTTCAACTGGCCCTTGAGTTGTGCCAACTGGGCGGCCACCTGGCCGTCGCCGCCGACAAGAAACGCGGCAGGCCAGAAAACGACAATTGCTACACCAGTTGCGATTTGATCGTTCGTCCGCTTCTGATCTTGAACACCGGACAGTTCAGCAGCCTTCGCAGATATTGCCTGCGCTTCCTGCCCGAGTTGTTGGCAACTGTAAGAGTGATATGGAATCGGCGACACGTACGCAGCCGAGATCTCGGATGATTTTGAAGCACAGCCGCCAAGTGCAGCCGCCGCTGCATATCATCGGCAAGCTTAAACGCATAACCGTCGCCCCCATTGTCCGCGTTAGGATCAACTGGGCGATCTACAGCTTTCGGCAAAGTGCGGCTTGTGAATCGGTGCCAATCTTTTGTTGGTAACGAACTCGTCGCGCTACGGTTTATCGGCGGACCTACTAACGGCAGACAAATTGCGATAGATACGTTGCGCACCTAGCGCGGTGTCGACAAACCTTTACGCTCAAAGACAAGAGCCCATATATGCGCCCCTGCCGGCGCCGCTCTGTCCGTACACACCAGCCTGGTGCGTGCAGCGCACGGCTCGATCCTGAAAGGTCTCGGCGCCGCCGGGGCCAGCGCCAGGCGTGGTCGGCAAATTCTGAAACGTTCGCCCCGTCTGTGGAACGTAAACTGACGACGGTATGCTTCCAGTCGGCGGGTTTACGATTCTCGATTTGGGAATACGCGCGTGCTTGACCGTCCCATGCGGTGATTTGTATTTCGGTGCAAGCCATGGTTCCGGCTGTTCCCGCTTGGACGCTTGGTGTTTGGACGCTTGGTGTTTGGACACTTGGCGCTTGGACCCTTTTTCCGGGACCATAATACTGTAGTTGTCGCCCAAGATGTCGCGCGTTTGCGCAAGCGTAGGCGCCGCCAACGCCGTCGAAAGAAAAATTATTATAATCATCGAACGTTCGCGCATCATTGTCGTTAGAATAGAAACACACAGCACGTCTCGACTAGTTGGCCTTTGATCCAATCTCCATGTCTGCTTTACCCCCAAAAGCAGACATGTGCGGTGCAGCTACCGATGTCCGCTAAGGGCCAAAAGCGGACATAGCGTGCCTGGTGATGTCCACGAGGTCCCTTTATTTCCTGCACCAGCCGAGCAGTCTGTCGCTACCGCACAGCTTTCGTTTTCACCGGCGCGGAAAAGCCGCATCGAGAGCCGCATGGCATTGCGGGGAAACCACACGCTTGGCGGTTCTCAGGCATCCGAGAACATTGCCTCGGCCCGCGGCGACCGCCTGGCAATGCTGCACTGCATCTCTATCACAGCTACGCACAACATTGTTGGCGTCTGCAACACATCTTGGGGGAAGTTTTTCTTGGTTCTTTTGCAGGCACTCGAGCATATTGTTTGCTTGCACTGGCATGCCGACGCAGTGTTTTTGAAGTTCTTTGCCGCAACCAGCTGCCCTGCCTTTTTTCGCTTGAGCAACATCAAACTGGGCGGAAGAAACAAGGACGGAAACAGAGAGAAGCCACGTGATCGCCGCGATGGCGCTAAAGCGGACGGTCTTTTGCATGATTTCATTCTCCCAAATGCAATGATCTCGCAGTCAGTCGAACGCTGTTGTTTGGGATACTTTGGACCAACGAATTCCAAAATCGTTTGACCCAGATCAAAGCGAAAATCGAGACCAGTGGCACGACAATCCACCTGCGATGTTCGCTTTGGGGCACAGGCGGGCGTGTTGCGCCGCAAATAGCGATGTCCGCCCCAACGGCGACCGCGCTGAGGTCTGCTCAAATCGTATCGTTAGTCCGATCTATCACTTTGTTGCAGCCTTGATCCGTCCAGTGCGTTTGGCTTTTACGAGTGTCTCAAGGTCCTCTTCGGTTTGTTTTGAATAGCTCATCGCAAATTTGGCGATCGCTTCGTCAAGCGCGTCGCTCTTGCCGCAATAGCCTGCGATGGTCGCCGGATCACCCGACTTTGCGTGAGCCAATGCCAGCGCCCAACCACAAAGGCCACAATAGTGAAGAAATGTATCGAAGTTGTCGAACGCCGCATCACCCTTCAATTCGGCAAGTTGACGGACATAAAAATCATTTCCATCAACCCGGCCCCACCCCAAAAAGATGTCGGGCGAGCCCTGGGTCAGGCGTTGTCCAAATACCACCCTGCGGCCCTGGTTAGTGAAGGGCAATTTGAGATCAGCATACGGCTCAAGAAAAGAGCGCTGCGCTTGTTTGACCTGGAGAAAAAGGGAATCGTTACTTTCGATGCCCTGTAGCAGCAGAACCCAACATCTCGTCCCGACACTTCCGACACCCACCACTTTGCGCGCAAAGTCGACAAATTGATAACGCGACAACAGCACCTTTCGATCGTAGCTTAGCGAGTCGACGTAAGCGCGGAGAATACGATCCAGCATCAGCTTTATCGGGGTGCCTGAATCGCTGCGCGTCTCGTGCACGATCAACGGAACGTCCTCAATGAAGCGATGCCTGCCGTTTACCTGCTCGGTCAATTTCTCAAGCGGGCGGATGTGCCGCACTTTGTCAATAATGTTGTAGGCGATCCGGCGCGCTCCCGGTGCCAAACCGTTGAGAACGGCGCGCTCGTCAATGCGGTCATACCAAACATCCAAATATCCCATTTCGGCATATTTACAGATGCGCTTTCGGTAAAGACGCACGCATTCACGGGCGGCCTGTTCGGATTTCGCCTTGTCTCCACCCATGAATTGCGTTGCGACGACCGCGCTGGCGGTCAATCGCTTCAGGTCCCATTCCCAGGGGCCGACATAAACTTCGTCAAAATCGTTGATTGAAAAAATCAGATTGCGTTCAGCTGAAGCGTAGACGCCGAAATTTTTCACGTGAGCATCGCCGCAAGCCGCAACTCGCGTACCCGACACCGGTGACTTCGATAAGTCACTGGCCATGATCGCCGCAGCCCCGCGCAAAAATCCAAATGGGTTTGCAAGCATGCGACCATAGCGAACCGGTACGAGAGCGCGCACGCGCGACACGTTCTGTCGCTCCAGGATTTCGATAGGATCCGGCCGATTTTTTCGCTTTTCGTATATTGCGAGTGCGGCGCGCGGGGTCTGTTTTCGCAATGCCTTGCCCCATGCCATCCGTTCGCTAACAGAAGGCCGCCTCACCATGAAACTGTCGACCAAAGCGCGTTTTCCGTGCGCCCTGATCATACGGTAGAAGCTGGAATTGGCCTGCAGACTACGCGCGTTCATGAGGCACTCTCTCGCATCCGAGAATGTATCGGCCATTGATCTTCATCAAGAAGGCTCTGCCGCCTGAGCGGCAAGATACCACCCAAACGGACTGTTTCCGTTCGAAAGGATGCATTCGAGCATCTGCGTCGGACAAGCAAAGTCAGAACGGTTGACGACAATGGCAGAGATCGCAAACGACGGTCGGAATGCAACATCATGGCTAAGTTGGCTCTCCGCAACGAAATGGCTGAGTAGTTATCGGAGCGCCTGGCTGTCGGGTGACCTGGCAGCAGGCGTCACGCTCGCCGCTTACGCCATTCCGGTATCGCTGGCCTACGCGACGCTCGCAGGGCTGCCTCCACAGGTCGGTGTATATGGCTATCTGCTCGGCGGTCTCGGATACGCGCTTTTTGGATCCTCCCGTCAGCTGGCGATCGGGCCGACGTCCGCCATCTCACTGATGGTGGCCGGAACGGTCGGCGCAATGGCCAACGGTGACGCCGAACGTTATTTCGAAATAGCCAGTCTTGCGGCATTCACCGTGGCAGGTCTGTGTTTGTTGGCTTGGCTGTTTCGGTTAAGCGCGCTTGTTAAATTGATCAGCGACAGCATCCTTGTGGGATTCAAAATTGGCGCCGGTCTGACCATCGCAATGACTCAGTTACCGAGTCTGTTCGGCGTGGCCGGCGGCGGTCACAATTTTTTCGAGCGAATTGTTGTCCTGGGAGGACAACTCAACCAAACCCAGTATCTGGTTGTCGCGATTGGGATTATTGCCATCATCCTGCTCGTGATGGGTGATCGCCTTTTTCCGGGAAAGCCCGTAGCTCTTGGTGTTGTGGCGCTCGCAATTATCATTGCGACGGCGTTTGGCTTCCAGGCCTTGGGCGTGCCCACTACCGGCAAGATTCCCGCAGGTCTTCCTGCATTGTCGGGACCAGCCCTAAGAATCCGCGACGTAGAGGGGATTCTTCCCTTGGCGGCTGGTTGTCTGCTGCTCGCCTATATCGAGGGCGTGTCAGCCGCTCGCACATTTGCCGCGAAACATGGATATCCGTTGGACCCGCGTCAGGAGTTCCTCGGACTTGGTTTTGCAAATTTGTTCGCAGCGACCGGCCACGGTTATCCTGTTGCAGGCGGTTTGTCTCAGTCTGCGGTGAACGACAAGGCAGGTGCGCAGACTCCGCTCGCACTGGTCTTCGCATCGGTGGCGCTGGCGTTGTGCCTTCTTTTTCTCACAGGATTTCTGGAGAATCTCCCGAAGGCCGTGTTGGCGGCTGTCGTGCTGACCGCAATTTTGGGTCTATTCGATTTTCGTTCCTTGCTGCATATGTGGCGCGTTAGCCGTCTGGATTTCTACGCAGCCGCGATAGCCCTCGCAGGTGTGCTGCTTTTTGGCATTCTCCACGGCATCCTGCTCGCAGCTCTCGCGTCGGTATTGTTGCTACTGGCAAGAGTGTCGAGTCCTCATGTTGCATTTCTCGGCCGGGTGCCCGGCACAAACAGCTATTCGGACATGGCGCGTCACCCTGAGAACGAGGCGCTCGTGGGTACGATTGCCTTTCGTCCCGAAGCGTCACTGATCTATGTCAATGCCGACACGGTCCTCGAAGCTGTGCAGCAGCGTTTAAAGACGACTGACAATGTTCGTCTCGTGGTCTGTGATCTTTCAGCCTCACCCTATATCGATCTCGCAGGGGCACGGATGCTGCGCGAGATCGGGGCATCGCTCTCTGCTCGTGGCGTACCAATGCGGATCATCGGCGCTCACGGGTCAGTGCGCGATCTTCTTCGCGCTGAGGGCATGGAAAAAATGGTCGGAAAATTGGATCGTACATTGACCGTCGACTCTCTGCTGAGCAACTTGAATTGACAGACAGACAATCTTACCCCGTCGGAGCTAGTGAGTCGTACTCGTCGTTATGAAAATAGTCGACATCATCTATCGGTATGAGGCGAGAGACACGTCTGCTTCTCTTCGACCATCTCACACAGATGCAGCTCTCCGTCGTCTGGAAGACGGTAACAAGACGTTCGCCGCTCTTTTTGAAAGCACGGCAGATCAGAACGTTGTCCAGTGCATCGTGCCAGTTGATTCTCGAGAGCTGGGGCTGTCGTCGAACGCCGGGGAAGGACCAAAACAGCATCCCTTTGCTGTCATCCTTGGGTGCTCCGACGCTCGCGTCCCAATCGAACTCATATTCAACGAGGGACCAAACGACCTCTTTGTCATCCGCGTTGCGGGCAACAGTCTGGGCACGGAGGTTCTCGGAAGTCTGAAATACGCAGTCGATAATCTGAGTCAAAGCCTGAAGTTGATCGTGGTCCTCGGGCACAGCGGCTGTGGAGCGCTTACTACGGCCGTGGATGTCTTTTTAAATCCCAGCGGTTATCTACCCCTTGTATCCAAACACTCGCTTCGCAGTATTCTCGATCGCCTTCTTATTGTCGTTGATGCTTGCGCGAGAAAATTGAGCGCAACCTTTGGTGCCGACGTTGTTCGGAAGCCCGGTTACCGACGCGCGCTCATCGAGGCTTCAATCGTCACCAATGCTGCGCTCGCCTCCTACTCAATCCGACGCGAACTTGGGGACAACAATTTAACGGGATTGAAAGTCGTATATGGCGTTTATCTCTTGGATACACGCGAAGTCTGGTCACCAATCAGGGAAGGATATTCGGGGCTTGCCACAGCGCCTGACAGTGACGCGGCGTTCTCTCAGTTAGGCGATGAAATAGCTCGTTCAAAGCGAATTGCATCGTTGATTGAAGCAAACGAATAGTGTCCGCTCAGTGAAACGATCCACGTGAATTCATCGGATGTAGTGAAAACAACTGGCTGCGGCAAACACAACGATAACGAGAGCCAAAGCGATAAAGACGGCTCGCGTATCTTGCTTCATGACCACGAGACCTAGTTTTGGGGAGATTGGAAGTGTCGGTCACCCAACACTATTGTCTGCGTGGATAATCGGCCTACCGCAACGTCAGGAAATCCTATCCTTTGGTCGAGGATGATGGTCGTACTCAAAGCCGCGGGACGTTGTGCAAGGCATGAGCAGCTGTTGCACCCAAGGCCAATGTGACTTCGAAGCCGGCCCGACTAGACTTGCGCCGAAGGCGGGTTTTGCATCGAACAGGTTCGAGCCTGCTCACCTGCCTCGCGGAGAATGACCGATGGAAAGACTGATTGATCTTTTTTGCCACGCCATCCGCATCTCAGACCCGCTCTCGATCAAGATTGCTGTCGGGATTGTCGGCGGCGGACTTCCACTGATCTTCATGATCGCGACTCTCACGAAGCTCGGGGAATTCTGGGCGAGGCAGCGCGAAGCCACCATGTTCGGCACGCCGGGTGAAAATGCTGTCGGCAAAGAAAGCGATAGCCGTCGCTCTCGCTCCACCCGGAAGAAGCAACCGGTTAGAAAAATAGTGCCTTGAGAACGGTCTGCTTGGACCAAAAGCGGACATTGCAAGTGCAAAAGGTCCGCCAAGGGCCAATAGCGGACATCATATAGATTTGAAATTGCAAAGCGGCCCCGAAATTTTAACCTCGGGGCCGCCGCGCAATGCTCAATTTCCGGTTGGTAGGTCTAGTTTGAAACCATCCTTTGCAAGTTGCTCTCGCAGATATTGAAATCTCTGATAGTTGGTCAGCGTAATCGGCCCCGAATAGCTTTCACTCTGCAGTTTTCGGGGCGGGTACTTTACATAAGTCGCCATCAATTTGTTGATCGCGTCGCTGATCGTTATCATCACCCACGTGCGCTCAGTGTAGTTGTTCATGAAGATGTCGTAGCGTTCTTGCGGGTCCTGCCACAGGTCGAAGACCTGAGGAACGGTGGCGACGTAAGATTCCGCGCCTTTCCAACCGAGATTGGAATCAACCGCAAGACCGCCAGTTTTTGCACCGTCATCGCCGCGCAGGTTGAAAACGGCCTTGTAGTTGCCGGAGCGGGCGGCGCCCGGGCTCAGTTCGTTCTCGGTGAAATAGAACCACTCCTTGCGTGGCGACTTCCCGGTGCCAAACAACACCGGCGATAAGTCGTAGCTGTCGAAAATAATCGGTTGCCCTGCGCGATCATTCTCGGGAAGTTTCACGCCAGCGAGCGAGGCGAAGGTCGCCATGTAGTCCAGTCCGCCGACGATCTCGGAGTTTTTCGAGCCGGCTTTGATCCTCGGACCCCATGCCATTGAGGGAACGCGATTGCCTCCTTCACGCACGGTACCCTTGGTCCCGCGGAACGGCGTGTAGCCAGCATCAGGATAGACGTCCTGCCAGGCGCCGTTGTCCGTGGTCCAGAACACATAAGTGTTTTTGTCGAGGCCGAGCGC
>Ga0207644_10003618_pt1 | contig 10018 bp, 7 predicted proteins | sample KBSS73metaG_FD_184326 | JGI IMG/M metagenome (GOLD analysis project Ga0207644, IMG submission 184326) | Switchgrass rhizosphere microbial communities from Kellogg Biological Station, Michigan, USA - KBS S7-3 metaG (SPAdes) (version 2) | ecosystem: Host-associated > Plants > Roots > Rhizosphere >... | reverse complement strand
CGTTCGGCGACATCGCGCTGGCCGTCGGGGACGTGGCGGGGCACGACCTCGCCGCCGCCGCGACGATGGGCCAGCTGCGCAGCATGCTGCGCGCCCTCGCCTACGACACCGACGGCGCCCCGTCGGACGTGCTGCGCCGCCTGGACCGGGTCGCCTCGCGGCTGGACGTCACCCGGTTCACCACGCTGCTGCACGGCCGGATCCTGGTGCGCGGCAACGGCTTGGTGTTCCGCTGGTCGAACGCCGGGCATCCGGTGCCGCTGCTCGTCGGGGCGGACGGCACGGTCTCCCACGTGGGCGGGGCGGTCGACGTCGTGCTCGGCGTCGACCCGGACCGGCTGCGCCACGATCAGGAGGTCCCGCTGCCGTCCGGCTCCACGCTCGTGCTCTACACCGACGGGCTGGCCGAGCGCCGCGACGACCCGGACGACCTCGCGGGGCAGGCCCTGCTCGACCTCGCGCGGGCGGGTGCGGAGATGGGTCTCCAGGAGTTCTGCGACCGTCTCGTCGCGGGCACCACCGCGAACACCGGCGACGACATCGTGGTGCTGGCGGTCCGGTGCGGCTGACGGACCTGATCGCCAGGGCACGCGGCCTGCCCGCGGGCTCGGTCCTGGGGATCACGGGGGCGCCGGGGGCGGGCAAGACCACCCTCGCGCGCGAGATCGTCGGGGCCGTGCCGGGTGCGGTGCAGGTGCCGATGGACGGGTTCCACCTGGCCGACGTGGCGTTGGAGGCGCTGGGGCTGCGGGACCGCAAGGGTGCCCCGGAGACGTTCGACGCGGCCGGGTACCTGGCGCTGCTGCGCCGGATCCGGGCCGGCGAGCCGGGTCCGGTCTACGCCCCGATGTTCGAGCGGGACCTCGAACAGCCGCTGGCCGGGGCGATCGCCGTCCCGCCCGGGACCCCGCTGGTGGTCACCGAGGGGAACTACCTGCTGCTCTGGCCCGAGGTGGCGGCCGAGCTCACCGAGGTCTGGTTCTGCGACCCGCCCGCCGCGGTGCGTCGGGAGCGGCTGGTCGCCCGGCACGTCGAGTTCGGGAAGGGCCGCGCGGAGGCCGAGGCGTGGGTGGAGCGGGTAGACGAGCCCAACGCGAGGCTGGTGGCGGGGACGCGCCACCGGGCCACCCTCGTGGTGGTCCCCTGACCCCCTTCTGAGCGAACGGCGCTTTCGCTCAAACCTAGTGAGCGAGAGTGCCGTTCGCCGGTCAGCCGCAGGGGGTGATGGAGCAGTCCTGCGTGGGCGCCGCGGGAGGGGCCCGCTCGACGGCGGGGTCGTCCGCGGCCTCGTCCGGGACGAGGGGGGTGCGCTGGTCCGGCTGGCCCGCCTGCTGCTGCGGCACGGGGTTCGCCGGGTCCGCCGGGTTCGCCGGGTTCGCGGCGTCCACCGGCGGCTCCGCGGCGGGCGGCGGCGGGGGCTCGGCCGACGTCGTCGGCTCGGCGGAGGAGGTCGGGGTCGGCGTGGGCGTCTCGTTGGGCGGCAGGTCGGAGGCGGGCTCGCCGATCGGTGTGTAGCCGCCGAATCCCTCCTCCGGCTCCTCGGCCACGGCCTCGCGCATGAAGGTCTGCCAGACGTCGCCGGGCAGCGACCTGCCGTCGATCGGACGGCCCGAGGCGGTGCGGATCGGGGAGTTCATGTCGGTGCCGATCCACACCGTCGTCGCGAGCTCGGGGGTGAAGCCGGAGAACCACGCGTCGTTGTTCTCGCCCTCGAACCGGGACTGCACGGTGCCGGTCTTCGCGGCGACAGGGCGGCCGATCGCGCGGTCGTCCGCGGATGCCACGCCGAGCATCGCCTCGACCGTGTTGCGCGCGACCCGGGCGCTGAAGCGGCGCTCGCCCTGGGAGTCGGGGGACTCGTAGAGCACACGGCCGTCCGAGGTCACGACCTTGGAGATGAAGTGCGGCGCGTGCCAGACCCCGCCCGCCGCGATCGTCGCGTAGGCCGACGCCAGCTCGACGGGGGTGACCTCCTTGTTGCCCAGGGCGAGCCGGGCGTCGGGATCGTCGAGCGGGGAGGTGATGCCTGCGGCGCGCGCCGCCGCGGCGACGTTCTCCGGGCCCACCTTGGCCGCCAGCGTCGTGAAGACGACGTTGTTGGACAGGGTCATCGCCTGCTTGACGTCACAGCGGGGGCAGTCCGCGCCCTCGGCGTTGCGGAGCCCGGCCTGCTCGCGGCCGTCGAACACGGTCCCGAGCCCGATCGGCGGGTCGTGCATCAGCGCGGCCAGCACCACGAACGGCTTGAACGTGGACCCCGGTTGCTTGCTGACCCTGGCGTAGTCCAGCCCGGCGCCGTTGTCCCCGCCGTAGTACGCCGTGACCCCGCCGGTCCGCGGGTCGATCGCGACGACGGCGCTGCGCAGGTTGTCCGGCTGCCCCGCGAGCGAGTCCTGGGCCGCCTCGACCGCGCGGGCCTGCCGCGTCGGGTCGATCGTGGTGGTGATGGTCAGGCCTGCCTGCGACATCTCCTGGTCGGAGATGCCGAGCGAGTCCAGCTCGGCCTTCACCGCGTTGACGACGTGGCCGCGGCTGTCCGCCAGCGACCCGGTGCCACCGACCCGGCGCTGCTGGGTGGGCGGGAAGGTCGCCGCCTCGCGGTCGTGGGGCGAGAGCCAGCCCTGGCTCTCCATGCCGTCCATCACGAAGTCCCAGCGCTGCACGGCCTTCTGCGGGTCGATCGCGGGGTCCCAGCGCGACGGCGACTGGATCACCCCCGCGAGCAGCGCGCCCTCGGCCGGGGTGAGCTGCCCGACGTCCTTGGCGAAGTACGCCTGCGCCGCGGACTGGATGCCGTACGCCCCGCGTCCGAAGTAGATGGTGTTCAGGTAGTCGGTGAGGATCTCGTCCTTCGACTTCTCCTGGCTCACCTTCACGCTGACGATGAGCTCCTTGTACTTGCGCCACAGCGAGGCCTGGTCGCCGACCAGCGCGTTCTTGACGTACTGCTGGGTGATCGTGGAGCCGCCGCCCGCGCCGCCCTGCAGCTGGTTCAGCACGGCCCGCGCGATGCCCGAGACGTCGAAGCCCGGGTTGGTGTAGAAGCTGCGGTCCTCGGCGGCCAGCACGGCCTCGCGGACGTGCGGGGGGATCTGCTCGAACGCGACCTTGGTCCGGTTGCCCTCCTCCGGGACGAGCCGGGTGAGGTCGGTGCCGTCGGCGTAGGAGATCGTCGCGACCTGGTTGTTGACGGCCTCGTCCGCGGTGGGCACACCGAAGATCAGGTAGCCGAGGCCGAGCGCCAGCAGCGGCAGCCCGACGACCACCGCGAGGGTGCCGCCGACCCACCAGAGGATCGTCCTGCGCCGCCGGGCGGTCCGCTGGGCGGGGGTGAGCTGGGCGCGCCTGTTGCGGGCCGCGGGGCCGAAGCGGCGCTGCAGCAGGTCGAACGGACCGAGCGGCCCCCTGCGGATCGGCCGGACGGGCTCCTGCACGCCGGTGACCGCGGGCGCCCCGGTGCTCAGCCCGCCGCCACCGTTCGGGCGCCTGCTGTCGGGGGTCTGCCACCACGCGACCCCGGTGCGCTTGTCGGCGCGCCTGCGGCGGTGCGGGCGGACGGGCGTGGCGGAGGCGGTGCGGTCGGACCGCTCGGCAGGCTGGGGGCGCTCGGGGCTGTCGGTTCGCGGGGTCCGCTCGGTTCGCCGGGGACGTTCGGCTCGCTCGGGCCGCTCGTCGCGCGGATGGTGACCGCGGGCGCCGTCCTGCGCGGCTCGCTGGGGACGCTCGGCCCGGGGACGCTCGGGGCGGGACCGGTCGGCGCGGGGGTCGCGGCTGCGGTCGGGGCGGGCCGGTTCCTGCCTGCGCTGCGGGGGGGTCTCCGGCGCGGCGACGCGACCGGGCGGCACGGAGCGCGGGCGGGACGGCGTCGCGGCCGGGCCGTGCGGGCCCTGCCTGCTCGGACCGTGGCCTCCTCCGGGCACGCTCGTCCTCCCTCGCCGTCCGATCACTCCGCGTCCGGCGTGGTGATCGGCCGAGCGGAGGACGCCGTCCGGACGCGCCGGTCACTCCATTCGGCCCGCACGACTGTCAGCTGGATCAACGGTCCACGGTGAGGGGCGGTGCGGCCCGAGCTCGAACTCACCCGAATGACGGCATCGGGTGCCGGTCTCGCCGGGACCGTCGGACACCCTCCGTGACCTCGGGGTTCCGGCGTTGGGCCGGACGGATGTGAGCGGCCACGCCGGTCCCGGCGCGGCCGCGCTTCAGCTGCCCGTCAGCAAGGCGGCCATCCGCGCACGCAGCTCGGTGGCGGCCGAGTAGGGGCGCACCATGACGGTGAGCTCGACCAGGCCGTCCGGGCCGTCGCGGAGGATGTCGACGCCGTCGAGCGCGCGCTCGCCGACCCGGGTGCGGAACCACAGCACGTGCCCGTCCTCGCCCGCGAACTCCGCCGCGTACCGGAAGTCCTCGAAGACCTGCACGACCGCGCGCAGGATCGCCCGGATCGCCTCGCGGCCCTCGTAGGGCCGATGCACGACGGGGGAGTGGAAGACGGCGTCCGGGGCGAAGAGGTCCGCGGCGGCGTCGGCGTCCCCGCGCTCGACGGCGGCCCGGAACGCGGTGGCGCGATCGGTGGTCATGGGCCCATCCGACCACGGCCGCCGCCGACCCGGGTACGCACGGTCGACCCAGGGCCGGATGGTGGCCCACGGCGGGGGCCGGATGCGCGCGCAGGGGACCGAGGCGCCCCCTCGGCGGCCGCGATACCTGCGGTCGACCGTCGTCCTGCGCTCCGCCAGGCTCCGCGGTCTGAGATCCGGCCGCCGGGGGGCTGCGCGGACGGCGGTTCCGTCATTCCGCCGCACGGCCGAACAAAGGCGTTCCCCGGCCGCCGGAATGCTCGGCCGAAAAGGTTGCCGATGGCGGTTTCGGAGGCGTGTGAGAAGGTTTCGCGTGCCCGCTCGGAAAACGATCGCCGACGCCCTGGGGAAACTGCCCGGGGTGATGTGGGCGGCCGTTCTCGAACGGACCGGCGAGCGGATCGTCACGAGCCTGGGCGGACCCGAACCGCCGGTGCCCGTCGCGGAGATCGTGGCGGCCTTCGGCGGGGCCGAGTCGGTCGGCGGCGCCGGGGCCGGGGCGCTGCGGAGCGTCGTCGTGACGGGCCGGGCCACGGTGCAGGTGCTCGCCCCCGCCGCCGGGGACCGCATCCTCTACGCGAGGCTGGACCGCCGCCGCACGAACGTCGCGACCGCGCTGCGCGAGGTCGAGTCGCTCGGCGATCCGCGGCGCGGGCCGGGTCGGACGGACTCCGCGGGCGCGGCTCCCCACACTGCCTCGGGTCCGCGGGGCCCCGCCGCGCCGGTGGCCCTGCCGACCCCGCGCGAGGCCCGGCCCCCCGGGGTGCCCGCGCCCGCGTCGACCGGCCCGATCCCGCCGCCTGAGAAGACGGCCCCGCCACCGGAGAAGGCTCTGAGCAGCACCGATGAGCCCGTCCGGCCGGTGTTTCCGCTTCGGCCGGTCACCCCGGTGTCGGAGTTCTTCGCCGCGGCGCACCGGGCCCGCCCACCGTTGCCCGAGCGACCCGCACCCGCGGGTCCGCGGGTTCCGGTCGAGGTGCCCGCGTCCCGATCCGACGCCGGGGCGGGTACCCGCTCCGCGACGCGGACGTCACCGGCGCGCGCGTCGCCGGCACCCGCGTCGCCGCCCGCGCCGCCGCCCGCGCCGCCGCCCGCGCCGCCGCCCGCGCCGCCGCCCGCGGCGCGGCCCGCGGGGCGCGAACCGGTCGACGGGACCGCCGAAACGGGCGCCGTCGAGCCGGTGGTCGAGACCGCCGCGGGCGTGCTGCCGCGCCGCACCGGCCGTACCGCGGTCCCGCCGCCACGGCCGCCCACCGGTGATCCCGACGACCGTCGCTGGGCCACCGATCTCCCGACCCTGCGCCGCCTCGCCGACGGCCTCCGACGGCGCCTGCGATGACGCTCCGGGCACGCCGCGAACGACGGTGAGGCTGCCCTGGGCAACGGAGCGGAAACGCACCCGATACCGTCGCTCCGACGATTCTGCGCTACCGTTCTCGAACCCCCGTTCCCCGATTGATGATCGTCCCAGACGGGATGATCGAAAGGCACACCGATGAGCTCGATCGAGCATTCCCTGGACATGGCCGCCAACATCAAGGGTGCGTTCGCCGTGGCCCTGGTGGACTACGAGAGCGGCATGACCCTCGGCTCCCGCGGCGGGTCCGCCGAGTTCGACCTCGAGGTCGCGGCGCCCGGCAACAGCGACGTGGTGCGCACCAAGATCGAGGTGACCCAGAAGCTGGGCCTGCGCGAGAACATCGAGGACATCCTGATCACCCTCGACAACCAGTACCACCTGATCCGGCTCATCCGCGGCCTGCCGGACGAGAAGCTCTTCCTCTACCTCGTGCTCAACCGCGCGCAGGCGAACCTGGCCATGGCCCGCCGGGACCTCAAGATCATCGAGCAGGAGTTCTACATGTCCCACCCGAACGCGGGCGCCCGTGCCCCGCAGGGCGGTGACAGCCAGTACTTCCAGGCGCCCGCCCCGCGCTGAGCCCGAGCCTGCCCGAGACACCGGAGACACCCGAGACCCCCGAGACACGCCCGTGCCGACGATCCCCGGGAGCCCCGGTCTGCTGCGCGCGGCGGCGCACGAGGTGCTGCGCAGACCGGAGGTCCTGGCGGTCGCGCTGGTCGACGTCGCCAGCGGGCTGACGCTCGACGCCGTGACCGCCGACCGCGCCCGGCTGGACGTGGAGGCGGTGGCCGCCACCCAGGTGGAGGCGCTGCGCGGGTGCGTCGAGCTGGGCCGGGTGCTCCGCGGCACGCCGACCGAGGTCGTGGTGCGGCAGGGCACCGCCGTCCTGCACGTGCTGCGACCCGTCCCGGACCCGGGATCGGCCGCGGGCCTACTGCTGTCCGTGCTGGTCGCGGCGCCCGAGCGCAACCTGCGGCGGGTCCGCAAGGCCCTCGACCGGCTCGACCCCCGCAGCCTCGTGCCCCCGGCCCCACCGGTCGTCGCCCGGCCGCGCGAGGTGCGCTCGGACCCCGCGTCCGACGCACGTCTCGCCGAGCTGCCCCGCTTCCAACCCGGCCCCTCTCACCCCACACCGTCCGGCATCCCCGCGGCCCGGTCGGAGGGACGGTCGGCGGTCCCCGCAGCGCTGGCAGCGCCGACAGCGCCGACACCAGCCCCAGCCCCCCCAGCGCCGCCCGCACCGTCCACATCGCCCACAGCACCGTCGGCGTCGTCGAGGGAGGCCACCCAGCCGCTCCCGGTCCTGCTGTCGGTGGGACCGGCGGCGTCGGAGGTGAAGTGGTTCGAGCCCGTCGTGCCGGGGAGCCCGCCCCCACCGCGACGGGTGGTGGAGACGCCCGCGGAGCCCCCGCCGCTGGTGGTGCGCAGGCGGCCCTGACCCGCGGCAACCGGGTGGCGGCGGACAACTAGCATCGTGGACACAGTCCGCACGGCCCACAAGGAGTCCCTCGTGTCCGCAGCACCCGCCCCGCCCGCGTCCGCGCCGATCCTGGTGCCGGCCGGGACCACGGCGGGTGCGCGCATCCGCGAGGGGGGCCTGCCGACGTCCGGCCCGCAGGCGGTCGTCGTGGTGAAGGACGCCGAGGGCACGCTCCGGGACCTGGCCTGGGCCCCCGCGGCGGACGCCGAGGTCGTGCCGGTCACCGCGGACTCGGACGAGGGCCGCAGCGTGATCCGGCACTCCGCCGCGCACGTCCTCGCGCAGGCGGTGCAGCAGCTGTACCCGGAGGCCAAGCTCGGCATCGGCCCGCCGATCACGGACGGCTTCTACTACGACTTCGACGTGGAGAAGCCCTTCACGCCGGAGGACCTGAAGAAGCTCGAGTCGGCGATGAAGAAGATCGTCAAGTCCGGCCAGCGCTTCTCCCGCCGGCAGTTCGAGTCCAAGGACGAGGCCCGCGCGGAGCTCAAGGACGAGCCGTACAAGCTCGAGCTGATCGACCTCAAGGGGCCGGAGGAGGACGTGGTCGAGATCGACTCCTCCGGGGAGCTCACGATCTACGACAACGTGCACGCCCACACCGGCGCCACCGTCTGGTCGGACCTCTGCCGCGGCCCGCACCTGCCCACCACGAAGTACATCCCGGCGTTCACGCTCACCCGCACCGCCGCCGCGTACTGGCGGGGGAGTGAGAAGAACCCGCAGCTCCAGCGCATCTACGGCACCGCGTGGGAGTCCCAGGAGGCGCTCGACGCCCACCTGGCCCGCGTCGCCGAGGCCGAGCGCCGCGACCACCGCCGCCTCGGCGCCGAGCTGGACCTGTTCTCGTTCCCGGACCAGATCGGCTCCGGCCTGGCGGTCTTCCACCCCAAGGGCGGGGTGATCCGCAAGGAGCTGGAGGACTACTCCCGGCGGCAGCACGAGCGGGCCGGGTACGAGTTCGTCAACACCCCGCACATCACCAAGGGGCAGCTGTTCCGCACCTCAGGCCACCTCGAGTGGTACGAGGAGGGCATGTACCCCGGCATGATCCTCGACGAGGAGCTGAACGCCGACGGGACCGTCCGCAAGCCCGGCCAGGACTACTACCTGAAGCCGATGAACTGCCCGATGCACAACCTGATCTTCGACGCGCGCGGGCGCAGCTACCGCGAGCTGCCGCTGCGGCTGTTCGAGTTCGGGACCGTGTACCGGTACGAGAAGTCCGGTGTGGTGCACGGGCTGACCCGCGCCCGCGGCTTCACCCAGGACGACGCCCACATCTACTGCACCGAGGACCAGATGGAGGGCGAGATCGCCTCCCTGCTGGACTTCGTGCTGAACCTGCTGCGGGACTACGGGCTGGACGACTTCTACCTCGAGATCTCGACCCGCAACCCGCAGAAGTCCATCGGCTCGGACGAGGAGTGGGAGCGCGCCACGTCGGTGCTGCGCAAGGTCGCCGAGGAGACCGGGCTGCAGCTCACCGAGGACCCGGGCGGCGCCGCCTTCTACGCGCCGAAGATCAGCGTGCAGACCAAGGACGCGATCGGCCGCAGCTGGCAGATGTCCACCATCCAGGTCGACCTGATGCTGCCGGAGCGCTTCGACCTGGAGTACACGGCGTCGGACGGTTCCCGGAAGCGCCCGGTCATGATCCACCGCGCTCTCTTCGGGTCCATCGAGCGGTTCTTCGGCGTGCTGCTGGAGCACTACGCGGGTGCGTTCCCGGCGTGGCTGGCGCCGGTGCAGGTCGCGGCGATCCCGGTCACGGACGAGCAGGTCCCGGCCGTGGAGGAGATCGTCGGGCTGCTGCGCGAGCGCGGCGTGCGCGTCGACCTCGACGCCGGGGACGACCGGATGCAGAAGAAGATCCGCACCCACACCCTGGCCAAGGTGCCCTTCATGCTGCTGGCGGGCGCCCGGGACGTCGAGGCGGGCGCGGTGAGCTTCCGCTTCCGGGACGGGTCCCAGGTCAACGGCGTCCCGGTGGCGCAGGCCGTCGAGGCGATCGCGGGCTGGATCGCGAGCCGCAGCAACGTCGACCCGTCCGCCGAGACCTTCACCCCCTAGGGTGGAGGACGTGTCCGAACTGGAACCGATCGACGGCGTGGGCACGCCGGACGGGTTCCGGAGGCTCTGGACGCCCCACCGCCTCGCCTACATCAAGGAGGCGGGGGAGGGCGGCTGCCCGTTCTGCCGGATCCCGTCCCTGCCGGACGCCGAGGGGCTCGTCGTGGCCCGCGGCGAGACGGTGTTCGCGCTGCTGAACCTGCACCCGTACAACCCGGGGCACCTGATGGTGCTGCCCTACCGGCACGTCGCGGAGCTGGAGGACCTCACGGCCGCGGAGTCCGCCGAGCTGATGCTGTTCACCCAGCGGGCGGTCCGGGCGATGAAGAAGGTGTCGGCGCCGCACGCGTTCAACACCGGCCTCAACCTCGGGACGGTCGCGGGCGGGTCGCTGGCCGACCACCTGCACCAGCACGTCGTGCCGAGGTGGGGTGGGGACGCCAACTTCATCGCCGTCGTCGGGCAGACGAAGGTGATCCCGCAGCTGCTCTCGGAGACCCGGGAGCTGCTCGCGGGCGCGTG
>Ga0207644_10003617_pt1 | contig 10018 bp, 18 predicted proteins | sample KBSS73metaG_FD_184326 | JGI IMG/M metagenome (GOLD analysis project Ga0207644, IMG submission 184326) | Switchgrass rhizosphere microbial communities from Kellogg Biological Station, Michigan, USA - KBS S7-3 metaG (SPAdes) (version 2) | ecosystem: Host-associated > Plants > Roots > Rhizosphere... | reverse complement strand
CGCCGATCAAGACCTGGTCACGCCGTTCGACGATCCTGCCGCAGTTCGTCGGCCTGACCTTCAATGTCTACAACGGCCGCAAGTTCGTGCCGGTGTCGGTCAACGAGGACATGGTCGGCATGAAGCTCGGTGAGTTCGCACCGACGCGCACGTTTCATGGCCATGCTTCTGACAAGAAGGGCAAGCGCTAATGGCCAAGACAGCTGCACCCCGTAAGGTCGGCGACAAGGAAGCGCTCGCCGTCGGCACCACGATCCGTGGGTCGGCGCGCAAGCTGAACCTCGTCGCGACCATGATCCGCGGCCGCAAGGTCGAGGAGGCGCTCAACATCCTGAAGTTCAGCCCCAAGGGGATGGCCGAGGATGTCCGCAAGGTCCTCGCGTCGGCGGTCGCCAATGCCGAGAACAACCACAATCTCGACGTCGATGCGCTGGTCGTCGCCGAGGCGAGCGTCGGCAAGTCGATCTCGATGAAGCGCTTCGCGACCCGTGCGCGCGGCCGTTCGTCGCGGATCGTCAAGCCGTTCAGCCGCCTCCGGGTCGTCGTCCGCGAGCAGGAAGAAGCGTAACATGGGTCAGAAATCCTCACCGGTCGGGCTTCGCCTGCAGATCAACCGGACCTGGGACAGCCGCTGGTTCGCGGAAGGCCAGGACTATGGTCGGCTGCTGCTCGAAGACCTCAAGATCCGGAAGTTCATCGTCAAGAAGCTGCCGCAGGCGGCGATCTCCAAGGTCGTCATCGAGCGTCCGGCGAAGATCTGCAGGATCAGCATTTATGCCGCACGCCCGGGCGTGATCATCGGCAAGAAGGGCGCCGACATCGAGAAGCTGAAGAAAGAGCTCGGCAAGATGACGAGCTCCGAGGTCAGCCTCAACATCGTTGAGATCCGCAAGCCGGAGATCGACGCCAAGCTCGTTGCTCAGGGCGTCGCTGACCAGCTCGAGCGCCGCATCGCGTTCCGCCGCGCAATGAAGCGCGCGGTCCAGTCGGCGCTGCGTCTCGGCGCGGAAGGCATCAGGATTACCTGCTCCGGTCGCCTCGGCGGCGCCGAGATCGCCCGCACCGAGTGGTACCGCGAGGGCCGCGTTCCGCTGCACACGCTGCGCGGCAACGTCGATTATGCTGAAGCGACCGCCCACACCGCCTACGGTGTTTGCGGCGTCAAGGTGTGGGTCTTCAAGGGCGAAATCCTCGGCCACGACCCGCTCGCCCAGGACCGGCTGATGATGGAGGCCCAGACCTCCGGCGTCCGTCCGGCGCGCGAAGAACGCGGCAACCGGTAAGCGTGAAGGACTAGACAGACATGCTGCAACCCAAGCGCACCAAGTTCCGCAAGGCCTTCAAGGGCCGCATCCACGGCAACGCCAAGGGTGGGACCGAGCTCAACTTCGGCGCCTTCGGCCTCAAGGCCATGGAGCCCGAGCGGATCACCGCGCGCCAGATCGAGGCGGCTCGCCGCGCGATCACGCGTCACATCAAGCGCACCGGGCGCTTGTGGATCCGTGTGTTCCCGGACGTTCCGGTGAGCTCGAAGCCGGCCGAAGTCCGCATGGGCTCCGGCAAGGGTTCGCCTGAATTCTGGGTCGCCCGGGTGAAGCCCGGCCGCATCCTGTTCGAGCTCGACGGCGTGCCAGGCTACCTCGCCAAGACCGCTTTCGAGCGCGCGGCGGAGAAGCTTCCGATCAAGACGAAGGTCGTCGCTCGCCTCGGCGAGACGCTGGCCGGAGAGGAAAAGTAACATGCCTGCGATCGACGATCTCAAGCAGAAGACCGACGACCAGCTGCAGCAGCAGCTTGGCGACCTGAAGCGCGAGCAGTTCAACCTGCGCTTCCAGTCGGCAACCAACCAGCTCGAGAAGCCGAGCCGAGTGCGCGAAGTTCGCCGCACGATCGCTCGCATCAAGACGCTGCAGCACGAACGCGCCCGGGCGCAGGCCAAGGCGTAAGGAGACTATCGAGATGCCAAAGCGCGTCCTGACCGGCACCGTGGTGTCCGACAAGGGTGACAAGACGGTGGTGGTCCGTGTCGAGCGGCGGGTGAAGCACCCGCTGTACGGCAAGATCATCAAGCTGTCGAAGAAGTACCACGCTCACGACGCGGCGAACGAGTTCCGCGCCGGCGAGATCGTGCGCATCGAGGAATGCGCGCCGATCTCCAAGCTGAAGACGTGGACGGTCCTCGATCGTATCGGCGCGGCCAAGATGGGCGCGGTCGAGATCGCCGAGCCCGAAATGGTTGCCCCGACCGAGTCCGAGCCGTCGAAGCCGGTCGAGGAGAAGGCCGAGAAGCCCGCGAAGAAGACGACGAAGAAGGCCAAGGCCGAAGACGTCGCCGACGCGGATGCCTGAACAGAGTTTGAGAGAGAGTAGGGTCGAACAATGATCCAGATGCAGTCCAACCTGGACGTTGCGGATAACAGCGGCGCAAAGCGCGTCCAGTGCATCAAAGTGCTGGGCGGGTCGAAGCGCCGGACCGCAGGCGTGGGCGACATCATCGTCGTCAGCGTCAAGGAAGCGGCGCCCCGCGGCCGCGTGAAGAAGGGCGACGTTCACCGCGCGGTGATCGTCCGCACCGCCAAGGATATCCGCCGTCCCGACGGATCGGTGATCCGCTTCGATTCGAACGCCGCGGTGCTGGTCAACAAGAACGAGGAGCCGATCGGCACCCGTATTTTTGGCCCGGTCGTGCGCGAGCTTCGCGCCAAGAAGCACATGAAGATCATCATCCTTGCGCCGGAGGTACTGTAACCATGGCCGCTGCGAAGATCCGCAAGGGCGACCAGGTTGTCGTCCTGTCCGGCAAGGACAAGGGCAAGACGGGTGAGGTCATCCGCTCGATGCCGAAGGAAATGAAGGTCGTCGTGTCGGGCGTGAACGTCCACGCGCGCCACCGCAAGCCGACCCAGCTCAACCCGCAGGGCGGGATCGAGCGCAAGGAAGCGCCGCTGCACGTCTCGAACGTCGCCATCGCTGACCCCAAGGGCGGCAAGCCGACCCGCGTCCGCTTCGAGGAGCGCGACGGCAAGAAGGTCCGCGTTGCGGCCAAGTCTGGAGAGCTGATCCATGGCTGATAAGGAAAAGAAGGTCGACGAGGTCCAGGAGACCCCGGCCGATCAGGTGGTAGAGGTCGAGCGCGTCGGCGAGGCCGAGAAGGCCGAAGCTGCTGCGGTCGAGGCACTGCCCAAGGTCGAGAAGGCCGAGGCGCCGAAGCCCGAAAAGGTTGCCGACAAGGCTTCTGCCAAGGCGCCGAAGGGCTACAAGCCGCGCCTCAAGGCTGACTATGAGGACCGCATCGTCAAGGCGATGACGGAGAAATTCGGGTACAAGAACCGTCTTGAGGTTCCAAAGCTCGAGAAGATCGTCATCAACATGGGCGTTGGCGAGGCGACGCAGGACAAGAAGCGCGTCGAGACTGCCGCTGCTGAGATGCAGGCGATTTCGGGCCAGAAGCCGGTGATCACCAAGGCCAAGAAGTCCATCGCCCAGTTCAAGCTGCGCGAGGGCATGCCCATCGGCTGCAAGGTCACGCTTCGGCGTGAGCGCATGTACGAGTTCCTGGATCGTCTCGTGACGATCGCGCTTCCGCGCGTTCGCGACTTCCGCGGGCTCAACCCCAAGTCGTTCGACGGCCGTGGCAATTACGCCATGGGCCTCAAAGAGCAGATCGTCTTCCCCGAGATCAATTACGATCAGATCGACAAGGTCCGGGGCATGGACGTCATCGTAACCACCACGGCGAAGACGGATGAAGAGGCGCGCGAGCTGCTGCGCCTGTTCAACTTCCCCTTCCCGCAAGAGGAGCAGAAGCAGGCCGCCTGAGGGCGCGTCTGCTTCGATTAGGAGAAGAACTTAAGTCATGGCGAAACTGAGTTCGATCAACAAGAACGAGCGGCGCAAGAAGCTCGTCCAGCAGAATGCGGCGAAGTACGCGAAGCTGAAGGCTATCGCGGACGATGAGTCGAAGGACGAGACCGAGCGCCTGATCGCGCGTCTGAAGATGGCTGAGCTGCCTCGCAACGGGAACCCGACCAGGGTTCGCAACCGCTGCGAGCTGACCGGCCGTTCGCGCGCTTATTACCGCAAGTTCCGCTTGTCGCGGATCATGCTTCGGGAGCTGGCCAACAAGGGCCTCATCCCGGGCGTGATCAAGTCGAGCTGGTAAGGGTTACGAGATGGCGATGACCGATCCTTTGGGTGATATGCTCACCCGCATCCGCAACGGCCAGCAGGCGCGCAAGGATAGCATCCTGGCGCCGGCTTCGAAGCTGCGCACTCGGGTTCTCGATGTGCTGCAGCGGGAAGGCTATATCCGCGGCTATACGGAAGAAGTTCTTGCCGGCCAGAAGGGCCTGCGCATCGAACTGAAATATTTCGAGGGCCAGCCCGCGATCCAGCACCTGGCCCGCGTGTCCAAGCCCGGCCGGCGCGTCTATTCGGCCGCGCGCGAGCTTCCGCGCATCCGCAACGGCCTCGGCACAATCATCGTGTCGACCCCGCGCGGCGTGCTTTCGGATGCCGAGGCGCGCGACCAGAATGTCGGCGGCGAAGTGCTCGCGGAGGTGTTCTAATGTCCCGTATCGGTAAGAAGCCGATCGCGATGCCGTCCGGTGTCACTGCAACGGTTGAGGGCCAGACCCTGACCGTGAAGGGCCCGAAGGGCGCGCTGTCGATGCCGCTGCTTGACGATCTCGTGAAATATGAGGTCGGCGAGGGCGAGATCCGAGTGACCCCGCTCACCGATGCGCAGCGCAACCGCGCCGCGTGGGGCATGACCCGCACCAACGTGCAGAACCTCGTCACCGGCGTTACCGAGGGCTTCACCAAGGTGCTCGAAATCACCGGCGTCGGCTACCGCGCCCAGGCCCAGGGCAAGAACCTGCGCCTGCAGCTCGGTTACAGCCACGACGTCAATTACAAGGTGCCCGAAGGCGTGGACATCAAGACGCCCGACCAGAACACGGTCGAGATCAGTGGCATCGACAAGCAGAAGGTCGGCCAGGTTGCGGCCGAAATTCGCCGCTGGCGCAAGCCCGAGCCGTACAAGGGCAAGGGCATCAAGTACCGCGGCGAGTACATCTTCCGCAAAGAAGGCAAGAAGAAGTAGCCATGGCCAGACTCTCTCTCTTCGACCGCCGCCGCCGTCGTGTCCGCACCGCGCTTCGCGCACGTGCCGCCGGCAAGCCGCGGCTTTCGGTCCACCGTTCGGGCCGTCACATTTACGCCCAGGTCATCGACGATTCGGCAGGTACCACGCTTGCCGCGGCTTCGAGCCTGGACAAGGATATCAAGGGCAAGACCGGCGCAACGAAAGACAGCGCAGCGGCCGTTGGCAAGACGCTCGCAGAGCGCGCCAAGAAGGCCGGTGTGTCCAAGGTCGTGTTCGACCGTGGCGGCTTCCTGTTCCATGGCCGGGTGAAGGCCCTCGCCGACGCCGCGCGCGAAGGCGGACTGGAGTTCTAGAATGCAAGACGAGAACCAGACCAACGAAGCCAACACCGATACGGTCGAGGCGCCAGCGGTAGCCGAGGCGACCCCGGTGCAGGCCGAGCAGCAGGCTGAGCAGCCGCAGGCCGATCAGCCGCAGGGGCGTGGCCCGCGCGGTGGACGCGGCGGTGGCCGCGGACGTGGCGGCAACGACCGCGGCGGTGGCCGTGGACGCCGTGACGATCGTCGCGGACGTCGCGACGACGAGGAAGGTGGCGAGGAGCTGATTGAAAAGCTCGTCCACATCAACCGCGTGTCCAAGACGGTGAAGGGCGGCAAGCGCTTCGGCTTCGCTGCGCTCGTGGTGGTCGGCGACGGCAAGGGCCGCGCCGGTTTCGGTCACGGCAAGGCGCGCGAAGTGCCGGAAGCGATCAGCAAGGCGACTGCAGCAGCCAAGAAGGCGATGATCCGCGTTCCGCTGCGCGACGGCCGCACCTTGCACCATGACGGCCTGGGCCATTTCGGCGCGGGCCGGGTGACGATCCGTACGGCTCCGGCCGGTACCGGCATCATCGCCGGCGGCCCGATGCGCGCGATCTTCGAAAGCCTCGGCGTTGCTGACGTCGTGACCAAGTCGGTCGGCACGTCGAACCCCTACAACATGATCCGGGCGACGTTCGAGGCGCTGAAGGATCAGGCCAGCCCGCGTGCGGTTTCGCAGCGTCGCGGCAAGAAGGTCGCGGACCTGCTCGGCCGTGGCGGCGCAAGCGCTGCTGAAGCCGAGGTCCAGGCCGAAGCGATCGCGGAGTAATTGTGATGGCGAAGATCAAGATCACCCAGACCGGATCGCCGATCCGCCGCGACAAGACGCAGCGGGCGACGCTCGTCGGGCTCGGGCTCAACAAGCTGCACCGCAGCGTGGAAGTGGAGGGCACTGCCGAGGTGCTCGGCCAGGTTCGTAAGGTGCAGCACCTCGTCAAGGTCGAAGAGACCGCCTAACCCAATTGGCCCAGGTCTTCGCCTGGACCATGCGCGACAAAAGCGAAAGCGAGTGCAAAGAAAATGAAGCTCAATCAGATCAAGGACAACAAGGGCGCGCGTCAGTCGCGTGTCCGCGTCGGGCGCGGAATCGGCTCTGGCCTCGGCAAGACCGCAGGCCGCGGACAGAAGGGCGCCAAGTCCCGCTCGGGCGTCAGCATCGCCGGCTTCGAGGGCGGCCAGATGCCGCTTCACATGCGCATCCCGAAGCGTGGCTTCAACAACATCTTCGCCAAGGATTATGCCGAGGTGAACATCGGGGCGATCCAGAAGGCGATCGACGCCGGCAAGATCGACATCAAGTCGACGCTCGACCACGACGCGCTGAAGGCTGCCGGCCTGGCGCGCGGCGGCAAGGATGGCGTCCGCCTGCTCGGCAAGGGCGAGATCAAGGCCAAGCTGGCGTTCAAGGTCGCCGGCGTGTCGAAGGGCGCCCGCGAGGCGGTTGAAAAGGCCGGCGGTTCGATCGACCTGATCGAACGCAAGAATCCGGCCGAGCTCGCCGCCGCGAAGAAAGGTTCGCGCAAGGCTGCTGCAAAGGCCTGACAAGCGCAAAAGGGTCACTATATTGCTTCAACACCGCTCATCCTGAGGAGCCGGTGAGCCTGTCGAACCGGCGTTTCGAAGGAATCTTCGATACGGGCCTTCGACAAGCTCAGTCCCTACTCAGAATGAGCGGATGTGGGGGCGCCCTCCGGGGCTAGATCTTTCGAGGACTTCTCACTTCATGGCATCCGCAGCCGAACAACTCGCCTCCAGCATCAGCCTCGCCAACTTCAACAAGGCGACCGAGCTCAAGAAGAGGCTTTGGTTCACGATCGGCGCGCTGATCCTGTTCCGCCTGCTGTCGTTCGTGCCTGTGCCGGGCATCGATCCGGCCGCAATGGCCGACCTCTACCAGACCCAGAGCGGCGGAATCCTCGACGTTTTCAACACTTTCTCGGGCGGCGCCCTCGCGCGCTTCTCGATCGTCGCCCTGGGCGTCATGCCCTACATCACCGCCTCGATCGTCATCCAGCTTGGAGCGACGCTTTACGGACCCTGGCAGCAGCTCCGGAAAGAGGGCGAGACAGGGCGCAAGAAGCTCAACCAGTACACTCGCTATCTGACGGTGATGATCACCCTCGTGCAGGGCTACCTGGCGGTGAGGGGATTGGAATCGCAATCGCTTCGCCAAGGCATCAGCGCAGTCGTCCAGCCGGGCTTGCTGTTCGAGCTCGCGGGAACGGTGAGCCTCGTTGGCGGCACCCTGTTCCTGATGTGGATCGGCGAACAGATCACCAGCCGTGGTATCGGCAACGGCGTCAGCCTCATCATCATGGCCGGCATCGTCGCGAGACTGCCCCAGGCGATAGCCCAGCTGCTCGAAGGCGGCCGGACCGGTTCGCTGAGCGGCGCGCTGGTCGTCGGAATCGTCATCCTGACGGTCGGGCTGATTCTCTTCATTTGCTTCATGGAGCGCGCCCAGCGTCGCGTCCTCATCCAGTATCCGAAGCGCCAGACCGCTCGGGGAATGCAGCAGGAGCGCTCGCACCTGCCGATCAAGCTCAACACCGCGGGCGTCATTCCGCCGATTTTCGCTTCGTCGCTGCTGCTGATGCCGCTGACGTTCCTGCAGTGGGCCGGCAACAGGTCGACCGCTGAGGGGAGCACCAGCGACTGGCTGATCACCATCAGCACGTTCCTGCAGCACGGGTCGCCACTCTACATGGCGCTGTACGGCCTCGGCATTGCCTTCTTCTGCTTCTTTTACACCGCCGTTCAGTTCAACAGCGAGGAAACGGCCGACAATCTGAAGCGGCACGGCGGCTTCATTCCGGGCGTCCGTCCCGGCAAGGCGACCGAGTCCTATTTCGACTATCTGCTCAACCGCATCACGGTTGTCGGTGCAGCCTATCTGGTGCTGATCTGCCTGATCCCGGAGATCCTGTCGGCGCAGGCGGGGCTCAACTTCCGACTGGGTGGAACCAGCCTTCTGATCGTCGTCAACGTGACCATGGATACGGTGAGCCAGATCCAGAGCCATCTGATCGCCCACCAATATGGCGACCTCATCAAGAAGGCGAAGCTCAAGACCACGCCGCGGCGGCGCTAATCCAACCGGCGATCAGGGGAGAGCGCCGCAATGCTGAATATCATCTTGTTGGGCCCTCCGGGAGCGGGCAAGGGCACGCAGGCCGCAAGGCTTCAGGCGACCCGCGGAATGATGCAGCTTTCAACTGGCGATATGCTTCGTGAGGCGGTTGCCTCAGGTAGCCCGGTTGGTCTCGAAGCCAAGGCCGTGATGGAGCGCGGCGAGCTCGTCAGCGATGCCATCGTCAGCGCGCTGATCGGTGAGCGGCTCGATGCAGCGTCCGGTACCGGCGCGATCTTCGACGGCTTCCCGCGGACAGTTGCACAGGCTGAAGCGCTTGATCTCCTCCTGGCCCAACGAGGGCGGGACCTCGACCATGTGATCGAGCTTGCGGTCGACGAGGATGAGCTCGTGAAGCGCATCACCGGCCGCTTCACGTGCGCCAAATGCTGCACTGGCTATCACGATACTTTTCGCCCGACCAAGGTGCCCGGCGTGTGCGACGTCTGCGGTTCGACCGAGTTCACGCGGCGCAAGGACGACAATGAGGAGACCGTGCGAACCCGCATGGTCGAGTATCGAGCGAAAACGGCGCCGATCCTCCCTTACTACGAGGCCAAGGGCCTGGTTCGCCGGGTTGACGGAATGGCGACGGTCGAATTGGTTGCGGCCCAGATCGACGCGATCCTGGACGGCACGGCCTAAGCGCGAACGAGGGTAATGAAGCGGAAGGCCGGTCGGCCGTCCGACGCTTCATGGTCTTCGCGATAGGTCTCGCGCCATTTGCCGCTGCTCCGCGGATCTTCGATGAATGTGTCTCCCGGGACTTCGCCCAGGACCTCGGTCAGCTCGATCCGATCGGCGACGGGCATGAAAAGGGCGAAGATATCCGCGCCGCCGATCACCGACACCGGCGAGCCATCTGCCAGTCGAAGGGTTTCCTCGACATCGTGCGCGGCTTCCGCGCCCTCGGCGTGCCAGCTGCGATCGCGGGTCAGGACAAGATGGCGCCTTCCTGGAAGGACTCCGGGCAGGCTTTCAAAGGTCTTCCGGCCCATGATCATGACGCTTCCCATGGTCAGCGCCTTGAATCGCTTGAGATCGGCCGGAAGATGCCACGGAAGCTTGCCCTGGCGGCCGATCACGCCGTTCTGAGCCCTCGCGACGATCAGGGTGATTTCGGGCTTGTCCATGTGACTCATCTGCCGGTGTCGCGCCGCTCTCACAAGCGCGCTATTGCGCTTGGCCATGACCGACGCGGAAACGCAGCTCATCGAACAGGCTAGGCAGAATCTCGATGCCAAGGCCGTCATCACTGATCCGAAAGAGATCGAGCCTTGGGTGACCGACTGGCGCGGCCGGGTCCATGGCGCGACCCCGGCGATGCTGGCCCCCTCCTCAACGGAGGAAGTGGCGCAAATCGTGAAGCTGGCGTCGGAATATCGCGTCGCGCTCGTCCCGCAAGGTGGCAACACCGGAATG
>Ga0207644_10003615_pt1 | contig 10019 bp, 9 predicted proteins | sample KBSS73metaG_FD_184326 | JGI IMG/M metagenome (GOLD analysis project Ga0207644, IMG submission 184326) | Switchgrass rhizosphere microbial communities from Kellogg Biological Station, Michigan, USA - KBS S7-3 metaG (SPAdes) (version 2) | ecosystem: Host-associated > Plants > Roots > Rhizosphere >... | reverse complement strand
TTGTTAAAGTTAATGTCAGCTGTGTTTTGCAAAAAACCTGAGCCACCATCATCAAAATGTGTTTTGGTGGCGCCAAGCCCCGCGTTAAAGGTCTTATCTCCGTAAAAATGAAAAGTATTATTACCAATATTGTTGCTTAAATCCCAGTCCCAGCCATTGCCGAGTTGCCCTTTCAAACCCAGTGCTATTGCTGCATCGGTATTATGGGTTTGTATAATGGGGTTATAGTAACTGTCGCCATCAGGCGTATTAAATATGATACCGGAAACAGGGATCATATTACCGCTTGCGTCTGTTGGAAAACGATCCGGGCGGGCTGAAAAATTCCTGCTGAAGGCATAATCATCGGAGCCCTTATAGCTATACCCGCCAAAAGTATAAAAAGTAGTGGTAGTGCCGGCAAGTGGTATTTCGGAGTTGAAAAAGGTGTTAACGCTCTGAGCGGAACCATCACCATTGGCGCGCCTTACGTTATTTAATATTAGTGCATTGGGATTAGCAAATGCCGTATCATGCGTTTGGCGGAACGTTTTTCCGTTGGCCTCGTAATCAACAGAAAAGTTGATAAAGCCATTATTCTTACCAATAGGCAGGCCATAATTTGCATCAATGGTAACGGCCTTGCCGTCAATAGCGCCGCCATGCGGATATTGGCCCATTGCTACGGCATTGCGGGTATTAAAGGCAGGATCATAATAACCCGAACCGCCAACATTCACAGCAAGCTGGTTCACATTCTTTTTTAATATAATGTTCATTACACCCGCTATTGCATCAGAACCGTATTGGGCCGACGCGCCATCCCGCAAAATTTCTACCCTGTCAATGGATGCTGTCGGTATTGAGCTCAGGTCGACACCCGAATTACCACGCCCACGGGTACCAAATACCGACACAAATGCGGTGGAGTGACGGCGTTTACCATTCACCAGCACCAGGGTTTGGTCGGGACCAAGTCCCCGCAATGTGCCTAATTCAACGTGGTCGGCGCCATCAGAGCCCGATTGTTTGTTGAAGTTGAACGAAGGAGCAGAATAATTTAAAATATCGGTTAGGTCTAAACGGCCAGTATTTGATGTTGCTTTACCTACGTTAACCACATCTACCGGTACAGGAGTTTCGAGTTTCACCCTTCCTGCTGACCGTGTGCCGATCAGAACAACTTCATTTAACTGACCAGTGGTGCTTTCAAGTGTTATATCCAGGTTGGTTTGCCCGGCAATGGGTACTTCCAGGCTTTTGTAGCCCGTATATTTGATTACCAATACATCGGTGGCTTTTGCGGAGATAGAGAATTCTCCATTTTGATTAGTGGCGGTACCGTTGCTGGTAGATTTGATGAGAACGGTTACACCAACCAGTTTTTCTTTGGTTGCGGCATCAGTGACAGTGCCTCTTACGGTGGTATTTTGAGCAAAAGCAATTTCGCTCCAGAATACCATTGAGGTAATTAATAGGAATAAATATTTTTTCATAAAAAGTAGTTTGGTTGAACATCTGTTAACTAAATTGTAGTGTAATATACTATTTATTACGTAATTGCAAGGAAAAGCAAATTATTATTGGGTAAATGATAATTATAATAGTATATATGATAATTATTATTTATACAGATAGTATTCATGTAGAAATAGCCCATTTTTATTGCGGGGTTAATGATTTCTGTTTTTGGCCTCTATGATCGAATTTGTATTTTTGGCTGCGAACTAACCATTCTACCCCTTACTTAAAATTATCCCTATGAAAACATTATTACTTCTCCTTTCTTTTTTGTGCTTAAGCTTTGCAGGATTTTCTCAGACAACTACACCACCAAAAGACACCACCAAAATCTGGATTATACATGGGCAAAATACATTCCTGATCAACCAGGCTTCGTTTAACCATTGGGCAGCGGGTGGTACCAATTCCGTTGCGGCTAACCTGGTGTTGGATTACGATTTTAATTATAAAAAAGACAAATGGAGTTGGGATAATAAAGCCATTGTGGGGTATGGCCTTAGCAAGCAAAATGGAACCGGCTGGCGCAAAAACGATGACCGCCTTATCCTGAACAGTCTGCTTGGATACCAGGCGGCTAAATATTGGTTATATACTTTTTATACCAACTTCCAGACGCAGTTTACCAAGGGCTATAATTATAATGCCGATGGCAGCCAAACCCTTATATCGGCGCCGTTTGCACCGGCTTACCTTACATTCGGGCCGGGTTTTGCCTATAAAAGGAATGACAATTTCAGGATCAACCTGTCGCCTGTGGCCGCTAAGTTCACCTTTGTAGCCAATGATTCGCTATCGTCTGTCGGTTCATTCGGCGTGCCATCCGGCGAAAAACATCTATTCCAGTTTGGCGCCTCACTGGATGCTTACTACAAGGCAAATATTGCCACGAATATATCCTTTGAAAACATTTTGAAAATGTACACAGACTACCTGAAACAACCGCAAAATATTTACATGGATTATACCCTGAACCTGTTTATGAAAGTGAACAAAGTTGTGACTGTAAATGGTGGGTTAGAGCTGATTAACGACCCGTATGCCAAAATACCGGTGCTGAACACTGGCGTGCCCGAAACGCATTCGCTTTTTCAGGTGAAACAGATATTTGGAGCCGGGGTGACGTATAAGTTTTGATTTTGTGGATCGGAGATTGGACATTAAAACTAAAAAAGCCGGATCATGCCGAATTTATTCACAGTATGACGCTTGAATGAGCGTTTGGAATGGTACACCCGGTGCGCGTTTTACCGCTTTTTTGGTTTTAATCGAATGTTAAATTATTTAACTACCGCGGGCGTTCCACATTGTGTTCCATGTGTTCCACTTTGTTAAATGGAACACCCTGGCGGCTTGATGAGTTGTTTATTCCGACGCCCTGACGCTGTACGCCAGGGTACGTGACCTTTTATTGATAATCATCTCAGCAACAATCAGGTTGGGTACCCAGCATAACCATGATATAACACGGTAGGCAGCAATGAAATCAATATGCATCATTTGCGATAACGGCAGGTAGATACGCAAAGTTACCGCCGCAAAAGTAAGCGCATAATTACGGATCATCCAGTTCTCATGCTGTTTAATATCCCTTTTAAGAATGCGGGTGTAGGCCATTGATACCGTAACAAACCATGCGGTTGCTAATCCGCCAAAACCCAGTGTACTGGTAATTCCGCCTGATGCAAACAGCGCAATGTAGAACCCGGCAATACTACTCACCATCACCGAGCTTACATAAATTTTGCCTATAGTGCGGTGTGTGTTCAGGTAACGGTCGCGTATTTTCTGACTGAACTGAGTCCATCCTGTTAATAGGGCTATGCCACCGAAAGTGATGTGGATATAAAAAGCCGTATGCCATGCGGTACTTTCAAGCAGCTCTTTTGTTTTGCCTCCCCAAAGCCCTTTGCCATGCATATCGAAAATATAATAAACCAGCGGGTAAAAACCGACTGACAGGGCCAAAAAAGCAAACACAATCCATGCAAAAGTTTTTCTTTTCATTACTTTAATTGCTGATAGATTATCGGAAATGTCTTCTCTAAGAACAGGTTTTCGGCTTTTATAGCCGTGGCAACATTTATACTTTCGTTTATTGAAATTACAGCTTTTTTACCTGGAATTACAAATACAAATTGACCGCCTCAGTCCATAAGTAGTTTCCGGTTTTTATAATAAGACTTTGAATGTTACGATGGGTTACAGATTTGATACCTGATTTTTCATTATGAGGCGTTTGGTCCACTCGTCACCCGAATCCGTCCACTGGTCAAAAATCTTTCATAAATGTGGCTTTTGAGGTTTCCTTTATATAAAAATCACAACAATGGAAACCACACAACGACAAACTTATCTGGATTGGTTAAGGATAATATCCATACTGGGCGTATTATTTTTTCACTCGGCAATGCCTTACGTAGCCGAGGATGGCTGGCATATTAAGAACCATGAGACCAGCAACCTGATGATGGAATCGAACCATTTTTTGCACCTTTTTCGCATGCCACTGCTCTTCTTTATTTCTGGTACAGTAAGCTTTTACATGATGCAGCGGCGCTCTACTTTAAGCTTCATCGGTTTACGTTTCCGCAGGCTTTTCATACCGCTATTGGTGGGCATATTCATCATTGTTCCGCCGCAGATTTATATGGAACGACTGGCCAATGGCTACAAAGGCAGCTTTTGGGATTGGTATCCGAGTGTGTTTAATTTTGTGCCATACCCACAAGGCGGCAGCTTTAGCTGGCATCACCTGTGGTTTATAGCCTACTTGTTTATTTACGATTTGATATTTGCACCGATGTTTGCCTGGATGATCTCGCCAAAAAGCAATTCATTTAAAGAAAAACTGGCTGCATTGGCTAAGGGCAAATGGGTTTATCTGTTAATGCTGCCGGGCATTATATGGTTTGCCCTATTGAGCCAGAAGTTACCCGAAACCAACGACCTGGCACATGATGGTTGTTACTTTGTTTACTGGCTGTTGTTCCTGTTAGCAGGGTTTATTTGCATCTTACAGCCAAAGCTAATCGATAGCCTGGAACGCAATCGCCGCTTTGCATTGAGCATCGGATTTTTGACCCTGATGATATGGGAATGCATGCGCTGGAACAAGATAGAACCATGGCAGCCGCAATGGCCATTTCATGGCAGCCTGTTCAGTTACCTGTTTATAGCCCTAAGACCGACAATAGCCTGGGGATGGGTTCTGGCATTGGTTGGATATGGTAAGCATTACCTCAACAAGAAACATGCTATCTTAAATTACTTGAACCAGGCGGTATATCCGTTCTACATCCTGCATCAAACGGTGATCGTTTTGGTAGTTTATTATATTGTGCAAACACAGAATGAAAGTATCCTGTCAAAGTACATTTACACAGTGGGGATTACGTTCTTTGTAAGTGTGCTGATCTATCACTTGTTTGTTCGACCTTATGCTTTGACCCGGTTTTTGTTTGGGATGAAGCCTAAGGATAAGCCAAAGCAGGTGATGCAGGTGGAAGAGGAAGAGGTGAAACCAGTGGTGGTGTTATCGGCGTAAAATATGGGGTGTCACACTGAGCTCAGTCGAAGTGTAGAGCGTAAAGGCCTTTGCCCGCCAATGCTTCGACTGAGCTCAGCATGACACCGTTATTTATAAATTGAGATTATTAATTTAGATCGATGAATTTTTTCAGAAAATATATATTCCCTGCCGTGTATGGCTTGCTGGTATATTTTACCATCAGGTTGCTGCATGATACCGATGTGCACCAGCGCTTTTGGGAAAGGCAGTTCTACATTAATGCCGTAGAAATGGCCTGCTCCATTATCGTAGGGTATATTGCAATCTATCTCTTTCAACGGGTCTTTAAATATTTTGATAGACGCTGGCCGGTTCAACTGAGCTATCAGGGCGTAGCAAGAGAACTGTTAATATTGGTCGGAGCCAACCTGGTATTGGTCAACGTAATTTTTGTACCGATGGATATGGCCCTGCACACGGATTGGAAACCCTGGTATATATCCGGGGCTGATGTGGCCGACATCAACATGATTCCGACACTATATGCCATCGTTTACTACGGCATAGTGCGCAGCAGCACCTGGTTGAAAGCCTATGTGGACAATAAGGTACAACTGGAAAAGGTTACAAATGAACATTTAGAAACCGAGTTGAAATTTTTAAAGGCGCAATATCACCCACATTTTTTGTTTAATGCGCTAAATACGATCTATTTCCAAATGGATGAGGATATGGAAGGGGCGAAACGGAGTATCGAGAAATTTTCAGAGTTGTTGCGTTATCAGTTATACGATCAACAACAACAGGTGCCAGTGATGCAGGAGATAGAATACCTGCAAAGCTTTATCGAACTGCAAAAGATACGCAGCTCGGATAAGTTGAAACTAAAGATTGATTTTGATAAAAAACTTAACGGGCAATTGGTTTATCCATTGCTGTTTTTGCCGCTGGTAGAGAATGCCTTTAAGTTTGTGGGGGGCAATTATGAAATGCTGGTTGAAGCAAAAGTGACCGACAAGCAGATCGATTTTAAAGTAGAAAACTCAGTGCCTCAAATAAAGCAGGTAGAGGCAAAAGCAGGAGGGATAGGCCTTGAGAATTTGAAACGCAGGCTCGATCTACTTTATCCTGGCAAACATTCATTGAGTTTGGAGAAACAAGGCAATCATTTTAAAGCCGAATTGAAATTGGAATATGAGCGATAAGATCAGTTGTATAATTACCGATGATGAACCGTTTGCGCGCAAAGGGTTGCAGGGCTATGTAGAAAAGATCGATTTTCTTGATCTGAAATGCTCATGCGAAGATGCCCTGCAATTGAGCAATATGCTGCAACAACAGCCGGTCGACCTGCTATTTCTCGATATCCAGATGCCACATATTACCGGGGTGGAGTTTTTGCGGGCGCTGCGTAATCCACCTAAAGTGATATTTACCACGGCGTTTGAGCATTACGCTATTCAAGGCTTTGAACTGGATGTGATGGATTATTTGTTAAAACCGATATCCTATGACCGCTTCCTCAAAGCCGCGTGGAAAGCCAGGGATTACTTTGCCTTAAGAGAGCAATCAGCTAATACAGTTCCTTACCTGTTTGTAAAATCGAACGGTCGGTTGGAGAAGATCATCTTCAGTGATATACTGTTTATTGAGGGAATGGAAAACTATGTCGCCATCTATCTTGAAAATAAAAAGATCGTCACGCACAGTACCATTAAATCGCTGCTGGAGAAATTGCCGGGTAAACAGTTTATTCAAAGCCATAAGTCGTACGTCGTAGCGATCGATAAGATTAGTTCCATCGAGGGAAATACGCTGCATGTACAAAGTTACCAGGTGCCGGTGAGTAAATATTTGCGGGAAGAGGTGTTGGGGCAGATCATCAGATAGAATTAATTCCTATTTGATTTGTAGAGTCTCTTGCACCCCTTTTGCAGTTTGCCCTTTCACATTATGCGAATCGACACCTTTCACATCATCCATCACAAAAGCGGGACGTACATCTTCATTCAAATAACTTACTTCGACATCCCTTAATTTCAACCCATCCACATGGCGGATATAGAAGCCATAAGCAGCTGTTCTCCCAAACATGGATGGCTCAGGATAATTCTTTTCCAGTTCGGGTACTTTGGCAGCATCCTGTGCCTTGCCGCCGCCTTTGGCATAAATGCGAATATTATTTAATTCGAGGTCTTTGATATCATGTCCGGGAATACCGGTGATGATACATGCTTGCTCGGCATCGCTGTTGTAAACCCGGACATTGCTGATGGATACCCTGCGCAATTCTCCAACGGGAGTTCCCTGCGGGCCACGCATACGGGCGCCAAGGCGTAAAAATATCGGTGCATTTACAATATCGCGCATGGTAATATTGCTGATCTCTACATCTTCCAATAGGGCACCGTCGACGGTTTCCAGCGCCAGTCCGCGACAATAATCAAATACGCAATTGGTAATGGTGATATTTTTGAAGCCACCGTTTGATTCCGTCCCGAACTTAATGCGCCCGGTAGGGTGTAGGCCATAGTGCGGGTTTTCGGTACGTTTATAAGTGCCGTCAAGAAAACTGCCCTCGTCATAACCGCTCACCTGGCAATTAGTGATGGTTACGTTTTCAGTCGCCCGTGCAAGGCCTAAGGCGTAGGTGCTTTTGAGGCAGATGCCGTCATCATAGGGCGAGTTAACGCTGCAATTGGAGATGCGTACATTCCGGCAACAATCAATGTCCATGCCATCGCGGTTAGTGTCCATTTTTACATTATCAATGGTCATATTATCAACCCCAGTTGCTAAAATGGCAAACCATCCGGCATGTAAGAACGTGATATCGCGAATAATAACGTTCCGGCATTTATACAATACAAGCGATTTATTGGCCTCTTTGCTATCTTTCTTATAATCGTTTATTAAACCTTTACCCCAGATTGTACCCGGGCCAATGATAGAAACATCATGAAGGTTTTCGCCCCAGATCAACGAATTATGAAAATGGCTATGACCGAAATCCTGGTAGGTTGTGTTGACGGTCTGTTCCTCCTGGTCATAAACCTCGCCCGGATTTTCGCTGGTGGCTATAATGGTTGCACCCTGATCCAAATAAAGAGAGATGTTATTTTTCAAATGGATAGACCCTGACAGGTAATTTCCGGCAGGTAAATAAACCGTCCCTCCGCCTGCATCGGCTGCTGTTTCTATTGCTTTGTTGATGGCTTTGGAGTCGAGGTTACTACCATCCCCTTTTGCACCGAAAGATTTTACATTATATACTCCGCTTTGCTGCGAAGACTGACCAAAAACATTTGTGCAAATGACAGTTATTAGCAAAGTCAATAGAAATGCCGGTTTGCAGTTCATATCAGTTTTATTGAGTTAAAGAGATAATTTAAAGGCTTACTAACGAAGATATAGTAAATCTTTATCTTTTGGAAGTTTTTAAACCGGCAGTTTCCCAAGCTGTGGTAATGGCATCCTGTAACATATCAAGGCGCACTTTTGAAAGTTCGACATAAGTTGCACCCTTTAATCCCCATTTGTTAGGAATAGGATAAAAAATGGAAGGATCGAAGGAATGGAATACGGATTGGTCAATCGGCGAAAGTATCAGGGTCATGCGGTTATCGATGGGCCATAACGTTGCGAATGTCCGCTTGTTTTTAACCTTAAATGCCGGTCGACCCACATGAACATATTCTTCAACATTGGGAAGCGACAAAGCAATCTGGCGTGCGGTTTCGATATCAGCCATTGTTAAAGCGTTTCAATTCATAAATATAGTTACTATCATTAAACGGTTTGCAGATGCGCCAAAATGTATGGACATTTACATCAACCTTGAAATCCGACTATGTCTGAAACTCCAAATGGATATGTAACTACAAGCCAGAATGATGGCATCAGCACGATCAGTTTTTATCATCCCGCTCAAAATTCGTTACCGGCCGACCTTTTAAAGCAATTATGCGCTGAAATTGAAAATGCCGGAAACACCCCGGACACAAGGGTAATCGTTTTAAAAAGCGAGGGCGATCGTACCTTTTGCGCCGGTGCCAGCTTTGCAGAACTGGTGCAGATAAAAGACAAAGAGGCAGGCGCCGAGTTTTTCTCCGGCTTTGCCCGGGTGATCAATGCCTGCCGTAAATCGCCTAAGATCATTCTCGCCAGGATCCAGGGCAAAGCAGTAGGTGGTGGGGTAGGACTGGCAGCAGCCGTCGATTATTGCCTGGCGACAGAGGCTGCTTCCATCAAACTAAGCGAATTGGCTATTGGGATAGGCCCTTTCGTCATATCACCGGCTGTGATACGTAAAATAGGATTGCCCGCGTTCTCTCAACTAACCATCCGGGCTGTCGATTTTCAAACTGCCGCCTGGGCAAAAGAAAAAGGGTTATATAACGACGTTTATCCTGATATCAGCACTTTAGATGCAGAAGTAGAGGCTTTGACCCAAAAACTGGCATCGTATCATCCCGAAGCTCTACATGGTTTGAAGCAGATTTTATGGGAAGGTACCGAAAACTGGGACGAACTGCTTGCCGAACGCGCCGCCATAAGCGGAGAGCTGGTATTATCGGAATTTACGCAACATACGCTAAAAGGTTTCCTGGAAGGGAAAAGAGCTATTTAATATTTGTAGCCGGGATCCATCGTAGTTCCTGAATGGGGTAGCCGGTTATCTGCTTTTTTCTTATAAATCCACCAAATATTGTCTGATAGTTAAATTCAGAATTGAACTCATTGGCTATTTCTTGCGTATAAAGGTTCCAGGTCTGTTTATGACTAACCCAAACAAGAATAGAGCAATTACGGTAATCAGCTGCATAACCATAGCAACAGGTATGGTGGTTATACTTGGCTGGATATTGAATATCAATATCCTCAAGCAGATAGTTCCTGGTTTCGCAAGTATGATGTTCAATGCTGCCTTGTGTTTTATTCTCTATGGTGCTGCACTTTTAACAACACAATATTCCCGGGAAAAATATCGAAATGCCGCTTTTCTTTC
>Ga0207644_10003613_pt1 | contig 10019 bp, 7 predicted proteins | sample KBSS73metaG_FD_184326 | JGI IMG/M metagenome (GOLD analysis project Ga0207644, IMG submission 184326) | Switchgrass rhizosphere microbial communities from Kellogg Biological Station, Michigan, USA - KBS S7-3 metaG (SPAdes) (version 2) | ecosystem: Host-associated > Plants > Roots > Rhizosphere >... | reverse complement strand
GGCTCGCCGCCGCCGGCGCGCGCGTGTCCACGGTCGCGCGCGGGGCCACCGCGGCCGCGCTGCGCCAGCATGGCTGGCGGCTGGAAACGCAAGCCGGCTTGACCACGGCACCTGCGTTGGTCGCAGAAGACGCCGCGGCGCTCGGCCCGCAGGATCTCGTGATCGTCGCGGTGAAGGCCCCGGCGCTCCGCGGCGCCGTCCCGGCGATCGCCGGTCTAATGGGCCCCGATACGGCCGTGCTGACCGCGATGAACGGCGTGCCGTGGTGGTTCTTCCACGGCCTCCCCGGTGCGTACGCGAACCAGGCGCTCGCGTCGGTCGACCCCGACGGCGCGATCGCGGCTGCCGTCCCGGCCGAGCGGGTCGTCGGCGCGGTCGTGCATCTCGCGTGCTCGACCCCCGAGCCGGGGCTCGTGCGGCATGGCGTCGGCAATCGCCTGATCGTCGGCGAGCCTTCCGGCGCCCGCACGGCACGCGTCGAGCGCATCGCGGCGCTTCTGCGCGACGGCGGCTTCGACACCGAGGTGTCGGCGCGGATACAGGCCGACATCTGGTACAAGCTCTGGGGCAACATGACGATGAATCCCGTGTCGGCGCTCACCGGCGCGACGCTCGACCGGATCCTCGACGATCCGCTGGTGAATGCATTCTGCCTCGGCGTGATGCGCGAGGCCGCGGCGATCGGCGCGGCGATCGGCTGCCCGATCGCGCAGAGCGGCGAGGAGCGAAATGCCATCACGCGCAAGCTCGGCGCCGTGCGCACGTCGATGCTGCAGGATGTCGAGGCGGGCCGGCCCGTCGAGATCGACGCGCTGCTGGCGTCGGTGCGCGAGATCGGCGCCCGCGCGGGCATTGCCACGCCCGGTATGGACGCGCTGTTCGGCTTGGCACGGCTGCATGCCCGGACGCGCGGGCTCTACCCCCTCTGACCGCGCGACCACGACGTCCTTCCCGCGGCCCGTTCTGATGAGCGAGCGCCTGGGTGTTCGCGCGGCCCTGGCTACGCGCGCGACGAAGGAGACCGGGGCGGCAGTTTCCAGTCGACGCGATACTCGTCGGACTCGTCATTGAAGATCTGCGACACCTGACGGCGCAGCCATTGGTTGCGCGAGTCGCTGTGGTACTTGCGATGCCAATGCTGCTTGAGGTCAAAGCCGGCGATGTCGAATGGAAGTCGAACGAGACAGAGATCCGCCGATAGCCGCGAGAAGTAGACGCCCAGCGCATGCGGCACGGTCGTCACGAGGTTGGAGCGCGCGACGATCATGGGCAGACTGAGGAAATGCGGAGTCAGCAGAACGATCTTTCGATGAATTCCCTTGCGCTCGAGGAATCGCTCGAAGAGCTCCTGACTCCGTCCTTCCGCGCGCACGACTGCGTGTTCCATGGCGAGAAAGTCGTCCAGGGAGAGGCGACGCGACCGCCGCGGGTGGTCTGCGCGCAGCAGGCATCCGAATGCATGCGTGAACAATCGCTGCTGGAAAAAGCTGCTTCGTGTCAGATCGGGAAAGTAACCGATTGCGAGATCGATGCCGCCATTCTCGAGTCCTTCGGCGATTTCATGCGGCGGCATGGAAACCGACTGGATCGCTGCATTCGGCGCCTGCGAGCGCAGTCGTTCGAGCAGCCGCGGGAGAAATACCATCTCGCCCACATCGGACATGGCAAACGTGAAAGGCCTGTCGCTAACGCCCGGACTGAAGTGCTCCTCCGCCAGCACACTGGCATGAAGTTCGTTCACGAGGGGGCGCGCGGCGCGGATGAGCGCGTGGGCCCGTGGCGTGGGCGTCACGCCGTTGCGTGCGCGCACGAACAGCGGATCGTGATAAGCGGTGCGCAGCTTGCGTAGCGCCATGCTGACTGCCGGCTGACTCATTCCCAGTAGCTGGGCCGCTCGGCTCACGCTTCCCTCGTCGTACAGCGCGATCGCGATAGGTAGAAGATTCAGATCGATCCTGGTCATGCCGAGTATTCGATATTCGAATAGATGTTATTTGCGTTTGTCGCTTGTGGCCGGGCGACGCTTCCTGAATTATTCCCTTGTTCGATAGTCATGGCGAGGAAGGCTCGGCGACTCGCTCTGACGCGTTGCACCATGACCGCAATCTTCAATGCGATTGCGCAGAATAGAGACGAGCGCGACCGCGGGCGATTTCCCTGTTGGAACCATCGTCCTGCGGCGACGCGACTTCAACGCGCCTTTCCAGCATGAATATCGCTGCCATCCAAAAAGAAGTTTGATCATCAACGGAGGATTCCATGCATTCCGTTTCATTGCGTCTTGTAACCGTCAGTCTCCTTGGTTCCGCGGTGTTCGCGCCGGCGATGTCGGCCGCCAAGAAACCCGCGCCGCCTACGCCGATTCCGGTGACCTGCGCAGCTCTTGCCGGCAGCCTGACCGACGGACCGGGGATCAAATCGGCGGAGAGTCACCTTGTCGCCGCCGCCGGGGCCAACGTCGCGTATTGCCAGGTGAACGTCCTCTATGGGGAAAATCCTGACCAAAACATCAATGTGCGTGTGGGATTGCCGCTCAACTCCGTAGACGGCGGCACCGGTGGAATGCAGGGGGCCTGGAATGGCAGGACGCAGGGGATCGGCGGTGGCGGCTGCTCGGGAAGCCTGGCCGTCAACGCTCCTGTCAATACGCGCTATGTGGGGTCGGGGAGCGACGCCGGCCACAGCGGCGGCGACTGCGAACCTGGTGTCAATACGGACGGCACTTACAACCTGCAGTTCATCAACGACTTCATTCGCAACGGCATGAAGCAACAGATCCTGCTTTCCAAGGCTGTCACCGAGACGTACTACGCGATGAAGCCCGCGTACAACTATTGGAACGGTTGCTCGACCGGCGGAAGGCAAGGCTACGTGCTCGCGCAGGAACTGCCCGGGGAGCTCGACGGGATCCTCGCCAATGCGCCAGCGATCTATTGGACGCGGTTCCAGACCGCGCAGATGTGGGGTCAGGTGGTGATGAAGGACCTCGTCGGCGGCCCGATCGCGGCGGCCAAGCTGAACCAGGCCACAGCCTCGGCCGTCGCCGCGTGCGACGCCGCCGACGGGGTGACCGATGGCGTGATCGACGATCCACGGACCTGTAGTTTCAGCGCGATGGCAAACGTCTGCGGCACGCCGACTGCGCCAGCCAACAACTGCCTCACCGCCCCCGAAGCGCTCGCCATAGACAAGATCTGGGACGGGCCGCGGAATGCCAATGGCACCAAAGTCTGGTTCGGCCTCGATCGCGGTACGAGCCTGACCGGCCTCAATGGTACGAACCCCTTCGCACTCGGTGTCACGCAGTTTCACTGGGACGAGCATGATCGTTCGTTCGACTGGAAGACCGTCTCGATCGACGAGTATCCCGCTGTAGCCGAGGACGGCTCCCGAAATATCGCTGATGTAACGGATACCTTTGGCGATCTCAAGGAGTATGCGAAGAGCGGGGGCAAGCTGCTCACGCTGGTCGGAGGTAACGACCAGCTCATTTTCCCGCGCGGCGTGATCAAGTACTACCGTGAGCTGGCTACGCACGGGCACAAGTCGGACTTCGGAAGGCAGCAGGAATACTATCGTCTGTTCCGCACGCCGGGCGCCGGGCATTGCGGTGTGCCGAATGCGTTTCCGCAGCTGGTCGACTGGGTCGAGAACGGCGTCGCGCCGGAGCAGATCATAAATTCAACGACAGTTGCCGGCGTCCCTCGCACGCGTCTGCTTTGCGCGTACCCGCAGACCGCCATTTACAACGGCGCCGGTGATACCAACAACGCTGCAAATTTCCACTGCGGCGGCAATCTCGAGACGAAGGCGACCGTCTGCGCGGACGTGCTCACCAAGTACAAGGACGAGGCGGACGGAAAGCCGGACTACAAGGACACCAACGTCAAAAAGCATGATTGCGAAGGCGGTCCGCAAGACGACGACGAGGCTGGCGACATCTGATAAAAGCGCGGACGTCACGGCGTCGAGTTGACGCCGTGACACGCGTCCGCCGTCGACCAGCTCAGCACCGAGCAGGCCAGCCGCCCGGCCGGTAGCGCGATGGGGGCATCGAACATCTACCCACAGGCCTGCGACTGACAGACCAACCTCCAGCCAACCTTCGCGCCATTGCCTTGCCGCTGGGTGGGCGATAACAAAGCTCCATCGATGACAAGCGAAGAACGCGCTGCCAAGGCTCCGCGGCAAACTCAGGTTGGAATCGTGGGTGCCGGGCCCGCCGGATTGCTGCTTTCGCACCTTCTGCATCTCGCGGGCATCGACTCCGTGGTTCTGGAAACGCGGAGTCGCGCGGAAATTGAGGCTACGCTTCGCGCCGGTGTGCTCGAGCAGGGTACTGTGGATCTGCTGCGCGAGTGTGGGCTCGGTGATCGCATGCTACGCGACGGCTTCGTCCACCAGGGTATAGAGCTCCTGTTCGATGGTTCGCGGCATCGCATCGATCTCTCGGAGCTGACCGGGGGAAGGGCCATCACGATTTATCCGCAGCACGAGGTCCTGCGCGACCTCGTCAAGGCGCGCCTCGATTCGAGCGGCAGCATCATGTTCGAGGTCCGCAACGTCGAGGTCCTGGACTTCGAGACGGCCCGCCCGAGGTTGCGCTACAACGTTGGAAGCAGCTCCAATGAGTTGCGCTGCGAGTACGTAGCAGGATGCGACGGCTTCCACGGGGTGTGCAGGCCAACCGTTCCCGCCGCCGCGCGTACCGAATACACCCGAAGCTATCCGTTCGGGTGGTTTGGAATTCTCGTGCGCGCCGCGCCGTATTCAAAGGAGCTTGTATACGCTCACCACGAACGTGGATTCTCGCTCGTCAGCACCCGTTCGGCGACGATCCAGCGACTGTATTTGCAGTGCGATCCGACAGACCATCCCGCTGCCTGGGGAGACGAGCGCATCTGGGCGGAACTGGATGAGCGGCTTTCGACGCATGCAGGCTGGCCGCTTCCCCGCGGAGAGATCTTTCAGAAGGGCGTTATTGCCATGCGCAGCTTTGTGCTGGAGCCGATGAGCTACGGTACGCTGTACCTTGCCGGTGACGCCGCGCACATCGTGCCGCCGACAGGCGCGAAAGGACTGAATCTCGCAGTCGCAGATGTGCAGGTTCTGGCCTCTGCCTTTGCCGAGCGCTATGCAACCGGGAAGTCCACCGCCCTTGAGCGCTACTCGTCGGCCGCGCTCGAGCGCGTGTGGGCGGCTGAACATTTTTCGTGGTGGATGACATCGATGCTGCACCGGTTTCCCGATAGCGACGCTTTCGGGTACCGGATGCAGCGCGCGCAGCTCGCAAAGGTCATCAGTTCCACTGCATTGCAGACCGCGCTCGCGGAGCAGTACGTCGGCTCGCCACTTCCCGGCGCCGCCGCCTATGGGAAGGTGTCGTCACCGCGCGGGCGCTCCCGGACGTTGGCGGATCGCGCGGGCTCTGCACCGGATCCTTGACAGCCGGGCGGTCGGCGACATGCCGGGAACGGCGCCTTGTCGACGGACTTCGGGCGCGCAGGGCTGCTGGCGGGTGTCGGCAGGGGCCCCGCATCCGGGCAAAAAAATACTCGACGTACCGGCTGCGCTGGATTACAAGGTTTCTGGATTGCCGGTGCGACGCCGCTGGCTGAGGTTGAGGGTCGAAGATGGAATGCTCCGCGACGGCCGACAGAGATGTTCCGCTTCACGGGGCGCGGTGTCCCGGCACGGTCTGAACGGGGCTGCTTACAAGTACTTCCAGAGGAGGAATGTATGACAAAACGGAGTTTACGTGCCTTGACAATGGGCGCACTTCTCGCACTTGCGTTCGGCGCTGCCGCGCAGAACACGGTCAAGGTCGGCGTCATCGCCGAATTCTCGGGTCCGTTCGCCGCCTACGGCCAGCAGATCGAGGCCGGAATGAAGGCGTACATGAAGCAGTACGGCGACACCGTCGCCGGCAAGAAGATCGAGCTCATCACGCGCGACACGGGCGGCCCGGCGCCGGACGTCGCGAAACGCTTCGCGCAGGAGCTGATCACGCGGGACAAGGTGCAGTTCCTCGCCGGCTTCGGCTTGACGCCGAACGCGATGGCGGTGGCGCCGGTGGTCACCGAGGCCAAGGTGCCGATGATCGTGAGCAACGCCGCCACGTCGGCGATCACGACGCGCTCGCCGTACATCACGCGCGTGTCGATGACGATTCCGCAGGTCAGCGCGCCGATGGCGGAGTGGGCGCTGAAGAACGGCGTCAAGCAGGTGTACACGGTCGTCGCCGACTACGGTCCCGGCATCGACGCCGAAACGCAGTTCACGAAGACGTTCAAGGCCGGCGGCGGCGAGGTGGTCGGCACGCTGCGAACGCCGCTGCAGAACCCCGACTTCTCGGCGGCGATCCAGCGCGTGAAGGACGCGAAGCCGCAGGCGGTGTTCGTGTTCCTGCCGGCGGGCGAGCAGGGCATCGCGTTCGTCAAGGGCTTCAACGAGCGCGGCCTCGCGAAGGAAGGCATCAAGCTGATCGCCACCGGCGACATCACCGACGACCACGTGCTCGACGCGATGGGCGACCCCACGCTGGGCCTCATCACGGCGTTCCACTATTCCGCTGCCCACGACTCGCCGGAGAACGCCGCGTTCCTCAAGAACTACGCGGCGGCGAACGACGCGAAGGTCGGACGGCCCAACTTCATGGCCGCCGCCGGCTACGACACGATGGCGGCGATCTACGAGGCCGTGCGCAAGGGCGGCGACGTCGACGCCGACAAGGCGATGGCCGCGCTGAAAGGCTACAAGTGGGTGAGCCCGCGCGGTCCGGTGATGATCGACGCCGACACCCGCGACATCGTGCAGACGGTGTACATCCGCAAGGTCGAGAAGAAGGACGGCAAGCTCGCCAACGTCGAGTTCGACAAGGTCGAGAACGTCAAGGATCCGGGCAAGGAAGCGGCGAAGTGACGGGACCCGCGGGCGCTCGGCACCGCTGACGCCCGCGCCGGATCACCAGGGGACTCCGATGCTGGGCAGCCTCGCCGGCGTGCTGTTCGACGGCATCGCGTACGGAAGCCTGCTGTTCATCATTGCGATCGGCTTGTCGGTGACGCTCGGGCTGATGAACTTCGTCAACCTCGCGCACGGCGCGTTCGCGATGCTCGGCGGCTACGTGACCGTCGTCGCGATGAGCCGGATGGGCGTGCCGTTCCTGGCGGCGCTGCCGGCGGCGTTCCTGCTCGCGGCGCTCGCCGGCGTCGTCCTCGAGCGCACGCTGTACCAGCGGCTCTATCGCGCGAGCCACCTCGACCAGGTGCTGTTCTCGATCGGGCTCGTCTACGTCTCGATCGCCGTCGCGACGTACTTCTTCGGGCCGTCGCAGCAGCCGGTCGAGCTGCCCCCTATGTTGCGCGGGCAGATCGAGATCGCGGGCCGCGGCTTCGGCGCCTACCGGCTCTTCCTGATCGGCGTCGTCGCGGTGCTCACCGTCGCGCTGCACCTGCTGATGGAGCGCACGCGGTTCGGCGCGATGGTGCGCGCCAGCGTGGACAACGCGGTCGCCGCGGCAGGCCTCGGCATCAACGTCAACCGCGTGTTCGCGCTGACTTTCGCGCTGGGATCGGGGCTCGCGGGTCTCGGCGGCGGCCTCGGCATCGACGTGCTGGGCCTCGATCCGACGTTCCCACTGAAGTTCATGGTGTATTTCCTGCTGGTCGTCGCCGTCGGCGGCGTCGGGACGATAAAGGGGCCGCTGATCGCCGCGCTGCTGCTCGGGGTGTTCGACGTCGCCGGCAAGTACTACGTGCCGCAGGTCGGCGGCTTCATTATCTACGCGCTCATGGTGGTGCTGCTGCTGCTGTTCCCCCTGGGGCTGTATGGCCGCCGCGCCTGACGCCACGCTCGCCGCCGCACCCGGCGCCGCGACCGCGGCGCTGCCGGACGGCCGCTGGCGGCCGCTCGAGGTCGCTTTCTGGCTGCTCGTCGTGCTGGTGCTGCTCGCGCTGCCCGATTACCGCGTCCTCGCGAGCCAGATCCTCATCACCGGCCTGTTCGCGGTGTCGCTCGACCTCATCCTCGGCTACGCCGGCATCGTGTCGCTGGGTCACGCGGCGTTCTTCGGCCTCGGCGCGTACACGGCGGGCCTCCTCGCGGTGCACGGCTGGGGCGAGCCGCTGTCCGGCCTGCTGACCGCGGCGGCGGTGGCGGCGGCTGCGGGCTTCCTCGTCAGCCTGCTGGTGGTGCGCGGCAGCGACCTCACGCGGCTGATGGTGACGCTCGGCATCGGCCTCATGCTCTACGAAGCGGCGAACAAGGCGGCGTCGGTCACCGGCGGCGTCGACGGCCTGTCGGGCGTGACGATGTGGAAGGTCCTCGGCCTGTGGAGCTTCGACCTCGGCGGCCGCACGGCGTGCTTCTACAGCCTTGCGGTGCTGTTCGGCCTGTTCGTGCTGATGCGCCGGCTGGTGAACTCGCCGCTGGGCTTGAGCCTGCGCGGCATTCGCGAAGGCGGCAAGCGGATGCCGGCGCTCGGGGCGCCCGTCGCGCGGCGCCTCCGCACGATCTTCACCGTCAGCGCCGCCGTGGCAGGCGTGGCCGGGGCGCTGCTCGCGCAGACGACGCAGTTCGTCGGCATCGACACGCTGGGGTTCCCGCGCTCGGCCGAATTGCTCGTGATGCTGGTGCTGGGCGGCGTCGGCCGCCTGTACGGCGGGCTCGTAGGCGCCGCGCTCTTCATCCTCGCGCAGGACTGGCTGGCGGGCCTGTCGCCCGTGTACTGGCAACTCGGCATCGGCATCCTGCTGATCGTCGTCGTGCTGTTCGCCCGCGGCGGCGTCCTCGGCGGCCTCGCGACGCTGCGCGAGCATCTGTTGCGGAAGCGCCCGTGACGGCGGCCCTCGCGACCCGCGGCCTGTCGAAGTCCTGGGGCGCGTTCAACGCCAACAGCGACATCACGCTGCGCTTCGCGCCCGGCGCGCGTCACGCGCTGATCGGGCCCAACGGCGCCGGCAAGACGACGTTCATCAACCTGCTGACGGGCGTGTTCGCGCCCACCGGCGGCGAGGTCTTTCTCGGCGACGAGAACATCACCGGGCTGTCGCAGCACGCGCGCGTCAAGCGCGGCATCTCGCGGACGTTCCAGATCAATACGCTGTTCCCGGGACTCACCGTGCTGGAGTCGGTGGTCCTGGCCATCGCGGAGCGCGACGGACGTGCCGGCGTCTGGCACCGGACCGTCGCGCAGGAACGCGGCGCCGCCGACGAAGGCCGCGCGCTGCTGGACCGCCTGCGCCTTCGCGCCGACGCGGGCACGCTGACCCGCAACCTGGCCTACGGCAAGCAGCGGCTGGTGGAGATCGCGCTGGCGCTGGCCACGCGCCCCTCGATCCTGCTGCTCGACGAGCCGGCCGCGGGCATCCCGGCCGGTGAATCGGCGGAGCTCTTCGGCGTGATCGCCGAGCTGCCGCGCGACGTCACCGTCGTCTTCATCGAGCACGACATGGGGCTCGTGTTCCGCTTTGCCGAGCGCATCACCGTGCTGGTCGGCGGCCGCGTTCTGACCGAAGGCACGCCGGCGGATATCGCCGCCGATCCGCGCGTGCGCGAGGTGTACCTCGGCGAGGCCGCGCATGGCTGAGCTCATCGCGTTCGAGGGCGTTTCCGCCGGGTACGGCAGCGCCGTCGTTCTCGACGACGTGTCGTTCGCGCTGGAGCCGCAGGGGAGCCTCGCGCTCCTCGGCCGCAACGGCGTGGGCAAGACGACGCTGCTGGTGACGCTGATGGGGTTGACGCGCGTGCATCGCGGGCGCCTCTCCTGGGAGGGCCGGGACCTCGCGGCCATGCCCACGTACCGCCGCGCGCAGGCGGGGCTCGGCTGGGTGCCGCAGGAGCGCTTCGTGTTCCCGTCGCTCACGGTCGAGGAGCACCTGCGCGTGGTGGCGCGGCCCGGCCATTGGACCGAAAGGCGGATCTACACGATGTTCCCGCGTCTCGAGGAGCGGCGGGCGAACTTCGGCAACCAGCTCTCCGGCGGCGAGCAGCAGATGCTCGCCATCGCCCGGGCGCTC
>Ga0207644_10003611_pt1 | contig 10021 bp, 8 predicted proteins | sample KBSS73metaG_FD_184326 | JGI IMG/M metagenome (GOLD analysis project Ga0207644, IMG submission 184326) | Switchgrass rhizosphere microbial communities from Kellogg Biological Station, Michigan, USA - KBS S7-3 metaG (SPAdes) (version 2) | ecosystem: Host-associated > Plants > Roots > Rhizosphere >... | reverse complement strand
AGACCGTCAGACAAGCGCGCATCCCCTCCCCGTCCGGCTCGGCAATGCGGAACAGCGCGTGTTCAAGACGGTCGCGGCAGGAAAGGCTTGTCATCGGAGCGTCCGGTCGTTGCAGCGAAAGATTAAGACGTTGCGGACCATACACCGCTCCTGCCATCATCGGCGAGTGCCGATCTTGAAGAGGCGCTAGGGATGTCTGACGTCAAACCGGCAATCTCGTTCATCGGTTTCGGCGAAGCAGGCCAGGCGATCGCCTCCGGCCTGCGCGAGGCGGGCGCCGGGCGAATGTCGGCATGGGACATTCTGTTCCCACAGGCTGCAGGCGAGCGGCTCAGGCAGGCGCGCGAAGCCATCGGGGTGCGCGGCTCTTCCTCCGCCGGAGACGCGGTGCGCGACGCCGAGATCGTCATATCCGCAGTCACCGCGGCGGCGAGCGTTGCGGCGGCGCAGTCGGTCAAGGCGCACCTTGTGGGCAGGCCATTCTTCCTCGACATCAATTCGGTCTCGCCGGGACGCAAACAGGAGACCGCCAAACTTTTTGGTGAGGCTGCCCGCTACGTCGATGTCGCGGTGCTGGCGCCCATCTATCCGGCGCGGCACAAGACGCCGATGTTGCTTGCCGGACCGCACGCCGCGGCGGTCGCACCGATACTCGCAGCGCTAGGCATGCGCGCCACCATCGCCGGGACCGAAGTCGGCGCCGCGGCGGCGATCAAGATGGTACGCAGCGTGATCGTGAAGGGGATCGAGGCGTTGACGCTCGAGTGTTTTTTGGCCGCCGCGCGCGCCGGCGTCGTCGACGAAGTCGCCAGTTCGCTGAAGAACAACTATCCCGGCCTCGATTGGTCGAAGATCGTCCCCTACAATCTCGAACGCATGGCGGTGCATGGCGAGCGCCGCGCGGCCGAGATGGAAGAGGTGGCCGAAACGCTGCGCGAACTCGGCGTCGAGCCGCTGATGACACTAGCGACGGTCAAACGTCAGCGGGAGATGGGTCAGGTCGGCACGCAGCCTTCGGTGCGCGAGGTGCTCGACCAGGGCCGCGCGGCGATACTCAACGCCATCAGCGCCGCCGCGCGCGACCGGCACTGATCTCGGGGAGATCTCGCGACGGAACAGGGGTTGCGCTGCACGCCGCTCAGCCGCGACGGCGGATGGTGTCGGCGAGGAAGGCGAACGATGCCTTGGGCGTCCGCTTGAGCGAACTGAAATCGACGCGAATGATGCCAAAGCGGCGGGTATAGCCCTCCGCCCACTCGAAATTGTCGAGCAGCGACCAGACGAAATAGCCGCGCAAGTTGACGCCCTCGGCGAGCGCCCGGCGTGCCGCCGCGAGATGATCGCTGATAAACGCGATGCGATCTTCGTCGTGCACGGTGCCGTCGGTATCGACGCGATCGTCATAGCAAGCACCGTTCTCGGCGACGTAGAGTTCCAGATCGCCGTAACGCTCGCGCAGGCTCGTCAGCTCTTCGTAAAGCCCCTCGGGAGTGACCGGCCAGCCCATCGCGGTGAAACGCGTTCCCGCCGGGATCGGGCCCCACCACGCTCCCAACAGGCTCCCCGGCGCATTGGCGACGTACATGCGGCTGTAATAGTTGATGCCGAGGAAATCCATCGGCTGATGGATGATCTCGAGATCACCCGGCACCACCACAGGCGCGAATTCGGCGGCGACGGCGGCGGGATAGAAGCCCTTGAGCAGCGGATCGGCGAAGGCGCCATTCCACAGCGCGTCAAAACGTTCGGCGGCGCGCTGATCGTCCGGGTTGTCGGAGGACGCCCGCACCGGCTGCAGCGAGACCACGGTGCCGAGGCGGAGCCCGGAATGCTCGGTGCGCAGCGCCTGCAGCGCGCGTCCGTGCGCCAGATTCTGGTGGTGGCTCGCGGCGAGCATGCTGGCGAGGCCAGTCAGCCCCGGCGCGTGAGAGCCGGCACCGTAACCGAACAGCGCATGGACGTTGGGCTCGTTGAACATCGCCCAGTGCTTGACGCGGTCCCCCAGGCGCCGCGCCACCACGCTAGCGTAGTCGGCAAATTTGTCGGCGGTGTCGCGCTTGACCCAGCCGCCTTCGTCCTGCAACGCCTGCGGCAGGTCCCAGTGATAGAGGCACAGCCACGGCGCGATGCCGCGCGCCATCAGCCCGTCGACGAGGCGATCATAAAAATCGAGCCCGCGGTGCTCGACGGCGCCCACGCCCGACGGGAGGATGCGCGGCCAAGCGGTCGAGAAGCGGTAGGCATTGAAGCCGCCGCGAGCCAGCCATTCGATGTCCTCGGCCCAGCGGTGATAGTGATCGCAGGCGACGTCGCCGGTGTCGCCGTTCTTTGTCCGCCCCGGCGAGTGGGAAAACGTATCCCAGATGCTCTTACCGCGTCCGTCGACGTCGACCGCGCCCTCGATCTGATAGCTCGAGGTCGAAGCACCCCACACGAAGTCGGCAGGGAACGCGCCCTCCTCGGCCGCCGCCGAGCCCGGTTGCAGGGTCAACTTCGTGCCGAACAGGCCCGCAAGGGTGGCAAGCAGATTGCGCCGCGACATCGTCATCATCAGTTTCCTGTCGGCCTCCGTGCCAACCCGGGCCGACGTTACCTTCGCTTCTTGAGTTTGCTGCGCGCCGGCGGCGGCAGGGCCCCGGCGGCCTTGAGCCGCATGCTCCAATATTCCCAGGTCCTGGCCGTCACGTTGGGCAAGAGATTGATGCCCCCGGCGAGCTTGATCTCACCACGATGCAACGGCTCCGGCGTCCCGAGCATGTGCGCGCGCAACTGATATTCGGCATTTTGGCACAGGAAGATCGAGCGCGACACCAGTTCCTTCAATCCGCCGCCGACCACTGTCGCGCCGTGACGCTTCATCAGCACCACCGAGTGTCCGCCGAGAGCGCGGGCGAGCGAACGGCCCTCTTCCTCTTTCACCACCAGGAGGTTGGTGTCGCCGAACTCGTCGTGTTGGTCCCAGAATGGTGTCTCCTCGCCGATGACCGCGCCCAGATGAGATACCGGCACGATCGGTTTTCCGGCGACGCAGAACGGCAAGACCGCTGCGGCATGATGGTGGCAGACCGCCATCACGTCGCTGCGCGCCTGATAGATGCAGCCGTGAATGACGCGCTCGGCGTAAAGCGGCATCCTGGCAGGTCTCACCGGCTCCGAATCGAGGGTGTATTCGAGAATGTCGGCTGGCTCGACCAGTTGCGGGGAGCGCGAGCGCGACAGCAGATAGCGGCCGGGATCGGCCGGATGACGTGCGCTGACATGTCCGAAGGCGTCGAGTACGCCCTCGTGGGCAAGGATGCGGTTCGCCAGCGCAAGTTCGGCGACGAGATCGGCAAGTCTCTCGGGCACGGTCGGTCCCCATCTTCATATGACGCGGCAGCTCTCGCTGCCCGACGCCCTTAGCAAATCCGTATGCGGCCGCCCGCGCAATTGCAAAATCGACCACGCGTCGCTGCGGTAGTATCGCAACATTGCCGGTGATATCTATGCGGTACAACGCAGCGGCTGCCAGGCCCCGCATGGACACGCTCGACCTAGACATCGGCATGCACGTGAACGGCGACGACGTGCAGGCGCGCGTCGCCGCCCGCAAGACGCTCGCCGATTTCCTGCGCGACGATCTTTGCCTGACCGGAACGCATGTCGGCTGCGAACACGGCGTCTGCGGTGCCTGCACGGTACGTCTCGACGGCGAGATCGTGCGCGGTTGCCTCATCTTTGCCGTGCAGTGCGACGGTTCGCGCGTTGAAACCATCGAGGGGTTGTCGGATTCCGGCGCCATCGCCGATCTTCAGACCGCGTTCCAGCGACGGAACGCGCTGCAATGCGGCTTCTGCACGCCCGGCATGCTGATCAGCGCGCAGGAGCTGCTGGCTGCCGGCGGCGTACCCAGTCGCGACACAATTCGCGAGCATCTCTCCGGCAATTACTGCCGCTGCACCGGATACCAGGCGATCGTCGACGCGATCGAGTCCGTCGCGGTGACGCGCACGGGAAAGGCCAGCCGACAATGAACGAACACACGAGGCCGCTGACGCTGTCGGAACGCGCCGACGAGCTTGAAGAACAGATGATGCATGCCCTGCATGAGCACATTGCCACCAAGTCGGTGCTATTCAAGATGGCCGACGGCAAGCTCGAGCTCGACAGCGGCCCGGCGCTGCTCGCCGCCAACCCCGGCAAGCATTTCCTCATGGGCGCCGATCCCCGACTGCCGGCGATGCCGGAAAAGCCGACGCTGATCGACTTCTTCAAGGCGCGCTTCGCCTCCACCAGCCACCTGCTGCAGAGCGCGACGCACGCGCTCAAGGGCGGCCACAGCGAGAAGGTGGTGCTCGCCTGCCTCCTCCATGACATCGGCGTCGCGAGCTTCATCCGCTGCGACCACGGCTATTGGGGCGCGCAGATGATCGAGCCCTATGTCGATGAAGAAGTGAGCTGGGCTGTGCGCATGCACCAGGCGCTGCGCTTCTTCCCCGATCCGTCGGTCGGCTACGAATATCCGGAGCTGTACATCAAGTTCTTCGGCGCCGACTACAAGCCCGAGCCCTATATCGTCGCCGAATACGAGCGTGCGCGGAACCACAAATGGTACATGACCGCACGGCTGATCACTCTCAATGACATCTATTCCTTCGACCCGGACGCCAAGGTCGAACTCGATCACTTCGTCGACATCATCGGCCGCAATTTCAAGCAGCCGAAGGAAGGTCTCGGTTTCGATCACTCGCCGGCGGCGCATATGTGGCGCACGCTGATGTGGCCGACGCGGTTTTTGTAAACGTCATTCCGGGGCGCGGCCAAATGGCAGCGAGCCCGGAATCCATAGTCACAGGTCGGGGAAATATGGATTCCGGGCGCCTCGCTGCGCTCGGCCCCGGAATGACGGTCTGGGAACGCGATGAAAATCTCCCCCGATCAGCCTTCCGGCCTCAGCGCACTCGACCGCCCGAACTCCTATATCGGCCGCTCGGTGCCGCGGCCCAATCTGGCGCGGCTGACGCAGGGGCGCGGCCAGTATGTCAGCGACGTGGTGCTGCCGCGAATGGCGCATGTCGCCTATTTGCGCTCACCGCACGCACATGCGCGGATCAGAAACATCGACACGCAAGCGGCGCGGCATTCCTCGGGCGTCATCGCGGTCGTGACCGGCACTGAGCTTGCCAAGGTGATCACGCCGTGGGTCGGTGTGCTCACCCACCTGAAGGGCATCAAGTCGGCGCCGCAGCACGCGATCGCCGTCGAGCGTGCCTGCTGGCAGGGCGAAGCGGTATGCGCGGTGGTCGCTCGCACCCGGGCCGAAGCCGAGGACGCCTGCGCGCTGATCGACATCGACTACGAACCGCTCGCCGCCGTCACCGACGCGGAAACGGCGCTCGATCCGGCGACGTTGGTCATTCATCCCGAACTCGCCGACAATCTCACCTTCGAGCGCTCGCTCGTTGCCGGCGATCCCGACAAGGGTTTTGCCGACGCGGACGCGATCGCCGAGGCGACATTCGTGTTCGGCCGCCACACCGGCGTCACCAACGAGCCGCGCGCCATCGTCGCCGACTGGAATCCCGGCGAGCAGCGCCTCACCGTCTATCAGGGCACGCAGGCGCCGCACATGATGCAGAACCTGTTCGCCAAACACCTCGGTCTCGAGGAGCACCAGGTTCGCGTCCTCACCAAGGACGTCGGCGGCTCCTTCGGCATCAAGGTGCACGTCTACGCCGACGAGATGGCAACCGCCGCGCTCGCCAAGCTGCTCAAGCGGCCAGTGAAATTCGTCGCCGATCGTCTGGAAAGCTTCGTCACCGACATCCATGCGCGCGATCACCGCGTCAAGGCGCGGGTCGGCGTGAAGAGCGACGGCACGATCACCGCATTCGAGATCGACGATCTGACCGGCATCGGCCCCTACTCGGTCTATCCGCGCACCAGCGGCATCGAGGCGAACCAGGTCGTCAACCTCGTCGGCGGCCCCTACGCTTGCCCGAACTACCGCGCCCGTGCCCGCGTCGTGTTTCAGAACAAGAACGTGATGTGCCAGTACCGCGCCGTCGGCCACCCGATCGCGACCGCGGTGACTGAGGGTCTCGTCGAACTGGCTGCGGCGAAGATCGGCATGGACCCGGTTGAGCTGCGGCGCCGCAACCTCATCGCCGACGACGGCTATCCGGCGACCGGCGCTGCGGGCCTCAAGTTCGAGAAGCTTTCGCATCACGCCGCGCTCGACAAGATTCTGGCGATGATGGACTACGCCGGACTGCGCGCCGAGCAGGCGCGGCTGCGCGAACGCGGCATATACCGCGGCATCGGCTTTGCTTCGTTCATCGAGGTGACCAATCCGTCGGCCGCGTTCTATGGCGTCGGCGGCGCCCGCATTTCCTCGCAGGATGGCGCGACCGCACGGCTCGACGCCACCGGCACCGTGTTCTGCCACACCGGCGTCACCGAGCAGGGCCAGGGCGCCGAGTCTGTCATCGCCCAATGCATGGCGACGGCGATCGGCCTGCCCATCGAGCGAGTGCGTGTCATCACCGGCGATACCGACAACGTGCCCTATGGCGGCGGCACCTGGGCGTCGCGCGCCGCCGGCATCGGCGGCGAGGCCGCGTGGCAGGCCGGCAAGGCGCTGCGCGCCAACGTGCTTGCGGCCGCCGCCTCGATTCTGCAGGCCGATCCGCAGGACCTCGATATCCGCGCCGGCATCGTGGTGGACGCCGACAGCGGCCGCGAACGCATGGCGCTCGAGGAGGTTGCGCGCATCGTCTATTTCCGTCCCGACACCCTGCCGCCGGGCTTCCAGGCCGAATTGCTGGTGACGCGCCACTATGTCCCGCGCGCGTGGCCGTTCGCCTTCACCAACGGCGTGCAAGCGTCGTATCTGGAGGTTGACACCACGACCGGCGTCGTGACGCTGCTCAAGCATTGGTGCGTGGAGGATTGCGGCACCGTGATCAACCCGCAGCTCGTCGACGAGCAGATCCGCGGCGGCATCGTGCAAGGGATCGGCGCCGCGTTGTTCGAGCATTGCCGCTATGATGAGAACGGACAGCTGCTCAACGGCAACATGATGGATTACCTCGTGCCGATGGCGCCCGGCATGCCAGATATCGAAGTCGGCCACGTGGTGACGCCGACTGCGGATTCAGAGCTCGGCGCCAAGGGCGCCGGCGAGGCGGGTACTGCCGGGGCGCCCGCCTCGGTCATGAATGCCGTCAACAACGCGCTGCGCCCGCTCGGCGCCGCGCCGATTGTGGAAATGCCGATCACGCCGGAGTGCGTGGTGCGCGCGCTCGGACTTAACGTCTGAAATGCTCCGGCCGGAGCAGGAGTGATGAGGACAACCATGGTCGACATCCGCTCGCTCGCATGCGCCCTCGCTGCGACGCTCGCGCTCGCCGGAGCAACACCGGCAAACGCCGCAAGTCCGCTGTTCCGGGTCGATCCGTTCTGGCCGAAGCCGCTGCCCAACAACTGGATCCTCGGACAGGTCGGCGGCTTGGCGGTCGACGACCGTGACAACATCTGGGTGTTCCAGCGGCCGCGCTCGCTCACCGACGACGAGAAAGGCGCGACGCTTGATCCGCCGCGCTCGAAGTGCTGCGTGCCGGCGCCCTCGGTGCTGGTGTTCAACCAGGCCGGCGACGTGGTGAAGTCGTGGGGCGGGCCGGGAGAGAATCTGGGCTACGACTGGCCGCTGCAGGAACACGGCATCCTGGTCGACAACAAGGGATTCGTCTGGCTCACCGGCAACGGCAAGGGCGACAATATGGTGCTGAAGTTCACCGTCGACGGCAAATTCCTCAAAGAGATCGGCAAGAGCGGGCCGCTGACAAGCAGCACCGACCTCACCCAATTCGGTCAGGCTGCCGCGCTCGATTACGATCCGCAGGCCAACGAGATCTACGTGGCTGACGGCTACGGCAATCATCGGGTCGCGGTCTTCGACGCCGAGACCGGCGAGATCAAGCGCATCTGGGGCGCCTACGGCAACGCACCGACCGACGAGAATCTGCCGACCTACAATCCCGATTCACAGCAATTCGCCAACCCCGTGCATTGCGTCGTCCTCGGCAAGGACGACCTCGTCTATGTCTGCGATCGCAACAACAACCGCGTCCAGGTCTTCCGCAAGGACGGGAGCTTCGTGCGGCAATTCGTGCTCGACCCCAAGACGCGCGGCTCAGGCTCGTCCTGGGGCATCGCCTTCTCGCCGCGCGACAGAAAGCAGAACTATTTCGTCGTGATCGACGGCACCAACAACGTGCTGGACATCGTCCGCCGCAGCGATGGCGCCATCGTCGGCACCAGCGGCCGGCCCGGGCGCGGCGCCGGCGAATTCCACTGGGTGCATGTCGGCAAGTTCGATTCGCGCGGCAACTTCTATACCGGCGAGGTCGACACCGGCAAACGGCTGCAGAAGTGGGTGCCGGTCGAGTGACGCGTAATATGTAGGGTGGTCAAAGCGGAGCGTGCCCACCGCAACCGGCGAGTTTCAGATGAAAGAAAGCGCGTGGGCACGGCGCTTCACGCCTTTGCCTACTCTACTTGCTATTCTGCCGGCAGCACCACGCCGCGGCATTCGCCGAAGCCGATGCGCGGATAGCCGGCCTTGCTGCAGAAGCCGCGGAAGATGATCTCGTCGCCATCCTCTATGAAGCCGCGTTTCTCGCCGCTCGGCAGTTCGATCGGCTCGCTGCCGCGCGCCGTGAGTTCGAGGAGGCTTCCCCAGCTCGATCTCTCCGGGCCCGAGACCGTGCCGGAGCCGATGAGATCGCCGATCTCGAGGTTGCAGCCGTTGCAAGCGTGGTGCGCGACCATCTGCGCCACGGTCCAATAGACCGTCGGAAATGAAGTCTGCGTGAGGCGGAGCGGGGCAGTTCCTGCTTCGCGCATCGCGGCACTGGCAAGATAGGCCTCGAGCGTGATGTCGAGGCCGCCACGGGCGCGATCCTCCGGGTCATCGAGATAGGGCAGCGGCGCCGGATCGCCGGTAGGCCGCGTAAAAGCCGGCACCCGGAACGGCGCCAGCGCCTCCTGCGTCACCACCCAGGGCGATACGGTGGTGGCGAAATTCTTGCCGAGGAACGGTCCGAGCGGCTGATATTCCCAGCCCTGGATATCGCGCGCCGACCAGTCGTTGAGCAGACAGAAACCGAAAATGTGCTCCGCCGCCTTGGCGATGGGGACGGTCTCGCCAAGCGTGCTTGGCGTGCCGATGTAGAAGCCGAGTTCGAGCTCGAAATCGAGATTACGGGAAGGGCCGTAGCTCGGCACCGCCTCGTTCGCGCGTTTGCGCTGGCCGCGCGGCCGCCGCACCGCGGCGCCGCTGGCGCGCACCGAGGAGGCGCGTCCGTGATACGCAACGGGCACGTATTTGTAGTTCGGCAGCAGCGGATTGTCGGGCCGGAAGGCGCGGCCGGTATTGGTGGCGTGAAAGACCGAAGCAAAGAAGTCGGTGAAGTCACCGATGCGCACCGGCAGCTCAAGTTCGGCCTGCGCCCTCGGGACGAGATGCGCCCGCAGGCTTGGTTCGCCATGCTCGGCGCTCAAGCCACGCGACAGCGCGAGCCGCAGCGCCGACCAGGCCGGCGGCCCGAGCGCCATCAGCGCATTGAGAGAGGATCCGGCGCAGGCGCGCGCGGCATCGGCGGCCTGGCCGGCGAACGAAGAGGCTGCCGCGGCGACGTCGAGGATCTGGTCGCCGATCGCCGCACCGACGCACGGAGTAGCGCCCGGCGCGGGCCGGAACACGCCGAACGGCAGGTTCTGGATTGGGAATTCGCAGTCCGCGACGTTCGCGCTCTCGACGAAGCTTCGCCGCGCCGGATCGTGGGTCTCGTTGAGCGTAACTGTCATTTGCGCAAGCTAGACAAAATCGTTTCCCTGCGCAGCAAGCCACGCGGCGCTGTCCCACTACGCGCCACCATGCACCTGCAGCTCGCGCCGACGCTGATTGTCGCTCATGCGCCGCTTGCCCTCGGCCTCGATGATGCGGGCGAGCTCGGGATGATGCGCGGTCAGGGTGCGG
>Ga0207644_10003607_pt1 | contig 10026 bp, 8 predicted proteins | sample KBSS73metaG_FD_184326 | JGI IMG/M metagenome (GOLD analysis project Ga0207644, IMG submission 184326) | Switchgrass rhizosphere microbial communities from Kellogg Biological Station, Michigan, USA - KBS S7-3 metaG (SPAdes) (version 2) | ecosystem: Host-associated > Plants > Roots > Rhizosphere >... | reverse complement strand
TTGGATCCATCGCGCGGCCAACCAGGTCTGCGACCACTTCCGGTTGGTCGTACGACGGCATATCGGGACGCACGGGATGGAAAGCAAGGCCGACGGCGTCCATCTTCTCTCGATAGATTTCCGAAGTTGCGATCACGGGAACATGTCCGCGTGCTTTCAGCTCGAGCGCAATCGCGACGTACGGATGGATATCGCCGAACGAGCCGAAGGTCGAAAGGACTATGTGTTTACCAGTCATTGTTTCTCAGCACCGTTTGCTGCGCGCAGAGCAGTAACATCCCCCGCGCGCACAGACTTCATTCCGTCCGACGCTTCCACGCGGAGCGCGCCGTCAGGTTCCAGGCCGCGCGTCACCCCGGTAAAAGTTTGATCGTGCAAACTTACTCGCACACGGCGATCCCGCGCGTATGACGAATGCGCACACCAATCGCTAATCGTTTGTTCGCGTCCCTGTTCCGAGTCGAGCATCTCGAATTTTTCACTGAGAGCGTTCACTAGTTCGTCCACCAGCGATTCGCGATCGATTGAGAATTCAAGGAACGAATCAAGCGATGTCGCCACCTCGCTCAATTCAGAAGAAACATTGTCAGCCGTTAGATTGATGCCAATGCCGAGAATCACAGCAGTACCGCTCGACGTTTCCACGGTTTCCGCAAGAATCCCTCCCAATTTTTTGTCGGCGACCAGGATGTCGTTTGGCCATTTGATGTCCACCGCCAACTCACACGCGGTCGAAAGAGCATCAGAAACAGCAAGCGCAGCGGCCAAACCAATCAGCGGCCAATGAGTCATTTCAAAGGTGGGGCGGAGGACGACACTAAAATAAAGGCCCGCATCTTTTCGCGAATGCCAGCTCCGATCCAAACGCCCGCGCCCGCGCGTCTGTTCGCGCGCGATGATGCAAAGTCCTTCAGCGACGCCCGCCTTCGCCTGGCGCATGGCTTCGAGATTTGTCGAATCGATCGAGTCGAACCGCTGAATAGTCGGGGTAAACATTTCGCAGAGTGGATTATGTTACAGAACCGCGAGCAGTAGCGAGCGGAATCAAGGTTCAACTACGTGCGATTAGAACTCAGGATTGACTCCTGGTCCCGCTCACTATCGTTCGCGGTTCTGTAACTGCGTCTTGCGTTCAGAGGGCTTCGCAGATAATCTCCCGCGCGATTCGCAAACTGTCATAAGGAGAACCAAGATGAAACGACTTTTTTCTCTTTCGAGCATCCTCGTCGCTATAGTTTTTGCCGGCTGTCAAAAATCTGCAAGCCCATCGTTCCCCAAAGGACGGATTATCGATCTGTCGCATCCTTTCGATAGCCAAACGATTTATTGGCCGACCGAAGACGGCTTCAAACTCGAGAAGGAACACGATGGCGTCACGCCGCAGGGCTATTACTATGCTTCGAACAAGTTCTGCGCTCCGGAACATGGCGGGACACACATCGACGCGCCCCGACACTTTTCCATCAGTTCGAATACAACCGATCAAATTCCTCTCGATCAATTAATGGGAGACGGAATTGTGGTGGACGTAACGCAGCAGTCGGCGGCGAATCGCGACTATCTGGTTAGCGTCGAAGACTTCACGAATTGGGAAAAACAAAACGGGCAGATCCCGAACGGATCAATCATTCTCTTGCGCACGGGCTTCGCGAAGTACTGGCCGGATCGCGTCAAGTACATGGGCACGGACGAGCGCGGCGAAGGAGCGGTCCCGAAACTTCACTTCCCCGGTCTCAGTCCTGACGCCGCGCGCTGGTTATCGACCAATCGTCAAATCAAAGCGATCGGATTGGACACGCCGAGCATCGACTATGGTCAGTCAACGAAGTTCGAGACGCACCAGATTCTCTACACGAAAAATATTCCGGGCTTTGAGAACGTCGGCGATATGAGCGCGCTGCCGATCAAAGGTTTCTGGGTGATCGCGATGCCAATGAAGATTGGTGGTGGTAGTGGCGGGCCGCTCAGGATTGCGGCGATAGTTCCGTAGCTTTTAACCACAGATGAACGCCGATACACACAAATCACACATCGACACCGTGACGCAGAAAATCATTGGTTGTGCCTTTACGGTAAGTAACAAACTCGGCTGCGGCTTTCTCGAAAAGGTTTACGAGAACGCGCTCTGTATAGAGCTGCGGAAGTCCGGACTAAGTGTTGCCCAGCAGAAAGTCACTCAGATAAAGTATGACGGAGCAATCGTTGGGGAGTACACGGCCGACATTGTTGTCGCAGAGTCAGTTCTCGTAGAGCTAAAAGCGGTAAAATTACTCGACGATATCCACTCAGCCCAATGTCTGAATTATCTGAAGGCTACGGGTATCAGTATATGTTTACTCATCAACTTTGGTAGACCACGAGTAGAGATCAAGCGAATCATCCTTACAGCAGATCATAAGCCCACTCGAAATTAATGAGCTTGGCGGAGCGTCTGCGTGCTTAACTATTTGTGTTTATCTGCGTGCATCTGTGGTTTCAATTACCCAAGAAAGCCACGGAACCTCGATGAACTCGCCTCGTACCCCGGGAAGATCGACTTGAAATTGTTTGCGCCCAGATGCTTCTGAGCAATCTCGCCGAACACGTCGCGGAAGTCAGTAGTCAAAGCGAGATCGCGGCCTTCGTAAAGCTGATCTGATTTCAGGCCGGGCCACTGGCCGTAAACTTTCCCGCCGCGCACTGAATTACCCACGACGAACATTGCGTTCGCGTGACCATGATCGGTCCCGCGGTTACCGTTCTCGCGCGCCGTTCTTCCAAATTCCGACATCGTCAAGATCACTACATCGTCCATGCGTTGACCAAGGTCCGTGTAGAGCGCGGCGATTGACTGGCTGAATTGGCGCAGCAGATTACTCAGCTGTCCCTGCTGATTCCCTTCGTTCACGTGAGTGTCCCAGCCGCCAATGTCTGTGAACGCGACTTCCAATCCGACACCCGCTTTGATTAGTTGCGCAGTCTGGCGCAGCGCATTTCCGAAGGGCGTGTTCGGATAGGTCGCGCCATTCTCAGCTTTGTATTGTGCCGGATTCACCTGCTTGAGGTAATTGATCGCTTCGAATGTTTCTTTGCCCGTGCCATGCAGTTGATCGTTAACGGCCTCGTCATAAAGATCTTCGAAGCCACCTTGCACCGAAGCTGAACTTTGTCCGGCGCGGATGCGAAAGTCGGCGAGATTTGAGATTGCCAGCGTCGGCGCTTTGCCCTGCATCGCGCGCGGCGTTTGCTGCGTCATCGAAACGGCGCGGAAGAGTGATTTTTGCGGATCCGTTTTGACTTGAAGATAACGATTGAGCCAACCGTCGCGCGTTGACTTCACGCCGGGCGTACCGGATTCCATGTAGTCCTGCGCATCAAAGTGCGAACGCGTGTTGTCCGGCGAACCTGAGGCGTGCACGATCGCGAGCCGCTTCGAATCCCACAGCGGCTTGAACGCAGCGAGTGATGGATGCAAACCAAAGAAGCCGTCGAGATTCATGGCCGCTTCTGCTCCACCGTTCGGTTTTGGAATCGCGATGTTAGGCCGCATGTCGTAGTAAGCGGACTCGCCAAACGGAACGACGACGTTCAGGCCATCGACGGCGCCACGTTGAAAGATTGCAATCAGCGTCTTTCGCTTACCGTTCTTTTCCAGGCTGTCTGCGAGCGCTCGCTGCAGAAAGGACGGCGCGGCGGTCATCATTCCAAACGATGCCAGCGCGATGCTGCCTGATTTCAGAAAATATCTTCTGTTCATTGCTCGTTCCTCGCAGTTTCGAGTTCATAGTTTCGAGTTCATAGTTCGTTGTAACACGAAACTCGAAACCCGAAACGTTCTCTTATTGCCTTTGAAATTCCGGCGAACCCAAAATCAATCCCGCAATCTTCACAACCGGATTGTCGATCGTCGCCGGGTTGATGCTGGCAACTTGCGGTTGTCGCTGCGGCGGCGGTTGCTGTTGCTGATTTCCGCCAAAACCGGGGAGATTGCCATTTTGGAAACCCGCCTCAAACGGATTTTCCGGCGCTTTCGCTAATGCGTTTTGAACTGGCGGCATCGTCGGAATCGTAATCTGATCACCGATCTGCTTCAGCAAACTCTCACGCGTCTTTGCTGAGATCTCTCCGCCAACAAACAGCGTCACAAATCGATCCAGCAGCTTCTCTTTCGGAATCGATTTGTCCTCACCAACAAATTGCGCCAGGTTTACTCGCGTGCCGGGTACACGATTATTCACCAGCGCGAGCGCAAAGTTCATGCGTTCGAGAAGCGCTCCCGTGTTCACCCAATCTTCCGCGCTGTCGGAATAACCGTTCGGCGTTTGAAATCCGTAGAGCGGTTGGCCCATCCGTGCAATCCACTGATGAAATCCAGGACCACCATTCGTGTTCGCGCCGAGAGTCCGCACTGTGCTGATTGCTAATTCGAACGGCCGTTTGATCTTCGCGCGATACGCTTCCGTTGAATTGAATTCGGGCGAAGAGAAGATCGTGCGCAGCATTTCACGAATGTCGCCATCCGATTTCATGTAAGTCTGCGCGACGCGATCGACGAGCGACGGCGGCGGATTATCGGAAACAAAGTGACGCACAAGTTTCGTCGCGATGAACTTCGCCGTCGCCGGATGATGCGCCAGTATATCCAGCACCATCAGTCCATCCTTCACGCCGCCGCCCGCGGGAATCTTGTGACCGAGCACAATCTTTTCCCCGTCGTCGTGCACTCGCGCGTTGAAATAGAAACTGCCCGCGTTTTCGCGCAGCATCTCAATCCGACGACCACCGCCGCCCGTAATCTGCGCGGCAGCAGCTTGTGCCCCGCGCGGCGCAAAGATCGTCCAACCGGTGAAGCAGCGGGCGACCTCCTGCACGTCTTTCTGCGTGTAGCCGCCGTCAACTCCCAGCGTATGCAATTCCATTAATTCGCGAGCGTAGTTCTCGTTGATGCCGCGACGTTGTTGTTGCTGTTGCGGTCGTTGCTGCTGCGGGTTGTTGCTCATGCGCAGGTTGGCCAATGGTCCCGGGCGAGGCGGTTGCTGTGGTGCGTTGGGGCTGACGCTCTGAAAGTTATCGAGATAGAAAAGCATCGCCGGGCTCTCGGCAGTGGCGCGCAATAGTTCACCAAACTTTCCGAGCGTGTGCGGTCGAATCGTGTCGCGGTCATACGAAGTCAACAACCAACGATCCGCGCCTTTACCGGCAAACACGTTGAAGTGGTTCGTCCAAAAGTCGACCAACACTTCCTGCAACTGTCGTTCGCTGTATACCGCGCGGAGAATGCGCGACATTTGCAACTCGCCGGTCATGAATTGCGGCGGCCGCAAATTGTTTTCTTTGAAGTATTCGTAAACGGCGCGACGATACTCTGCGTTGTTCATCGGGTTGGCATCGTTTGCATTCGCATTCGCATTCGCATTCGCATTTGGATTGGGGTTCGCATTCGCGTTAGCCGGTGGCCCTGGCATCTCGTTGCTCATTGATTCGCCAGGCTTTGGCTGATTCTGGGGCTGATTCTGATTCGGCGCCGCGTTCGCACCGCCCTTCACGCGATTGTCGCGCGCCGCGGCAAGGTCCGCAGGCAACTGGCCGCGCCGCTGAAGTTGCTGGAGTAACTGTCCCGGCTGCGGATACTTCTCGTAGAGTTGCGCTGTCGTCATGCGCAGGGACTCCAGGTTTTGCAGCCGCGCCTCGCTGGCAGAGTCATCGATCTTTTCGGGATTAAGTTGCAGCTCAATATACTTATCGAGCCCGATGGCTTTCACCCGTTCCACGTCGCCCGGACGTGCTCCAAATCCCAGCCTATTGAGTACGTGCAGGATGCGCTGCTCTTCAGAAAGCTTGCCGCTTTTCGCAGTGGACGTGGCCTTCATGCTTTGGCCAGTCGTGGCCGCCGCAAATGTCGTCACGACTAACGCGAACAGGGAAACAAGGGCCGTCATCTTGCGCGCGCCACTGGTCATCCGAAACTTGGTTCTATTGATTTTCATTGTTTTTCGCCCGAAAAGAGTACTGCCAACCAATATCCGTTCACGTGAACTTAGACGCGACAAAACCGTAATTGGCTGACTAAATATCCCTGTAGAGTAAGACCGTCCGGCACTCCTTATGGTTACAGGACCGACATGGCGTATTACGGCGAGTTTGAGTTTCCCGTCCCCCGATTTGCGGGTTGTTGCCTCGCCGCCGGCCGCGGATAGGTTGCCGGACTGCGATTCCCTTGCTTGTCCACGGCGCGGACCCCAAAAAAATAATTGTCTTTCGACATGCCTTTCATCGTGAACGTCGTGACGTTCCCGACCATCTGGGAGTGAGTCCAAGTCGCTTCAGTCGTATCGCGCCAAACGATTTCATAGCCGGCAAGATCAGGTTCTTTGTTTGCTTCCCAACTTAGTTGTGTGTCGTTCGCCAGACCGCTCGGCATGGTCACATTCCTCGGACGGGCTGGTGCCGACGCGAGTGCGGCCAGAGCCGAGGCATTCACGCGCGCCACGTTTGCGATGTAATCAAAGTCCACAAACTGCGGCAAGTCTCCGTACTGAATGCCATTTTCGATCCGCACATTCTGATGTTGATGATGATACTCTTCGTTAGTTTCCGTGAACCGAACAGCCGCATAGCCGCGCTCGAGAAACGGTTGATGATCGCCGCCACGCCCATACCGATCGCGGCGATAGATCATCCAGACCTTCATCGTGGGCACGTAGCGCTGGCCAACTTCTTTGATGAAACGCGCAAGTTGCCGCGATTGTGAATCGTTCTCGCCACCGACGCTGCGGCGCGTCGCGGCTTCCTGTTGAGTTTCGTTCGTCGGCACGCCTTCAGAAAATAATCGCACCGTTTTGCGATCGCGCACGCCGTTGCCGCCCAGCGTGTTCCCGATGATGTCGTTCGTGAACATCGCTTCGATGTCCATGTTGTTCTTCTTCGCCTGCTCGGCGAAATATGTCGCTCCGAGCAACCCCTGCTCTTCGCCGGGAACCGTCATGAAAACGATGGTCGCGTCGAATTTGTACTTCGCCATGACGCGCGCCATCTCCAACACCGCTGCCGTTCCGGATGCGTCGTCATTCGCCCCGGGCGCGTCGCACTTCGCATCAGTGGGACTCGAGCACATCGAATCGTAGTGGCCGCTGACAACATAGACTCGATTAGCCGATTCCGGTTGGCTGCCTTTCAACGTCGCAACTATATTCGTGAGCATCGTCGGTTCGGGAACGCGCGCCGCTTTCGCCTGCTCGAACGTCTGTTTTTCAACGGTCATTCGGCCGTCTGATTGGGCCGCGGCCTTTTGAAATTCACCGTAGAGCCAATCGCGGGCGGCGCCGATGCCGCGGTTCGGATTGTTCTGTTCGGAGAGCGTGTTGCGCGTGCCGAAGCTCACTAGTTTGCGAATTGTCGCTTCAATATTGCGCGAATTGATCTCGCTGACGATCTTCGGAATGTCAGGATTGCCACGTGATGCAGCCACGCGACGCTGGCCAAATGCCGAGAAACTTTTTGGAAATATCGATTGAAATCCAACTGAACATGAAAGGGCTGCGGCGAGCGAAACAAGCGCGAGCTTTTTCTGCGACGAAGGCATGGGGCGAAACCTCTCGATCTGGAAATCGGGCGAACGAGAGAAATGTACAACTCGGGATTCAGCGTCGCAACTGTGGTAGTGCCCCAATGTGGCGTGGCACGCGCATCTTGCGCGTGGATTCACGGGCAGGACGCCCGTGCCACTCTTTCAAATTGGGGCACTACCGCACCGTTGGGTGTTTGATTTCGGTCTTGCGATCCTGTGCGGCTTGACGTCTCAGCGTGAAACCTTGATAGGTAGGTCACGCTAAGGCAAAAAGTAAGACGACCAATGCTGACTAAGTATTTCGGGGCTGGCTCTCAGTGGGAGGGCGATAACTGTCTTCGAGAAATCGCGTCGTGTTTTCGGTGACACTCGCAGCAGGGGCCAGACGCGCGGTTGTTGGTTTCGGCAACTCCGGTGACAAAGAAGGTGGGTTCATCCCACGACGCAAGCTCTGCGGCGTCAAAGACGCCTTGATTAACCGCGACAACTGGATGCCGAGAAAGATGTCCGCGGTAAGAATAATGACCGTTCCCAATAAAACGGCGAACATGATCGCGTCAGATGCGAAGTTAGTCTTCTCAGCTAGCTTGATGGCGCCCACGATCAGCGCGATGAACCCGCCAAGCGTAACGACCGCCATTGTGGTGCCGACTGCGGCAACAGCTTTCGTCACGTTCAACGAAACAGAGTTCGTCGGCTCGGTCAGAGCGCTCGACAGGTTTGCACCGCAACGATTGCAGTACTTCAACTCAATTGTGTATTCGGCGCCGCAGGATGGACAGAACATAGATCAATTAACTTTTCGATTCCTCCGAAGTCTTCGATGGCCACATTTCCGAAGTACCTTGATAGGGCCCCTCGAAAAACCGCGTCGTATTCTCGGTGACACTGGGCGCCGGCTCGAGGCGTGCGGTACTCGGATGCGAGAATCGCGGGTCGGCGTAAAGCTGCTGCTGTTGAAGGCTCGGCATTTGTCTTCGTTCAGGTGAGAGGGCGGCGCTGATCAGTTTGGACAGCTGTCGAATCAGAAGGATGTCGATCGTCAAAAGTGTCGGCATACCGAAGATCGGGATCGCCGGTGATACGGGGCCAGCACCATTCTGCGCCATTTCAATTGTGCCGGAGATTATTCCGGCAAAACCGCCCAGCGTTAAGAACAAAACCACAGCGCCGATGATCAGGATCGGTTTCGTTAGATTGATGGGCGCCAAGTCGACAGGAGTCATCAGCGCGGCCAGGTTCGCCCCACAACGATTGCAGTATTTAAGACCAGTGCTTTCAGTGCCGCAGGATGGACAGAACATAGTGAGTGAATGGTAAATCGTAAATGGTAAATAGAACAGGCGCGCGATCCAGAAATGATTACGACGCTCGCGTCATGTTGGTTCAACTCTATTTACGATTTTCGATTCACTATTTACTGAATTCTATAGGCTTTGCCCTTCCAGACAACGACAACGGGGCCGCTGAACTGTTGAGCGATCGAGCGGAGGCCGGAGTCGAGCTTCTCGAAATCCTCAGATCCGCGTGAGATCGTCTTAATGGACATCGACGATTTTAGCTTGGTGTCGATCCATGCGTTTCCCTGTCGCGTGAATTTTCGGCCACCGACTGAACGCGTGTCAGCCTCCTCGGGAGGCCCAGCCTTGTCTGATTTGGAATTGTCTTCACGCGCGTTTGTCGCTTGCCGGCTTGCCAGGGATGCCGGTGGCGACTCGGATCGTTTGCGCGCGGCGGGTCCATTCTTCGTTTCTTCCTTGGCCACCGGCTGATCGGCTTCGACGCGCGCACGGTCCTCGTCGCGTCCTTTCGAAAGACCTCCGGCGCGCGCTTGGTCGTCCATTGACTTGGATTTTTCGTTCGATTCGCCTCGGCGTGGGCCATGAAGTTGCGCAAGGCTCTGTTGTTCGCGTGAGCGCGCGTCGTTGCTTTCAGCTTCAGCAGGTGGAGGCGGCGCATACGACGGAGCGACCGCATTGTTCGAAGCCGCGTTCCCCTGTGTATTCGCTGTTGACGGTACAGTCTCATTGCGCGCAAGAGCGTCCGCTGGCTTAGGCGGCGGTGGTGGATTGTCGCTGCTCGCTTCAAGCTGCTTTTGATCGGAAGTCGCTGGCGGAGTTGGTACCGCGATGCCCCTGGCAATCGCCGGCGACTGCGAAGGTGCGATTTCGCTGGCTGCGGGTTTCTGCGGTTTCGAGGCGGTCTGCGTTTCCGCGTCGCTCGTTCGATCGTTCTGTGCGATTCCCTCGGCTGGAGTTCTATGTGATTTTTGCCAAATGCCAAACCCGATTCCAACTACGGCAATCAATACGGCAGCGAATGCCGCGTAGCGCAGAGTGGCGGGCGAAAGTATGGCGGCGATCCGTTGCCACCAGGATTCCGTGGTTGATTCCGACGCCGGCAGGCGCGTGGGCTCTAAAACACCCGAAGCTGCCGCGAGCTCAGTCACAGCTCGCCGGCAATCGTCACAGTCCACCAGG
>Ga0207644_10003606_pt1 | contig 10029 bp, 10 predicted proteins | sample KBSS73metaG_FD_184326 | JGI IMG/M metagenome (GOLD analysis project Ga0207644, IMG submission 184326) | Switchgrass rhizosphere microbial communities from Kellogg Biological Station, Michigan, USA - KBS S7-3 metaG (SPAdes) (version 2) | ecosystem: Host-associated > Plants > Roots > Rhizosphere... | reverse complement strand
AGTGGAACCGCTAGAATTTCGATCCCGCGGACGGCACGTTCAACATCGGACTCACGCGGGCCTTCAAGGGACAGCGAGGACGAGCGTCTATGAATCCGAACCAGGCTTTGTGGGAAAAGGGCGACTTCACCAGGATCGCCGAGACGATGCGGGAAAGCGGCGAGGCACTCGTGCGGAGCCTCGGCGTAGGCAAGGGACTCAAGGTGCTGGACCTCGGCTGCGGAGACGGCACGACAGCGCTGCCGTCGGCCAAGCTGGGAGCGGAGGTGCTGGGCGTCGATATCGCGCGCAATCTCGTCGCGGCGGGAAACGCGCGCGCCAAGGCGCAGGGCCTGTCCAACTGCACGTTTCGTGAAGGCGATGCGTCCAACCTGCAGGGCATCGACGATCATGCGTTTGATCTCGTCGTAAGCATTTTCGGTGCGATGTTCGCCCCGCGTCCTTTCGACGTTGCGAAGGAAATGGTGCGCGTCACGCGCCGCGGCGGCCGGGTCGTCATGGGAAACTGGATTCCAAACGATCCGACACTCGTTGCGCAGATCCTGAAGATCAGTTCTTCGTACACGCCGCCGCCGCCGGAAGGCTTTGTCAGCCCCATGACCTGGGGCATCGAGGGCAACGTAACCGAGCGATTCGAAGCCGCGGGCGTGCCCCGCGACAGGATCTCGTTCGCCAGGGACACATTCACTTTCCGGTTTCCGGGCACCGCATCCGCCTTCGTCAGCGAATTCAGAAATTACTATGGACCCACGATGAACGCGTTCGCGGCCGCCGAACAGAGCGGCAAATCCGCAGATCTGCAGCGCGAGCTCGAGGCGCTCTTCGAGCGCGAGAACAGGAGCGGCACCAAAGACGCAACATCCATTCCTGCGACTTTCCTCAGGGTGACGGTCGCCGTTTGAGCGTTTGCGGCGCACCGCATCCCTTGCCGTCTCCGGCGGGACGGCACATTGCGCAAATCGCTCGGTAGGGCCGTCCGTACCGCGCAGTAGCGGAGCAGACATGTTGACCATGCATCGAATCGTGCGCATCGCTCTCGTCGCCGGCGCATTGCTCGCCGCGGGAACTCCGATGGCGCAAAGTGCCTACCCCGTGAAAGCGATCAAGATCATCGCGCCGGTGCAGCCCGGCGGCGGCGTCGACCTCGTTGCACGTCAGATCGGGGAGCGGCTCGGCAGGTCGCTCGGCCAGCCCGTTGTTATTGAGAACCAGAGTGGCGGTGGCGGCATCGTCGGCTCGCAGGCAACCGCGCGTGCAGCGCCGGACGGGTACACGCTGATGGTCGGCTACGTGGGCACGCACGGGACGAACCCTGCGGTGCGCAAGCTTCCGTACGATGCCGTCAAGGACTTCACGCCGATCGCAATGGTCGGTGGCACGCCGAACGTGCTCGTTGTCCCCCCCTCGCTGCCGGTGCAGACGCTGCCGGAGTTCATCGCGTATGCCAAAGCGAACAAGGGCAAGCTGTCGTACGGCTCCTCGGGACCTGGAACGCTCACGCACCTCGCCATGGAGCAGCTCAAGGTCGCGACCGATATCGACATGATCCACGTAGCGTATCGCGGCATCGGCCCTGCAATCACCGATATCCTGGGCGGCCAGACCCAGGCACTGTTCCCGGGCCTGGCTGCTGCGTTGCCGCACATCAAGGCAGGCAAGGTGAGGCCGCTCGCTGTGACGGGCACCAAGCGTCATCCGCTGCTTCCCGACGTGCCGACCTTCGAGGAGCTGGGCTTCAAGGGATTCGATGGCGTGCAGTGGTACGGCATCGTCGGGCCGGCCAACCTGCCCTCCCCCATCGTGACGACCCTCAACGCCGAGATCAACAGGACGCTTGCGGATCCTTCGTTCTCCGAGCGGCTTTCGGCAGAAGCGCTGCAACCGATGCCCATGACAGCTGCCGAGTTCGGTCAATACATGCGCGACGACATCGCGAAGTGGACGAAGGTCGCGAAGGAACGCAACATCCAGTTGACGGAGTAACCATGGCGCAAAACACCCGCGTTGCGGCCGATGCGAACGCGCCGCCCGTCACCCGCCTCCTCGCCGAGTTCGTCGCACTGCACCCCTCCGCGGAATTCCCTGCGTCGGTGGAGCGCGAAGCCGAGCGCACGTTGCTGAACTGGGTTGGGTGCGCGATCGGCGCATCACGCCACTCGACGCTTGCCGCTGCGCTCGCGGCCGTGCAGGAGTTGGCACCGTCTCCGCAGGCCGCCATGCTCGGCCGCAACGAGCGTGTCGACATGGGCAGCGCGGCGCTGCTGAACGGGATCTCGTCGCATACGTTCGACTTCGACGATACGCACCTCAAGACGATCATCCATCCCGCGGGACCGGTCGCCTCTGCGGCGCTCGCCCTCGGTGAGCACATCGGATCGACCGGGCGCGCGTTCGTCGATGCGCTCGTGCTCGGTGTCGACGTCGCATGCCGCGTCGGCAACATGGTCTACCCCGAGCATTACGATCGCGGCTGGCACATCACCGGATCCACGGGAATGCTCGGCGCGGCCGCTGCCTGCGCCCGCCTGTTGTCGCTCGACGTGGACCGGACGGCGATGGCGCTTGGGATTGCCGCATCGCAACCCGTGGGCATACGCGAGCAGTTCGGGTCCATGAGCAAGCCGTTTCATCCCGGCGCCGCCGCACGCGCCGGGTTGACGTCGGCGCTGATGGCAAAGCATGGATTTACCGCCTCCAGCAGGGCAATCGAGGCCCCGCGGGGTCTCGCGCAGACGTATTCAACCAAGTGCGCTTGGAACGAGATCACCGACGAGCTCGGCGAGCGATTCGAAATCTCGTTCAACACGTACAAGCCGTTCGCGTGCGGCATCGTGATCCATCCGAGCATCGATGGATGCGTACAGTTGCGCAACGACCATAGACTGCGCGCGCAGGACATCGCCCGCATCGACCTGCGCGTGCATTCACTGGTGCTCGAGCTTACCGGCAAGAGAGCGCCGCGCACCGGCCTGGAGGGGAAGTTCAGCGTGTACCACGCGTGCGCGGCTGCGATCGTCTTCGGCCAGGCGGGACAAGCGGAATTCGCAGACGAAGTCGTGGCACGCGATGACATCGTCGCCCTCCGTGGCCGCGTTCATGCCGTGGCTGACAGTGCGATCGACGAGGCGGCCGCCGACGTCAGCGTAGCGATGAACGACGGCCGCAAGCATCACGTGTTCATCGAGCACGCGATCGGAAGCCTCGAACGGCCGATGACCGACGATCAGCTCGCGCACAAATTTCAAGCATTGGTCGATCCCGTGCTCGGGCGTGCGCAGGCAGACGATCTGATCGGGTATTGCAAACGCATCGCGTCGGCCGGCAACGTTGGTGCGCTTGGCGAACTGGCACGTCCGCGGTAGCCGCGCTCCGGACTCGGCGTCCCCCTACCTGCAGGTGCGATACCGGCCCTGATCGAGATGGAAGTGGTCAGCGTGCAACGTGTTGAAGTCGGGCCCGAGCACGACGTTGAAAATGCGACACGCGGCCGCATGCGCGCCGGCAAGAAACCTTCCCTCGGGCGTCGCCATGTTGAAGTCGCGCGCAACCGACACTACGCGCCCGTCGTCGAGGACAAAGCCCGCGATGTCCATTGCGTTCGCCGTCGCATGCTCGCTCCTCGCACGATCGGCGGCCGCGTTGACGTTACGACATGCGTAGGTGCCGAGTTGCGTAATCCGCACAACGCGACGGCCGAGGCTCTGCTCGGCGACTGCGTCGACCTCGTGCTCGTACCAGGTGAGTGCCGCCGCCATGCCACACGTCGCCGGGGTCCTGCGATTGAATGCGATGAGCGGCTTGTCGAGAAAGACGGCATCGGTGTAGCCGCAGCCTGGCGTTGTCCGCCGGTCCGGAATGCTCGTGTAGCCGACACCGGCCTTCGCGAGCACCGCGCGGCAAGCCTCCGGGTCGGCGGCTAGTCGATCCATCTGCAGGTGCGCGAACCAACCGGGCGGTTGCGTGAGATCTGGCGTCTGCCACGGTAACGCGTTGCGCGGCAAGGCGATCCACCCTTCGCGCCAGGCGACGAGTACGCCTGCGATCATGGCCACAACCAGCGTAAGCCACGCGATGCCTTCGAGGGACAAAGCGTTGCCTCGGCTCCCCATGATCGTTCGATCCTGTCCGTCGTGTGCGCGTCACTCGCTCTGAAGTACGACCGTCCAGGCAGCCTTGCGTTTCATGACGAGCGAGGGCCCTACCGCGCTTCGACTGCGAAGACGCCGCTGCAACCCTCATTGACCCATATTCCATTGCGCTGAAAGCCCCACGTCTGGCCCTCGATGCATGGCGACTGGGAACGCTGCTGGTCCAGCCATGCGCGCGCAATCAGCGGCCGGACGGGGCAGAACGCCTGTTGAAACCCGCGGCTCTCGCATGCGACCCGCGTGACCGGCGGAGGCACGGGACGGCCACCGCGCTCCTCGACGGCGAACAATCCGCTGCACCCCGACGTGACCCAGATGCCGCGCTCCTGAAATCCCCAGCTTCGACCCTGCACGCACGCTGCGCGCGAGCGCTGCTCGACAAGCCACGCGCGCAGGATGCGGCGATTGCTCGGGCAGAACTGCTGCTGGAAATTGCTGCTGTTGCACGCGATCTGGTGTCCGGGACCGGGGTTTGGACGCGATCCTCCCGCGCGCACGAAATCGAACTCGCCGGAGCACCCTTGGGTCACCCAGATGCCGCCCCTGTCATATCCCCACGTCCTTCCCTGGATGCAAGCCGCTCGGGACTGCTGCTCGACGAGGCGTGCGCTCGCGATCGTCTGACCGGTCGGACAGTAGTTCCGATGGAAATCGCGACTTTCACACCATAGTCGCGCTGCCGACGCCGGGAACGAGGCGCCGAGCAATAGCAGAAATGCGGTTGCAACGCGTGCGGGGAGTCTCACTTCGATCTTCCTGTCGACGTGGGCCGCGCAGAATATCGCGCGCGTTGGGTGACCGCAAACGTTTTCGACCGGCGTGGTTGACCGCCGGTTGACGCGCAGAACATCGACGGGAATACTGTCCATCAGCCGCAAGGAGCGCACAGTGGAAGATCAAGAGCGCACGATTCGAAGGACTGCCTCGATCGAGCAACGCGTCGACGCCATCCAGGCGGCGTTCGACGAGCGGGGAATGAACGCGACGGAAGGCGTCGCGGAGTTGACCCGCCTCGCCACCGAGCAATGGGTTCCGCAAAACGGTGCGCGCGTCGTAGCGAGGGCCTGGGTAGACGGAGCCTTTCGGGAACGGCTCCTCACGAACGGCCGCGCCGCGGTGGAAGAGCTCGGACTTGCGATGCCGAAGCACCACCGGCATCTCGTCGTATTGGAGAACACCGCCAGCGTGCACAATGTCATCTGTTGCACGCTGTGCTCATGCACCGCGTTCACGATCATCGGGCTGCCGCCCGACTGGTACAAGGACTTCGAGTACCGCTCGAGAGTCGTTCGCGAGGCGCGCACCGTCCTCAGGGAAATGGGATTGGATTTGTCGCCGGACGTGGAGATTCGCGTCTGGGATACGACCGCTGATACCCGCTACATGGTGCTTCCCATGCGCCCTTCCGGGACCGATGGATGGCCCGAGGAGAAGCTCGCCGCCATCGTCACCCGCGATTCGATGATCGGCGTTGCACGTCTTTAGAAGCGAGATCGAACCGGTGGACGGCGTGCACGACCTGGGTGGCAGGCAGGGATTTGGAGCGGTTCGCTACCGACGAAACGCAGCGCCTTTTCATGCCGACTGGGAAGTTCGAGCAAATTCGCTCTACGTCCTGGCGGTTCGACTCGGCCTCATCAACATGGACGAATATCGTCATGCGATCGAGCGCATGGAACCGCGGCATTATCTCGGGGCCGGCTACTACGAGCGATCGTTGACGGGGCTGGCGACGCTTTGCGTGGAGAAGGGCATCGTCGGCCGCGACGAACTCGAGCGTCGGGCCGGCGGATTGTTTCCGCTTGCGCTCGCGAGCGCGCCCGGACGCACGAACGCGGCGACACGCGACGCCTTCAAACGGGGCGATCGCGTTCGGGTCAAGGACGACCATGTGCCCGGGCACGTTCGGATGCCGGGTTACATTCGCGGCAAGACCGGCGTCGTCGTCGGCGAATCACCCGCTTATCCATTCCCGGACGCGCATGCGCACGGCATTCAGGCGGAAGACGAGCTCACGTACGATGTCCGCTTCCGCAGCGAGGACCTGTGGCCGAATTCCAGCGACAAAGCGCTGATACATGTGGCCGTCTTCCAGAGCTATCTCGCGCGCGCTCTCTAGCGCTTGCGTCGAACGGGTCCACAAGCAGGCGGACGTTGAACGGGCGAAGTCGCGTATGTGCGTGCAAGCAGAGCTCGATCAGGTGCGTGGGTGGCTGCGCAACGCGCGGAGCGTCGTCGCGCTGACGGGTGCGGGGATCTCGACCGAATCGGGCATCCCGGATTTCCGCGGTCCGCAGGGCCTTTGGACGAAAAATCCGCTGGCCGAGAAGCTCTCGAACATCCACTACTACATGTCCGATCCCCAGGTGCGCAAGGCGTCGTGGCGGGCCCGACTCGACCACCCTGTCTGGACCGCGCGTCCGAACGCCGGGCATGTCGCGCTTGCCGAGCTGGAAAAGCGCGGCAGGCTCCATGCCTTGATCACGCAGAACATCGACGAGCTCCATCAGCTTGCAGGCAACTCGCCGGAAAAGGTCGTCGAAGTCCACGGCACGATGCGCATAGTGGTGTGCATGGCGTGCGGGACAGAGCGTCCAATGGCTGAGGCGCTCCAAAGAGTGCGGACCGGCGAGGAGGATCCGGCGTGTCAGGTCTGCGGCGGCATCCTGAAGAGCGCGACCGTCTCGTTTGGGCAACCGTTGGTGCCAAACGTCATCGAGCGCGCGTTTCGAGTGGCGGCAGAGGGGGACCTGTTTTTCGCGATCGGCTCGAGCCTGCGCGTCTACCCCATCGCAAGCGTGGTGGAGGTCGCGCGTGAAGCCGGAGCGAGGATCGTCATACTGAACGCCGAAGAGACACCCTATGATGACACCGCGGATGCGGTGATACGGGATCCGATCGGGAGCGTGCTGCCGCAACTCGTGGCGTACTGAGAAGGCGGCGTCGCGTCGTTGCGGCCGTCGGCAAACCGCCGACACTGTCGAATCAACCAAGGTCCGTCGATGCTGAGGTCCACGTTGAAATGGCTCGGGGCGCTCCTCGCTGCCGCCCTCCTGGTCGGCGCGATATTCGTTGCCAACCTCATCTGGTTCCGCCCCTTCAGCCTCGACCTCTTCTATGAAAAGGTGTTCGTCAGCTTCCTGCTGGAACGGCCGGAACTGTTGAGCAGGCTGGGCATCGCGGAGCAGTTCGGCTACCGCCGGCACAACGCTCATCTGGACGATGCCTCCGTCGCAAAGACGGAGCGGGATTTCGTGGCGTGGCACAGCTATCTCGATACTCTCAGGTCCTATGACGTCGCTTCGCAAACGCCGGAGCAGAAACTTTCGACACGCGTCTTGAGCTGGTTCATCGAAAGGGAACTGGAGGGCGAGAACTTCCGCTTCCACGATTACCCCGTGAACCAGCTGGCGGGCGTGCAAAGTGAGACGGCTGATTTCCTCATCAACATCCACCGCATCGACGATCAGCGAGGCGCCGAGGACTACCTCCGGCGGCTCGGCGAGGTGGGTCGCAAGTTCGACCAGGTGCTGGAAGGGCTCGTGCTGCGTGAACAAAAGGGGGTCGTACCGCCGCGCTTCGTGATCGAACGAGTGCTGACCGAGATGCGCGGGTTCGCCGGCACACCGACGATCGAAAATCCGCTGTACGTGAACTTCCAACGGAAGATCGGCGCGCTGAACGGTCTTGGGGCCGACGACAAGCAGGCGATGCTCATGCGCTGTTCGGAAGCCATACAGAGCGACGTCGTGCCCGCCTATCGGAAGCTCATCTCGTTCTTCGAAGGGCAGCTTGCGCGTTCCACCACGGATGACGGCGTCTGGAAGCTGCCCGATGGGGACGCCTACTATGCCTATCGCTTGCGCAGCGAGACGACCACCTCGATGACGCCCCAGGCGGTGCACGACCTCGGTCTTTTGGAGGTGGCGCGAATCGAGGACGAGATGAAGCGCATCCTCACCTCGCAGGGGGAGCTGCTATCAGGCGAGTCGCCGGGCCACGCGGTGTCGCGCCTAAGCAAGGAACGCCGTTTTCTCTATCCCAACACGGACGAGGGGCGTAACCGCGCGCTCGCCGATTACACCCGTATGCTGGCGGAGCAACTCGTGCAATCGCGGGCGTTGATCGGACTTGTCCCGAAAGCGCCGATCGAGGTGAGGAGAGTACCCGAATTCAAGCAGGCGACATCGCCCGCGGCCTACTACAACCCGCCCGCAATCGACGGCTCACGTCCAGGCATCTTCTACGCGAACCTGCGGGACATGAACGAGGTGCCGAAGTTCAGCATGCGGACGCTCGCGATTCACGAAGGCGTGCCGGGTCACCATTTCCAGGTGTCGCTCGCGCAAGAGCAAACCGGTGTTCCCACCTTTCGCACGGTGATCCCCTTCACTGCCTACATGGAAGGCTGGGCGCTCTACGCCGAATGGCTGGGTACGGAGCTTGGCGTATACAAGGACGACCCATTCTCGGACCTCGGCCGATTGCGCGACGAGATGCTGCGCGCGGTGCGCCTGGTTGTCGATACCGGAATCCACTACAAGCACTGGACGCGGGAACGCGCGATCGACTACATGCAGGACGAGACCGGCATGCCGGAGGGCACCGTCGTATCCGAGGTCGAACGCTACATCGTCAACCCGGCGCAGGCATGCGCCTACAAGGTCGGAATGATGAGCATCCGAGCAGCGCGTGAACGTGCGCAAACCGCACTGGGCCCACGATTCGACGCCGACGCGCTGAAAGCCTTCCACGATGTCGTGTTGCGCGCCGGCGCGCTTCCGCTCGAAGTGCTCGATGAACAGGTAGACGGCTGGATCAGGAATCAGCGCCGGGTCGGACCTGCCCAAGACGCGGTGGATGGACCTGGTGCGCACCGTTGATGATGAACGAATATCGTCCGTTGTGGGAGATCGGCATCGGCACGGCGCTCGTGCTGCTCGTCCTGTTCGCACACGGCTTTGCGATGTTCGGGATCCAGCGGATATTCGACACGTGGTTTCCGCATCTCGTCCTCCGGCCGCACGCGGTCCTGACAAAGGTGCTGATCGGTGGAGTCGTGCTCAGTCTGCTGGCGGTTCACTACGTCGAGATCCTGATGTGGGCGGCGACGATGTACGCGGTGGGCGCATTGCCCGACATGCGCAGCGCGTTCTATTTCGCAGGCGGTGCCTACACCACCTATGGTTCAGGCGACTTATATCTGCCCGCGAACTGGCGCCTGCTCGGCTTCATGATCGCAACGTCGGGACTCTTCACGTTTGCGTGGACGACAGGCATCCTGATCGGTTTGATGAACCGCTTTCTGCATGAGCGCGGTCCGAACGCCCATGTCAAATAGACTCGACGCACCGCACTCCGCGAGACTCGATCCGCCGCACCCCGCGCGGCTCGATGCCGACGAGATCGCGCACTATCATCAGGAAGGTTTTGTCGTGCCCCGGTTCCGGCTGCCGGCGCACGAGGTTGCGGGGTTACGCGAAGCACTCGATGCGCTGATCGCCGCCAACCCTGGCGTGCGACCCGAAAAGCTCGTGTCGGCGCACGTTCAAGGCGACAACGGCGAAGGCGTGCATGGAGACGCGCGCTTTCTCGCCCTCGCGCGGGATCCGCGCATCGTCGAGCTCGTTTCCGGCGTGCTCGGCGACGACATCGTGCTGTGGGGGTGTCACGTCTTCTGCAAGCCGGCCGGCGACGGTTACGAGACGCCCTGGCACCAGGACGGTCACTACTGGCCGATCCGACCGCTCGCCAATTGCACCGTGTGGGTCGCGCTTGACCCGTCGACGATCGAGAATGGCTGCCTGCGCGTCATACCGCGCTCTCACCGGGCCCGCACGCTGCACGAGCATCTGCACGAAGACCGCGCGGACCTCACGCT
>Ga0207644_10003603_pt1 | contig 10031 bp, 7 predicted proteins | sample KBSS73metaG_FD_184326 | JGI IMG/M metagenome (GOLD analysis project Ga0207644, IMG submission 184326) | Switchgrass rhizosphere microbial communities from Kellogg Biological Station, Michigan, USA - KBS S7-3 metaG (SPAdes) (version 2) | ecosystem: Host-associated > Plants > Roots > Rhizosphere >... | reverse complement strand
CGCGGACCACAATCTCGTCATTGCGAGGAGCGGCATCGCCGCGACGCGGCAATCCAGAGTCTTTGCTCTTGCCGGATTGCTTCGCTTCGCTCGCAATGACGTGACCGGTTTGCACGGGCGGCCAGTAACGGATCAGCCGCCCGGTCGAGGGCAGGAAGTGGCGGTACGGATCTTCGGCATAGACGCGGGTTTCGACCGACCAGCCGTTGATGCCGATGTCTTCCTGCGTAAACTTGAGCTTCTCCCCCGCCGCAACGCGGATCATCTGCTCGACGAGGTCCAGCCCCGTGATCTCCTCGGTCACCGGATGCTCGACCTGCAGCCGGGTGTTCATTTCGAGGAAGTAGAAGCTCTTGCCGGTCGGGTCCGCGCCCGAGACGATCAACTCGACCGTGCCAGCCGAGTAATATCCGACCGCCCGCGCCAGCGCGACCGCCTGCTCGCCCATCGCTTTGCGCATCTCCGGCGAGACGAACGGCGACGGCGCTTCCTCGACCACCTTCTGGTGGCGGCGCTGGATCGAGCATTCGCGCTCGTTCAGGTAGAGGATGTTGCCGTGCTGGTCGCCAAGCACCTGGATCTCGATGTGGCGCGGCGCTTCAATGAACTTTTCGATGAAGACGCGGTCGTCGCCGAAGCTCGACAGGCCCTCGCGCTTCACGGACTCGAAGCCCTCGCGCACGTCCTTCTCGTTCCAGGCAAGGCGCATGCCCTTGCCGCCGCCACCGGCCGAGGCCTTCATCATCACCGGAAAGCCGATGTCGTGAGCGATCTTCAGCGCCTCGTCGGTCGTCGCGATGTCGCCGAGATAGCCGGGGACGACGTTGACGCCCGCCTTCTGCGCAAGCTTCTTGGATTCGATCTTGTCGCCCATCGCCGCGATCGCCTTGGGCGGTGGGCCGATGAAGGCGATGCCGGCCTTGTCGAGCGCCTTGGCGAAGGTCGTGCGCTCCGAAAGGAAGCCGTAGCCCGGGTGCACCGCCTCCGCGCCGGTCGCCTTGCACGCGTCGATGATCAGCTCGGCCTTCAGATAGGATTCGCTCGCGGGCGGGGGGCCGAGGCGGACGCTTTCGTCGGCCATCTTCACATGCGGCGCGCGAGCGTCGGCATCGGAATAGACCGCGACGGTCTTGATGCCCATGCGCCGAGCCGTGCGGATCACCCGGCACGCAATTTCGCCCCTGTTCGCAATGAGAATCTTCTTGAACATCCGCCCCTCTCAAACCGTCATTGCGAGGAGCGCAGCGACGCGGCAATCCAGAAACGTCGCGCGAACTGGATTGCTTCGCTTCGCTCGCAATGACGACCCGCGATTAGCGATCAGGATTTTTTTGAACATGCTTCTCCCAAACCCTGATCATTGCGTACCCGACCGCTAACCAAACGGCTACGCCGATACCGACGAGAAGCGCGACGGGTGTATTTGCATGGCAAGGCGCGTCCGGAGCGCAATCGCCAATCGACATGCTGACGACTGCGGCGAGAGCTCCAAACAGGCAAAAGAAAGTCCAGCAAACGAGGACTATCGCGAGCGCAACGGCGTCCTTGATCACTCCGCCGCCTCGTCGAGCGGCGGTCGGTTGTGGCCGAGCAGGCGCAGCACCTCGTCGGCGGCGTCGGCGAGGTTGGTTCCGGGGCCGAAGATCGCCTGGACGCCGGCGGCGCGGAGCGCGGCATAATCCTGCGGCGGAATGACCCCGCCCGCGACCACCTTGATGTCGGCCCTCCCTAAGTCCTTAAGCGCCTCGATCATCTCGGGAATGAGCGTGCGGTGGCCCGCGGCGAGCGAGCTTGCGCCGACCACGTCGACGTCATTGTCGATCGCCATTTGCGCGGTTTCGCGCGGGGTCTGGAACAGAGGTCCGGGGATCACCTCGAAGCCGAGGTCGGTAAAGGCCGACGACACCAGGTTCGCGCCGCGGTCGTGCCCGTCCTGGCCCATCTTCGCGACCATGATCCGCGGCTTGCGGCCGAGGCGGTCGGCGACGGATTGCGTCCCTTCGACCGCCATCTTCCAGCGGCCGTCATTGCGCGCCTTGCCGTAGATTCCGCGAACAGGTTCGGGCGTGGTGCCATAGCGGCCGAACGCCCGCTCCAGCGCGTCCGAAATCTCGCCGAGCGTGCAGCGAACGCGCGCCGCCTCGACGCTCAGGCGAAGGAGGTTTTCTTCGCCGCGAGCACCCTGCTCCAGCGCATCCAGCGCCGCGCGAACCTTGGCCTCGTCGCGACCGGCTCGAACCTTCTCGATCTTGGCGATCTGCTGGCTGCGCACCTTGGCATTGTCGACCTCGAGGATGTCATGCTCTTCCTCTTCCGCCAGCCGGTAGCGGTTTACCCCGACGATGACCGTCTCGCCCGTGTCGACCTTGGCCGCGCGCGCCGCCGCGGCTTCCTCGATGCGGTGCTTGGGCAGGCCTTCCGCGACCGCCTTGGTCATGCCGCCGTGCGCCTCGACCTCCTCGATCAGAGCCCAGGCCTTTTCCTCGAGCTCGCGGGTCAGGGCTTCGACGTAGAAACTTCCGCCGAGCGGGTCGGCGACCGCGGTCACGCCGCTTTCCTCGGCGAGGATCAGCTGCGTGTTGCGGGCGAGGCGCGCGGAGAAATCGGTCGGCAGCGCAATCGCCTCGTCATAGCTGTTGGTGTGCAGCGACTGGGTGCCGCCGAGCACCGCCGCCAGCGCCTCGATCGTGGTGCGGATGATGTTGTTGTACGGGTCCTGCTCGGTCAGGCTGACTCCCGACGTCTGGCAGTGGGTGCGGAGGCGCTTGGACTCGTCCTTCTTCGCGCCGAGGTCGGTCATGATCCGGTGCCACAGGGTGCGCGCGGCGCGGAGCTTGGCGACCTCCATGAAGAGGTTCATGCCGATGCCCCAGAAGAACGACAGGCGGCCGGCGAAGTCGTCGATGTCGAGCCCGTCGGCCTGCGCGGCGCGGACATATTCCATGCCGTCAGCGAGCGTGTAGGCGAGCTCCTGCACCGCCGTCGCTCCAGCCTCGTGCATGTGATAGCCGCTGATGGAGATCGAGTTGAACTTCGGCATCTCCGCCGCGCAGAAAGCGATGATATCGGAGACGATCCGCATCGAGGGCTCGGGCGGGTAAATGTAGGTGTTGCGGACAGCGAACTCTTTCAGGATGTCATTCTGGATCGTGCCGGTGAGCTTGGCGTGCGGGACGCCCTGCTCCTCGCCGGCGACGATGAAGAAGGCCATGACCGGAAGCACCGCGCCGTTCATGGTCATGCTGACCGACATCTCGCCAAGCGGGATGCCGTCGAACAGCAGCTTCATGTCCTCGACCGTGTCGATCGCGACGCCAGCCATGCCGACGTCGCCGGCGACACGCGGATTGTCGCTGTCGTAGCCGCGGTGCGTCGCAAGGTCGAAGGCGACGGAAAGGCCCTTCTGCCCGGCGGCGAGGTTGCGGCGGTAGAAGGCGTTGGATTCCTCGGCGGTCGAGAAGCCGGCGTACTGGCGGATGGTCCACGGGCGGCCGGCGTACATCGTCGCATAGGGGCCGCGGGTGAACGGCGCGACGCCGGGGTAGCCGCTGTCGATGGCGTCGTCGGGCCCGTAGACGGTGTTGAGGCGGATGCCCTCGACGGTCTCGCGGCTGAGGTCCTTGCCCCGCGATTCACTAGCAGCGAGCGTTTCCCAGTCCTGGCGCTTGTCAGACGACATATGCGGCACCGTGTACCCCGGCGGAGGCCGGGGTCCAGTCCAAAACATAAATCCTGGGCCCCGGCCTCCGCCGGGGTACAGTCAAATCAATGGGCGGGAGTTTCCATGATCTCCGTGAGGACCCCGCCCATGTCCTTGGGGTGGACGAAGAAGACCAGCGTCCCATGGGCGCCGATGCGCGGCTCACCGAGCACGCGGGCGCCCTTGGCCTCGAACTCGGCCTTGGCGGCGTGGATGTCGGGCACCTCGAAGCAGACATGGTGCTGCCCGCCGAGCGGATTGCGCTCGAGGAACTTCACGATCGGCGAGTTCTCGCCCAGCGGTTCGATCAGCTCGATCTGCGAATTGGGCGTGTCGACGAAGCAGACGCGGACGCCCTGCGCGGGGAGGTCGAAGGCGGGGCCATGCGGCTCGGCGCCGAACATGGTCCGATAGGTTTCGAGGCTCTGCTCGATCGACGGCGTCGCGACGCCAACATGGTTGAGGCGGCCGAGTTTCATTGGTCGATTGTCACTTCCGTGGTCACGCTGTTGGCGATGAAGCAGTCTTCGTGGGCGCGGTGGTGGAGCTTGGCGATGTCGTCCGCGGTCGGCGGAGTGCCGGAGAAGACGATCTGTGGGCGAAGCGTGACCTTGGTCATCGCCATCTTCCCGTCGGCGCGCTTTTCGAGGACGCCCTCCGCCTCATCGACATAGCTGTCGACGACGAAGCCCGCGCGGCGCGCATAGTCGACGAAGAACAGCATGTGGCAGGACGACAGCGAGGCGACGAACGCCTCCTCGGGATCGACGCCGTTAGGGTCGTTCCACGGTGCCGGGACGATGTGCGGGCTCGGCGAGGCCGGGACTGTCAGCCCGCTGTCGAACTCCCAGCTGTGTGCGCGGCTGTATTGGCCCTTGAGGAAGCCTTCGGCGCCGTTGCGGGTCCAGCGGATGGTGGCAGTGTAGGTGCTCATCTCAGCGCCTCACAGCGGAATGTTGTCGTGCTTCTTCCACGGATTTTCGAGCTGCTTGTTGCGGAGCTTCCGTAATCCCATCGCGACGCGCCGCCGGGTCGAATGCGGCATGATCACCTCGTCGATGAAGCCCATGCTGGCGGCCACAAACGGATTGGCGAAGCGCTCCTCATATTCGCGGGTGTGCTCGGCGATCTCCTCCGCCGTCTTGCCGCGGAAGATGATCTCGACCGCGCCCTTGGCGCCCATCACCGCGATCTCGGCGGTCGGCCAGGCGTAGTTCAAGTCGCCGCGGAGGTGCTTGGAGGCCATGACGTCATAGGCGCCGCCATAGGCCTTGCGGGTGATGACGGTGATCTTCGGCACGGTCGCCTCGGCATAAGCGAACAGCAGCTTGGCGCCGTTCTTGATGATGCCGTTATGCTCCTGCGCGACGCCGGGCAGGAAGCCGGGGACATCAACGAAGGTCAGGATCGGGATGTCGAAGGCGTCGCAGAAGCGGACGAAACGCGCGCCCTTCTTCGAGCTGGCGATATCAAGGACGCCGGCGAGCATCATCGGCTGGTTGGCGACGACGCCGACCGTGCGCCCCTCGATGCGGATGAAGCCAGTGATGATGTTGGCGGCATGGTTGGGCTGGATTTCGAAGAAGTCGCCCTCGTCGGCAACCTTCCGGATCAGCTCATGCATGTCATAGGGCTGGTTGGCCGACGGCGGGATCAACGTGTCGAGGCTGTCCTCCACACGGTCGACCGGGTCCTCACACGGGCGTTCCGGCAAATCGTGGCGGTTGCTGAGCGGCAGGAAGTCGACGAATTCGCGGGTCGCCAGCAGCGCGTCGATGTCGTTCTCGAAGGCGACGTCGGCGACTCCCGACTTGGTGGTGTGGGTGATGGCGCCGCCCAGCTCGTCCTGGGTCACGACCTCGTTGGTGACGGTCTTCACCACCTCGGGGCCCGTGACAAACATGTATGAGCTGTCTTTCACCATGAAGATGAAGTCGGTCATCGCCGGCGAATAGACCGCGCCGCCCGCGCACGGGCCCATGATCAGGCTGATCTGCGGGATCACCCCGCTGGCGAGGACGTTGCGCTGGAACACCTCGGCATAGCCGCCGAGGCTGGCGACGCCTTCCTGGATGCGCGCTCCGCCCGAATCGTTGAGGCCGATCACCGGCGCTCCGACCTTCATCGCCATGTCCATGATCTTGCAGATCTTCTGGGCGTGGCGCTCGCTGAGCGAACCGCCGAATACGGTAAAATCCTGGGCGAAGACATAAACGAGGCGGCCGTTGATCGTGCCGGAGCCGGTGACGACGCCGTCACCCGGGATCTTCTGCGTCTCCATCCCGAAGTCGGCGCAATTATGCTCGACGAACATGTCATATTCTTCGAAGCTGTGCGGATCGAGCAGGACCGAAAGCCGCTCGCGAGCGGTCAGCCGGCCCTTGGCGTGCTGCGCGGCGATACGCTTTGCGCCGCCGCCCATCCGGGCGCCTTCTCGGCGCTTCTCGAGTTCTTCGATTGTGGTTGCCATCCGACGTTTCGTCCCCATCTAAGGCTGGTCGAAGCTCCTTCCACGCGCACTTCGTCGGGTCAATCGGGCAGTCCGGCTTTTGCTGCACTGCACAATGCGGTAAACTGCATTAACTTCGATTAAGGTTGCGGAACCGCAACGCCAGTCTCGCCGTTCATTCCGCGGGCAACACATGCAACGGAGGATTAACGGAAAATGTTGAGTCGCGTCGGAGTGCCAGTAGCGTCGGAAGCCGAGCACACGGCGCCCGGATCCGAACCCACCACAATCATCTGCTTTTCGCACCTGCGGTGGAACTTCGTGTTCCAGCGGCCCCAGCATCTGATGAGCCGGTTCGCGCGCGAGATGAACGTCATTTTCTGGGAAGAGCCGGTCGACATCGGCCCGCGCGAGACCGCCTTCCTCCAGGTCCGCGAGGCCGAGGACGCGGCGGGCGTCCGGCTGGTGGTCCCCCACCTCCCGCAGGGAATGCCCGAGGATGCGCGCGAAGCGGCCCTTCAGCGCTTGCTCGACGCGCATCTCGCTCATGTCCGCGGCCCGCTGATCGCCTGGTACTACACGCCGATGATGCTGACCTTCAGCAAAGACATCGATCCCGACCTGACCGTGTTCGACGCGATGGACGAGCTGTCAAAGTTCAAGTTCGCGCCCGTGAAGCTGCTCGAGCTCGAGCAGGAGCTGATCGACCGGGCGGACATCGTCTTCACCGGCGGATCGAGCCTGTTCGAGGCGAAGAAGGACCGCCACGACAACATCCATTGCTTCCCGTCGTCGGTCGACCGCGCCCATTTCATGAAGGCGCGCGTGCGCGGGTTCGAGCCGGCCGACCAGGAAGACCTGCCGCGGCCGCGCCTCGGCTTCTACGGCGTGATCGACGAGCGCTTCGATACGGCGTTGCTCGACGAAGCCGCGCGGATGCGTCCAGACTGGACGTTCGTGATGGTCGGCCCGGTCGTGAAGATATCCGAGGACGAGCTGCCGAAGCGGCCCAACATCCACTATCTCGGCGGCAAGACCTACGCCCAGCTGCCGGCCTATCTGTCGGGCTGGGACGTGGCGCTGATGCCGTTCGCCATGAACGAGTCGACCGAGTTCATCTCACCGACCAAGACGCCGGAATATCTCGCCGGCGGCAAGCCCGTCGTATCGACGCCGATCAAGGACGTCGTGCGCCACTATGGCCAGCTCGAAGGCGTGAAGATCGCCGACAATGCCGCGGACTTCGTCGCTCAGTGCGAAAAGGCGCTGGAGCTGACCCATGCGCCCGAAAGCGGCTGGCTGGCTGAGGCCGACCTGATGCTGTCGGCGACCAGCTGGGACATCACCCAGGCCCGCATGGCGGGGCTGATTGGCGACCTTCTCGGTACCCGCGTCAGCAGCGACGCAATCCTGGTCGCGGCGGAATGAACGGGCCGTTCCTGGAAGGCGCCCGCTCCGGCCGGCGCTACGATTACCTTGTTGTCGGAGCCGGGTTCGCCGGCTCCGTGCTTGCCGAGCGCCTGGCGAGCCAGCATGGCGCGCGCGTGCTGCTTATCGACCGCCGGCCGCACGTCGGCGGCAATGCCTATGACGAGCCCAACGAGGCTGGGATCCTCTATCACAAGTACGGCCCGCACATCTTCCACACCAATAGCGACCAGGTGGTCGATTACCTCTCGCAATTCACGGAGTGGCGACCGTACGAGCATCGCGTCCTCGCCTATGTGCGCGGGAAGCTCGTGCCGATCCCGATCAACCGCACCACGCTCAACGAGCTGTTCGATCTCGACCTTCAGACCGACGAGGAAGCTGCGGCTTACCTCGCGTCGCGCGCGGAACCGGTCGACGAGATCCGCACGTCCGAGGACGTCGTGATCAACGCGGTCGGGCGCGAGCTCTACGAGCTGTTCTTCCGCGGCTACACGCGCAAGCAATGGGACCTCGACCCGAGTGAGCTCGACAAACAGGTCACCGCGCGAATCCCGACGCGCACCAACACCGACGACCGCTATTTCACCGACACGTTCCAGGCGATGCCGAAGGACGGCTATACGGCGATGTTCAAGCGGATCCTGGACAACCCGCTGATCGAGATCCGCACCGGCGTCGATTTCCGCGATGTCCGCGATCAGGTCGATTACGACCATCTGATCTACACTGGCCCGATCGACGAATATTTCGACTTCCGCTTCGGCAAGCTCCCGTACCGGAGCCTGAAGTTCGACCATCAGACGCTGGACCAGGAGCAGTTCCAAGAGACGGGAACGGTCAACTATCCTTCCGAGGACGTGCCGTTCACCCGCATCAGCGAGTACAAGCATCTGACCGGGCAGCAGTCGCCGGTGACAACCATCACCTATGAGTATCCGTCGGCGGTCGGCGACCCTTACTATCCGATCCCGCGACCGGAGAACCAGGAGCTGTTCAAGGAGTACGAAGCGCTGGCGGACGCGACGGAAGGCGTGACCTTCGTCGGGCGGCTAGCCACCTACCGCTATTACAACATGGACCAGATCGTCGGGCAGGCGCTCGCGACTTTCCGCCGAATCGACGAGAAGCGGGAACGAGCGCAGCCGAGTGCCGTTGCCGCTGCGTGACGCAATCGACCGCGAGCCCCGCCCCCGCAACGCCGACCTATCGCAATCCGGTCCTCGATGAGGATTTCCCCGATCCGGCGGTGATTCACGCGTCCGACGGCTATTATTACGCCTACGCCACGCAGACTCTGCGCGACGGCAAGTGGATCAACATCCAGGTCGCGAGGTCGCCCGACCTCGTCCACTGGCAGCTGCTCGGGGATGCCCTGCCGGAAAAGCCCAGCTGGGCGCGCGAGACCCAGGACATCTGGGCGCCGTTCGTGCTCCACGACGGCGAGCGCTACCTGATGTTCTATTCGGCGACGCACGACGCCTGCCACGACCCTCACCGCGGCCACTGCCTGGCTGTCGCGACGTCGGACACGCCGGCTGGGCCGTTCGTCGACATGGGCGTGCCGCTGCTGCTGGGAGTCGGCTTCGAGTATATCGACCCGATGGTCTTCCCCGACCCGGCGACCGGAAAGTGCTTCCTGTACTGGGGATCGGGCTTCCAGCCGATCAAGGTGCAGGAGCTCGGGCCCGACCATATGTCGTTCGCGCCGGAGAGCGCGCCGGTCGAGCTCATCTGGCCCAACCCCGCGCCGGGAGGCTTCCCCCGGCTGGTGGAAGCCGCCTGGATGATCCACCGCGGCGATTTCTATTACCTCTTCTACTCGGGCGACAATTGCTGCGGGCCGGACGCCGAATATGGCGTGATGGTCGCAAGGTCGCGCTCCCCGACCGGGCCCTTCGAGACGCTGGAGCAGGCCCAGAGGGTGCCGTTCAGCCTGATGCTGCACAAATGCGATCGGTGGCTCGCGCCCGGCCACAATTGCATCGTCACCGACGCCGCCGGGCAGGACTGGATCGTCTATCACGCGATCGACGTAAACCGGCCGCGCCAGCGGCAGGAGGATGAGATCAACAGCCGGCGAATCCTGTTGATCGACAAGATCGAGTGGCGCGACGGCTGGCCCTATGTCGGCACTCCGTCACACGAGCCGCGACCCGTACCAACGACCTGAACCTTTCGCGGCGCTTCGCCGTTACGCCACGATGGCGCAACCGAACGGCAGTGCGATCTTCCCCACTTTCTTCATGACCGGCTTTGAATGTTCGACCTTCATCTGGAAGGACGGCGAGCGGAAAGACTATGTCGTTTCGACCGGTCACGACAGGCACCTGCGGGCCGATTACGAAGCGGCAATGGACCTAGGCATCGGCGTTGTTCGCGAAGCGGTTCGCTGGCCGCAGGTCGACCTTGGAGGCAGGCGCTACGACTGGTCGAGCGTGAAGGAGGTCCAAG
>Ga0207644_10003602_pt1 | contig 10032 bp, 11 predicted proteins | sample KBSS73metaG_FD_184326 | JGI IMG/M metagenome (GOLD analysis project Ga0207644, IMG submission 184326) | Switchgrass rhizosphere microbial communities from Kellogg Biological Station, Michigan, USA - KBS S7-3 metaG (SPAdes) (version 2) | ecosystem: Host-associated > Plants > Roots > Rhizosphere... | reverse complement strand
ACCAGCGGGGAACGGCGGCTTCAGGCGCGGCTTGCCCTGCTTGCCCTCCAGGCTTTCGAGCATCGCCGTTTCTTCACCGCAAATGTAGGCGCCTGCGCCGCGGTGGACGAACAGATCGAAATCATAGCCAGAGCCGGCGGCATTCTTGCCGAGCAATCCTGCTTCATAGGCCTCGGCAACAGCACGCTCCAAGGCCTTGGTTTCTACAATGAATTCACCACGGACATAGATGTATCCGGCGCGAGCGCGCATCGCGAATCCAGCTATCAGCGCACCTTCGACCAGCTTGTGCGGATCATGGCGGAGGATCTCGCGATCCTTGCACGATCCCGGCTCGGATTCGTCCGCGTTGATGACCAGGAAGTTCGGCTTACCGGGCGTCGGCTCCTTGGGCATGAAGCTCCACTTCATGCCGGTCGGGAAGCCGGCGCCGCCGCGCCCGCGGAGGCCCGAATTCTTGACCTCCTCAATGATCGCGTCTTGGCCGCGCTGCATGAGCTTGGCCGTATTGTCCCAGTCGCCGCGAGCACGAGCCGCCTTAAGCCCTGCATCCTGGAAACCGTAGACGTTGGTGAAGATACGGTCCTTGTCCGCGAGTGGCCCGGTGTACCCCATCAGGCGCCCTCCCCCGCGGTCGCAGAGTTCCATTGGGGCCGATAATCGTAATTGCGCTCGGCCATCTTCTTGAGCGTCGTCGGGCCGCCTTCGGGACAGCTCGTCTTGCGGTCGATCTGCGGACCAGGGTTCGGCTTCTTGCCTGCGGCGAGCGCCTCGAGGATCGCACCCATGCTTGCCTCGGTCAGGTCCTCGTAATTGTCGTCGTTGATCTGAACCATCGGCGCGTTGGCGCATGCGCCGAGGCATTCGACCTCGGTCAAGGTGAACAGCCCGTCGTCCGTGGTGTGCCCCTTGCGAAGGCCGCGAAGCTCGCAGGCCTTGAAGACGTCGTCCGAACCGCGGAGCATGCAGGGTGTCGTTCCGCACACCTGCACGTGGAAGCGTCCGACCGGCACCAGATTGAACATGGTGTAGAAGGTCGCGACCTCGAGCACGTGGATCGGCGCCATATCGAGCTCGCGTGCGACGAATTCCTGCACCGGAAGCGGAAGCCAGCCCTGCGTGTTCGTTTCCGCTCCGACCTGCCGCTGGGCGAGGTCGAGCAGAGGGATCGACGCCGACATCTGCCGTCCCTCCGGATAACGCCTAATGATCTCCTTCGCCTTGCGCGCATTCTCAGGCGTCCATTGGAAGCCTTCCCAACGCGCCCGGACCTCCGGATCGTCGATGATGCCGCTTTGCCCGGCCATTAGCGATCCACCTCCCCGAACACGACGTCGATGGCGGAAAGGACCGCCGTCACGTCGGCGAGCATGTGGCCCTTCATCATGAAATCCATGGCCTGCAGGTGCGAGAACCCCGTCGGCCGGATCTTGCAGCGGTAGGGCTTGTTGGTGCCATCGGCGACGAGATAGACGCCGAACTCGCCCTTCGGGCTCTCTGTGGCGACGTACACTTCGCCCGCGGGCACGTGGTAGCCCTCGGTGTAGAGCTTGAAGTGGTGGATTAGGGCCTCCATCGAGGTCTTCATCTCGGCGCGGCTCGGCGGGAAGACCTTCTGGTTGTCCGACCCGACCGGCCCCTTCGGCATTTCCTTCAGGCACTGGCGCATGATGCGGGCCGATTGCCGCACTTCCTCAACGCGGACCATGAAGCGGTCGTAGCAATCGCTGTTCGTGCCGACCGGAATGTCGAAATCCATCCGGTCATAGACTTCGTACGGCTGGGAGCGGCGCAGGTCCCACGGAAGACCTGCTGCACGGATCATCGGACCCGAGAAGCCCCAGGCGATCGCATCTTCCTTGCTGACGATGCCGATATCGACATTGCGCTGCTTGAAGATGCGGTTGTCGGCAACGAGGCTGATCGCGTCCTCGAACAGGTGAAGCCGATTATCGAGCCAATCGCCCAAATCGACCAACAACTTCTCGGGCAGATCGTAGCGGACGCCGCCCGCACGGAAATAATTCGCGTGCATGCGCGCTCCGGAGGCGCGCTCGTAGAATTGCAGCGTGTCCTCTCGCACTTCGAACAGCCACAGGTTGGGCGTCATCGCGCCCACGTCCATGATGTGGCTGCCTAGGTTGAGCATGTGGTTGGAGATGCGGGTCAGCTCCGCCATCAGCACCCGGATGTATTGCGCGCGGATCGGGATCTCGATTCCGAGGAGCTTCTCGATCGCGAGCACGAAGCTGTGCTCCATGCACATTGGCGAGCAGTAATCGAGCCGGTCGAAGTAGGGCAGCGCCTGGGCGTATGTCTTGTACTCGATCAGCTTCTCGGTGCCGCGGTGGAGCAGCCCGACGTGCGGGTCGACGCGCTCCACGATCTCTCCATCGAGCTCCATGATCAGACGCAGGACGCCGTGCGCCGCCGGGTGCTGCGGGCCGAAGTTGATCGTGTAGTTGCTGACGCTGTCGTCACCCTGCGAAACAGGATGTCCAACGTTCATCTCGATCTTGCGCGAGCGCGTGTCTGTCATGCAGCGCCACCACCAGGCCGACGACGGCCGCTCGCCTTCGGTTGCGGATTGGGCGTGTCACTTGCTTTGCTGACTTCGCTCTTCGCTTTGGCAGAGCTCGACTTGCGGGCTTGCTTTGTGGCCTCGACATCAGCGGGCTTGCCACCGCCTGTGTCAGACGCCTTGTCCGTGGTTTTCGGAGTTTTGGCGCTGGTTTTTACATTCGCCGGAGAGGGGCCGCTCGGTGCGGCGCTGGGTGATGGAGCGCCGGCCTGCTCGCCCCTCGCCTTCTCATCGCCCGGAAGAACGTATTCCGGCCCTTCCCAGGGCATGAGGAAGTCGAACGTGCGGAAATCCTGCGGGAGTTCGACGGGCTCATAGATCACGCGCTTCTCGGCCTCCGAGTAGCGGAGCTCCACATGGCCAGTCATCGGGAAGTCCTTGCGGAGGGGATAGCCCTCGAAGCCGTAGTCAGTGAGAATCCGGCGCAAGTCGGGATGACCCGTGAACAGCACGCCGTAGAGATCGAAGACCTCCCGCTCCAGCCAGTTTGCGACCGGCCAGAGGCCCGTCACGCTCGGAATCGGCGACGTTTCGTCGGTCATCACCTTCAGGATGATCCTGCGGTTCTTCGTAAGCGAAAGCAGGCAATAATTGACCTCGAACCGCTCGGCTCGCTCAGGATAATCGCACCCGGCGATTTCCATCAGCTGCTGATATTCGAGGCCGGGAGTGTCGCGCAGCGCCCGCAGCGTTTCGACCACGCTGTCGCGGTGAACCGTGAGGATGATCTCGCCGGCATGATCCTTCGTATCGAGCAGGGCCTTGCCAAGCGCCGCTTTAGCAGCCGCGATGACACCATCGTTCGATGCCGTCTTCGGCACGTGGGAGGCGAACTGAACGGCCATCAGCGCTCAATCGTCCCTTCGCGGCGGATCTTCCGCTGGAGCTGCATGATTCCATACAGCAGCGCCTCCGCCGTCGGCGGGCAGCCCGGCACGTAAATGTCCACGGGCACGATCCGGTCGCACCCGCGAACCACCGAGTAACTGTAATGATAGTAGCCGCCGCCATTGGCGCAGCTGCCCATGGAGATCACGTAGCGCGGCTCCGACATCTGGTCGTAGACCCGCCGAAGCGCCGGAGCCATCTTGTTGCAGAGCGTTCCGGCGACGATCATCACGTCCGACTGGCGCGGGCTTGCGCGCGGAGCAGCGCCAAACCGTTCAAGGTCGTAACGCGGCATGTTCACGTGGATCATTTCGACCGCGCAGCAGGCCAGGCCGAACGTCATCCACCACAAAGAGCCAGTGCGCGCCCAGTTGAACAGGTCCTCGGTCGTCGTGACGAGGAAACCCTTTTCGTCGAGGCTCTGGCGAAGCTCTTCCAGCTTATTCCGGTCGATATCGCCGGGAACGAGGCCTGCAAGGCGAGCAAGCTCTTCCTCGGTCGGCATGCGGTCGTGCCGCGGATCGAGCATCACTCCCATTCGAGCGCACCCTTCTTCCAGGCATAGGCGAGGCCAAGGCCAAGTTCCGCCAGGAAGATCATCATTGCGATCCATCCCGGCCACTTCGTGAAGTCGAGACTAACCGCCCACGGGAACAGGAATGCAGCTTCCAAGTCGAATACGATGAACAGGATCGCTACCAGGTAGAAACGAACGTCGAACTGCGCCCGGGCATCCTCGAACGCCGGGAAGCCGCACTCATATTCGCTCAGCTTTGCCGGATCGGGCTTGTGCGCGCCCGTCAGACGGGAAACCAGCATCGGCAGCAAGACGAAGCCCGTCGACAACGCCAGCGCGATGCCGAGGAAGATGAGTATTGGAAGGTATCCCGCGGCTACGCTGGACAAGAGAAACTCCGGAGGGGCTCGTGAACTTGGCGGCGCTTTAGGCCAGCGATTTGCGCGCCGCAACACTCGCAGGGCGCAGATTCAAGCAAATCAGCCGCAAACTGCTGACCGAGAGAAGCTTACGATCGACGCACCTACCGGACGGACGACGTTGCCTTTTAGGGCGATCTCCCAACCGGACTCCGGAACGATGAGCACTCTGCTGCCGTCACTCGCAAGTTGCGTTGGGTCGGCCATCGTGAAACCGGGCACCGGCTCCCTCAGCTTCAGTCCACCGCCTTCAATGCGGAACGCCACAAGCTGCCCAGGACTCTCGCCGTTGTAGATTCCAAGAAATCCGGCGCCGCAGCGGATAAGCCCGTCGATGCCCCGCAAGGGCTTTCCATTTTCGCGAGGAAGGAGAGTCCGCGCACCTGTCCCCAGATCGATGGACGTGATTCCTTGGCTATAGTCGGCAACGATCAGGCGATTGGCAGCGGCATCAAACGCACTCCCTTGGGCGCTCTTGCCGGTCCCGGGCAATACAAGCGTGCTAAGCGCGCGGCCGCCCGACGTGAGCATAAAGACGGCGCCGTTCTGACTGTCGCTTACGAAGATCTCACCGTCGGTCGCGGAGACGTCACCGGGATGGAATTTGCCGACGGCCGGTAAAATGCGTTTCTTCAGTCGGCCTCGGGTATCATAAGCCAGCAAGGCCCCTCGCTCACAAGCCCTGATGAAAGGAACATTGGGCGGGCAGTCGGCAGCAACCCACAGCCGCTTCCGTTGACCGTCCCAGGCAATTGCAAACGGGTGGAGACCAGTGGGAAGCGTTGCGAGAGTCTTGCATCGGCTGGCGCAAGCGAGGATTTCGCGGTCGATCAGGCTCGACAGCCATATTCGACGCCCATCACTCGCGACACCTTCGATCAACCTGTGACTGGGATCGACGGTGACGATGGTGCGCGGCTGCATCGCCGCCGCAGCCATCGCCGCGAGGATCAACGGAGCGCCCCGGCGATCAATTTTTGGAGGCGACTGTGAATGGCCCCGGAAGCCGCGATATATTCACGCCGTTCGAAGATGCGGTCCGAGCCGCGATAGTCGCTAACGAAACCGCCGGCCTCGCGGATGAGTAGAACTCCGGCGGCCGAATCCCACGGATCCAGGTCGTTCTCCCAGAATCCGTCCATGCGGCCCGCCGCGACCCAAGCCAGGTCCAGCGCCGCGGACCCGAAACGCCGAACGCCGGCGACATGAGGTCCAACGGCGCTGTAGATCTTCGCCCATTCGGCAGGCTCGCCACGGCCGGCGTGCGGAATTCCCGTACCGATGACGCAATCCGCCAGGTCCCGCCTTGCGGACGCGCGAAGCCGCCGGTCCTGAAGCCAGGCACCCCTGCCCTTTTCCGCCCAGAAGCTTTCGTCCGTCAGCGGCTGATAGATGAGCCCGTGAGTAATCTCCGGCCGGCCGTCGGGGCGCTTTTCCTCGACCGCGATTGAAATGGCGAAATGCGGTATCCCATGAAGGAAGTTGGTCGTTCCATCGAGCGGATCAACCAGCCAGCGCGGCTTGGACGGATTGCCTTCGATCTCGCCCGTTTCCTCGGCCAGGATTCCCCAGTCCGGCCGCGCATTGCGGAGCTCTTCGAGGATCGTCTGCTCGGCGCGCTTGTCGGCCATAGAGACGAAGTCCGCCGGGCCCTTGCGGCTGACCTGCAGTTGCTCGACCTCACCGAAGTCGCGACGAAGCCTTGGCGCCGCCTTGCGGACAGCGCGCTCCATGACGGTGATGAGGCCGGAGTGGGCTACCAACGATCGTCTGCTTTAGTCGGCACGGCGAACATATTCGCGATTGTAAACATCAACGACGATGCGGGTTCCGGCGGTGATGTGGGGGGGGACCAGCACCTTCACGCCATTGTCCAGCACGGCCGGCTTGTAGCTCGAGCTTGCAGTTTGACCCTTCACGACGGCGTCGGCCTCCACGATCGTGGCTTCCACCTGGTCCGGAAGCTGAACACTGATCGGCCTCTCGTTATAGAGCTCCATGACGACGTCCATGCCGTCCTGAAGGAAGTCGCCGGCCTCGCCAAGGAGGTCCGCGGGAAGGGCGATTTGCTCGTAATTGTCCTTGTCCATGAACGTCAGCATATCGCCGTCGTGGAACAGGAACTGGAAGTCCTTGGTGTCGAGGCGGACGCGTTCGACGGTTTCGGCAGAGCGGAAGCGCACGTTCGTCTTGCGGCCGTCGATGAGGTTCTTCATCTCGACCTGCATATAGGCCCCGCCCTTGCCCGGCTGCGTGTGTTGGATTTTCACGGCGCGCCAAATGCCGCCTTCATATTCGATGATATTGCCGGGACGGATGTCCACGCCGCTGATCTTCATGGGATCGCCTACCTGCCTGACACTGATGAAAGAGCCGCCGCGGTTTGAAACCGCAGATTGGCCGCGCCCTTAGCCGTTGGTCTTTTTCCCGGCAAGCAGGGGGTACGGGTTGATTGGCTCACCCTCGTACCATTTCTCCCCGGGCTGCATCCGGTTGATGGCAAAATGCAGGTGGGGCCCTTCCGCGCTGGCGTTGCCAGTATGGCCCACCCGGCCGATGACCTGACCGCGCGTGACCTGCTCCCCCTCCGCGAGACCGGGCGCATATCCCTGCAGGTGTGCGTAATAATAGGTCCAGCGCTGATCCGGCGATCGAACGTAGATGGTGATCCCGCCTCCACCATTGGAGAAGAACAGCTTCTCGACCTTGCCGTCGGTCGCGGCAATGACGGGCGTCCCCTCGTCGGCCATGATGTCGATGGCATCGTGAACGCGAGCTCCACCCGCCCGCGCCTGGGTGTAGGTGTCAGTGAGTTCGTTCGCCTTTTTTCCAGACACCGGGATGGCGAGACCGGCGGGACCGACCTCGACGCCCTCTGCAATCGCCACCGGCGGACCGGACTTGGGATTGATGACGGCAATGTCCCCGGACGGCTTCACCTTACGCGCCTCCGCGGTAGGAAGCGCACCAGTGTTGTAGGCAAATATCCAGAAGGCGCTGGTCAGGATCGCCGTGATAACGGCGGTGGCAATCGTCCTGAACATTGCGCCTCCTGTTTCCTACGCCACGAACTTTGCTTGGAAGCCGGGCTTCATCATCCTTGAAAGCCTCATCACGTCCCAGTTTGTCATGCGCAGGCAACCATGGCTTTGCGTCTTGCCAATGAAACGCGGCTCCGGCGTCCCGTGAATACCGTAATGGTCCTTAGTCAGATCCAGCCATGCGACGCCCACCATCCCGTTCGGCCCCGGCGGAAGCTTGTGCTCTGCCTTCTCGTCAGAGACATCCCAGAACAGATTGGGTTGGTAGTTGAACGGCGGTAGGAAGGAGAAGGTAGGCACTTTCCAATTCCCGAGCGGCAGTGGATCGTGGCTAGAGCCCGTTGTAACCAGGAACTGGGCAATTAGCTTACCCGATGACTTGTCTGATCCTGATGGGAAGTCGCCCTGGTAAACGCTTAGGGTCCCTTCGCTCTTGTCGACGACGACATAATCTCCTTGGGGCTCGTCCGGCTCAACGTTCAACGCTGCAAGCAACGGCTGCTGCTTCGGATTGGCACCGGCATAGTCGTGCGAGGAGGGAGCTACGTTAGGAAGCGTGAGCGTCTGCCCCACCCCGATCAGCTTGTCCGAGCCATTCAAAGCGACAATCGTGTCGGGCGTCGTGTGATAGCGCTCAGCGAGCTTCTCAAGCATGTTGCGATAGCCAAGGAAGCTGAGCTTCGCTTGTTCTTCCGGCTTGGTCGGCATCGGAAAGGTAAACGGTCCGCCAACATCGTCCGACGTTAGTTGAACATCGATCGTCGCCGGCATGTTTTCACGGTTCAAGGCCCGCTTCGTCGGCTCGTCCACCTTCCCAGTAACGGTCAGGGCGTTGGCCTTCTGGAAGCCGCGGATCGCCTTGGTTTGCGAAGATCCAGCGCGTCCGTCGATGGGACCAGGTGAGAATCCAGCCTTGTCTAGCAGGACCTGAGTTTGAAGGAGGTCCTGGTTGACCTTGCTGCTATTGACGGCGGATCCGGCGGCACCTTTGGTTGGCTCCCTGGCGGGAGTCGTCGATTGGGCAAAGGCGGCTCCAGTGAGGAACGCAGCCGCAGCAACGGTGGCAAACAGACTGTGGTTACGCACGCAACTCTCCGAATTCAAAAGGGGTTCGGGGTTGCAACGATGCAGGGATCAACTGTTTCCACGGACCGATCGTCGGCGGGGGCGACGCTCGGAGGCCGGCCGGGATAATATTGTTAGGCAAAGAAAATCCCGGGCGAAGCAAGCCTCGCCCGGGACCCCTTTTAGTACGCGTACTAGGTGTTAGCCGCGTTCCGGCGCCGGCGGCGGCGGCGGAGGCGGAGGCGGCGGAGCCGGGCAGGCTTCGGTCGCCAGGATCACAGTGCCGTCCGGGCACGTCTGCGTCGCCGGAGGCGGCGGAGGCGGCGGGGGCGGCGGCGGCGGAGGCGGCGGGGCCGCTTCGGCAGCGCCGAAGTTGAAGATCAGGCTCGCGAGCAGGCTGTGCGAGCTGAAGTGATCGCTGAAGTCGCCCGTGAGCGCAGCCGTGCGGGCAACGGTGACGTCCGTCGAACCCGTTGGCGTCGGAACGGTCGTAGAAGCAACGTTCGGAACCGCAACAGTGCGCGTACCGCCAACGACGGTTGCCGAACCCGGAACCAGGTCAACGCTGCCGGTGCGGAAGTAACGGTACTTCAGGCCGAGATCGATGTTCGGGCTAAGTGCGAAGCGGACGCCCGCAATACCCTGCCATGCCCAGGCGCTGTCGCTATCCCCAAACATCTTCACGCGAGCACGGCCGAAACCGCCGCCGCCATAGAAGGAGAGGCCGTCCTGGTTGCCGAAATCGAGCAATGCGTTGATCATGCCGGAGAGGACGCTGACCTTGTTGCTGATGTCGAAGTCGCCATCGACAAACGACACATCGTTGCAAGTCGCGCCCGTCGTCGTGGTGCAGGGCGGGTTCAGACCGGTATCGAGACCCGTGATGAACGCGTCGTCGATCGAAGTGTCGTTGATCTTCGAGTGCTTGTAGCCGATCTCACCTTCGAGGCGGAACATGCCGAAATCGTAGCCCGCGATGGCGTCGAGATCGTAGCCGGTCTTCAGGTTGACACCGACGCTGCTCGAGATCGCGCCTGGCACGGCCACGTTACCGACATTACCGGTCCCGGTGGGAGCAGTGGTGCCGGCCGCAGGCGTCTGAGCCGTTTGCGTGAAAGTTGCGTTGAGATTGGCATCCTGATCCTTCGGGAAGAGGACGCCGCCCTCGATCCCAAAATAACCAGAGCCGTCCCGTGCGTACGCGGGCGTTGCAACTGCAACTACCGCGGCCGCGGCGAGTAGATATTTGCGCATTCAGGTATACCCCTTGCTGTGTTGTCGCCGCTGAAACTTGTTACTCGGCGAGAAGGTTTCAGCCTCCCAACGTTATCAGCTTAATCTGTTCCTGGCTGATGTTTTTGCGCAACAGTCAGCCTTAGAAGCGCGGGGAAACCCTGAGGAAAGTTGACCAAAGCACCGCTAGATCAACAACAAGTCATTGAAATCTAGGGTAACTTGAAGCGGATCGGGATCTCCCCAAATCGATTGGCAAACGGCTATAAAATCAGCGCCTTGGTCGAT
>Ga0207644_10003597_pt1 | contig 10045 bp, 7 predicted proteins | sample KBSS73metaG_FD_184326 | JGI IMG/M metagenome (GOLD analysis project Ga0207644, IMG submission 184326) | Switchgrass rhizosphere microbial communities from Kellogg Biological Station, Michigan, USA - KBS S7-3 metaG (SPAdes) (version 2) | ecosystem: Host-associated > Plants > Roots > Rhizosphere >... | reverse complement strand
CTGCAATGGGTTAGGGAGAGATACCCATGCCGCGATGCCGATACCCAGAGCTACCGGCAGCCATAATCCGACTTGTTCACGTTCAGCTTCCAGTCCCTCTTCCACGCGCGCGAAAAACCGTTGCCCCGCCTGCCGGATATTCCAGCGAACGGAGGTTTGTCGTGGCTCAAAAGCCATGCTAGGGGGCGTCGCGTTCATGGATGAGCAAGGCGGATGTCGGGGATTAACAAGGTGAGTGCAACGGGTTTGAACAAGCAAGTCGTGACCCGTTTTGCGCCATCGCCCACGGGCTTCCTTCATATCGGCGGCGCACGCACCGCTTTGTTCAACTGGTTATTCGCCCGACACCATGGCGGCAAGTTCCTGTTGCGCATTGAAGATACCGATCGTGCGCGCTCCACCGAAGAAGCCGTCACCGCGATCTTCGATGGTCTCGAGTGGCTTGGCCTGGCTGGCGACGAACCAGCCGTATTTCAATTCGAGCGCTCACAGCGCCACGCCGAAGTCGCTAACCAGCTTCTGGCAGAGGGGCATGCCTATCGCTGTTTCGCTTCCGCCGAAGAGCTTGCTGAACTTCGGGAACAGCAACGCGCAGCCAAGCAGCCAATGCGCTATGACGGCCGCTGGCGTGATCGCGATCCTTCGGAGGCGCCAGCCGGCGCACCCTTCGTCATCCGATTGAAGGCCCAGCGAGAAGGCGAAACGGTAATCGAAGATGCGGTCCAAGGTCGCGTCGTCGTTCAGAATGCCGAGTTGGATGACATGATCCTGCTCCGGTCCAACGGCACCCCGACCTATATGCTTGCCGTGGTCGTCGATGATCATGACATGGGCGTCACCCATGTGATCCGGGGCGACGATCATCTCAATAATGCCTTCCGTCAACTCGGCATCATCAAGGCGATGGGTTGGGAGGAGCCGACTTACGCTCATATCCCGCTGATCCATGGATCGGATGGCGCAAAGCTGTCCAAGCGTCATGGCGCGCTGGGCGTCGATGCCTATCGCGATGATATGGGCATGCTCCCGGAAGCCGTTCTCAACTATCTGCTTCGTCTGGGCTGGGGCTATGGCGATGAAGAGACTATCTCGCGCGAGCGAGCGATCGAATTGTTCGATATCTCGGGTGTTGGCCGCTCCCCGTCGCGGTTCGACATCAAGAAGCTTGAAAATCTGAACGCCCATTATCTGCGCGAGGCGGACGATGCCCGTCTTGCTGCCTTGGTGCTGCCCAGGATAGCGCAGCGGCTGGAGACCTCTCTGGACACAGATGCCCAGACGCTCCTCACCGCCGCAATCCCCTCGCTAAAGCCCCGCGCAAAAACGCTTAACGATATTGCCGAGGGTGCAGAGTTTCTGTTCAAAAATTGCCCGCTGGATTTTGACGACAAGGCCGTTGCTCTGCTAGACGAATCGGCGCGCGAGCTGCTGGGTAAGACAGCCGACGCTCTTGACGCCGTCCAGTCTTGGACGGTCGAGGCGATCGACGAAGCGATCCGCCGCGTGGCAGAGGAAGCCGGTTTGGGGTTGGGGAAGGTGGCCCAACCACTACGCGCGGCGCTGACCGGTCGCACGGTTTCGCCGGGAATTTTTGACGTCCTTTTCCTTCTTGGAAAAGGCAGGAGCTTGGAGCGGCTTGCCGACGCCAGACAGGTTTCGCGGGCTGAGGGCAATTAAGGAGAACAAGATGTCGGACAATAACGCGACTTTGACGGTTGGCAACGACACCAAGGAATATGGCATTCTCAGCGGCTCAGTAGGGCCTCAGGTGATCGACGTCCGCAAGTTGTATGCCAACACCGGCATGTTCACTTATGATCCGGGCTTCACATCCACCGCGAGCTGCGATTCGGGCCTGACTTACATCGATGGCGATGCGGGCATTCTGCTGCACCGCGGTTATCCGATCGATCAGCTCGCCGAGCAATCGAGCTTCATGGAAGTCAGCTATCTTCTCCTTAACGGCGAACTGCCGTCCAAGAAGGAGTTGGAGGATTTCAGCAACACGATCACGCGCCACACCATGGTGCATGAACAGCTGACCACCTTCTATCGGGGCTTCCGTCGTGACGCGCACCCGATGGCGATCATGTGCGGCGTGGTCGGCGCACTTTCGGCATTCTATCATGACTCAACGGACATCAACGATCCGGAACAGCGCAAGATCGCCAGCCACCGTCTGATCGCCAAGATGCCGACGATCGCCGCCATGGCTTACAAATATTCGGTGGGTCAACCTTTCGTCTATCCGCGCAACGATCTCAGCTACACCGCCAACTTCCTGAACATGACCTTCTCGGTGCCTGCGGAAGATTATGTGATCGATCCCGTGATCGTCGATGCGATGGATAAGATTTTCACGCTCCACGCCGATCACGAACAGAACGCTTCGACTTCAACTGTCCGCTTGGCGGGTTCGTCGGGCGCCAACCCCTTCGCCTGCATCGCTGCTGGCATTGCCTGCCTCTGGGGCCCGGCACATGGCGGCGCGAATGAAGCGGCGCTCAACATGCTGCGTGAAATCGGCACGGTGGACCGCATCCCGGAATATATCGCCCGCGCGAAAAACAAAGACGATCCGTTCCGCCTGATGGGCTTTGGCCACCGCGTTTACAAAAACTACGATCCCCGCGCGACGGTCATGCAGAAGACGGCCAAGGAAGTGCTGGAAAAGCTGGGTGTCAACGATCCGGTCTTCGACGTGGCCAAGGAACTGGAGCAGATCGCCCTCAACGATCCTTACTTCATCGAAAAGAAGCTGTACCCGAACGTCGATTTCTATTCGGGCGTGATCCTTTCGGCCATCGGCTTCCCGACCGAAATGTTCACTGTTCTGTTCGCCCTCGCCCGCACCGTGGGCTGGGTCGCGCAGTGGAACGAAATGATCTCCGACCCAGCGCAGAAAATCGGCCGTCCGCGGCAGCTCTACACGGGCCCTGCTCAGCGCGACTATGTCCCGGTCGAGAAGCGCTGATCGACAGCGTCTTTAATAAGTTAGGAACGGCGCCCAATGGGTGCCGTTTTATTTTGGGGAAAGCGCCACCAAGGCCTTCAAAACATGAGGTATACGCATCTCATGCCACTATATTATAGCCGCTCGGGCGACGTGAGTTCGGTCACCCACCTACAGGTAATGAAAGCGTAAATTGCGCGCCACCGCCCGGCGCATCGCCGATGCGGATATCGCCGCCCATCGCCAGCGCCAATCGACGAGATATGTAGAGGCCAAGGCCACTGCCACCCGGATCGCTCCGTCCCAATCTCTCAAATTTGTGGAAGATGCGCTCGCGACTATCCACCGGCACGCCTGCGCCTTGATCCATTACGCTGATCCACGCCGAGCCCTCTTCACTGCCAGTCTCGATCCTGATCTCGCTCTCTGCAGGCGCATAGCGCACCGCGTTTCCAACGAGGTTCATCAGAATCTGAAGCGCACGCCGGAATTCCCCGGTCGCCACGGTCGATCGTTCAGGCTCCGGAGCGATGATACGAATCTTGCGATCCATGGCTTTCACCACGAAAAGCCCCGCTGCTCGACGTCCAATGTCCGCCAGATCCACATCTTCCGTCGCAACGGTGAAATCCAACCTGTCGATCGCCTGCAAGTCCGCCAGATCATCGATCAGCGCCATCAGGTGACGGCCCGCTGCGGCAATGTCCGACGCATAGCCGGCATAATCGGGACGCAGCGGCCCATCAAACTGCGCATTGATAGAATCAGCGTTCGCTATGATTCTGCCGAGCGGCTGCCGCAACGAACGATCAAGCCGCCGCCCAAACTCCGCTGGATAAATGACAACCGCGGGCGCGGCGGGCACGAAAGGCGCGACGATCGCGCGATCGAGCGGAAAAGCCTTCCCCCGGTACCCGAGCAGTTGACCCGCAAGATCGAACATCGGGAAGCCAGACAGGCGAAAACATTGTTCTGGCGCAGCCGTCAGGGTGGCGATCTGATCACGAAAGGCACGGCGCTGTGCAAACCCCCTGAGGATCGCAAGATCGCCCTCTTCGTCCGGCCGAAGTTCGAAATAGCTTGTAAAGCGGCTCCCCGGCGTCGGCGGGTGCTCCGGCAGAGCGCTTTCGGGCCCTGCACCTTCCAGCACCATCTGAAAGCGGAGCTGCGTATCGATTTGCCAGTTCCAGCCTTCGGCAACGGCCGCGATATCTGCTTCCCGACGCCCGCTATCTACCGGAACGGGCACAGCCTGCCGTTCATTCCATTCGATTACGGATAATTGCACGCCATCGGCTTCGGGTCGCGCGCGCACCCACATCTCTACATCGCCCCGCTCGGCGGCCGCGGTTACCGGCCGCGAAACAGTAACGCCAAGCCGCGACGCGAGCCGCGCGATCGCCGCAAGTTGAGGGATCGCCAGCACAGCGCCCAGATCGGATCCCGCCTCCCGCTGCAAAGCGAGCAAAGGCGCGTCCGCGCTCAGCAGCAGCCCATTGGCCGCCACCGTGGCACGAACAACTGTGGGATGCGCCGGCATATTCATCAGATAGCGACCTGCCGCAGGTGATCGAGCTTAGCCCGGAGCGCACGAGGCGCGCGCAACGCATTCACCAAACCGTCCGCCTGCGCCTCTGTCAACGTCTGATAGCGCTCTGCCTCCAGAATGATCGCAGCATCGGTGAGCGATGGCCGCACCGGGCGCAGCGCCAACAGCAGATGCCGGTAATCCGCATCAGATCCACCAAGCGAACGACACAGTGCGGCGAGTTCGGCGACCTGCCCCATTACCAATATGTCGGCGACATGAGCGCTATCCATACGTAGTCGGCGAGCCGTTAACGCCGCAAACAGCAAAAAACGCCTCTGCCCCAGCGCCGCACCCAGCAGTTCAGGCGCATCCGCCCTTTCCCCCAGTCGCCGAACAAGCCGATCGGCCGCAGCGATCGGCCCGCGCGTTTCGTCGTGCTCGGCGAGCAAGGCCCAACCGGTCTTCTCAAAAGCAGGCAGGACAGCGGCGGCATCGCCCAGGGCAGACCGCTCTACCACCGCCATCATGCAGGCTGCAGCCGTCCACATCAGTTCCGCAAAATGCTCGGCGGGAAGATCCGCCTGCATGGGCTCGTCCTCGGCACCCACGGCCAGCCAGCGGCCCTCGGCCACAGCCAGCGCCGCTAATGCTTCCGCGACGGCGGCGTCATTGGTGGGAAGGATGATTTCGGCCTCTGCTTCTTCAAGCCGGTCATCCGGTTGCCCGAACTGCCTGAGCAGCAGCGTTACCCCCGCACGCATCTGCATATGCGCGAGCAAGGCAGGACCAAGCAGCGTCGGTTGAGCACAGACCATGGGCCAGCAGACTGCCTCTGCCCTGAGGCCCAGTAGAGCCGAAATCTCTGGCTGCTCGTCCAGCGCGAATCGCAGAGCCCGCTCTATTTCGGTGACGCAGGCTCCCAAGTGACGGCGCGTTTCCGCCAATAAGGCGTCGTGACGCTCGCGTCCTTCGTTGGGAAAGAAAAAGGCCAGATCAATGGCATGACCGACCGGAACGGCGGACATCCCCGCCAATACGGGAGCCGATGGCCAATTATCCGCTGCTGCCGGGCCGGTAAGAAACGAGAAGGCGCTCATCCGGGCAAGCATAGCCGCACGTCCTTAAAATGCACTAAACCCTAAGGACGAAAATATATCAGTCTCTTTTGAGCAGGATGATCGCCCCTACTGACGCGATAACGGCAAGCATCGCCAGCGTGTAGCCGAACATCGTAGCGCCGAATATTGCCGTCAGCAGCAGCAGGAACACCGCCGTGGCGGGGGTCACGATCATCCATGGTCTCGCACCCGCGGTCCTTCGCCAGCGGTCAGCGAACTGCACAATCGCGAGCAGCAGCGCGAGACATGTCGCCAGCACGCTCTCCCCGGCAAGCGATATGCCGCCCACTGCGAAGAAGGGTACGACAAAAGCCGTCCATCCTGTGGGCGGCGATCGCAGGGCCAATTCGTCCAATCGATCGGCTACCTCCGCTAGTCCCAAGGCCACAAACAGCATCAGCAAACCTGTCGCTGACCAAAGCAGTTCAATCGGCACCAATGCGATCGCGGCCAACGCCATTGCGGCGATGCGGACCTGTGTCGCAGGAACCTGGGTGCGCATAAGGGCTGGACTGATCAACCGGGCGGCAGGACATAGAAGATAATGCTCGGCCGCTCCGCGTGTTCGCTTCGTCGTCGATCCGGCGGACATCACCGCCTGAGCCACCAAGTCTGCCTGCGCCTGACCATCGACCAATGCGACGCGACCTGTCATCAGGTCATCCTGCGGCACCGTGACCCGCCGCGCGCCACTCTGCACTGCAGCGCGCACGAGTGTCAAAGAAAGGTCCCAGTCGCCAATCATGTCCAACGTGCCAAACAACAGATCCGGGCTGATGCGCGCCAATCCGGCCCATCGCTGACCCGCATCGATTCGTTCCAACGGCGCGCTCGCGCGGCTGTCATCGGTGACGAGCAGCGCGTTACCCTCCCGCTCGGCAATCGCGTCGAAATGCGCTTGCGCGACGATGATGCCGTCCGCCACCAGCAACACATCACTCTCGCGGGGGGCGTCGCGAACCATGGACACCATGTCGCGAACCAGCGCGACGGGGATGCCGTCGGCGCTGAGCCGATCGACGGCTTGAGATAAGGCAGGCGTGATGACGCTCACCAGGATCATGATGCGATCCGCACCCGCGCGCGCGGCTTGGCGTGCCTGATATTCCACCAGTGTCTGTCCCGCGAAATGCAGGCTGGCGCGCAGCGCCGCAGTGGAATCGCTGGACGCCCGGCTGGCGCTGAGAATGGCCGCAAAAGTCATGCTGCGATGGAACCGACCCGTTCTTGTTGAGCCTGGCCTTTTCGCAAGGCTGCAGCCTTCGCGCAAGCGTGCTGCGCGTCAGCCCTGCTGAAGCCGGTCGACCGCCATCCGCAACTGCCGGAGAATGCGGGGATCGCCCCGTACGCAATCAGCCGCCTCATCAGCCAGGGCCATAAGATGCGTCAGGCCGAAACTCGCCGCAAGTCCCTTCAAACGCCATGAGGCCAATTCCCAGCTGGCGTCGTTCTGCGCTTTGCGGAGCAGGTCAAGCTGGCGTTCCGCGCTCTCCATGAAGGCGATGCGCAGATCTGCTATCAGGGCAAAATCCTCACCGACAGCAGCGGCAAGGGCAGCATTCAAGGCGCCAGGATCATAGGACATGGGGTCAACGCTATCGGGCGTGCGTTAAGTTTTGGTAACAGGGCATTTTGTTGCGCGCAAAAGATGATAGGATGGGGTCATGACCGGGGGCAGCACCATCGTCGAATTCTGGCGAGATAAGAGCATTGCGACCACAGATGAGTCGCAAGGGGATGACACTCTGCTTTTGCAGCAGGTGGTCGAGGACCTTGATGCGGAAAGCGAGGCCGCCCAGCAGGGCGACCGCGCCGCTCGGCAAACGCAAGGGCTATTTGCTCTGGCGGCCCTGCTATGGCTGGGATTTGCCGGTTGGGCCACGATCAGTTCGGGACAATGGCGCAGCGGCCCCGCGGCCTTGCCCGGGCTCGTCGCGACGCTGCTGGTACCCATTATTCTGCTCAGCGTATGCTATCTGCTGCTAGCTCGCAACAGCCGCGCTGAATCGCGGCGCTACCTCGACACTGCCCGCGCCCTGCGCGCGGAGGCGGAATTGCTCGAACTGCGACTAAGCCGGATCAACCAACAGCTTGAGAGCGCGCGGCAATCGATGCATGACCAGGCCGAGCTGCTCGACAGCTACGGCGCCGCCGCCAGCAGCAATATGGAAGCGTCGGCCGAATTGATAGCCAGCCGGGCGCATAGCACGACCGAGAAGGCGGAGGCCGCGGAGCGCGCTGGAACGGCACTTGTCGCGCGCATGGACGCACTTATCGCATCCATGCCGGAGCTTGAAGATCGCGCCGCCCGCATGGCTGCGCAGATCATCGACAACGGCCATGCGCTGGCCGAGCGTATCGACACCCTCGAAGCCCGGCTCCATGCCCTGGGCGAGTTGTCGGACGACGCGCGCGCCCGGACGCTGTCGGCGACAAAGAGCCTGTCCAGCCAACTCACGCAGTTGCAGGAAGCGACCCGGTCAGCGACCGAAGAAGTGAACGGCATGGCGGATATCGCCGCCGGGCGCATCGATGCGACGGCGCAGAGCGCGCGTCAGGCGATGCAGGATGGAGCGGCCGAACTCGATCGGCAGGCTGGCACCCTCGCCAGCCTGTTGGAACGTGCGCGCGCGGGCATCACCAACAGTGCGGAAGCAACGATCGAACTGCTGACGCAGGATTTGAACCGTGTCGAGGGCGATGTGCGACAGCGTCTGGAGGCGACGGTCGCCCATGCCCAACAAAGCATGGCGGCGGCCGATCGGGAGCTGACCGCCCAGGCCGAATCACTGCGTGCTTTGGTTGAAACAGCGCAGGCTGGCATCGCCGCCACGAGTCAGAGCGCCCTTGCCGCCCTATCGCGTGATGCGGATGAGATTGACGCCCAGCTTCGTGAGCGAACCGATTCCGCCCTCGCCAGAGCGCGTGAAGGCGTGGCGCAAACCGAAGAGGGGCTTGCTCGCCAGGCCGCAGCGCTTGACGCGCTTGTTGCCCGGTCACGGGACGGTATCGAGAGCATCGGCGATGAAACCGTCTCCGCCATTTCAGAACATATGAATGAAGTGGAGAATAGACTGCACCAGATCAATGATCTGGTGGAGGGGCAACGCACGCTGGTATCGGGACTGCATGCGACCCTGGGCGACGCCATCGATGCCGCACAGTCTCGTTTCGCGGCGATGGAAGAGGGCGCCCTGTCCCGGAACGAGCGGCTTACCGATGCTCTTTCACGGCTCACTTCAGAGACGCAGCGGATCGACGATGCGCTGGCTGCCGGCGGAGTCACGGCGGAAAAGCTGATTGGCTGTGCAGAAACCCTGCTTGTGGCGCTGGATTCGAGCGTTCGGGAACTCGACGAGACCTTCCCGGCAGCGCTGGAGCGTTTCGACTCGCGGATTTCGACAAGCCGCGCCCTGCTGGACAGCGCCGCGCCCGAGATGGAGCGGCTGGAAGCCATTTCCGAAGCGCTGGTCGGTCGCACGCAGGAGGCTGAAGAGCTTCTTCGTGGTCAGGGCCGCCGCCTGACCGAATGGCTGGAAAGCACGCAGAGCGGCGTCGAAGCCAATCGCGAGCTGGTCGAAAGGCTACGCACGGCGCTCGACAACGCGCATCAGGACGCGACTCGCATCACCGAAGGCGCGGGACCTCTGCTCGTTACGGCCCTGCTCCGCGTCAAAGATACCGCCGATCAAGCCGCCGAACGCGCCCGCCAGGCCCTTAGCCGCGCCATTCCCGATGCCGCACAGTCTCTCGCCGAGGCGAGCGAACAAGCGCTGCAGGAAGCGGTAGACGACAAGGTCACGGCGCAGATCGAAAAGCTGGCGCAGGTCGCGGAAGAAGCGGTGCGAGCGGCGCATCAAGCGTCCGATCGCCTCACGCGCCAGTTGCTGACGATCGCCGACACCAGCGCCAGCGTGCAATCGCGCATCGAGGAAGCCGAAAGGGCCGCCGAAGACCGCGATCGCGATCATTTCGCGCGCCGTTCGGCGCTGCTGATCGAATCGCTCAACAGCACCGCGATCGACGTCACAAAGATTCTGTCGAACGAAGTAACGGATTCGGCCTGGGCCTCTTATCTAAAAGGCGATCGCGGGGTGTTCACTCGGCGAGCGGTCAAATTGCTGGACGCAGGCGAATCCCGCGAGATCGCCCTGCACTATGACAATGATGCAGAGTTCCAGGAGCATGTGAACCGCTACATCCACGATTTTGAGTCTATGTTGCGGATCATCCTGTCGGCGCGGGACGGAAACGCCTTGGGCGTTGCGGTTCTCTCGTCTGATATGGGCAAGCTCTATGTCGCGCTCGCCCAAGCGATAGAAAGGCTGCGCCAATAGGATCGCGGCGCATTATCCCGCCAATATTGGATTATCCATCCTTCTCGGTCTCCCGTCCCGGCCTGCGCACGGGACGGGATTTCTTTGCGCCGTTGACCCACGAATA
>Ga0207644_10003595_pt1 | contig 10045 bp, 9 predicted proteins | sample KBSS73metaG_FD_184326 | JGI IMG/M metagenome (GOLD analysis project Ga0207644, IMG submission 184326) | Switchgrass rhizosphere microbial communities from Kellogg Biological Station, Michigan, USA - KBS S7-3 metaG (SPAdes) (version 2) | ecosystem: Host-associated > Plants > Roots > Rhizosphere >... | reverse complement strand
CGATCTTGTCCTCGAACGCAACGATCGCCTTCGCCCTAGCGGCTGCATTCGCCTCACCGGCGAGATTCAGCATGGCCGTCAGATGCTGGAGATACTTGGCTTTGGTCTCGGCGAGCTTCGGGTCCTTCGACAGATAATAGTCGCGGTCCGGCATGCCGAGCCCGGCCTGGAAGAACTGCAGGATGTACTGGTCGGGAGCCTTGTCGTCCTGGCCGACGAATCCGCCGAACGGCGTACCGATCTGGAGCTTACGCGCTTGGGCGTAGAGGGCTGCAAGGCCCGAACGCGACTTCAGCCCACGGACCTGGTCGAGCCAGGGCTGGAACGGCGTGAGCCCCTTCGACTCGACGGCAGCCTGATCCATATAGCTGGCGTATGCGGCGCCGATCCTGCTGTTGGGATCCTTCGCCTGCTCTTCGATGATCTGGCGAGTCCGCTCGCGCGAAAGGTCGTCGAGAACGGTGAACATGCCATAGTTCGACTTGTCCGCAGGGATCGCCGTGTTCTTCGCCCACGTGCCGTTGGCGAAGCCGTAGAAGTCGTTTCCGGGAGTGATGCTTTTGTCCATGCCGGCGGTGTCGAGGCCGAACGTTCCGTATTCAGGCTTCGGTGCGGGTGCAGCAGCGGCAACCGGCGCCGGCTCCGCAGATGGCGCGGCTGCAACGGGCGCCGCGGACTGCTGGGCAGCGCAACCGGCGAGCGCCGTGGTCGCCAACGTAAACGCAAAAATTTTCTTCATTCCAGTCCCCTCCAATGCTCAAGAAACGCGAGCTTCAGTCGCTAAGCCTCTCTAGTGTCGCCAGAATTGTTCGACGACCGTCCCCGTTTGAACTGCCAACGTCAAATGCCTGTCCGCCGCGCGGAGCGGCGTTGACGAAACTTGCTGCCAAGCCAAGCCCGCCAGATCACGGTCGCCGAGAGATAGCCGAGTATTGCAGCGGCAGTTGCGATGGACAGGACGCCGACCGCGATTGGGCCGGACGCCTCATGAATCCAGAAAAGAAGCCGGCTGAGTTCGCTCGAAACGCGTTCGGCGGCGGCAGGATTCACGAGTGGCGCATCGTGGTGGAGCTCCCAGGAGCCGATGCGGTACGCCGCGTAATAGAGCGGCGGAATGGTCAAGGGATTGATTACCAGCGTGACGGCAGCGGCGACTGCGACATTCGCTCGCAGCGGAATCGCGAATAGCGCCGCGATCAACGTGTGCATGAAGGGGATGATGACCCCCACGAACAGCCCGATTGCGACACCCCGCGGCACCGACCGTCGAGTCATGCGCCAGAGGGCCGGCTGGCTGAGATGCGAAGCGAACGGCCGCAGCACGCGATACTGGTGGATAGACTCCCTGGTGGGAATGTGGCGGGTTAGCCAGCTCAGCGGCTTCGGTGTCGGTTCAGCCATGCCTGAGCAGGCGCTGCTGCTCCCGTTTCCAATCGCGTTCCTTGATCGTCTCGCGCTTGTCATGCGCCTTCTTGCCGCGCGCCAGCGCCAGCTCGACCTTTGCCCGTCCGCTGCCGTTGAAATAGATTGAAAGCGGCACAAGCGTCAGGCCCTGGCGCTGCACCGCCCCCTGAAGTTTCGCAATTTCGCGATGTTTGAGCAAAAGCTTGCGCGGGCGGCGGGGCTCGTGGTTCAGCCGGTTCCCGTGGCTGTACTCGGGGATGTGGCTGTTGATGAGCCACACTTCCTCCCCCTCGAGAGCGGCATAGCTCTCTGCGATCGATCCCTCGCCGTGGCGAAGCGATTTCACTTCGGTGCCCGCGAGCTGAATCCCGGCCTCGAAACGGTCCTCGACGAAATAATCGAACCGGGCGCGCCGATTCTCGGCAACGACCTTCTGCTTGTCGAACGGCTGGGGAAGCGGCTTGGCCATTGGTCCGGGCAGGTACGGATGGCCGGTGGGCGTTGCAAGGCGCCTAGACGAGCCCCGCATGTTCGAGCGCTGCATCGACGGCTCGCTTCGACCCGTCCGACGGCTCGACGAGAGGTAGCCTAAGTCCGGCTGGAAATCCTGACCGGACCCTAGTTAGGGCGTATTTCGCCGGGCCCGGCGATGCATCGCTGAAGAGTGCGGCATGAAGCGGATAGAGCCTGTCCTGCAACTGCAGCGCGTCTTCCCACCGACCTTCGCGCGTGGCCTGCTGGAACTCGGAGCATAGTTTCGGCGCGACGTTCGCGGTCACGGAGATGCAACCGACGCCGCCCATCGCGTTGAAGCCGAGGGCCATGTCGTCGTTGCCGCTCAGCTGGACGAATTGCTTCCCGCAAGCGAGGCGTTGCGCCGTCACTCGGGCGAGATTGCCGGTGGCGTCCTTGATGCCCACGATTCGCGGATGTTTCGCAACTCGCGCGAGGGTTTCGACCGATATGTCGGCAACGGTGCGCGAGGGTACGTTGTAGACCACGATCGGCACTGGTGATTGTTCGGCAAGGGTTTCGAAATGCGCGGCAAGGCCGGCTTGGCTCGGCTTATTGTAGTATGGAACGACCACAAGTGCGGCGTCGGCGCCCGCGTCCGCGGCAGCGCGGATCATCTCCAGCGAGGCGGCGGTAGAATAACTTCCGCAACCGGCAATGACAGGCACTCGTCCATTCGCAGTCCTGACGGCGCGAGCGATGACATCACGATGCTCCTCGCGGCTGAGGGTGGCGACTTCGCCGGTCGTGCCGCAGGGAACCAGGCCGTTGCTTCCCTCGGCGATCTGCCACTCGACGAGCTCGCCGAATGTGTCTTCCGCGACACGGCCGTTGGAAAAGGGTGTGACCAACGCCGGAATCGAACCGAAAAACATGAACTTATCTCCAAAAATCGGCGTTGGCGCGTAGAAGCCCAAGGACGTTCACTGCCTGATAAGGAGGGGGGCTACATAATGTCCAGCATGTGGCGCAGTGCGGTCATTCTGCCCGTCATTCTGGCGATCGCGCCGGCGAGCTCGGCGCAATATGCGACGCCCGCCGCTCCCTCCTACAGCTATGCGCCCGCGACAGCGAACGTCGCGTCGGCCGTCAACCTTTGGCGGCAGTTGCGGGAGAGCAGCGGCTACAGCTTCGCTCAATATGCCGCCCTGCTGATCCCCTATCGCGGATGGCCCGACGAAACGCGAATGCGCGGCTGGGCGGAGAAGGCCATGAGGCCGGGCGAGAATCCGACTTCGGTCATTGCGTTCTTCACGAATGACGAGCCAAAGACCGGCAACGGTTGGGCGCGTCTGGCCGAAGCTTATTCGTCGACCGGACGTCCAACCGAGGCTCTCGATGCCGCTCGCAATGCGTGGGCGGCAGCCGATCTCAGCCCCTACGATGAACAGAGCATATGGGCGCGCTTCGGAGGCAGCTTCACTCGCGCAGACCAGGATCGGCGTGCCGATGCGCTTCTCTTCGCGAAGAAGCCGGAAGATGCAGCGCGCTTCCTGTCGTCCACCAGCCCTGAACGGCAGGCTGCGTTCGCCGCCAGGGTCGCGATGCAGCAGGAAGCGCCCGACGCGGAGGCTCGTTATCAAGCCGTCATTGGTAAGGTCACCAGCGACGCGGGGCTGATGATGGACCGTGCCCGTTACCTGCGCGCGCACAATTACGATCAGGCGGCTCGCGACCTCGCCGCCCGCCAGCACGATTTCATCTATCGTCCGGCAGACCCCGAGCGGTTCAACGACTTGCTGCTGATCCTTTCCAACGACGCGGCGCAGGACCGGCAGTGGCAAACGGCCTACCGGATCGCGTCCCAGATCGACGACGTGCTTCCGCAAGGGAGCAACGTCAGCGACCAGCCGATCGGCATTCGCGACAATTACACGAGCCTCGCCTGGCTCGCCGGCAGCGTTGCGCTCGATCGCTTGAATCAGCCGCGCAATGCCATGGCGATGTTCGATCGCTACGGCCGCGCCGGCAAGTCGCTGCAGGTCCAGACAAAGGGCGATTATTGGGCCGGTCGAGCTGCGCTTGCGGCGGGGCAGTTTCAGACGGCCAACAATTACTTCCAGCAGGCGGCGGCTTACCCCGAGCTCTTCTACGGCCAACTCGCGCTCGAAAGACTCGGCCGGAACGTCCAGGCGCCGCCGCAGGCCGTGCCGCAATATGTAACCACGGCAGCGCAACGCACCGCCTTCAACGCGCGGCCTCTGGTGCAAGCGGTGCGGCTCCTGGGCCAGCAAGGCCGGTCGACCGAGCAGGCCTTGTTCGTCCGAGCGCTGGCCGAATCGCTCGACAATGATTCGGACCGTTATCTGGCGGTCGACCTGGCCCAGCAGATCGGTCGCCCGGACCTGCCCGTGTGGACCGCGCGCATGGCCAGGATCAAAGGTTCGATGTTCTACGTCAGACAGGCCTATCCGAGCCTCGGCGCTTCCGTCGGGTCCGACCTCTGGTCGCTCGCCCACGGCATCGCCCGGCAGGAAAGCTCCTACGATCCATATGCGATCAGCCATGCCGGCGCGCGCGGGATGATGCAGCTAATGGTCGGAACGGCGCGCGAGCAGGCCGGCAAGATGGGGGTCGGCTTCGACAGCTACCGACTCATCAGCGACCCGAACTACAACGTCATGCTCGGCTCGGCCTATTTCCGGCGGATGATGGACCGATGGAACGGCAGCGTTCCCCTAGCGGTCGCGAGCTACAATGCCGGATCGGGGAACGTCGCCAAGTGGGTCAATACCTACGGCGACCCGCGCGGTCAGGTCGACGTGCTCAAGTGGATCGAAGCAATCCCCTACACCGAGACCAAGGCCTACGTTCAGCGGGTCATCGAGAACAGCGTCGTCTACGATTCCCTGCGCAGCCCCAACCAACAGCAGACGGCCATGCATGTATCGCGCTACCTGGGGAAAGGCCGCCCGGGCTGATACGGACGTCGCCCATGGCTGACCCTCCTCCACGTTTCATCACGCCTGAAGGCTTCGCTCGGATCCGTTCGGAATATCAGGAGCTGTTCGGCGTCGAGCGCCCGAGGCTCGTCGAGACGATCGCCTGGGCGGCCGCGAATGGCGATCGCTCCGAAAACGGCGACTACATCTATGGCCGCAAACGGCTGCGTGAGCTCGACCGACGGCTGTCGCACCTTTCGCGGATCATGAAGGCGGCGAAGGTCGTCGATCCCGCAAGTCAAGCGTCGCGCGACCAGGTCCGCTTCGGGGCTACGGTCGATCTGGCCGACGAAGACGACAATCGCCGCACGCTGACGATCGTCGGCGACGACGAAGCCGATGCCTCGGCGTCTCGGATCGGTTGGAGCGCACCCCTCTCGCGCGCGCTCATCGGGGCAAAGGTCGGGGACGAGCGTGTAGTTCGACTGCCAGCCGGCGAGAAGAGCTACGAGATCGTGGCAATCAGCTATCCGCCCGCAAGCTAGGCAGCTTGCGTCGGCGCTCGGACGAGGTGCGGCGGCTCGGCGGGCATGGCCTTCTCCCAAGCGGCAGCGACTGCCGCCAATGCGGCTTCGGCCGCCTCATTTTGGTCGTCGGCCTCGATGAACTGCCACGGCGACCAGCGCGTGTCGGTCAGGAGCTTCAAGTCTTCCAGCGCGCGAATGTAGTTCGGATCCCGCACGCTGATCGTCTCATCGTTGCGCATGACGCCGAGCCACGGATCCGATGCGCGCTCGTGCAGTCTCCGCTCCTGAATGTCCGCAGAAACATTGAAGTACAGCTTGACGATCAGCGTTCCGTAATCGCGTTGCTGCGCTTCGAATTCGTTGATCTCGTCGAAGGCGCGGGTGAGCGCGACCTCATCGGTCCTGCCGAGAATCCGATCGTCGAGGACGCGGCGATACCAGCTGCGAAAGAAGATCGACGTGCACCCCGCCGCCGGAAGCGCTCTCCAGAAGCGTGCGAGCCAATGTCCCTCGGCCGACTGCCTCCTGTCGTACGAAATATTGTGAACCACGAACTGGCACGGGTCGAACGACGCCGCGAGCTGCCGCAGAGCGTGCCTCTTCGCGGAACCTTGAGGGCCTTCGAATAGGATGATCGCACGGCGCCCATGGACGATTTGCGGCAGCTGCAGCTCGCTGAGGCGTGCGCGCAGCGACCCGAGCTCTGCAGATTCGGCAATGTCAGGCATCCGGAGAAACTAGAACTCGCGCTCGAGCGCCGCAATCGACGCCTCGGTTATCCACAGCTTTTTTCGTCCCGCGACGGGTCAGCTCCTCAGTCGACCGGCACGACCTTGATGTGCAGCTCCTTCAGCTGCTTCGGCATGACCTCCGACGGGGCGTTCATCATGAGGTCTTCCGCCTTCTGGTTCATCGGGAAGAGAATCACCTCCCGGATGTTCGGCTCGTCGGCGAGAAGCATGACGATGCGATCGATGCCAGGAGCCGAGCCTCCGTGCGGCGGAGCGCCGAACTTGAAGGCGTTGATCATGCCCGCGAAGTTCGTGTCGACCTCTTCCTTCCTGTAGCCGGCGATCTCGAACGCCTTGTACATAATGTCCGGGCGATGGTTCCGGATCGCTCCCGAGCTGAGCTCCACTCCGTTGCAGACGATGTCATACTGCCAGGCGAGGATCTCCAGCGGATCCTTGTTCTCGAGCGCGTCCAGACCACCCTGGGGCATCGAGAAAGGATTGTGCGAGAAGTCGATCTTGTTCTGCTCCTCGTTGAATTCGAACATCGGGAAGTCGACGATCCAGCAAAAGCGGAACGTGCCTTGTTCGATCAGCCCGAGTTGCTCGGCAACGCGGGTCCGGGCGAGCCCGGCGAGCTTGGCGGCTTCCTCTTCCTTGCCCGCCGCAAAGAAGATGCCGTCGTCCGGGCCGAGGCCCATCCGCTCGGCGAGGCGGTTCATCCCCTCCTCGCCATGGTTCTTCGCGATCGGACCACCCCACTCGCCGCCCTTGCGCGTCGCATAGCCGAGGCCCGCGAAGCCTTCGCTGCGAGCCCATTCGTTCATGTCGTCGAAGAACTTGCGGCTCTTTTCCGCGGTACCGGGCGCGGCAACGGCACGAACGACCGCGCCCTTCTCGACCAGCCCCGCAAAGAGCCCGAAGCCCGAGCCTTTGAAATGCTCGCCCACGTCGCTGATCAAGAGCGGATTGCGGAGATCCGGCTTGTCCGTTCCGTACTTTAGCAGCGCTTCCTTGTACGGGATCCGAGGATATTCGCCCGCTGGCGTAACAATTCGCCCGTCCGCGAATTCCTCGAAGACGCCCGACAACACAGGCTCGATCGCGGCGAAGACATCGTCCTGCGTGACAAAGCTCATTTCGAAGTCGAGCTGGTAGAACTCGCCCGGTGAACGATCAGCTCGCGCATCCTCGTCGCGGAAGCAGGGCGCGATCTGGAAATAGCGGTCGAAGCCGGCGACCATGATCAGCTGCTTGAACATCTGCGGCGCCTGCGGAAGCGCGTAGAACTTGCCGGGGTGAACCCGGCTCGGGACCAAATAGTCGCGGGCACCTTCGGGCGAGCTCGCCGTCAGGATCGGCGTCTGGAATTCGGTAAAGCCCTGCTCGATCATCCGGCGCCGGATCGACGCGATGACTGCCGAACGGAGGACGATATTCTGGTGCACCTTGTCGCGCCGGAGATCGAGGTAACGATATTTGAGGCGGATATCCTCGGGATAGTCCTGCTCCCCTGCCACCGGCATGGGCAGCTCGGCCGCGGCAGATTGGACCGTCACCTCACGACCGCGCACCTCGATCTCGCCAGTGGCCAGATTGGGGTTCACCGTCTCGGGCGATCTCGCAACCACGTCGCCTTCGACGGTCACGACGGACTCTACGCGTAGGCGGTCAAACGTTTGAAAAGCCGGGGAATCCGTGTCCACGACGACCTGCGTGATCCCATAATGGTCGCGCAGGTCGACGAAGAGCAGGTGACCGTGATCACGCTTGCGATGCACCCATCCCGATAGCCGTACGGTCGTTCCGACGTCGGAACCGCGGAGTTGGCCGCAATTGTGGGTACGATAGGCGTGCATGATGATCTCGGCTCGCAAGCGAAAATGTGGTGAAAAGCGCGCGCCGCGCTTCAATGCCGCAAAGCTTTTTGTCAACCCGCGAGGCGCCCGCTAAAGCGCGGGCAAGACTCATGCGTATCCATCCACTGATTACCAAATCCGACGAGCTCAAAGCACTCGTCGACCGCCTGTCAGAGCAGCCCTTCGTCGCCGTGGACACCGAGTTCATGCGCGAGAATACCTATTGGCCGGACCTCTGCCTGATCCAGGTCGCGAGTTCCGAAGAGGCCGCGGCGATCGACCCAAAAGCCGACGGCATTGATCTCAAGCCGCTACTCGATCTGTTCGTGCGGAACGAGGAGGTCCTCAAGGTCTTCCATGCCGGAGGACAGGACCTCGAGATCATTCACAACCTCACGAGCAAGGTCCCTCACCCTCTGTTCGACACCCAGATCGCGGCCATGGCACTCGGCCACGGGGAGCAGATCGGCTACTCGAATCTCATCGAGAGCCTGCTTGGTCACAGCCTCGATAAAGGGGCGCGCTTCACGGACTGGAGCCGCCGGCCGCTCGACAAGCGCCAGATCGATTACGCCATCGCGGATGTGACGCATCTGGCCACGGTGTTCCCGCGCATGGTGGAGAAGTTGCGGAAATCCGGTCGCGGCGCCTGGCTCGACGAAGAGATGGAACGTCTGGCGGACGCGTCCAACTTCGCCTTCCCACCCGAAGATGCGTGGAAGCGGCTGAAGCTCCCCAGCCGCAACCCGACCGTGCTCGGACGGCTCAAGGCTGTGGCAGCCTGGCGAGAGACGGAAGCGCGCTCCAAGAATTTGCCGCGCGGCCGGATCGTCAAGGACGACACCTTGACCGAAATCGTTCTCCATCCTCCGAAGACCCAGGACGATCTCGGCCGGATTCGCGGCCTGTCCGCCGGGTGGAAGACGAACGACATCGGCGGTCGGCTTATCGCGGCGATCGACGCCGCGAAGCCGCTGGAGCCAAACGAATTGCCGGATCGGGAGCCCAGGCGCCCCGGGCTGACGAAGGATGCAGCGCTGGTCAGCGATTTGCTCAAGCTGCTGTTGAAGATCCGCGCGAAGGAGACAGGCGTAGCGGCGCGACTCATTGCGCGCTCGGACGACCTAGAAGCCCTCGCCGCGGGTGTTCGTAAGAACCTCAACATCCTGCAGGGATGGCGCTACGAACAGTTCGGGAAGGATGCTCTCGACCTGGTCGAGGGCCGCTTGGCGTTCGCGATCGAGAATGGGAAGCTCAAGATGAGCCGGGTGGTCGACCAAGAAACGGTCGATGCGTAGGGCGACAATCGTCGCGCTGACGCTAACCGCGGCCTGCACGACGACGGCGCAGCCGGTTCAGGATCGCACCTGCAACGCCGAGGGCAGCGAGAGCTTCGTCGGTCGGACCGCCAGCAGCGAGACCGGCGCGGCGATCCTGCGCGCAACCCATTCGTCCGTTCTCCGCTGGGCTCCGCCCGGTGTGATGCTGACGATGGACTTCAGTCCGAGCCGGGTGACCGTTCGCCTCGGGCCGGACGGCAGGGTCACCACGGTCAACTGCGGCTAGGCCGCCTCGCCGATCAATCTCGCCTCCATCAAGGCCCTACGGATCGTCGGCAATGTCAGCCGCGCGCGCTCCGAGATCGCAAAGCGGTCCACGGCCTCGACCGCCCGCTCGGCGGTCCAATAATCGCGATGCAGGCGATCGGCCATGAAGCGCAGGGCTTCCGCCGGGATGTACAGGCCGCGGTCCGCGAACAGCAGCTGAATTAAGGCCCCGAACAGCGCGTCGTCGGGGTGGCCGATCCGAATCACTGGGGTAACCGCGAGGCGCGTTCTGAGGTCGGGCAGTTGCGGCGACCAGGCCGGGGGAACCTCGTCGGCGATCATAACGAGCGGACGACCCGTGTCCTGCGCCTGGTTCCAGGCGTGGAACAACTCCTCCTCGTTGCGCTGCTCGGCTTCATCGAAGAGTCGCCCTCCGACCCGTTCGACGAAGCTGCGCGCGAGTAAGGTCCTGCCCGACCGCCTCGGCCCTGTCAGGATCGCGGCTTTGACCGGCCACATGCTCCACTTGCGGAATTGGTCGAACGCGTCGCGGTTGGCGTCGGAAACTATGAAGCGAGAATC
>Ga0207644_10003593_pt1 | contig 10046 bp, 10 predicted proteins | sample KBSS73metaG_FD_184326 | JGI IMG/M metagenome (GOLD analysis project Ga0207644, IMG submission 184326) | Switchgrass rhizosphere microbial communities from Kellogg Biological Station, Michigan, USA - KBS S7-3 metaG (SPAdes) (version 2) | ecosystem: Host-associated > Plants > Roots > Rhizosphere... | reverse complement strand
GTCCTCTGCAACGCTTCCATCGAACAGGGCGTCCCCGCCTGGCTCCGCAACTCCGGCCGCGGCTGGGTCACCGCCGAGTACGGCATGCTCCCCCGCGCCACTCTAACCCGCACTCCTCGCGAGGCCGAGCGCGGCAAGATCGGCGGCCGCACCCACGAGATCCAGCGCCTCATTGGCCGCAGCCTTCGCTCCGTCGTCGACATGAAGGCCCTCGGCGAGCGCACCGTCATCCTCGACTGCGACGTCCTCCAGGCCGACGGCGGAACCCGTACCGCCGCCATCACCGGAGCCTCCGTCGCCCTCGCCATCGCCCTCCAGAAACTCGTCGCCGCCGGAACCCTCAAAACCTCGCCTCTCCGCCAGATGGTCGCCGCAACCTCCGTCGGCATCGTCGACGGCAACACCCTCCTCGACCTCTGCTACGAAGAGGACTCCCGCGCCACCGTCGACATGAACGTCGTCCTGCTCGCCGACGGCGGCCTCGTCGAGACCCAGGCCACCGCAGAGAAGGACTCCTACTCGCGCCAGCAGCTCAACGAGATGCTCGACTACGCCGAGAAAGGCATCCGCGAGCTCTTCATCGCACAGAAGTCCGCCATCGCCTCCGCCGTCTAGCCCGAACCGCTGAAGGTTCCTCGGTCCCTCGCTTCTTGCGCGCGGCTCCGTGCCTAAGTACCATCACCACAATCCGGTAAGGCAAGGAGTCGAAGCGTGACACACTACGCAACAGCTCTCTTTGTTCTTCTGTCATTCGGGCTCCACAACCCGCAGCAGACCTCAGCGGCGTCGCCGCAGCAGTCTTCTGCCCAGGTGCCGCGCTCCTCTCCCACCGACGCCCGTATAGCCTCCGCAATCTCCGACGCCGCCGTAGAGTTCGAGAACCGCACCAAGAGATTCCAGGGCAAGTGGCCCTATCCCGCCGGTCAGCTCAACAGCGTCCTCGCCGAAACTCGTCAGCAGTTGCTCGATGACCTTCCCCCCGATGCAGCTCCCCTACGCGCCTACGTCATGCAGAACTTCCCCGCCTCCGTCCCCAACGTATCTTCAATGAAACTCATCGACATGCGGACCTGCGGCCCCATCATCTCCAGCGCCAACGACCTCCTCAGCACCCTTAAGAGTGTCAACGCCTACCGCCTCGATCTCGTCGTCGACAGCACCCCCGCCGGCGCTCTCTTCGAGCTCAAACCCGTCGCCGGCGACAAACTCGCCCGCGCCTCCCGCGGAACCCTCACCAATGTCTGGCGCGGCATCTACAACTACACCGTCGTAAAGGACGGCGCCAAAACCATCACCGGCACCATCGACCTCGTCCGCGAAAAAGGTAACACCCTACACTGCAACTTCGTTCCCACCGACAGTCCCGGCCCAGTCCTCCCCTGCGATCTCGTCTCCCAAAAGTAGCCCGCACAGGTGAAGATGCCCGACGAACCCCAAACCGAAACGAAGACCGCCGACGACGCACCTAAACCGAAACTCCCCCGCCTCGCCTCCGACTGGGTCCGTTACCTCCTCGGCTTCACCGTCAGCGTCGGCGTTGGCCTCGCCCCGTACCTCGGCCTCGTAGGAGTTCCCCTCTTCACCCCGCTCCTCTCCCTCATCCCGCTCTCCCTCCGGAACACCGCCATCCCCATCTCCATTGCCGCAATGGGAATCATCGCCGTCCTCGTTCAGTGGCGCAGGCGCACCCCCGCCAAACCCATCGAGTTCCGCCTCGCCGTAGGCCTTGCGCTCGTCACGTTAGTCCTCTTCATCTCGATTGAGATCCTCGCCGTAGCCCACGTCGAAGTCCCCGCCGTCGACCAGACCGTCTCCTTCGCCGTCGGCTTTCAATCCCCTCAGCGCCAACCCTGCGAAGGGCTCTCCCGAGACGCCTGCATCGCCCAGCGCCTCGGCTTCGATGAGGCAGTCATCGACGGCTACTTTGGCGACACCCAGACCCGCCTTACCAAACTAGCCCTCATCCTCGCCTATATCGGCTTCATGAGCTCCTTCGGCTGGATGGTCGGTCTCCTCCTGCTCCGCGAACGTGACCGCTCGATCTCATAGAGCGCCGGAACAAGCCTTCAACTAAGAAGTGTCCTCCTGAGCGAAGTGATTCGCGCATTTCGCGAATCACTTGGTCTAAGGACCTGCGGTTGTCGTTTCACAAAAAAAATCAATGGCAAGCCGCCACATCCTCAAACATCCCGCCCGGAATCGCCATCGCCGCCATCCCCTGCGCACAAGCCAGAATCTTCTGGTCCAGAGGATCGTTGTCCAGCGCCGTCGTCGCAACAAACGTCAGGTTGCTCCGCAGCGCCAGAAACCGGTCGCTCAGTTGCCCGATCATCCCCATCTCGCTCTGCAGCAGGCCAACCCCCCTCCGGTCCGACTCCGTAGTCGCCGCCGCCGTCGCCATCGCCATCTTGTCGTTCGCTGTTCTTCGGTAGTACGAGACCCAGCTCTCCTCCACCGGATTGTTCGTCCGCACCGCATTCTCGATCGCGCTGCGCCATTCCCGTATCACCGACATCTGTTCTACGCCCGCGCGCAGAAACTCCCTCGAAAACCCCTTTTCCTCCGGAGGTCGCACCGGCGCCGAAACCTGCTGCACCGGCGGTTGCGGAACCAATGACGGCAGCGTTAGCACAATCCTGCTTCCCTGGAACCCCATCGTCGCCCCCGTCAGTCGCGCCAACCCTTCGACATCCACATAAGAACGTCCGTTGCGATGAATTACCGGGGCCTGCCCTGTGTGCCCGGTCACCACCAGCACAGAGCTCTGCTGTGAATTTGGCGTTGTACTCGGCGGCGAAGTCTGTGCCACATCCTGCGCCATCCCCGCGACCGCTACTCCCACAAGCGCCGTCAATATCCTAATCCTCATGCGTCCCCTCGCTCTCTCATTCTTAATCTCGTGCAGATAATCATGCTCTGCTCCCTGCTCTTCCGTCACTCTGCGTTTTTGCAGAAAATTCCTCGATTCACGGAACTCTTCTCCTGTCCGGCGTAATCATCATCAGACATGTTCTCTTCCTGGCGCCAGCATCGCACCGATCAAAACTCCGACCCGGAGTTGCTCGCCGCAGCCCAGCAAGGCTCATCCGACGCTATCGCAAGCCTCTACCGCCGCCACGGGCCGCTCATCTATCGCTATGTCTTCCGCCTCAGTCGCGACAACGCCATAGCAGAGGAGATCACCCAGGAAGTCTTCCTCGCTCTCCTCCGTCAAACCGACCGTTACGACGCCCAACGCGCAGCCCTCTCGACCTGGCTCTGCGGCATCGCCCGCCGTCAGCTCTGGCGTCACCTCGAACTCAGCCAGCGTTTCGTCCCCATCGACACACCGGACGAGCCCTTCGATCCTCCCTCCCCCGATGACGGCCCAGCCGAACAGCTCACTCGCGCCGAGGCCATCGCCACCGTCCGCGAAGGACTCGAAGACCTTCCGCTCCTTCTCAAAGAGGTCATCATCCTCTGCGAATTCGAGGAGCTCACCTACCAGCAGGTCTCCCTCATCCTCGCCATCCCCGTTGGCACCGTCCGCTCCCGCCTTCATCGCGCACGCGCCCGGCTCGCCACCCTTCTGCGTCCCGTCACGGAGAACCACTCATCATGAACACCTCCAACCAACTCGACCATGCCCTCGAAGCCCTCCGGCAGGAGCACCGTTCCATCCAGCCACCGCCAACGCTCGAGGCCTCCATCCTGCGGCAAGCAGAACTCGCAACGCCCCGTCACGCCCACAACGTCCGCAACTGGAGTCTCGCGCTCGCCGCGGCGGCCGCGCTCACCATCGCAATCCTCCTGCTCCACCCGCGACCCTCGCACCCCACACTCCAAACCCACAACGCAACAACGCCTCCGCCTCCCCAGATTGCACAGACCCCCTCGATCGGCGTAATTCCCCCCGCGCCACTCGCACACCAAGTTGCGAACTCGAGACTGCACCGAACTGCACCTCGCCCTGGCTCCCCCACACCCACGGCCCATCCGTTTGTCCTGCTGCCCACCGGAGTAGGCCTTCCTGAACCAGCCCAGGCCATGCTCATACGAACCCGCATCGACACAAGCTCGCTCCGTAACTACGGCCTCGCCGCCCCGCCAGCCGGAGCACCGCAAACCGTCCTCGCCGAGTTCCTCGTCGGCGAAGACGGTCTTCCCCGCGCCATTCGACTCGTTCCATGAACTAACTCACTGCCAACCCACTGGAGATAACCATGACCACACTCACCCGCGCCCTTGGCCTCATCTTTCTGGCCTCCTCATGCGCTCTTGCGCAGCAGGCCCCAACCTCCACGAACGTCGAACTCGCAAAAGCCTCTGCAATGCCCGACGAGGCCGCACAAGAGGCTGAACGCGCTGCACAGGCAGAGCTCCACGCCAAAAAGGAGATTCAGGAAAAACTCGAGCTTCTCTCCGCCCACGGCAAGGTCATCACCGGCAAGCCCTACTCCGCCAGCACCACAACAGAGATTGTCCAGACCCTCCCCGACGGCAATCGCATCGTCCAGCACAGCTCCAGCGTCATTTATCGCGACAGCCAGGGACGCACGCGCCGCGAGCAGACCTTCCCCAGCTTCAACACCCATCCCGGAGAGACGAAGATCTTCATCGACGACCCCGTCGCCCAAACCGCATACGTTCTCGATCCCCACGAGAATATCGCCCACACCGTCTCCTCATCCCGCGAGGTCATGCTCAAGCTCGAGCGCACCTCCGACACCATGAGCAACGTCAAGCTGCCCAAGCTTGACGAACAGCACGACATCGTCACCGACCCGCTTGGCGCCAAAAACATCCAGGGCGTCAGCTGCATCGGCAAACGTCAGACCATCACCATCCCCGCCGGTCAGGTCGGCAACGAGCGGCCCATAGCCATCGTCACCGAGACCTGGTTCTCCCCCGACATCGAAGCCGTCGTTCAGTCCTCCACCACCGACCCACGCTTCGGCCAGACAACCTACACCGTCAACAACCTTCAGCTCAAGGACCAGCCGATCGCGCTCTTCACGTTACCCGGCAACTACCGCAACCTGAACTAAGTAAGTTCGCACCACCTCCTCACCGGAAAGTCAGTCTCACCCTCGAGCCTGAGTTTGCCGGTACCCAAGTCCCGTCTCCCGGGCTTGGGTTCTTTCTTTTTCCGTTCTCTTCTCAGATTTCCACAACAAATCTTGTCAAGCCCCAAGTCCCGCCAACCTCAACAAAGGAATTGAGATACACGTTGCCGATTAATTACCTTCGACTCGATACAATTAAAGGGTGTGTGGGGAAAAATCACCCCAGGAACAGCCCCATCTCACCCGACCTTGGAGCGAACGGAAGTACCAACCTAAGTCATCTGCTATGAGCATTTACGCACATAAAGGCGGGGGCAGGGGGGTTCCTCGGCGCGCGTTCGCTTCTCCTGTGTAGAATGGCTCCCAACCCTTTTTCAGGAGAACTGAAGCAATGTCGAAGTTGACACCAGGCAAACTCGCAGGACTTAAGGCTGTATCCGACTCACGCGGCGTCATCGCCGCCGCCGCGATGGACCAGCGCGGATCCCTACAGAAGTCCCTCGCCAAAGAGCGCGGAGCCGCCGCCGACGCCCACGACCTCGAAGAGTTCAAGCTCCAAGTCACTGAAATCCTCACTCGTCACGCTTCAGCCATATTGCTCGACCCTGAGTTCGGCCTCCCCGCCTCCAAGGAGCGCAATAAGGCAGGCCTTCTCCTCGCCTACGAGAAGACCGGATACGATGCCACCACCCCCGGCCGCCTCCCCGACCTCCTCGACGTCTGGAGCGTTCGACGGCTCAAGGAAGCCGGCGCCGACTGCATCAAGATCCTCCTCTACTACACCCCGTTCGAAAAAACTCCAGTCAACGACCTCAAGCACGCCTGGATCGAGCGCATCGGCGACGAGTGCCTCGCCCACGACATCCCCTTCTTCCTCGAGTTCGTCGGCTACGACGCCGAGGGCGGCGACGAGAAGTCCCTCGCCTACGCCAAGAAGAAGCCCGAAATCGTCTCAGGCTCCATGGCCGAGTTCGGCAAGGCCCGCTATAACGTCGACGTCCTCAAGGTTGAAGTCCCCGTCGAGATGTCCTACGTAGAAGGCACCAAGGCCTTCAAAGGCGAAAAGGCCTACACCCGCGCCGAGGCCCTGCAGCACTTCCGCGACGCCGAGGCCATGACGCACAAGCCCTTCATCTACCTCTCCGCCGGGGTATCCAACCCCGTCTTCATCGAAACCCTTGAGCTAGCCGGCGAGTCCGGAACTAAGTTCAATGGCGTCCTCTGCGGACGAGCCACCTGGAAGGAAGGCATCCCCGTCTTCGCTAAGGAAGGCACCAAGGCCTTCCGCAACTGGCTCGAGACCACTGGAGTCGAGAACATCAACAACGTCAACAATGCCCTCAAGGCCGCCAGCCCCTGGTACCTGAAGTACGGCGCCAAGAGCCTCGCAGAACTCGGATAGATGGACTGGATTGCCCCTGCAACGCAAGAGCAATCACTTCACCAAAGTTAAAAGCGGCGAACCATTCGGTTCGCCGCTTCCCTTTTATCAACTCATTTACTTCAACTGCATCGTCTGTACTGCTCGGGAAAAACTTGAGAAAAAAATGAGCGGGGCCGACGGGATTGCAGCCCCGCTCTTGCGAAAAATCAATCTCTAGGTCACTGGCTCGCTAACACGGGTGCGATAACGCGTGTGCAGCTTGTCCATAGAAACATGCACCGTCTGGCCGCTCTGCTCCCGCCTCTCGGTCCATCCCTCAATCACCTCAATGCAGGCGTGGTCGATATACCGCAATTGAACGCAGTGAATATGCACCGGGCAGTCAGGCTTCACCTCATCCAGCGCCTTCGCGATTCGCGGAATCGCTAGGAAGGTTCCTACTCCCGAGAGGTGCACGTGCGTTTCGCCATTCTCCTCCACCAGCCGCGCCTCAAGATGGGTCACGGTGTAAAGAAGTCGCATCAGCGACAGCCCCACGCCCACCATCACGCCCGTCAGCAGATCCGTCGCGACGATCGCGATCATCGAAGCGAAATAAATCAGGAGGAACCCTGCCGAAGCGCGCCAGCTTCTTCACCTCCGCCGGCTTCACCAGCTTGATACCGACAAACACCAGCACTGCCGCAAGGCTCGCCGTCGGAATCATTCGCAGCACCGACGCAAATACCAGCACCGCAAGCAGCATCCACAGGCCATGAAGGATTGCCGACTTCCTCGTCTCAGCTCCTGCCTGTACGTTCGCGGAACTGCGCACGATCACGCCCGTCATTGGCAGAGAGCCCACGAGTCCGCACAGCAGATTCCCAACGCCCTGAGCGGTAAGTTCCCTGTCGTAATCCGTCTTCGCCCGGGTCTGCATCTGTTCCACCGCCGCAGCCGATAGCAGGGTCTCAGCGCTCGCAATGAATGCCAGCGCCAGCGCCGTTCCGACCAGTGTCGACAGCGAGATTCCCTGGATCGCTGCCATGCTCGGGAACGAGATCATCTGGCTCAGGTTCTCGGGAACTTTTACCCGGTTCACTCCCAGATGCATCACCTGCGCCAACGTTGTAGCAGCAGTAATTCCCAGCAACGCGCCAGGAAGCAGCTTCAGCTTCACCGGGCGGAACTTCTCCCACAGGATCATCACCACCATCGTCACGATCCCCACCAGTGCCGCGGCTTCTTCCTTGCTCCCGTTCAGCGGAAACACGCCTCCAAAGACGGCGCCCCACATCGCCAGGATGTTGGCCGGCCCGCTATGCGCCGGCGCTCGATCCAGCACCACGTGGAACTGCTGGATCACGATTAGCACGCCGATCCCGGCAAGCATCCCGTGAATCACCTCCGGCGAGATCGCACGAAACCAACGGCCCGTCTTCAGCAGACCAGCCACCAGCTGGATAGCTCCGGCGATCATCAGGATCGGTCCAAGCGCCAGCACACCATGTTCGCGCACTAGCTCGAACACAATCACCGCCAGGCCCGCTGCAGGACCACTCACCTGCAGCGGCTGCCCAGCGATGAAGCCCACCACCAGTCCACCAATGATTCCCGTCACCAACCCCGCCGCCGGGGGCATACCCGAGGCCAGCGCGATCCCCATGCACAGCGGCAATGCCACGAGGAACACAACGAGCGACGCCGAAAAGTCCTTCATCAACGTTCCGGTTTTCAGAGCCGCTTCATTCTTTGCGCTACTGATCTCGACCGACATATTTATCTCCCTTAAGCAATCTTCAGTTGCTGTTTCGCTTCGACCGGCGCGGTCGGCTGGCTTTCGTTCAGCAGAGCGCAAAATGCTCCCAGCTCCGGATCGAAACGCCGAATGTTTCCGCTGCCGATGTCGTACATCCACCCGTGCACGTTCACTGAATTCGTCTTCAGCGCCTCGTCCACTGCCGGATGCGTCTTTAGGTTCTGAATCTGCGCGATCACATTCGCTTCTGTCACGGCCTGCAGCCGCTCTTCTGGGGACATCGAGGTCGCTGCCTTGAGCGTCCGCGTAAGCCACTTCGACGACGGCCCGGCATGCTCGAGCCACTGCCGCACAATCGGCAGCGACTCGAGTTTTCCACCCTCAAGAATCGCCTTCATCGCTCCGCAGTCCGAATGCCCGCACACTACGACGTCGGCCACCTTCAATACACGAATCGCATATTCCACGGTTGCCGCGACGCCACTACCTGTCTCCGTCGGTGGCGGCACAAAATTGCCCGCATTGCGGCACGGGAACAGGTCGCCCGGATCGCATTGCATCACCATCTCCGGCATCACCCGTGAATCCGAGCAGCAGATAAACAGGGCCTGTGGGTGCTGCCCCTTCGCCAGCTTCTCGAAAAGCTTCGAGTGCTGCGGATATACCTTCGCGCGAAAACGCGCGTAACCTTCAATCAATCGCTGCATTGTCATCTCCAAACGCGCGCGGCATGCAACCACGCCATCGTCATTCGTCGCTAAATCCAGATGCACCAGTACCCAGGTCAAATGCGTTCAAAAGGGACCCTGCCTCGACGCCTTCTCGGTTCAGAAGACACTTGGCCTAGCGCACAATTCAGTTTTGCGATGGGAGAGTACTTAGGAGAGAGGAGGAGCGCGGCCCAGCCCGGGTGCGCGAGGCGCGCTTCCCAGCGCCAGCACATTTTCCTGCGCCAGCGGCTCGGTGCGATCTTCAGATACAGGCAGCACAAACGTCGCAGTCGCAATAGCGACCTGCGCACTTGCGGCTGGTCCGGCGACTTTGCCCATGGAGAGGGCCGCCTTCGGCATGTGATCCACGACGGAATGTTCGATCACGGCGTCGATCGCAGCGACAACGCTCTCGCGTCCGCTACGTCCGCCGGCGCGCCTTGGACCGTGCGCTGGGATGTGCGAGTAGTTCACCCGGGTGTGGTGCACTACATGCCGCCCGTGCATGATTCCCATAAAGCACAGCAGGTTCAGCCCGACGAATATCGCCGAAAGCAACAACCTGTCCGATATGGATTTTTGACGAATCATCACCAAACTTAAACTGAGTCTCCTCGAAGTAGACGCATAAGTCAACCCGAGGTTGCATGAAATTCGTCACACTTTCGATACATGTTGTTGCAAAACAGGCGTATGGCGCTCTTCAGCTTGTCTTCATTCATCTCTACTATCCTCGACGTAGATGATTCGCCTCCCTCTTCCACGGGCAACATCGTTACTCCTTCTCCTCTCAGCAACCGTTTTCGTGTCGTGCCAGACTCCGGCAGGCATTCTGCCCGCGGGGACCCCGCTGCCTCTTCAGATCGTCGGCCACCTCCCGATGCGTCTGGGGGAGGCTTTCCGTGCAGAGCTGCTCTATCCCGTCTACGTCGACAATCAGATACTCCTGCCCGCAAAGACCATCTTCATCGGCACTGTCACCGAGTTGCACTCCGATCACTCCCGCCGCATCCAGGCACGCATCAACGGCGACTTCACACCTTTTCACATTCCTGTCGTGCGTTTTAGTCAAGTCGTGCTCGCCGACGGCACAGGTCTCCCCATCAGTGCTGGCCCGGCGACCGACGGAGCATCCATCCTCCGGCTCACAGCTCCGCCGCCACGCAAAG
>Ga0207644_10003589_pt1 | contig 10047 bp, 9 predicted proteins | sample KBSS73metaG_FD_184326 | JGI IMG/M metagenome (GOLD analysis project Ga0207644, IMG submission 184326) | Switchgrass rhizosphere microbial communities from Kellogg Biological Station, Michigan, USA - KBS S7-3 metaG (SPAdes) (version 2) | ecosystem: Host-associated > Plants > Roots > Rhizosphere >... | reverse complement strand
ATCGGTCAAACAACCATGTTGCAGCTACGGTTGAAGCATTTTCGGTTGCATCAGCCTTCGGCTCAGATATCTCATTAACCAGGCCGCGCATCAGTTTGCCGTTTTGAGCAACCGAGAGACAGGCATCCAGCAAGGCGGCATCCGTAACCGAAAACAGGCTAAAGAAAACCGAGCTTTTAGCACCTTTTACAGCATTAACAACGGTATCGATGGATATCCTTGAACCTGTTGGATTAGCATGCGAGGGTGCTGGTTTTTCGGGCGGGAAAAATACTCTTATTGAAGCGCCAGTCAGTTTTACTTTTTTTGACCATGCAGCGCTGACCGCGGTAGCACTAACCGATGGATCGCTCCGCAGCAGCAAGTGTCGTTGCATATACAATTTGGCCAAATCCGGCGATTCAAAAGTATGTATCACGTTTGCTTGTTGGGTAAGCCCCTCGGTTGTAAAATTGGCTGTCCCGGTAATCATTGCCTCCGCATTGTCGGGATCATCTCCGTTTATCCGCACCATAAACTTATCATGCATGATATTAGTTTTGGTACGCGGAAAAAATGTGATATTGTTGTTTGCAGACAGCGTGCCAACCGTTTTCAGGTTGACAGTATCGCCGCCAGATGGTTCGTCTTTAAGAAAATAAACGATATTGGCCTTAGCGTTAAAGTTTTGTAATTGAGGTATTGTCCATTGAGTGTCCGTTAAATGATAGGCAACCACGGCAATGCCTTTGCCGCTGGCCGCAATTATAAAATCTGTGAGAGCATTATCCATCCCGTTTGACAACCACTCTAACGCCTGCACATATTCGGCATGCGTGGTAATTGTTCCGAATTGCTTTGAAAATGCCTGCGAACTTACTACTGCTCTGTTAAAATAAGTACCAATGCCATTTACCACTACTGGTGGTATAGTACATTGTATGGTTGTGGACTTATTTTGCGCCAGGATGAGATGGTTAACGGTTCCCGTCACCGGAAAAATGTCGTAAGTAAATGTTTTACCTCTGTCGTCATCGTTTATGCGTGCATCAAACCAATGGAAATGCTGTAAAGGATTTACATTGCTCGGCATATCGCCCCCGCCCGGATTGGCACCATTAAACCCGATCCGGTTAGGCAACCAACTGGAGGCCGCCTTAGGTTGTCCCGCTCCCGGCGAAAAGCCGGGCGTCCTTTTGATCGCAAAACCGAGGAAATCGGGGGTGTCGAATCCCTCGTCCCAATCCATGGCAAGCAATACCATGGTTGGCGACAAATAGCTTCTTGCAGTTACTTTGCCCATGATTTTTATTTTTTGTGTGAAAAGTGTGTTTTGATGGCTTGAATTATTACTTAAAAATCGACATGATATTAATGGATAGCGCACGTAAAAACACGGTATTTAACGGGTGTTTTCATCATTTCTTTAAACATTTGTGAATGATTTTTTATAGGTTCATTTTTATCGCCGATTGCCTATTTTTATCGTCATGATCATTCGCCCCGCAATGCCAAACGATATCCCCGGCATTATGCAACTGATAGCCGAAGTAGTGCCGGTGATGAATGCTGCCGGCAACTTACAGTGGGATAGCACTTATCCCAATGCCGCGGTATTTGAAAAGGATATCGCGCTCAACCAGCTTTGGGTAGCTGATGCAGATGGTGATATAGCCGGTGTATCAGCCATTACCACAGATCAGGAGCCCGAGTATGCCCAGATTGGCTGGGACCTGGACGAAACTGCCATCGTAACGCACCGGCTGGCCGTAAGCACCCGTTACCGCGGACAGGGTATTGCAGCCAAACTAATGCAGCAAGCCGAAGATGAGGCGATAAGGCGCGGCATAAAAACCCTTCGGATTGATACCAATACAAGCAATCAGGCTACGCAACAATTGTTTCCGAAACTGGGGTATGAATATGCCGGTGAGATCGGCCTTGGCTTCAGGCCGAATCTGCGGTTTTATTGTTACGAAAAAAGGTTAAGCTGATAACCAACCTATACGTAGTCAGGGAGCGCACACATGGCTATCCCCATGGCGCTCTTCCTTAAAAATCTTGTTAATTATTGGTTACACAGGAGCTTTCCTTATGGTAATTTTCCCTCATTTTATACCCAATTAAAGTTTAATATAACGTAACATTTGCCTGTTTGAATGTGGTTTTACGCGTTTTTCTGAATCGTTTGCATTCTATTGATAATCAGATAGAGAGCTTTTAGTAATTGGTAGGTATTGTCAAAGGAAATAAATATCGTAGTCAAGTTAATAAGATTGTCTTTTTTATTCTTAAAAGTTAACTTAATTTGCACATTAATTAATTTCAACTATATTTGCAACTCCCCTGGTCTCCCCCTTGTTTTTTTAAGTTTTAGTTACGTATATTTATTTCCCTGACTATGGCGAATAACCTTTTCCAACTCATAATCAATAACTTTAGCGTGGGCACCTGGCTGCAAACCCTGGTTTTTTATTCTGTTTTGTTTGCCATGGCTCACATTGTCCTTGTTCAGTTCGATATGTCCATTATCAAATGGGGGAGCCGCAGATCGTCGCTTGACTAACCTTTTTTAATTTTCTTTTTTTAAATTTTTATGACAGGTTCACGTTTCAATGATATCGCAGCCTTCGGCAGTTGCCCGGTTTATTGAAACCGCAGCCGAGGAGCTCTTTGAGCGTCAATTTGCACATGTTTAAAATCTGAATTTGTAATTTGGCCTCATCAGGGCCATAATCAAAAAGCCCGGCAGTTCATACTGCCGGGCTTTTACGTTTAAGAAAGGCGCCTGCTTAAGGCTTTTTTAACGTATCTTTCTTGAGAGTGTCGCGCTTTGTTTTATGTTTTTTTGTAGTATCCTGCTGCATTGTAGGATGGGCTACCGCGACAAATGATCCGAATGTGAATGCTGATAATAACAGCGCTGCAAATAACTTTTTCATAGTTTTTTAAAATTGAATTTTTCGGTTAATCAATAAGACAATTACATAAAGCAACGCTCCTTCTATCACATTGTTTAAATTAATTTTATTTATTTTAATGAAATGTTTGTTCCAGTATCAATACTGACAGTTAAAATGCGGCAGTTGTAGCTGCGTTATCGGAAACACAGAAGGTGGGCATTAGGCTCATTTGCCTTGAAACCAACCGCCAAAAAGCGAACAAATATGGGGGCAATTTTATCGTGAATCGTTGTGGCGGAGATTGGGTAACGACGCCAGATGGGAATTTCAATACGGCAAAAATTTCAACCGTTATTTCAAATACACCTTTACAAAAAGCTCATAAAACAGCAGCACACCCACCGCTGCTCCAGCCAGCCAGTAAGTAGCTCTTACCGACTCATCTTTTCGTTTAAGCTCCTGCTCCAATAATGATATAGGTTGAACTTTTCCGGGTTCCTCGGTCAGCAGTTTTATGCCTTTGCCCGAAAGGATACACAGTTCATCAGGGGTTACGATCACCAGTTCGTTCCAGCGACAATAGCTGATCATTTTTTTATAGGACGAATTTTCCTTATTGATAGGAAACATTTCATGGTATTTTACCAGTTGCAGAAACTGGATTACTTCATCTGTACTCATATCACCTTTTGGCCTAGATTGATCTGTGAATTTACATACGCCATGAAATTTTTAACTATTTAAATATCAACATTTCCACAATGGTTAATCGGTGATCGGTGACCAGTTAATCGGTGATCAGTTATCCGGCCTTCTGTCTGCATCAAAAAAACACTGATTGTCTAACCATTGCGCGTAAAAAATCATAACTTCACTTAAAACCTGCTTGAAATGAAGAAGTTACTTTATATCGCCATCACGATTGTGTTATTTTCCTGCCATTCTAAAAATAACGAGCCTGTAAAGAAAAAATCGGAAGCTGAGCTCCGGTCAGAATATCTGCAGAAGGCACTTAAAAATGATAGTTACAAAAATGCATCCAGGACCTTTCAGCTGGTGCGGGCTTTGTTAGACTCGTTTAAAAAAGGGAGGATGGATTCTACTGCCGTTATTTTTGTTTATAACAATTCAATTGCTACACCGGCAACCCAGATAAAAACAGTAGCGGACGTTGAGAAAGGATTAAAAAAAGACACCGCCTATTTAAAATCGGTTCAATTGAAGGTTGCAACTGATATGGCTTCGGAGGACTCCATTAATAATTCAGAAAAGAAGCATTGATAATTAGCGCCGCTTAATCCAGGGTGATCCCGAGCCTAAAAGCGTACATCACCTGCATCGGAAACGAACACCCCGCTCGATACATGTAAGCGCTAATGCTCACATTGTCAGTGATTTAAAATCATGGCATCGCTTTTGGCATGGTAGAATGATTCATGTAGCATAAAATCTTAATCCTTAACCCATTGAGCTATGTTAAAAAACTACTTCAAAACAGCCATCCGCAACCTGTTAAGACAAAAGGGTAACGCTATTATCAATATTGCAGGCCTGGCAGTAGGCTTTGCTGCTTTCCTTTTGATTTTCCTGGTAGTTCAGTACGAACAGAGCTTTGATAATTTTCATCCTAAAAAGGATAGGATATACCGTGTGGTGAGGGTTGGGAAAAATGCCACCAATCGCGAGTACCGAACTGGTGTGCCGGTGCCGGTAACCGCAACACTGCGGGCCGATCTTCCGCAACTGGCTAACGCAGCGGCAATTATTAGTGATAATAATGCACAGATTGTCGTTCCGGTAAAAAATAGCGCTGATATCAAACGCTTCAAAGAAGCAGATGGCCTGTACTTTGCAGAACCACAGTTTTTTAAAATATTCAACTTCGGGCTGGCAGATGGCAATATTCAATCGGCCATAAGCGAGCCAAATAGTGTGCTACTTACGAAAAATACTGCTGCAAAGTATTTTGGTGACTGGAAAGGCGTGATAGGCAGGACATTGAAGATGGATGGCATCAATGTTAAGGTGACCGGTGTGCTGAATGATATGCCTGCAAATACTGATTTTCCTATAAAAGCTGTGATCTCCTATGCTACACTTAATAACTACATGAATGTTAAAAGCTGGGGCGATATTAACGATAGCAATTATTGTTTTGTAGAGTTGGCAGAGGGTCATACCCAAGGTGAGCTTACCCGGCTGCTTGCCGGCTTCACTGCCAAACACATAACACCTGTGAATCCCAGTTATAACCTGGCGCCGCAATTGCTGAGCGAAATACATTATGATGATCGCCTGGGAAATTACACGGGGCGTACATTTAGCAAAGACCTGATATTGGCCCTAAGCCTGATAGGCTTATTCCTGCTTATTGTGGCCTGTGTGAATTTTATTAACCTGACCATCGCGCAAGCCGTGAACCGTGCCAGGGAAGTAGGCGTAAGGAAGGTATTAGGTGGTAACCGTTACCAACTGATCATGCAGTTTTTAGGAGAAACAGGCATTACCAGCTTAATGGCGATGTTTATCTCGTTACTGATTGTTTTTTCGGCTATCCCTGCCTGCAATAACCTGCTTGGTATACAGCTTTCGGCTTCGATACTCTACAGTCCTTTGATGATCGTAGTTCTTTTAGGAACCTGGGTAGTAGTATCTTTATTATCAGGGTTCTATCCGGCTTTGGTGCTTTCCGGCTTTAAACCGGTAAGTGTTTTAAAAAGCGCTTCAGGTTCAGATCACCGAACAGGTGTTTTGTTCAGGAGGGGACTGGTTGTTTTCCAGTTCGTGATTGCACAGACGCTCATCATCGGCACCCTGGTGGTGGCCTCACAAATGAATTACTTCCGCACTGCAGATATGGGGTTCCGGAAAGAAGCCATCGTTTATGCAGGGCTCCCCGGTGACAGCGTTTCGCGGTTAAAACTAGATTATCTGCGTGACCAATTATTAAAAGTACCGGGCATAGAAAAGCTGAGCTTTAGCGCGTCCACGCCGACAAATATTGATGGCGGTTGGGCCACCGATCTTCGTGTTGATCGTAATAGCAAAAACCCGGATATGATCATTGGAATGAAGGTTGCCGACACCAGCTTTTTTAACTTATACAATTTGCACATTGTAGCAGGCAGGCGCTACTTTGCGGCTGATACCATGCGCGAATTTGTTGTTAATGAAACCGTTGTCAGAAAATTGGGGATGCGGCCAAAAGACGCCATCGGTAAATTGATAAACGTCAATGGGGCAACCCTTCCAATTGTAGGTGTGGTAAACGATTTCCACTCCAATTCCCTTCGCGACCCAATCGATGCCATTGTGATGACGACCCGGAAAAATAGTTACCAGTTCTTAAACATGAAGATCGACCTCAGAAAGAAAGACGCTGCTGTAGCTGCAATGGAAAAATTATGGAACAAAAACTTTCCCGAATTCACGTTCGAATATAAATTCATGGATCAGACTATCGCCGATTATTACCGGCAGGAAAACCAGCTATCGCAGCTGTATAAGGTGTTTTCGGGTATCGCCATTTTTATCTCCTGCCTTGGGCTGTATGGGTTGATCTCGTTTATGGCATTACAGCGTAAAAAAGAAATTGGTATACGCAAAGTGCTTGGTGCGCCGGTAAAAGATATTTTGATCCTGTTATCAAAAGAGTTTACCATGCTGGTGCTTATCGCATTTCTGATCGCATCGCCTATTGCCTGGTATTTTATGAATAAATGGTTGCAGGGATACACCTTTCATATTACCCTTGGCGTGTGGTTTTTTGCAGTTACCATTTTAACGTCTGTATTCATTGCCTGGTTAACAGTAAGCTATACTGCGATAAAAGCGGCGTTGGCAAATCCGGTGAAAAGTTTGAGAACGGAGTAGTTTTATTAGAGATTAGTTGACTGTTATTTTCCACTACAAGCATACCAAATTCGTAGACAAAGTCTACGAACAACAAGTGATTGTTTATGTGTCTGGAACTACAAGCATGCAAAGATGGTGGGCAAAGTTTACGAATAACCAAGACCAACCGGCCATCCAGGTAACAATAACATTCCACATTGGCACTTTTTACCCACAAGGCTTTCAAACAATCCTTATTTATTTACATTTACCTTTTTAAAACAAATACCTTTAAAAAATCAAAGTAAATGAAGACTATGCTTATTCTGCCGGCCCTTTTGCTGGCTGGTAGCAGCCTGATGGCCCAAACCAACAACGCCCTTACGGCAAAAGAAAAAAAAGAAGGCTGGCAACTACTGTTTGACGGTAACACAACGCATGGCTGGCACAGCTACCTGAAACCGGAAGCAAGCCAGGCCTGGGCGGTTAAAAACGGTACTTTGCAGCTTGACACCGCAGTTAAGGAGGGCAGGGGCGACCTGGTGACCGACAAGGAATATGAGAATTTTGAGTTATCAATAGACTGGAATATTTCGGAAGAAGGGAACAGTGGCATCATATTCATCGTGCATGAAGATAAAGCTTTTGACGCCACTTATTTAACCGGGCCTGAATACCAGCTACTTGACGACAAAAAAGCTCAGGATAATAAAAAAGCAAACCATCTGGCAGCATCTTTGTATGACATGATAGCGGCTGCAAAAGAGGTTGAAAAACCTGCCGGCGAATGGAACCATACTGTTATAAAACTAAAAAATGGCGAGCTTACTTTTTGGCTGAATGGCGTGCAAACCGTTCAAACCCATTTGTGGGATGATAAATGGAAAGAATTGGTTGCGAAAAGCAAATTTAAGGGTTGGAAAGGTTTTGCGGAGTATCATAAAGGGCATATCGCTTTGCAGGACCACGGTCATTTCATCCAGTTTAGAAATGTAAAAGTGCGTGAGCTATAAGCATATACACTGAAACAATAAATCTATTTACACGTAAAAGGGCAGGCCGGGCCATACCCGGTTTGCCTTATACAAGTTATACACCGGATATTAATATTCGAATCGTTTTGAAAAAGCTATTATTTGTTTTGCTGGTAGCGGGGGTTGCATTGAGCGGATGTAAGAAGGACACGGCAAAATCAACTATTACCCTCAGCCAGGCCGATATTGCCGTGGTGAATACTCAGTTGAAAGGCAATTGGGTGTTTCCTGTTAAAACACTTACGGTGGTTGACGACTCTGGCAAACCTTTGCTGCCTGGCCAGAACCTGCCCGCAGCAGCGTTTGCATTTGACGGCCTAAGCACGGTAACCATCAGGCCCGACCCAACAACCATAGAACAGGGTACTTACGCGCTATCGGGCACCTCTGACGGCAAACTGAATATCCACATAGTTTATGCTGATAACACAAGTCAGGATTTTAAAATTACCCAGCTTACCACTACTTCGCTTACCATAGCATCATCAGAGCCTTATGTTTACTATCACGACGGCGTTTTGTTGCCAACTGTTGCCGTAACCAGTACTGCCATGCAGCGGCTCAACTCGTCAGATATTAGTGGGCAATTGGTGCGCGTGGCAGTAAGCAACGATTCGATATTCAGTGTAAAGGTATACCTGGTGCGCAGCGGCGTTACCCAATTGGTTGATAGTACGTCGAATATCAACCATCCTTATGTTTTGGCGATTCCGGCACTAACGGGCGATCATTTAAGAATGGACGTTGCCGGAGATATTCTTCACACAGCAATAAATGCTTATGTTGATGGCTTACCAATAACTGGCGACATCAGCGTTTCGGGCAACAAAATAGTAACCACCAACGGGTGGAATGTCGCTTTCCCCGAGAATTTTCCGTAAATGTTAATAAAATTCTTTAAAAACAACGTAACTACTTCAATCATAATTGCGTAGAACTATATATCGTGTTTGGGCAACATTATCATGCCAATCATTTCACTTAGTTAATTTACGCTGTTATGAACTATTTTTATTTGTTTTTAGGAGCTGGGTCGTTCATCGTTTTGTTGATTATCATATATGATATCCAAAACAAGAAGAAGGTTAATGAGATATTAAGGGCCAATAAAAATGTACCGCCATTGTTTATGCTGCGGTCGGCCGAATTAAAAATTGCTGCTATCAGGTCGGCATTAAATATCCCTGATTATGGGGATTTGGAAACTGAGCAGACCAAGGAAAACCTGATAAGACAACTCGACCAGCTGGTTGCAGGTTATAAAAACCGCGAAATGCCGCTTACTGCGTACTATGCCAAACTTGGCTCACTGCTCATTAGGGTAAACAAGTTTCGGGCTGCAGTGTCGGGATCGCAGCTTCAGGTGCATGCCTAATTTAATAATTCTATTATCATAAATATCAGTTGATTGATTAATTGAAGAGGTTGATTAAGTTTTTTACTTTTTCAACCTTTTTCATTTTCTGTACAATTATTTTATTATTGCATAAAAACAGTCCCATGTCTGACGACGCAATAGTAAAGCGCTTAAAGGTAATCGTAAAAGATCACGGCGGTCAGCTTGCGCTGGCCAATGAGATTGGCGTCGACCAGGGCTTTATCAGCAAGGTGATCAACCGAAAACAGGAGGTAAGTTATTACCTCATCAAAAGACTTTGCTTTCAGCTTAAATACTCCCCCGAATGGCTTATCCTGGGCACCGGCGAAAAAAAGATCAATAAACCCGATTCAGCTAAACTCATTACCGAAATTCAAATGCTGCGCACCGAAGTGGACATTCTGCACGCGCGTATGCGCGTTTTCGAACTGCAATTAAAAGGACTTCAGGGGAATATGGATTCAGAAGAACAGAAGGCTGCAGGGTAGGCTGGAAGTCGGAAGTCGGAAGTCAGAAGTCGGAAGTCAGAAGTCAGAAGTCAGAAGTCAGAAGTCGAATGGCGGATGAAATAACTGGGCAAAATACGGAAATATAATATAAAAACGTATCACTGGGGACGCGCAAAGCCCTTTGCTCGCATATCCTTCGACAGGCTACCCATAACAAAATAGCCACCACGTCATTGCGAGGAACGAAGCAATCCCTACATAGGATATTCAATGCACCAGAATATTTTGGTGAACGCCCACTAAAAAATTTCCGTATGCTTGACTTGCATAGTTTGGAGATTGCTTCGTTCCTCGCAATGACGATTTGATCAATTTGTCATTTGCATCTTCAGAGGCCCCGGATTTTATAACTCAGAAACAGCGCTCAGGCCTCTACCTGGATTTATACGTTTAAACACATAATCAATACT
>Ga0207644_10003586_pt1 | contig 10047 bp, 9 predicted proteins | sample KBSS73metaG_FD_184326 | JGI IMG/M metagenome (GOLD analysis project Ga0207644, IMG submission 184326) | Switchgrass rhizosphere microbial communities from Kellogg Biological Station, Michigan, USA - KBS S7-3 metaG (SPAdes) (version 2) | ecosystem: Host-associated > Plants > Roots > Rhizosphere >... | reverse complement strand
CACGCCGGGCGCTCGCCCGCCCGCGCGCGGAACGCCGTCGCGAACGTCGCGCCGCCCTCGCCCACCGCGATGTCGTACTTGAGGTTGCCGATGACATGGACCTCGTCGCGGGTCGCGCCCAGCTGCACGAAGCGCCTGCCGTCGGCGGCGGTCTGCACCAGCACGCCGCGCAACGTGCGCAACGCGCGACCGAGCAGGGCGCGCAGCACCTGGTAGCCCTTGAGCGAGCGGTGCGACAGCCGCGCGTTGACGATGTAGGCGGGCACGTCGTGCTCGGCGCAACCGAACAGCAGGTTCGGCCACAACTCGGTTTCCATCACGAGGCCGAGCTGCGGGCGGAAATGGCGCAGGAAGCGTGCCACCGCACCCGGCAGGTCGTATGGCAGGTACACGTGTTCGACCTTGTCGCCCCACAGCGCGCGCACGCGCGCCGAGCCTGTCGGCGTGATGGTGGTGACGAGCAGGCGCAGCTCCGGGCGATCGCGGCGCAACGCATCGACCAGCGGCGCTGCCGCGTTGACCTCGCCCACCGACACCGCGTGCACCCACAACGCGCATGGCTGCACGCGAGGGTCGTAGACGCCGTAGCGCTCGTTCCAGCGCTGGAAGTAGGCGGCCTGGCGGAAGCCGCGCCAGATCAGGTGGTAGACCGTGATCGGCAACAGCACGTACAGGGCGAGCGAGTACAGGGCACGCAGCAGTCGCCCGGCGGGATCCATGCGCATCGGCGAAGGATAGGCACGCACCGGTCGTTTCCCCAAGCGTTTTCGCAAGACATCGGTGGCGAGCCACTAGACTGTCCTGATGTCCGAGGAACCGCTGCGCGATCCCCTCCACCCCGGTCCGCCGCCACGGGGTCCGTCGCAATGGCCGACCTGGCTCGGGATCGGCCTGATGGTGCTGCTCGCACGCCTGCCGTGGAGCTGGCAGCGCACGCTCGGTCGACGCCTCGGCGCCCTGCTCGGCCTGCTCCTGCGCGGGCGCCGGCGGGTGGCGGCACGCAACCTCGCGCTGTGCTTCCCGGAACTCTCCACCGACGCGCGCAAGGCGTTGCTGCGCGACAGCTTCGAGGCGCTGGGCATCGGCATCTTCGAGTTCGCGCGCGCGTGGTGGGGCGGCATCGCGCCGCTTCGGCGCGGGCTCGTCGTCGAAGGGCTCGAGCACCTCGAGGCCGCACGTGCGGAAGGACACGGCGTGATCCTGATCTCCGGCCACTTCACCACGCTGGAAGTGTGCGGCCGGCTGATGTGCGACTTCGCGCCGCTCGCCGGGATGTACCGCCCGCACGCGCATCCGGCGATGGAATGGGCAGTCAAGCGCGGCCGCCTGCGCTACGCGGCGGCGATGTTCACCCGCGACCAGCTGCGCGCCGCGATCCGCCACCTCAAGCAGGGCGGATTGCTGTGGTTCGCGCCCGACCAGGACACCCGCCGCGGCGACAGCGTGTTCGTGCCGTTCTTCGGCCTGCCGGCGCACAGCCTCACCTCCACCCACCAGCTCGCACGCTTGTCGGGCGCGCGCGTGCTCGCATTCGCGCATGAGCGGCGCGTCGACGGCGGTTACACGCTGCGGCTGTCCCCGGCATTCGAAGACTTCCCCTCGCGCGACGCCACCGCCGATACCGCGCAGGTGATGGCGGCGATCGAAGGGATGGTGCGCGCGGTGCCGGCGCAATATCTCTGGATCCACCGGCGCTTCAAGCGCCAGCCGGAAGGTGTTCCCGATCCCTATCGCGAATAGGGATCCGCTTCGCCCGGCGGGCGCGTCTTGAAACGCCGGTGCACCCACAGGTACTGCGCGGGTCGGCGGCGCACGGCGCGTTCGAGCTCGGCCATGTAGCGCGCCGCATCGCGCGCCTCGTCGCCGCTCGGCCAGTCGTGCCACGGCGCCTCGATGCGCAGCGTGTAGCGCCCGTCGTCCTCGCGCGCGAACCAGTACGGCAGCACGATCGCGTTGCCGCGCTGCGCGAGCGCGGGAATTGCGGTGAGCGTCGCCGCGGGCACGCCGAAGAACGGCACGAAGGTGTGCTGGTAGGAGAAGTCCTGGTCGGCCGCGTAGGCGACCACGCCGCCACGCGCCAACGCGCGCAGCAGGCCGCGCACGTCCTTCTTTGCGATGACCTCGGCGAACGTGCGCCGGCGTGCGCCGTCCAGCCAGCGCTCCAGGCAGGGATCGTTGTTGCGACGCGCGACGATCGCGAGCGGCGCATGCATCGCATCGGCGAGGAAGCGTCCGCCCAGTTCCAGGTGTGGCGAATGCCCGGTCAGCAACAGCACGCCGCGGCCCTGCGCGCGCGCCGCCTCGAGGTGTTCGAGGCCGTCGATCGCGCACAGGCCGCGCAATGCGGCCTCTGGTGCGAACCACGCGCGCAGCGATTCGAGCAGGCCGGTGACGGTGTCGCGCATGGTCGCGCGCAGGAGTGCGTCACGCTCCGGCGGCGCGAGCTCGGGGAAGCACAGCGCCAGGTTGGTGCGCGCGATGCGCCGGCGCCCGGCGAGCAGGGGCGAGCACAGCGTGGCGCAGACTGCGCCGAAGTGCAGCAGGCGCCGCTGCGGCCAGCGTGCGACGCGGGATGCAAGCGCGTTCGCCGGACCGATCCAGCGACAGCGCGGCGCCGCTGTCGATGTCACGCGCGGTCCTGCGCGACGTCGCGTCCCAGCAGGCTGCCGGCGTACAGCGCGGCGAGCAGCAGCGCGAGGCCGCCCCAGAACGTCGAATAGAACGCCAGGTGCGTGTTGAACGGGAACACGGTGACCGCGAGCGCCAGCATCGCCGGCCGCGCCTGCTCGCGGGCCTTCGCGGTCGCGTAGCGCCACGCGCGCCACGCCTGCGCGGCGCCGGCCAGCCAACACAGCAGGCCGAAGATGCCGGTCTCGCTGAGGATTTCCAGAACGATCTGGTGCGCATGCAGCGCCGGGCCCGCGCCCCACGCCGGCCGCTCCGCCGGGCGCGGATCGCAGGCCGGGAACGCCTCCCGGAAGCCGCGCGCGCCGACGCCGTTGAACCAGTGCTCGCGCGCCATGCAGGTCGCCGCGCCCCAGATGCGCGTGCGGCCCGACAACGCGACGTCGACGCCTTCCTCGTCCGCGGCCAGGGCCGACGTCGTGCGCACGATGCGATCGCGCATCTGCGGCACGGTGGCGGTCAGCACGCCGAGCGCGAGCGCGCCGAACACGAACACGCCGACCAGCCGCTTCACGCCGAGCACGCGCCAGCCGGAAAACAGCAGCACGAGTCCGTAGGTGATCCACGCCGCCCGCGCGCCGGCAAGCAGCACGACGATGCCGAGCGCGGCGGAGGCGAGCAGCCAGCCGAGCTGGCCGAAGCGTCGCGCGGCGGCGTACAGCAGGAACGGCGCGAGGCTCGCGAGCACGAGGCCCAGCTTGAGGTTGCACGGACCAAGCACGCCGCTCAGGCGATCGTTGAGTACCGCGGAGCTGCCCATCGGGCACATCGGATGGCCGCTGATGACCTGCTTGATCTGGTCGATGCCCCAGAACAACGGGCTGGTGCCGGCGATCGCCTGCAGCAGCGCATCGAGCGTCCACACGCCGACGATGACGCCGAGGCCGCCGAACGTGATGCGGCGCCCGCGCGGATCAGCGACTGCGGCGGCCGCGAGCCACAGGAACGGCAGGTAGCGCAGGTCGACCAGCGATTCGGCGAACGCATGCGCGCGGTCGACCGCATCGAACGCGGACACCAGCTCCGGCACCCAGTACGCGCAGAACAGCACGCTGGTCAGCGCCCACGCCGGCGCGCTCAGCAGCGCCATGCCGCCGCGGAAGCGCGCGAGCAGCAAGCGCACGATCGCCGCGAGCGAGCCGAGCACGAGCACGCCTTCGGCGTAGCCCGGCGCCGGCCACAGGGCGACGAAGGCCAGCACCCAGGCGGGCGCCCAGCGCCAGCCGATCGCGGCGGAGGTCCTGGCGTTCGGGTAGGTCATGCGAGTTCTTGGTAGAGCGCGAGGGTGGCGTCCTGCATCGCGCGCAGGGTATCGGGGAATGATGCGGGCGGCGATGGGGGCATGGCGAGCAGCGCGCGCGCCGACGCGTGCAACGCGTCGGCATCGAATGGCGGGACCGCGCCCTCGGGCTGCCACGCATCGAGCAGTTCGCCGACGCCGCCGTGCCCCCAGCCGAGCACCGGGCGCCCGACCGACAGTGCTTCGAGCACCGTGCGCCCGAAGGCTTCGGGCTTGCGCGAGAGTTGCAGCACGAGGTCGCACGCGGCGTACGCGTCGGCGATCGCGTCGGTCGGCGCCGTCAACGCGATGGCGTCGGCGATGCCGAGGCGCGCGGCCTCGGCCTCGAGTTCGCGCAGGTAGTCCTCGCGCCCGGCCTGGCGCGCGCCGGGCAGCCACAGGCGCGCATCGGCGCCGTCGGCGCGCAGCGCGGCGAGCAGGCGCAGCGCGTCGGCATGGCCCTTCAGGCGCGTGCCACGCCCCGGCAGCAGCAACAGCGGGCCGTCGCCGGTGAGCGCGCGATGCATGGCGGCCACGCGGGCGCGTGCGGCGCGGTCGGGCCACGGCGTGCGCGGAAAGCGTCCCGGATCGATGCCACGCGGCACGACGCGCAGGCGGGCGGGATCGACGCGCGGATAGTGCCGCAGCACGTAGTCGCGCACGGTCCGCGAGACGCAGATCACGCGCTCGCCGCTGGCCATCACCGCGCTGTAACGCGATGGCGAGTTGAGGCCGTGCACGGTGGTGACGAAGCGCGGCGGCGTCGCCATGCCGCGCAGCGCGAAGCGCGCCAGCCACGCCGGCAAGCGCGAGCGCGCGTGCACGATGTCGACATGTTCGCCCGCGAACAGGCGGCGCAGCGCCGGCACGTAACGCAGCGTCCACGGCGACTTGCGGCCGATGTCGAGCGCGACGTGTTCGGCGCCGAGCGCCTCGAGCTGCGGCAGCATCCGACCGCCGGCGGAGATGACGAGCGCGCGGTGGCCGGCGCGCACCAGCGCGTCGGCGATCTCGAGGGTGGAGCGTTCGACGCCGCCCGCATCCAGGGCGGGCAGCAGTTGCGCGACGGTCAACCGGCGACCCATGCGCCGGCGGGACTCAGTCGACCAGGACGAAATGCGCGCCGCAATACGGGCACTGCGCCTCGCCGCCTTCCTGCGCGATCGGCAGGTAGACGCGCGGGTGCGAGTTCCACAAGGCCATCGCCGGGGTCGGGCAGCTCAGCGGCAGGTCGGCGTGCCGCACCTCGTAGCGCTGCTGGGCGTTGGCGGGAAGGACCGGGGAGTCGGACTGGGCCATGGCGGAAAAAACCGGCGACGCGATCCGCGCAGTTTATCAGCCGCAGGCCGCGTCCTCAGGCCGGCAGGTCGAACAGCAGCAGGTCGGACGTCGCCGAACCGCTACCCGTGACCTGCAGCGGCGCGCCTTCGTCGACGAACCCGAGTGCGTCACCCGCCTGCAGCGCGCGCCCGTTCACCGTGGCCGCACCCTGCGCGACGTGCAGCCAGTAGCGACGGGCCGGATCGAGGGCGAGGTCGACCGTCGCGCCCGGGTCCAGCAGCACGCCGCGCAGCCACGCCTGCTGGCGGATGGCCAGGCTGCCGTCCGCGCCGTCGGGCGAGGCCAGCATCGCCCAGCGCCCGCGCCGCTGCGCCGGGTCGAACGCGCGCTGCGCGTAACCCGGCGGCGCGTTCACGCGGTCGGGCTGGATCCAGATCTGCAGGAAGTGCACCGGCTCGGTCGTCGAGCCGTTGTACTCGCTGTGTTCGATGCCGTGCCCCGCGCTCATCCACTGCAGCTCGCCCGGACGCAGCTCGCCACCGCTGCCGGTGCTGTCCTTGTGCGACAGCACGCCCGAGAGCACGTAGCTGAGGATTTCCATGTTGGCGTGCCGGTGCGGCGGAAAGCCCGCACCCGGCGCAACCATGTCCTCGTTGATCACGCGCAGCGGCCCGAAGCCCATCCACGCCTGGTCGTAGTACTGCCCGAACGAGAACGTGTGCCGGCTCTCGAGCCAGCCGGCCTGCACGTGGCCGCGGTCGGCGGCGGGACGCTCGATGATCATCGGCTTACTTCGCGGTGTCAGGCTTGGGCAGTTGTGCCTCCGTCGTGATCGACAACGCGATGTCGTCGCTCACGTTGGGCACGTACTTGCTGATGCCGAAGTCGCTGCGCTTGAGCGTGGTGGTGGCGTCGAAGCCGGCCGCCGGGCGGCCGCCCATCGGATACGGGCCAACCTGGTTGATGGTGACGTCGAGCACCACCGGCTTCGTCACGCCGTGCAGCGTCAGGTCGCCGCTCACCTTCAATGCCTTGGTGCCGACGGCTTCCACCTTCGTGCTCCTGAAGGTCGCGGTCGGGTACTTGCCGGCATCGAAGAAATCCGGGCTGCGCAGGTGCTCGTCGAGCGCGGCGACGCCGGTGTCGATGCCGGCGATCGGAATGGTCACTTCAAGCGTCGACTTGGCGGGATCGACCGGATCGAACTGGAACTTCGCATCGAACTGGTCGAAGCGGCCGACCTGGTGGCTGAAGCCGAGGTGCGACCAGCTGAAACGCACCTGCGTGTGCTTGGGATCGAGGTCGTAGCGGGTCGGCGCGGCCTGGGCGATACCGGCCGCGAGCAGGGCGACGAAAATCAGGAGGGAACGACGCATGCGGGAATCCTCGGGGGAAAGGGAAAGGGAGCGATCATTCGATGCGGCAGGCTTCGTCGAACGACAGCCGCGGCGAGCGCGCGAAGATGCTCGCGCGGTCGCCGTGCCCGAGGTTGACGAGGAAATTGGAGCGCCACTGCGTGCCGGCGAAGAAGGCGGCGTCGACCTTGGCGTTGTCGAAACCCGACATCGGCCCGCAGTCGAGGCCGAGCGCACGCGCGGCCAGCAGCAGGTACGCGCCCTGCAGGCTGCCGTTGCGCAGCGCGACCGTCGTCAGGTGCGCTTCGGGCTTGCCCTCGAACCAGCCGCGCGCGTCGGTGTGCGGGAACAACACCGGCAGCTTGGTGTAGAACGCGAGGTCGTAGGCGACGATCACCGTGCACGGCGCCGCCATCGTCTTGGCGTAGTTGCCCTCGTCGAGCGCGGGACCGAGCTTGGCCTTGGCGTCCGCCGACTTCACGAAGACGAAGCGCGCCGGGCCGCTGTTGGCGGTGGTCGGGCCCCACTTCAGCAGGTCGTACAGCCGGTGCAGCGTCTCGTCGGTCACCTCGCCGGTGAAGCGGTTGTAGGTGCGGGCCTGGCGGAAGAGCACGTCGAGCGCGTGCGGCTCCAGGGGAGCGGTGGCCGGATCGGTCATGGGGTCCTTGCGAAATGCGACGGCGAAACGCCAGCGGACGCGCAGTGTAGAGTGTCCCGCGTCAAGCAATCGCCACGCGTGCCGAACGGACTGATCCAGGATTGATCCAGCCGATGGAACGCAACGGACGCCCCCAAGCCACCGCCGTGTGGTCGCTCAGCGACGACAAGGCGGGCAATCGCCGGCAGGCCGACGCGCTCGCGCGCGCGCTCGGGCTGGGCGAACCCGCCTGCCACACGCTGGCGCCCCGCGCGCCATGGCGACTGGTCGCGCCCCGCCGCCTGCCTGGCAGCGTGAATGCCTTCGGCCAAGGGTTCGCGCGCGACCTCGCACAAGTCCCCGCCGTCACCATCGGCTGCGGCCGGCAGGCGGCGCTCGCCACGCGGCTGGTGCGCGCGCGCGGCGGGCGTACGGTGCAGGTGCTCGATCCGCGCATCGATCCGATGTTGTGGGACCTGCTGGTCGTGCCGGAGCACGATCGGCTGCGTGGTCCGAACGTGCTCACGGTGTTCGGCAGCCTGCATCCGGTCGACGATGCCTGGCTGGCGCAGGCGCGCGCGCGCTTCGCTGCGTTCGCCACGCTGCCGCAGCCGCGCATCGCCCTGCTGCTCGGCGGCATCAGCCGCCATTTCGATTTCGACCGGCAGGGCTTCGATGCGCTCGCCGACGCCATCGAACGGATGCTCGTGCGCGACGGCGGCAGCCTGCTCGCGACGGTCTCACGCCGGACGCCCCCGGCCTTCGGCGCGGTGCTGCGTGCGCGCTTCGCGCACCTGCCCGGCGTGGTGTGGCGCGGCGATGTCGACGGCGACAATCCCTATCCCGGCATGCTCGCGTGGGCCGACCGCATCGTGTGCACGCCCGATTCGGTCAACCTGCTGTCTGAGGCGTGCGCGACCGAGGCGCCGGTGCAGGTGTTCGCGCCGGATGAGGTACGGGGGCGCGTCCGGCGCTTCGTCGATGCGCTGTTGGCGCGGGGTCGCGCGCAGCCGCTCGGCGCCGGATGGCCCGTGGTGCCGTGCACGCCGCTGCGCGAGACCGGACGCATCGCCACGGAAGTGCGCGCGCGGCTCGCGTTGTAGCGGCGTTCGTCAGGTCGTTTCCGGTGCCACGGCGAGTGCGTGCGCCTGCGCCGCCGCCCGGATGGCGCCACGCGCCGCGGCAATCGCCGGCGATTCCGCCGCCAGGCGCGGCCGCCGATCGAGCGTGCAACGCAGGCCGGCTTCCAGCAGCAGCGCGTGCGCGTCACGCAAGCTGGCGCCCGTCGCCGCCCCGAGCACGCCGGTGTCGCCCAGCGCAGCCAGCAACGCGGGCGTCGCGCGCGGAACGAGCAACGACGGGTGCGCCGATGCATCGCGCAGCACCAGGTACTGCAGCAGGAATTCGAGGTCGACGAGGCCCCCCTCTCCCTGCTTGAGGTCGAAGTGCGCGGCGTTGCTGCGGTCGAGTTCGGCGCGCATGCGTGCGCGCATCGCGACGACGTCGTTGCGCAACGCTTCCTCCTCGCGCGAGCGGCCCAGGATCGCACCACGCACCTCGTCGAACGACGCGCACAGCGTTGCGTCGCCGCCGACGCAACGCGCGCGCACCAGCGCCTGGTGTTCCCATGTCCACGCGCGCTCGCGCTGGTACTCGGCGAAGCTCGCCAGCGTCGACACCAGCAGGCCCTTGGCGCCGTCGGGGCGCAGGCGCACGTCGACGTCGTACAGGCGGCCGGCGCCGGTGGCGGTGCCGAGCAGCGCCACCACCTTCTGCGCGAGGCGCATGAACCAGCGCGGCGCATCGAGCGCGCGCGCACCGTCGGAATGCGCACCCGCCGGCGCGTCGTACAGGAACACGAGGTCGAGGTCGGAGCCGAAGCCGAGTTCTTCGCCGCCGAGGCTGCCGTAGCCGAGGACCGCGAAGCGGCCGTCGTCGATGCGCCCGTGCGCGCTTTCCATCTCGCGACGCGCGAGCACCAGCACCACGTCGACCACCGCATCGGCCAGCCATGCAAGCTGCCGCGCGCTGGCCTGCGCGCCCTGGCGCGCGTCGAGCGTCGCGAGCGCGATGCGGAAGCTCAGCGCCTGGCGCGTCTCGCTCAGCGCCTGCAGCACCGCTTCGGTGTCGCCTGCCGCGAGCGCCTCGGCGCAGGCGGCGTGCAGGTCGGCCCGCCCAGGCAAGGGTCCGCCGAGGCGAACGTCGAGCAGTTCGTCGAGCAGCAGCGGATGCGCGGCGATGCGTTCGGCGAGCAACGCGCTGCGCGCGGTCACGTCGACCAGGCGCTGCAGCGCGGCCGGCTGCTCGTCGAGCAGTGCCAGATAGCTCGCGCGGCGCAGCAGGGTGTGCAGCAGTGGCAGCAGGCGCTGCATCGCGGCGTCCGGCTGCGCCGAGCCCGCGGCCGCTTCCAGCAATGCCGGAAGCACGCGATCGAGTCGCGCGCGAGCCGCGTCCGACAACGCGCGCAACGCCGGCGCGCGGGCGAAGTCGCGCAGTGCGGCGTGCGCCGCTTCGGTATCGGCGAAGCCGGCGTCGGCCAATGCATCCGCGTCGCCTTCGGGCAGCGCACGCCAGTACGCGGCGAGCGCACCGACCGGAGCCCGCCGGCCGCGCGGAGCCAGCAGCGCCTCGAACTCGGTGGCGACCCGTGCGCGCTGGACATCCAGCGCCGTGCGCAAGGCGTCCCAGTCGGCGTAGCCGAGGCCATCCGCCAAGCGCGCGCGGTCGAGCGCCTCGACCGGCAGCACGTGGGTCTGCGCGTCGCGCAGCATCTGCAACCGGTTTTCCAGACGGCGCAGGAAGAGATAGGC
>Ga0207644_10003582_pt1 | contig 10051 bp, 7 predicted proteins | sample KBSS73metaG_FD_184326 | JGI IMG/M metagenome (GOLD analysis project Ga0207644, IMG submission 184326) | Switchgrass rhizosphere microbial communities from Kellogg Biological Station, Michigan, USA - KBS S7-3 metaG (SPAdes) (version 2) | ecosystem: Host-associated > Plants > Roots > Rhizosphere >... | reverse complement strand
GATCTTCCTCGTCGGCCGATATCACGAGGCACGTGAGAACGGCGAAGACCGCGAAACCGCCTTCTACACCATGTATCACGGCACGGCTCACGTCATCTTGGGGTCGGGTCTGACCATCGCGGGCGCGACGTTCTGCCTGAACTTCACGAGGTTGCCGTACTTCCAGACACTGGGCATTCCACTGGCGATCGGCATGCTTGTCGCAGTAGCGGCGGCACTGACGATGGCGCCGGCGTTGCTGACGATCTGCAGCCGCTTCGGCCTGTTCGACCCCAAGCGCGCGATGAAGACCCGCGGCTGGCGCCGGATGGGTACCGCCGTGGTGCGTTGGCCGGGACCGATTCTCGCGGCATCCGTCGCGCTGGCGCTGATCGGCCTGCTGGCACTGCCGTCGTACAAGCCGAGCTACAACGACCGCAACTACCTGCCCAAGGACATCCCGGCCAACCTCGGTTACGCCGCTGCGGACCGACACTTCCCGCAGGCGCGGATGAATCCGGAGATGTTGCTGGTCGAAACCGACCACGATGTCCGCAACTCGGCGGACATGTTGGTGATCGACCGAATTGCCAAGGGCATCTTCCACATTCCCGGCGTCGGCAGGGTGCAGTCGATTACCCGACCCGAGGGCACCCCGATCGAACACACCTCGATCCCGTTCCTGATCAGCATGCAGGGCACCACCCAGCAGATGAACCAGGACTACATGGACAAGGTCATGGCCAACATGCTCAAGCAGGCCAATGACATGCAGACCTCGATCGACACGATGCAGCGAATGCAGAGCATCACCGTGCAGATGGCGGCGACCACGCACAGCATGGTCGAGAAGATGAAGGGTATGACCGTCGACATCGAGGAATTGCGCGACCACATCGCCGATTTCGACGACTTCTTCCGACCGCTGCGCAACTACTTCTACTGGGAACCGCACTGCTTCGACATCCCCGTCTGCTGGTCGATCAGATCGATCTTCGACACGCTTGACGGCATCGACACGATGACCGACGACATCAAGAACCTGCTCCCCGACATGGAGAGGCTGGACACCCTGATGCCGCAGATGGTGGCGCTGATGCCGTCGATGATCGAGACGATGCAGAGCATGAAGAACATCTCGCTGACGATGTATCAGAGTCAGAAGAGTCAGCAGGATCAGATGAAGGCGATGCAGGAGAACCAGGGCGCCATGGGCCAGGCGTTCGATGCATCGAAGAACGACGATTCGTTCTATCTGCCACCCGAGGTGTTCGACAATGCGGACTTCAAGCGCGGCATGAAGATGTTCGTCTCGCCGGACGGAAAAGCCGTGCGGTTCATCATCTCTCACGAGGGCGACCCCGCCACGCCCGAAGGCATCAAGCTGATTCCGCAGATCAAGAATGCGGCGTTCGAGGCCATCAAGGGCACCCCGTTGGAGGGCTCGAAGATCTATCTGGCGGGGACCGCGTCGACGTACAAGGACATGCAGGAGGGTTCGAACTACGACCTTCTGATCGCCGGAATATCCTCGCTCTGTTTGATTTTCATCATCATGCTGTTGCTCACCCGAGCGGTGATCGCGTCGGCGGTCATCGTCGGCACGGTGCTGTTGTCCCTGGGCACATCCTTCGGGTTATCGGTGCTCATTTGGGAGCACATCCTGGGCATGCCGCTGCACTGGATGATCCTGGCGATGTCGGTGATCATCCTGCTGGCCGTCGGATCGGACTACAACCTGTTGTTGGTGTCGCGCTTCAAAGAGGAGATACACGCCGGCATCAACACGGGCATCATCCGATCGATGGCGGGCACAGGTGCGGTGGTCACGTCTGCCGGTCTGGTGTTCGCGTTCACCATGATGTCGATGGTGGTCAGCGATCTGGTGGTGGTCGGCCAGGTGGGCACGACGATCGGCCTGGGCCTGCTGTTCGACACGCTGGTGATCCGGTCGTTCATGACCCCGTCGATCGCGGCGATGATGGGCCGCTGGTTCTGGTGGCCGCAGAACGTGCGAACCCGGCCAAAGCCGGTGCCGTGGCCGAAGCCGGCCCGACATTCGGCTGACACCCCAGTCAGCGTCGGCAGTGGCGGCACTGCTGATGAAAACCCAACGGGCCCAATTAGATAGGTATGTGATGAAGGGATTTAGACTCGCTTCGGTTGCCGTGGCAGCGATAGCACCCGCGTTGGTTTTCGCCGCGCCGGCGCACGCTGATCCGGACACGGATTTCTCCAACGAACTCCACACGTATGGCATCTATGGCGGCAAGGACTACAACGCGTGGATCGGCAAGATCACCTGTAAGCGGCTCTACAACGGGCTCGACCAGGATGCCGACAAGTCGGCGAAGTTCGTCTTCCTTCAACTGCCGAAGGGCAGTACAACGGAACAGGCATGGCAGTTCCTCGGGGCATCGCTTCGTTACTACTGTCCCGATAAGCTGCCAGTACTCGACGCGGCCGCCCACCAGTGAGGAGTCAGATGATGTGGATCAAAGCGAGTGTCGCGGCGGCGGTGGTGAGCGTGGCGGCGACGGCACTTCCGGCAGTTGCGTCGGCCGATGCCAGTGACGACTACCCGATCCCGAACCGGATCCTGAAGACCACCTGCACCGTCGACCAATACATGGCGGCCGTGCGCGACGTCGAACCGGTCTACTACGAGCGCTACATGACCGACTACAAGAACCGGCCCGTCGACGTCCAAGACGCCGCCCGTGACCGCATCTACTGGTTCTTCTCCCTGGACTACGCCGGACGGCGGCAGTATTCGGAGGACACCGCGACCAACGTCTACTACGAGCAGATGGCCACCCACTGGGGCAACTGGGCCAAGCTGTTCTTCAACAACAAGGGCGTCGCCGCACACGGCACCGACATCTGCATGAACTACCCGCCGACCGACCCATCAGTCTGGAACTGGTGACGTCAGTGCCGCGCCGGACTCTCAACGACGCGGTTACGCAGTTCTGGAGCATCGCCGCGCCGCTCTACGATTTGCCGTTCCTTCAGCAGTGGGTTTACCGCCCGGCCCAAGACGAGATGATCGCTGCCTTGAAGAAGAGCGACGCCCGCCGGGTGGCCGATATCGCGTGTGGCACAGGCATTCTCGCCACCCGCATTGCTGACGAGCTGCATCCCGACGAGGTCTACGGCGTCGACATGTCTGACGGCATGCTGGCTCAGGCAAGGGTTCGCTCCTCAGACGTGCAGTGGCGTAAGGGGCCCGCCGAGCATCTGCCGTTCGAGGACGGTTCGCTGGACGCCGTCGTGACGACATCGGCGTTTCACTTCTTCGACCAACTCGCCGCACTGCGTGATTTCCACCGAGTGCTTGCACCGGGCGGTCTGGCTGCAGTGGCGACCTTGAGCCCCCGGCAGGTGCTGCCGTTGCACCGGCTGTCCGCCAACCGGCTCAACCCCGCGCACAACCCATCACCCGCGGAGATGCGAAGGCTGTTCGAGGATGCGGGCTTTGCGATCGGCGATCAGCACCGCGTCCGCCGACCGGCGTGGACGCAGGTGCTTTCGGACTTGATCACCATCGGCGTCAAGCCTTAGAGGTCAGGGCAGCCCGCTGAACAACGGGCTCAACACCTGCTGAATCGGATCCGTCGGCGGTGGCTCTGCACCCCCGGCCGGCGGAGGTGGCGGCACGATCGGTGCGGGTGCCGCGGGTGGCGGGGCAACGGGAGCGGGCGCCGCGGCAGGCGGCGGAATCGGCGCGGCCAGCGGCGCGACGGTCGGCGGAGCAACCGGAGCAACCGGAGCGGCCGCAGGAACAGCGTGGGGCACCGCGGTAACCACTGGTTCGGGGACCGCGACCGGTTCGGGCGCCACGGACGCGACCGGCTCCGCCGGTGGTGGCAGCGGTTCCAGCGGTGGTGGCGGCGGTGGTGCGGGCGGCGGTTCGGCGGCCATCGGCTGAAGCTCTGGCACGGGCCGCGGCGGAACCGTGTGAATGCTGACCGACGTGACCGATGCGCCCTCCGGGGCGGGGTCGGCGGCCTGTGCGGAGGAGTTCTCGACGTTGAGCGCCGAACCGGCGGCGAGCGACAACGCCGCCCCGAAAACCGCGACCGCCGCTGCTCCGATAGTCAGCTTCTTCGCATGCGCCACCAGCCATGGCCGTTGCCGCGTCGATGAACCGGCCTTCGGCTCTTTTCGCGGCTGCGCGATCACCTGTGTGGCGGCCGTATCGGTGGCCGTCGCGGCTACCCGGGTGGTCGCCGGCACAGCGGCGGCTGTCTTCTTCGCCAGCGATACCCGCCACGGCGGCTCGACAGTCGGCGGCGAGGCCGTTTCGGTCTGGCTGACCGTCGTCAGTGCCGCACCGCGGGCAAGCGCGATCTGCGTTTCGGCCGAGTCGGACACGGCTATCGGCAGAGCTTCGGCGATCGGCTGGGTGACTTCATCCAGATCGCTGTGCGCCCCAATGAGATACAGACTTTCGGGTAGCCAGCCGTCCTTGCGGAACACGGTCCTCAGCCATTCGACGAGGTCCTCGGAGGACTCGCGGGTATCGGTGACGGCGGTGCGCACCGTGCCCGCTCCGGTGGCGATGATCATGACCGTTGCCATCTGAGGCTCGAGGATGCACAGCCCGGTCTTGGCGTGCTCACTTTGCTGCCCGACCTCGATCCCCCACGCCTGCGCGGCTTTGCTCAGCGAGATCGAGTGCACATTGTCGAACCCCAAGTCTGCCAACGATTTCAGCAGTGTCGTGGCGTCGGCTTCGACATCTTCGGTCCACGTCAAGTGGACAGTGTCGACCTTGTGACCGCTCGCCGTCGCGATCGTCTGCGCGCCGCGGGCAGCCGCGGTGTGTGGCGACGTATCACCCTCGGCGGACTGAATGTCGAACGCGTCGTTGTCGAGAACGGCGGCATCGGGACCTTGTCCGTCGAGAAGCACCCACCCAACGCTGGTGGATGTCATCGACAGTCCCAGCACCGATTGCACTTAATGCCCCACTCTCGTCGCGTAACCGACGTCGCCGTCACGGGTCAGGCGCTCACCCGAAGCGAGCATAGTTTGCTCGCTTCTGCGCGTCATCTCGTGAAGATGAGAAAACGCACAGCACCGGCGTCGTGGCGTTTATCGAAACGGCGACCAGCGGTGTTACCACTTCGTACACCGTTCGATATTGACGTTTCCTAGGGAAACTCCTGTGAACACGGCGCAACGGTCGGCCTTGTCCGCATGCCCACGGCTGTGTTCATCGCCTCGACGTGTCGCGGACGGCTCCCGTTTACTGTTTGCTAGCGACGCGCAGGTCGACAGCGTTCGACGACCGTGGGGTGCCCGTCGGGACCCACTCGTACGGCACGGCCTGCGACCGGTAGATCATCCGCGTCAAGGTCGGGCGGTCGACACCGTCGACGGTAGGGACCTTCACCTCGGGTTCACCCGCAACCGCGTAGTCCTCATATGGCGTGAGGTACTCCCACACCACCTGACCCGAGGGCGTGACTTGAAAGATCCGGCCGTGCATGCCCTCGGTGATCAACGTGTTCCCGTTGGGAAGGCGCTGCGCGTTACTGACGAACGAACTGAAGAAGGTCCACGGCGGGCGCCCCGAGTCCTCCGCGGTGTATTGCCACACGATGTGCTTGGTGACCGGGTCGATTTCCAGCACCCGCGAACCGGCGTAAATGCCAAGCGGTGCAGGCGGATAGCCCGCACCGCCCTGGTTGTCGAACACAAGCAGGTTCCCGGCTCCCGGAAGCCCATCGGGGATGAAGTGCGGATTGTGCTGTCCAGAGATCTGGTCGAGCGGCCGCGGTACCGCGTGGCTGTTGATGCGTTGATGCTCGGCGCCGGGATCGTCGTCGAAGTAGGGACCGAGTCGCCACACGATCCGACCTGAGGCCCTGTCGATCAGGGCGACGACGTTGGCCTTGCGGGAGCTGATCAGGATGTTGTCGGGTTGGAAGACGGTGGTCGGGTCATCGCGGTGCCAGCGGTTCGGCCCAAGCGTGGTGGCGCTGTTGATCTCCAGGTAGCCCCAGACGTTGTCGGGCTGGCGCGCCACACTTTGCCGCAGGTACTCGAAACCTTCTGCGGTGAAACCGAATTCGTCAAGATGGTCGCCCGCCTTCCACTCCCAGACGATGCGTCCCTCCGGCGCGACCTCGTAAATGCCCTGATCCCCGACGATGTGTGGGCCCAGCGCGGAAACCTCGCGCGGGATCGCCACCAGAATGAGGCGGTTGCCGTTCTCGAGCAGTTCCCAGTCGTGGTTCTGGCGGGCCGCACCATCGGGCGCCTCGGTACCCCATTCCCACACCTTCGCCCCCGACCACGACAGCTGACCGACAGTCCTGTTGCCGTAGATGCCGCCCGGCGAGTCGGCCAGCTGCGTGAGCTGAACGCCGATATCGCCGACTCGGCCGCCGTTGAGGGCGGGATCGATGATCCTGGCCGGAACGCCCGGATACGGCCACTCGTTGCGAACCACGCCGTCGAGGTCGATCAACCGACTGATCCCGTCGGCGCCCGTGTAAAGGACATAACTGCCGTGGGCGAGGTCGGGGTCGTGATACGTCACGCCGCTGAACTGAACGAAGGTCATGGCCAGTAGTCGTATCAACGACCGCGCGAGCGATCGAGAGTTGAATTCGCAATGATCCGACCAGTCCGCAGCCAACACCGCTGTCCGCAAGCCCGAACTCGGGCGGGACAACCGCGGCAAACTATGTCGAGTAAGGGCGACGCTACGACCGCCGGCGGCTCGTCGGGTATGCACCAATACCAACGCGACGACAACGCCACCATATGCGAACTAATCGGGGCGTCGCCGGACCGGCTTTTACGGCCCGCCACCTCGGTGTCCACCGGGAAACTTGCGGCGTAAACCGACGCCAGCAAACCCAATTCGTGCGCTCCTCGTGGGCGGCGTCAAAGATCAATTTCGCAGCCCTGCAAGAAATTGTTTGCTGCCCATTTCTTTTGAGCCGGATTCACTGCAGAATCGTGTTAGTTGAAGACCGAAACTGTGCGAGAATGCCCCTCGTTACCTACCGACGAGATCGCTTGCTGGTGGGAGGAGACCAAGATTTCGACGCAACTGCGCCTCGCAGCGGGTGTCTGCGTGCTCACCACCGGACTTCTTATCGGGAGTGGCGGTGGAGCGATCGCGGCAGCCGACACCGAATCAACTGGTGCGACCACCTCCACTAGCCAGGCGGTCAGTGAATCGAGCGACGTCGCTGGGTCGACCGGGCCAGCCATTAGCACCGCTAATAAACCCAAATCTTCACTCAGCACCACCCTTCAAGGCGTTCTTCAGAAGCTGCGTTCGCTCGGCAAACCGGCACCGAAACCGCCCGTTGTCGTGAAACCGACGCCAGACGTCGTCGCGCCGGACGCCGACAACACCGACCCCTCAGAGGCCGTTCCCGCGGCGATCACGACCGACCCAACCGGGGCGGGCGAAAACGCAGAGGTCGGCAATCCCGACGCGACCCCGCTGAACACCGACCCCGCCGCAGCGGATCCGGGCGGCCCCCCGCCGCCGGGCAATGTCGCGCTCGGGCTGGAGGCATTCCGGCCGGTGACCAACGCTGTGGCGACGGTTGCCGGGGTTGCGCTGAGCGTGCCCGGCGTCTTCGCGGGCCTTCCCGGCTCCGAGGATCCGCTCGGCGACGTCATCACCTCGCTTCAGAGCATGCTGGTCACAGTCAATGGCGCGGTCGCGCCGCTCGCGCAAATGCCGGGTGATCTCTACTCGCTGATGGTCGGACTCGCGACCACGCCAGTGGAAACCGTCGGCGTCACCTCCGGTCTCGGCCGTTCGGCTGCAGCAGGTGCCGGCCTGACATCACCAACGCCGCCGTTCGCAGGCCCGATTCTGCCCATCACCCCCAGTGGGGACATGCCGCTGCTCGGCGACGTCATCGCACCCGCAACGCTCGGCGGAATTGCGGCAGCAGGCTTGAGCGCCGACTTGTCGCTGTCCGGGACTGCCCCGCTCGCGGTTGGCGGCGCCGGCCCGACGGACGCGCTGTCGTTCCTCGAGCACACCGTGAAGGCGGTGCTAGCGCCCGCTTCACTGACGGCGCTCGCCGCGTTCGCACTGCCAGGCATCGCCGGGCTTCTGATCATCTGCGCAGCGGGCATGCGGTTCGGATACCGCCAGGCGAAGGCAGCGCTGGCCGTGCGGACAAGCGCTATCTCGCGCTTCGCGCGTCAGGGGCCGTTGGGTGTCGTTCGGTCGGGTTCACTGGTCACACTGCATACGCGCAATCCGCGTGCGCCGCGAGCCGTCCTGCACACGGCATCGCGGGTCACGCCGCTCTTCGAACAGGCCGCCTGACAGTCCAGCCGTAATCCGGCCATGACGCGGGAGATCTCACGTCAGGCCTTCCTCCGCAGTGCACTCGGCTCTGCCGCAGCGACTGCGCTGGCCTCCTGTCGGACACCCGCGCAAGGACCGCGGGTGCAGCCCACGACGTCGGCGCCGCCGAGCCCGTCTGCTTCCGGCCCGCAGAACTGGACAGCACTCGAGGACGCCATCGAGGGCCACGTGGTCCTCCCGTCGAATCCCGATTACGCCACAGCGAAACGTCTTTTCAACACACGGTTCGACGACTCGACACCGGCCGCCGTCGTCACGGTGCAATCGACCGATGACATTCGCAAGGCCGTCGAGTTCGCCGCCCGAAACGACATCAAGGTCACCGTCCGCAGCGGCGGGCACTCCTACATCGGCGCCTCGGCCGCCGACGGCGCAATGGTCATCGATCTACGACGACTGCCCGGCGAGCCCACCTACGACCGCGAGCTCGTGACGATTCCGGCTGCGGCACAACTGGATTCGGTGCAAACGGCACTGGCCGCGCGGGGACTTTCGATTCCCAGTGGTAGCTGTCCGACGGTCGGCGTCGCCGGCTTGACGTTGGGCGGCGGGCTCGGGTCGGATGCGCGGCGCGCGGGATTGACGTGCGACGCCCTGGCATCGGCCGTCGTCGTGCTGCCCAGTGGTGGGGTCGTCACCGCGTCGGCAGATGAGCATGCCGACGTGTTCTGGGCGCTGCGCGGCGGGGGCGGCGGAGCCGCCGGCGTCGTCGTCTCATTGACATTCCGGACCTTTCCGGTCGCCGATAGGGACGTCGTCACCATCGAGTTCCCTGAAGGTGCCACCGCGGACGTGATTCTTGGTTGGCACGACTGGTTGCACAGCGCCGACCGCGCGATCTGGGGCATGGTCAACATCACCGTGGGCGCGGGCTCCGCGGGTAGCACCGTCGTGCTGGCGACGCCGGCAGGTGACGGCCAGCGCAGAGCCAGCCAGTTCAGTGCCGCTGTGGGTGTGCAGTCCACGAGCAGTACGACGCGGACACTGGGCCGCATGGACTTCGTCCGGTACTTCGAAGGAGGCAGTCAGGCGGCTCTTCCGCGCGCGTTCGTGGCGGGCTCCGACGTGATCGGGGAGATGACGCGTGAGGCCGCGGAATCGATCGCCGCTGCGACGACTGCGTGGCCGCTCGACGCGGGTTCGGCGACCGCGGTGATCGAGTCACTATCCGGTGCTGTCCACGACGTCGGGCCGGGTGATGCCGCGTTCCCCTGGCGACGTGCGGCCGTCTGCATCCAGTGGTACACCGAACCCTCGCCTGCCCGAATGGACACCGCGCGGCGATGGCTGACGAGTGCACATACCGCGGTCCAAGCACATTCGGTGGGACGTTATGTCAACTATGTGGAGTTGGAAAACGGTCCGTCGCTCTACTTCGGCGCGAACCTGGAGCGGCTGGTTGCGGTCCGTCAGAGATACGACCCGGCCGGGCTCATGTGTTCGTTGATGTGACATCCGCGGGCCGTCTGGCGACATACCAGCATGGGCACGTCGAGCTTCTACCGAATCACCGTGGGCGCGGCAGTGGCCACGACTGCATGGGCGCTGCCTCTTGCCCACCTCCCGACCGCCGGCGCCGATCCGTGCCCTGATGTGGAGGTCGTGTTCGCGCGCGGGACGACTGAGCCGCCAGGTCCTGGTGGCATCGGGCAGACCTTCATCGACTCGCTTCGGTCGCAACTGGGCGGTCGCACGGTGGGGGTGTACGCG
>Ga0207644_10003580_pt1 | contig 10053 bp, 6 predicted proteins | sample KBSS73metaG_FD_184326 | JGI IMG/M metagenome (GOLD analysis project Ga0207644, IMG submission 184326) | Switchgrass rhizosphere microbial communities from Kellogg Biological Station, Michigan, USA - KBS S7-3 metaG (SPAdes) (version 2) | ecosystem: Host-associated > Plants > Roots > Rhizosphere >... | reverse complement strand
ATCTTGGCAAGGGAATCATCGAACGCGATATCGAAACAACGATCCCTGACAAAACCACGGAGACAATTCTTTATTGTGGCGGTGGTTATCGTTCGGCGTTAGCCGCTGATGCGTTAGTGAAAATGGGATATACAAACGTCTTCTCAATGGCGGGAGGATGGAAAGCCTGGCGTGAGTCAGGAGCCCCGATCGAAGAGGTTGGTTAACAATTTGAGAAGATCTGCAAGTAGTTCTTGGCTGCAAAAAAGGCGTGCTCATTAAGAGCACGCCCTTTTCATTTTAGTTGGTTTACTGACGAGAACTAGAACTCAAAACGAGCGGCTAATTGAATCTGACGCTCGCGGAAGAGTGTACTGTCAGCTCCGGTAACACTCAGGAATCCACTTGCACCGCTGTTGAAATTCAAGAACGGTCGAGGTGATGCCAATGAACCGGTAGTATCAACCGAATAGATGGTGGGGCTAACGCTAGTCACCAAAGTGCGATTGAAAATGTTGAAGCCCTCTGCAAGCACTTCGACTTTGGTTTTCTCCGTGATACTGAATCTGCGTGAGATTCTCATATCCGCGTACCAAATATTCGGCTGCTTGTAATAATTGCGTGGCAGGAATGCGAACCGCGTTGAGCCACCCGAGCCATTCAGACCACCGGCTTGAGTCGCGGAGTTGATTCCAAAGTTATTCGCAGGACTCGTGGTTCCTGAAATGGTAGGAGTAACGCGTTGACCGGAGAATGCGTTGAAGATTGGAGCAATGGTCCAACCGTTAAGAATGGCTTTCGCCGTTCCGTTATCAGTCTTAAAGCTCGTGTTGTATACCACGCTGGCTACAAATTTTTGCCGGCGATCGAAGGCTGACAAAGCATTCTCATTGTGCTGATCGAAAGCGTTGAACGGGAGATTGTTTGACGTAAAGGTCACTGAACTCTGACCGTTATCAAAGGCTCGCGACAACGTGTAGTTCGATTGGAATTGCAACCCGTCGGTTAGACGGCGGTTAACCTGAAGCACCAAAGCGTTGTACTTCGAGAAGACATCGCTTCGAACTTCTGTGAGTTGAGCGAAGTTCACATTCGGTCTCGCACCCAGGAACAATGGAAGATTCCAGGTTGCGCCATTGAATGGTCCACCGACTGCGGTGTAGGTGGCTGAACTCGTTGGGGCGCTCAGGTTTGTATCGACGAAGTTTGGAAGCGAATTTCCAAAGCTACCTAAGTACGAAGCTGACACCACGGTGTTGCGGGCGATTTCACGCTCAAATACAAAATCCAACTGGTGAATTTGCGGCAATTGGAATTTCGGCGAGAAGTATTGAACAGCGGGTGTAGTTAAAGCACCTGCGGCTATTAGGTTCGGATAAGCCGGAGCAATCGCACTGGTTGCGGTTACGCCAACTTGTCGTTGACCACGGTCGATGCCGACGCCTGTATTTACGAGCGTGTTGTAAACGGTCGAGTTGATAACGCGACCATAGTAGATACCCCAACCGCCGCGAATACTGGTTTTTCCATCACCGCCTAATGCGTAGGCGAAACCTATGCGTGGACCAAAGTTGTTGCGATCGTCCACTTTATTCTGCGTTTGTGGCACACTTGGATTCGCATTAATTGGATTTGGATTACGCTGGTATTCATAACGCAAACCCAAATTCAACGTTAGCTTCGGATTGACGCGCCAGTCGTCCTGAATGAAATAATTCAAGTCCGTCGTCTTCATCGTCAGGCCGAGAACTCCCAACCCTTGGTTGTAGAAGCCACCGTAGCAGCGTCCGACGGTTCGGGTACTGCTGTAACACTGGGTTGCGGCGTTGATGCCGCCCGAAGTCGCGAAATTCGTGTAATCGACGATGAAGTCGTTCAGCCCCGCGTAATAGTTGATCGCGTTCGCATTTCCAGTGTAGTTAAACTCGCCACCCGAGAAACGCAGGTTGCTGATGATGTCTTTGACAAAGTTGACGTCTCCACCAAACTTGAAGCTGTGATTGCCGCCCGTCAGAGTGACGGTGTCGGCAAACTGCCAGCGTCGTTCATCGGGAAACGCTGCGCGTTCAAGAAACTCCGGGATTCCAAATGTGAACCCCTGGGCAATGTTGGTCTGGGGCGATCTTCCGCCGACCGAATTCGTCGGTTCACCGGGTAGTGGTGGTTGCGAGAATTGGAATTCGTTGTCTCGGCCCCACTGGAAACGAAATTCGTTAAGCAGCGTCGGCTGAATTGTCGACAACAGGCGCATATTCAATGAGTCGATATTTACGCCGTCGTCACCGAAGTTGTCTTTTGCTCGCTGATTGATCGCCTGTGTTTGAATACCTGCGGGCGAGTCCCATCTCAAGCGATTGTAGGTTGCCGTGAAGGTGTGCTTGTCCGTGATGTTCCAGTCGATCTTAGGCAGGAACAACTTCTGATCACCTGTACGTGGAACTTCACCGGATAGACTGTTGAGGAAGTTAAGAGTGCTCGTTACTTGAGAAGCGCTCAGTCCCTTGCCAACTGCCAGACTGCCCGTACGCAGGTTAGTAGCGGTGGCAGCTGTCACACCGTAGCCCGGACAGAACACTTGCGAACCAGTTGCGGCTGCTGTTGTAACGACAGCGCCGCGAGGAGCGGTCAGCGCGCAAGTATCAACCCTGTTCAGAAAATCCAGGGCAGTGTAGGTTGCCACTCCGGGAAAGTTTCGGTTTTGCTGATCGTAGCTAAAGAAGAAGAACGCCTTCTCCTTCACGATTGGACCACCAATTGTTCCGCCAAACTGATGGCGAACATCTTCAGGCTTGAAAGCAACTGGCGTGAAAACGCCACCGATGTTTTGGGTGATAAAGCTACGCGGATTTCGCGCACCCCATTTGTTGTTTCGTTGGTAGTAGAAGGCGCTTCCGTGAAATTCGTTAGTACCACTCTTGGTAACGGCGTTAACTACGCCGCCTGCTGAACGACCGTACTCAGCCGAATAGCTCGAAGTGTTGACCTGGAATTCACGAATCGCGGCCTGGCTGATCGAGTAGCTGATACGTGTACGACCGCGCTCTTCTGCGAAGAATGCCTGGTTGTTATCACCGCCATCAATGGTGTTGTTATTGAGAAGACCGGAAATTCCGCGGAAGCTAATCAAGCCGAACGTGCCATCAGGCACCGCACCAGGCGTTAGCAAAGCAAAGTTGGACCAACGACGGCCATTGATTGGCAGTTCGTTAATCGACGTTTGATTGATATTGCTCGAGAAGTCCTGCTGAGTTGTATTGATAACCGGTGCCTCGGCAGTTACGTCAACTGTGCCAGTTACCTGGCCGACCGAAAGCCCAATTTCAAGACTGGTCTCACGACCTACTTCCACGACGACATTTTCTTGTGTGACAGCACTGAACCCGGTGGAGTTAATGCTTACGGAATACCGACCCGGCTGCAGATTAGCCACCTTAAAGCGGCCCGAATCGTCGGTAGTGGCAGTATCCTCTCTACCGGTTTCCACATTCTTGACGCTTACAGCTGCGCCAGTCACCACTTCCTTATTTGGATTAGTAACCACGCCGCCGATTGCGCCGGTGGTCGTTGATTGCGCCATAGTGACAACGCTGAGCGCGACCATCACCAGGAACACAAAAGATAGCCTTACAATTTTCGACATACTGGGGAACTCCTTACGGATTGAGTTAACGTTGAAGGCGCCTAAGTCGGTCGGCGGCGCCGATGATGATGATCCTGTAATTGACAACACCTAAAATTCAATTCAAGAAGGAAAAAAACGAATGGCAAATCAAAGCAAGACGCGACTTCTACCACGCCTAGCTTGCGTTTCGCAAGGCTAAGTCATGGTTGAAGCTATTAAATCTTGATGACGCATTTAATATCGAACAAGAGCACTCACTGAGCGCGAAGTTCGACCCAAATTTTCGCAATAGCTGTGCCGGATAATCTTTCAGCGCGACGGCTCAAACAAAGTGCGTTTTAGCACCACTTAACTTCAGCTCATCGGGCCAGACGGATGGATCCGCGGACAATAATTTGGATTTGATTGGAAAATCACAAGAAGTGAGTTCGGCAATTCCTGATTCCGTAACAATTTAGCCGGACCCCGAACAAAAGATTTGTCTACAAGCGTTCAACGATCATCGCGATGCCCTGACCACCACCGATGCACGCTGTCGCTAATCCATATTTGGCATTCCGCCGGTGCAGTTCATGAAGAACAGTTAAAACTAAACGAGTTCCAGTTGCCGCTAACGGATGACCAAGCGCGATCGCGCCACCATTTACATTTGTGCGCGAGCGATCGAGACCAAGTTCTTTTTCAACCGCCAGGTATTGGGCAGCAAAGGCTTCGTTTACTTCAACAAGATCGATGTCGTTCAAGCGCAGTCCCGATTTCTCAAGAACTGCACGGGTAGCCGGCACTGGTCCGATTCCCATGATGTCAGGTTCAACTCCAGCATAGGCCCAACTAACTATCCGCCCCATCGGAGATAGATCTTGCTGCTTTACAAATTCTTCGTTGGCAATCACGAGCGCCGCTGCTCCATCAACGATACCCGAAGCGTTGCCGGCAGTGACGAAGCCATCTTTTGCAAAGGCGGGCCTAAGCTTTGCCAAACCTTCGAGAGTTGTTTCAGGTCGTGGATGATCGTCGTGCTCTACGAACGTGGTTCCCTTGCGGCCTTGAATTTCCACGGGAACGATTTCCTCAGCAAAATATCCGGAATCTAACGCTCGTTTCGCTTCCTGTTGTGAACGAAGGGCATAAGCATCTTGCTCTTCACGAGAAATCTCAAACTTTCTCGCGAGGTTTTCGGCAGTTCCGGCCATCGGTGTGTTGCAGTAAGTATCCAGCAACGCGACCATCAAACTGTCTTCCAATTTTCCTTGGCCAAGGGCGAACCCGGAACGCGCACCACGAATTACGTGCGGCGCCTGCGACATCGATTCCATACCGCCAACTAAACACGTACGCGCTTCACCTAACTGAATCATCTGCGCGCCAGAGATAATTGATTGAATTCCACTGCCGCATAGTCGATTAACAGTCAACGCCGGGCGATCAAACGGTACACCCGATTTCAAACCGACGTGCCTCGCGCCGTAAATAGCATCACCGGAAGTTTGTAATGCATTTCCAATAACTGTGTGATCGATATCGTTGGCTGAAATCTTTGAATTTTCCAACGCGCCGCGAGCGGCAACTGCACCCAGATCGATAGCCGACACATCCTTGAGAGCCCCAACATACTCGCCCATCGGCGTCCGCTTACCACCAAGAATAAAAACCTCAGAAGACATAAAACTACCTTTCACACTAACTCGAGACTTTTTCAGAGATTAACCAAGCTCTGAATGACCGTCAATTTGTCGCCCCTTTTCGTCCGCGATGATCCTGGAAAGAAGTTCGCTGCGGAATTAATCGTGTGAGGTCAATTGCTGAAGCGGTGGATTTGCAAATAGCGATGAAGCAGTTCTTCGAGAAATCCTTCATAAGTAAACGTCGCAAGATCATAAGAAGGCCTGATCTTGTAGAGGATTGGAATTGAAACGCGCCACGCCATCCACTGACGTGGAACGTCCGCTAAATCCCAACGCCGCCTCAGGAAAGTCTCGACAACCTGGATCTCCGATTCAGTGAGACTATGCAAGTCTGCCGTGAACTCAACTGGCTTGAATGACCGGCGAAGGGCTGGATCGCTGACCGGAGAAGCAAAAACTTTTGTAAATTCCGGCGCTTCAGCTTCGCGCTCCCTAACCACCACTGTGCCTGCGACCATATCGCCAACACGTTGATCTCGAGACGTCGAGAAAACTGAAATCAAGCCGATGGAATAAAACGGCGCGGGCATCATGTCGAAAGTGCGCAACAGATTGCGAACTGATGATTCCCAAAAAGTGATCGGTCTACCATCTTCGCGAAGCACGCGAAGCTTCAACCAACGTTTACCCGGCGTCTGCCCGCTCCAAAGCCATTCAAAAAATGCGAAGTAACCCGTCAAAATAAGAAATAAGACGATGATCATTACGGCGATCACCCATTTCGGCGCTGTGGCGAATGCACTTCCAATGTCGGACGAGTTTGCGATTAAGAAAAATCCAAGTCCTATCACTACCAGTGCCAGCGCCTGGATTGTGTGATCGATAGCGCACGCGAGAAAACGGTTACCGATCGAAGCGAGCGCAAAGTGCAACGGAACACGCTCAGGCGTTTCGATGATGAGGATGTCTTCAGTTGCGAGAGTTGCAGACATTAATTGAAATGAAAAGTTAATGCAGAGAACTAACTGGCGTTCGCGCTTGCACCGAACACCTCGAGAAACTGTCTCTTTCCAACCTGCATCAGGACCCTCTGATCTCCAGTCAGGTCCACGGCAAAATCTGGTCGCGTAACGCGTTCTTTATTGATGGTGATGGCGCCTTGTTCTATCAATCGACGTGCTTCTTTCTTGGATTCCACGAGCGCCTTACCTACTAGGTTGGTGGCTACCAACAGATCAACGACCTTGTAGCTGCCATATGGAACTGCCCACGGATCAAAGTGAGAAGGCATTTCTTTTCTTTTGAAAACTCTGTCGAATTCTTCCGCAGCATGACTCGCGTCCGTCGATGAGTGAAAGTCCGCAACGATACTCTTCGCCAGATCGACCTTCACATCACGCGGATTTCGATCGCCGGTTTCAGTTGTCGTCCGGAGCCACGCAATCTGCTCAGGCGTCAGATCTGAACACAGTTCGTAATAACGCCACATTATTTCATCCGAGAGCGACATCACCTTGCCGAACATTTCCTGAGGCGACTCATTTATGCCGATGTAGTTCCCTAAACTCTTGGACATCTTTTGCACGCCGTCAGTTCCTTCGAGCAGAGGCGTGATCATTACTACTTGTGACTCTTGTCCATATTCGCGTTGCAAATTCCGACCTAGTAACAAGTTGAACTTTTGATCCGTCCCGCCTAACTCGACATCTGCTTCAAGCGCCACTGAGTCGTAAGCCTGAGTCAACGGGTATAGCAATTCGTGTAACGCGACCGGTTTCTCTTCTTTCAGTCGCTTCGAAAAATCGTCTCGTTCGAGAATCTGTTTTACGGTCACATGCGAAGCGAGTCGAATAAAACCATCGGATCCAAGTTTATCCATCCATTCCGAATTGAAACGAATCTCTGTTTTTGTCGGATCGAGAAGTTTGAAAATCTGACTCTTGTACGTCTCTGCATTTAAATTGATCTCTTCGCGTGTTAGCTGTGGACGCGTGACGCTCTTGCCCGATGGGTCTCCAATTAGACCAGTGAAGTCGCCGATCAAAAAGATCACCGTATGACCTAGTTCCTGAAATGCCTTCAACTTGCGAATGACAACAGTGTGACCCAGGTGAATATCCGGCGCAGTTGGATCAGCTCCGAGCTTCACTCGCAGAGGCTTGCCGGTCTTCGCTGACGTCTCGAGCTTTGCACGCAAGTCAGCCTCACGGATGATTTCGGTTGTTCCCTTGCGGAGATAAGAAAGTTGTTCGTCTATTGTCATCAAGCTCTACACTCACGGTCCATGATTCGGGTGCGTCGAAGGTAGCCCGACCGCTCGTTCGGTCAGTCTGCGATTCGTCGGCAGAAATGATCGGTTACCAGCATCGCGTTGATAGAGTAGCCCATCTGTTAAATCGTGCGCTATGCTCGCTATTCAACCACCGAAAAAAGGAAGTCATATGGTAACGGAAACTCTCAACGAGCAATCTGCTGCACATCTCGTCTCGATGCCCCTAGCAAATTCTCGCATCGCTTTCATAGGCCTTGGAGTGATGGCCGAAGCGATCGCTGCGGGTCTACTTCGAAAAGGTTTGGTCAGACCGGGCCAAATCGTCGGGAGTCATCCGCGTTCCACGCGACGCGAAGAGCTTTACACCAAGTATGGCATTCAAATGTTTGAACAGAACCGAGAAGCTGTAGTCGCCGCTTATCCTATCGACTCTGCATCCGGATCGATGGTGTTGCTGGGAATCAAACCGCAACGTTTAGGCAAAGTTCTCGATGAGTTGAAAGGTTCCATCCATCAAGACCAGGTCGTCGTCTCAGTCGTTGCCGGGGCAAAGATTGAAACGATAGCGGATGCGCTCTTGCACGCTGCTATCGTACGCACGATGCCAAATACCCCTGCGCAAATTGGGGAAGGTGTTACGGCATGGACCACAAGTGCGGATGTGAACGAAGTCCAGGAAGAACAAGTCAAGGCCTTACTTGAGGCACTTGGAAAAACGGTGCGCGTTGAGAACGAACGCCAAATCGACATGGCTACGGCTTTGAGTGCGACTGGTCCAACTTATATTTTCCTGGTCATGGAAGCGCTGATCGATGCCGGAGTTCACATGGGTTTTTCACGACATGTATCGCAGGAGCTGGTGCAACAGATGATCCTTGGTTCGGTACTGTTTGCGAGGGAGTCGCATAAGCACCCTGCGGAACTGCGAAACATGGTCACGTCACCAGGTGGGACTTCAGCCGAAGCGATCTACCAGATGGAAAAAGGTAGCCTGAGAACTGTTCTCTCGAAAGCTGTTTGGGCGGCGTTCCAACGCGCAGAGGCACTCGGCGCAAAACGAAAAGACTAGGCCGCGTATCAGTTCAGTTTTCGGAGGTAAGCTTCGGGTGGATCGACTAACTCTTGCCGGCCGCCACTACTCGCCTGCCGACAATTTCAAACTTACCGCTGATCACTAGAGCGAGTGCCTCTGGATAAAGCAGGTGTTCCTGCTCAAGAATCCTCTCAGCCAGAGTAGCCTCAGTATCGTCGTCAAGCACTGGTACGACACGTTGGGCAACGATTGGACCACCATCAAGCGTATCATCAACAAAGTGTACTGTGCAGCCACTCCATTTTACGCCGTGATTGATCGCTTTCTGCTGGACGTCTAAACCAGGAAACGAAGGAAGCAGACTCGGATGGATATTAAGAATTCGTCGCGGAAAACCTTCAATGAACCCTGGCGACAACAACCGCATGTATCCAGCGAGGCAAATCACATCCACTTCATACTTCCGCAGCGCACTAATCACTTCTGCTTCGTGTTCTTCTCGTGTCTTACCTGCTCGATCGATCGCAAGGGTTTGAATGTTTTTCTCTTGCGCCAAAGTGAGACCACGCGCATCCGACCTGTCACTCACAACTAAAACGAGCTCAGCGTTCGGGACAATGCCGCGACTGATCGCGTCGCTCAGTGCAAGCATATTTGACCCACGACCAGAAATTAGGACAGCAATGCGGGTGGGACTCGTCAGATTCTGCTCCAGCTATGTAATCGTTCTGTGGGACGTTCTGCGCTTGATGCGTTTGTTTCGTCTGTACGTTAAATCACTCAATCGTCACGTAACGACTGCCTTCGACTACCTCACCGATTTTAAAACAACGCTCACCGTTCGACTCCAAATGCGATTTGATCAGTTCTCGATTTTCAGGCGAACAGACGATGACCATGCCAACACCCATATTAAAGGTGCGATACATCTCTGCATCCGACACATTGCCAATCTTTCGCATCAATTCATAAATCGGCAAAACCGGCCATGAACCTTTGTTGATTTTTACAGCTGTGCCTTCGGGAAGGATGCGCGGAATATTATCAGTGAGCCCGCCGCCAGTAATGTGGGCCAAACCTTTGATCACCTTCGTATCGAGCAGGCCGTCTAGCGGACGAAGATAACTAACGTGCGATTGCAAGAGAGCTTCACTAACTGACATCCCCAATTCGGGCAACTCGGTATCAGGAACGTAGCCTGCGACATCAAAAAATAGTTTCCTCGCGAGTGAGTATCCATTCGTGTGGAGTCCCAACGATGGCAACGCGAGTAAGACGTCTCCAACTGCGATTGATTTACCATCAACTATCTTTTGTTGGTCTACGACGCCAACGATAAAACCAGCAATATCGTATTCGCCTTCCTGGTAAAACCCAGGCATCTCCGCAGTCTCTCCGCCCAACAACACACACCCGTTCGCACGACACCCGTTTGTAATCCCCTCAATGACACTGGCAACAATATCGGTTGAAAGTTTTCCAGTAGCGATGTAGTCGAGAAAGAAGAGAGGTCGAGCACCCT
>Ga0207644_10003578_pt1 | contig 10053 bp, 8 predicted proteins | sample KBSS73metaG_FD_184326 | JGI IMG/M metagenome (GOLD analysis project Ga0207644, IMG submission 184326) | Switchgrass rhizosphere microbial communities from Kellogg Biological Station, Michigan, USA - KBS S7-3 metaG (SPAdes) (version 2) | ecosystem: Host-associated > Plants > Roots > Rhizosphere >... | reverse complement strand
CCCGCCGCGCCGGTCATCGCTCGGCATCCTCTTCCTCATCGTCTTCACGGACCTGCTCGGGTTCGGGATCGTCATCCCCCTCCTGCCGCGGTACGGAGAGACGCTCGGCGCGAGCCCGGCCCAGCTAGGCGCGCTTCTCGCGTCCTACTCGCTCCTTCAGTTCGTTTTCTCGCCGGTGTGGGGACGCCTGTCCGATCGGTTCGGGCGCAAGCCGATCCTCGTGCTCAGCCTCGTCGGGTCCGTGATCGGCTACACGCTCTTCGCGGCGGCGCGGACGATCCCGCTCCTCATCCTCGCGCGCGCGTTCGCGGGCGTGATGGCGGCGAACCTCTCCACCGCGCAGGCGTACATCGCGGACGTCACGCCCCCCGAAAAGCGCGCGAAGGGGATGGGCATCGTGGGCGCGGCCTTCGGGCTCGGCTTCAGCCTGGGGCCTTTCGCCGGCGGCGCGCTGGCGAGCCTTCAAGGCTCGGCAGCGTTCGCCCCCGCGCGCGCCTGGCCGTTTTTGGGCGCGATCTTCTCCAACCCGCAGGGACTTCCGGGGCTCTTCGCGGCGCTATTGTCGGCGACCGCGCTCGTGCTCGCGATCGTGCTGCTTCCGGAGTCGCTGACGGGAAGGGCGCCCGCGCGCCCCAAGGCCTCGCGGCTGCGCCTCATCTGGGAGGCCGTGAACCGCCCGAACGTGGGGATCGTCTACATTCTCTACTTCATCTATACCTTCGGATTCACGCAGATGGAGGTGACGCTCGCCCAGCTCATCGGGCATCGCTTCCGGCTGGATATCTCCCATTCCTACTGGCTCTTCGCGTGGGTCGGATTCCTCGGCGCGATCGTGCAGGGAGGGCTGATCGGCGCACTCACGCGACGTTTCGGCGAGCGCGCGCTCGCCGCGGCCGGAACTCTCATCGTGGCGATCAGCCTGGGGGCGATGTCCTTCGTCCCCGGGATCCCCTCGCTCATGGTGTGCCTCGCGCTCCTCGCGGTCGGAGCCGGCCTGTCGACGCCGTCGCTCTCCTCCCTCGTTTCACGCCTCACGCCGCCGACACAGCAGGGGAGCGCCCTCGGCATCTTCCAGTCGATCTCCTCGATCGCCCGCATCGTGGGTCCGGTCGTCGCGCAGCTCCTCTATCAGGAGGGGGCGCACGTCCACGCGCCGTATTTGCTGGCGACGGCGGCGGGGACCGTCGGATTCCTGCTCAGCCTGCGGCTGTTCGCGAAGCGCGACGCCGAAGCGGGAGGAATGGCGGCGAGCGCGGCGGAGAGCTCCTGAGCCGGATGGATCCGGATCAGGGCTTGGCGGGGGCGGCGGCGCCGCCGGCCTTGTACCGCGCGCACATGGCCTGCCCGCGCGGCGCGCCGCAGCCCGTCTTGCAGTCCGCCGAAGTCTGATGGGTCTTCCCGTCCGCGCAGTGCCCGGAGCGCCCCTCGGCCCCTTCCGTCGTGGTGCAGGAGCCCCGGCCCGTCCGCGTGCGCAGCAGGTAGCGCGCGCCCCCCTCGCAGACCAGAACGAGCGTCGCGGGGACGGAGTCTTCGTCCGCGAGCGAGCAGGATCCGGTCCCGTTGGTGAAGAGACAGCCCCGATCGCAGCGCGCATAGGCCGCGTTCGAATCGCCGTCGGCGCACAGCGCGCGGATGCCCTTCTCGACGAGGCAATCGCCCCCTTCGGCCCCCGTCGCGAGCGCCAGGGTGAGCCCGCCGGGGCACTCGAGGCTTCCCCCGGCAGCGAGCGCCGGGAGCGGCGCGAAGAAGGAGAGGAGGGCCGCGCCGAGAGCGAGAAGCCTCGACAGGCTCGGGGCAGGGCCCTTTGACAGGCTCAAGGCAGGCCCCTTCGACAGGCTCAGGGCAGGGGATGGGGATCCGCGCGGCGTCGAGGCCGTCCCGCTACGCGTAGAGGCCCCGCATCTCGGACGCCTCGGCGACCCGCTGGATCGCGACGATGAAGGCGGCGATACGCATGTCGGTCCGGAACTTCTTCATGGTGTCGTAGACGCGGTCGAAGGCGGTCTCGATGATCCGCTTGAGGTCCTTGTTGACCCGCTCCTCGGTCCAGTAATACCCCATGCGGTTCTGGACCCACTCCAGGTAGGAGACCGTCACGCCCCCGGCGTTGCACAGGATGTCGGGAACGACGAACGCGCCCTTGGCGTCGAGGATCCGGTCCGCCTCGGGAGTCGTCGGCCCGTTGGCGCCCTCGGCGATGATCCGCGCCTGGATGCGCCCGGCGTTCTTCCCCGTGATCTGGTTCTCGAGCGCCGCCGGAATGAGGATCTCGACCGGAAGCTCGAGGATCTTCATGGGATCCTTCAGGCGCGGCGCCGCGAAGCCCTGGAGCGATCCCTTGCGCGCCACGTGCGCCATCGCCTTGTCGACGTCGATGCCGCCTGGATCGTGGTAGGCGCCGTAGACGTCGCAGATCGCGACGACGGTGCAGCCCGCGTCCTGGAGGAACTTCGCCGCGTACGAGCCGACGTTGCCGAAGCCCTGGACGGCGACGCGCGCCCCCTGCAGCTTCATCCCGAGCTTCTCGCAGGCGCGGCGGATGCAGAACGCGATCCCGAGCGAGGTCGCGCTGCGCCGCCCCTCGGACCCGCCGATCTCGAGCGGCTTGCCCGTGATGACGCTGGGCACGTAGTTGTGGTGGTGCATGGAGTAGGTGTCCATCATCCAGCTCATCACCTGCGGCCCCGTGTTGACGTCGGGGGCAGGGACGTCGCGGTCGGGCCCGAAGAGGTCGATCATCTCGGCCATGTAGCGGCGCGAGAGCCGCTCCTTCTCGCCCTCGGAGAGCGTGCGCGGATCGACGACGACGCCCCCCTTGCCGCCTCCCATGGGGATACCGACGACGGCGCACTTGTACGTCATCCAGAACGCGAGCGCCTTCACTTCGTCCACGTTCACGTCCTGGTGGAAGCGGATCCCGCCCTTGGCCGGTCCGCGCGCGATGTTGTGCTGCACGCGGTACGCCTTGAAGACCTCGATGCGCCCGTCGTCCATCCGGACGGGGAGCATGACCTCGGTCACCCGGCGCGGCTGCTTCACCATGGCGATCTGGTTCTCGCTGAGCTTCAGCTTGCGAGCCGCGGTATCGAACTGCTGGAGCGCGTTGTCGAACGCCGAGGACTTCCACTCCTCGAGTGTTCCGGAGATCTGCTTGCGCCGCGCGGCGCGCCGGCTGTCGATGTCCTTCTGGGATCTCTTCACGTCGGGCTCTCCCCTTGGCAGACGCGAATTCTAGCGCGGATGGAGAAAGGCGCGCAGCCATCGCGCGGTCGGCCGGGGGATTCCCCGGCCATGGCCCTCTTTGATACGCTTCGTCCATGAAGACCACAGCCACGACCGTCGAGGAATACCTCGCGAGCCTGCCGGAGGATCGGCGCGCCGCGATCGCCGCCGTGCGCGACGTCATCCGCCGGAACCTCGATCGCGACTACGCCGAGGGGATCCAGTACGGGATGATCGGCTACTACGTCCCGCACGCGGTCTTTCCGCAGGGGTACCACTGCGATCCGCGCCAGCCGCTCCCGTTCGCCGCCCTCGCTTCGCAGAAGAACCACATGGCGATCTATCTGATGTCGGTCTGCGACGGGGACGAGGTCGGGCGCTTCCGCGAGGCCTACGCGCGCGCGGGCAAGAAACTGGACATGGGCAAGAGCTGCATCCGATTCCAGCGTGTCGAGGACCTGGCGCTCGACGTCATCGGCGACGCGATCCGCCGCGTGCCGGTGCGCTCCTGGATCGACTACTACGTGAAGACGATCGACAACCGCAAGCCGGTGCCCCGGGAGAAGATCCGCGAGATGGTCGCCGCGCGAAAGGCCGAGTCCGCCGCGAAGGCCGCCGCTCGCAAGAGCGCCGCCGTCGCGAAGAGGAAGACTGGCGGGAAGATGAAGGCTGCTACGAAACTGAAGCCCGCCCCGAAGTCGAAGACCGCCCTGAAGAAGAAGGCCGCCGCGAAGCCGAAGAACGCCGCGAAGCCGAAGATCGCCGCGAAGAAGTCGAGCCGCGGGTCTCGCTGACTCAGTAAAGCTCCAGCTTCCGCAGGATCTCCTTCGTCATCTCGCGGGCCGTCCATCCGGCGGGACCGTGCGTGAGGCCCTTCTCGCGGTCCGCGAAACGGGTCGCGAAGACGTACTCGCGCTCGCCGCGCGCGACGTGCCCCACGAACCAGCCGAGCTGGTAGCCGGTGTCCTCGTTCGGGTCCTTCTCGCCGAGGCTCCCCGAGCCGGTCTTCCCGTGCAGGACCCAGTGATTCTCGGAGGTGTCGACGAGGGTGATCTTCTTGGTGATCTCGGTGGCCTGCTTGGAGACGCCGAGCTGCCCGCGCCAGAACTTCTTCCAGAACGTGATCTGCTCGTCGGGAGAGATCTTCAGCGAGGACATGAGCCAGGCCTTGGTGAGCCCGCCGGACATGTCCTGATTCCCGAAGGCGAAATCCTTGAGGTATGTCTCGATCCGGGCCATGCCGAGCTGCGGCGTCAGCGCCTGGGACACCCACACCACCGAGTTGGACATCCAGCTCGCGGGCGTCTGATCGCTGTTCCAGGCGTCGCGCGCATAGTGGGTCCCATCCCATTTGATCGGGACCGTCTCGTCCTTCCAGATCTTGGCGTCGAACGCCATCAGGGAGAGCGGCACCTTGAAGGTCGAGCAGGGCGAGGTCCTCTCGGCGCAGGTCTTGTCGCCCACGCGCGCGACGACCTTGTTGCGGCCCATGTCGTAGAGCTCGAAGCAGCCGTCGCGTCCCTGGAAGATCTGCGCGTAGTCGGGCTCGGCGGCGCGCGCGGCGAAGGGGAGCGCGGCCGCGGCGAGCGCGGCCAGGGCCGGAAGCGCGATGCCGGGCGGAATCCGTAGCGAGCGCATGCGCCAGTATACCGGCGCCGAACGGTTCGTTATCATGGCGCATGGAGATCGTCCGACTCGGCGCCACCGGCCTTCAGGTTTCCCGTCTCGCGCTCGGATGCATGAGCTACGGCGATCCGGGATGGCGGCCCTGGGTTCTCGACGAAGAGGCCGCCCGCCCGTTCTTCCGCGCCGCCGTGGAGGGCGGCATCAACTTCTTCGATACGGCGGACATGTATTCGCTGGGCGCCAGCGAGACCGTCACCGGGCGGATGCTGAAGGAGTTCGCGCGCCGCGAGGAAGCCGTCATCGCGACCAAGGTGAACTTCCCGATGGGCCCCGGACCCAACCGCGGCGGGCTCTCGCGCAAGCACGTCCTCGAAGCCTGCGAGGCGAGCCTGAAGCGCCTGGGAATCGAGGCGATCGACCTCTACCAGATCCATCGCTTCGATGCCGTTGTGCCGATCGAGGAGACGCTCGAGGCGCTGAACGATCTCGTCCGTTCGGGAAAGGTGCGCTACATCGGAGCGAGCTCGGGCTCGGCGTGGCGCATGGCGAAGGCGCTCTCGGCATCCGAGCGGCGGGGCTGGGCGCGGTTCATCTCCATGCAGAACCACTACAACCTGCTCTATCGCGAGGAAGAGCGCGAGATGATCCCCCTCTGCCTCCACGAAGGGGTCGGGCTGATTCCGTGGAGCCCTCTGGCGCGGGGTGTCCTGACCCGGCCGCGGCCCGCCGGCAACGATGCGCGCGCGGGCGGCACGGCGCGCGCGGGAAGCGACGCCTTCACCCCGACCCTGTACGACGCACCCGAGGACTGGGACGTGGTCGACGCCGTGGAGCGCGTCGCGCGCGCCCGCGGCGTCTCGATGGCCGAGATCGGGCTCGCCTGGCTCCTCGGCCGTCCGGGCGTCGTCGCGCCCATCGTCGGAGCGACGAAGCTCTCCCATCTCGAAGCCGCGATCCGCGCGACGAGCCTCGCGCTCACCTCCGAGGAGCGCGGGGCGCTCGAGGCCCCCTACCGGCCGCACGCGGTCAAGGGCTTCACGGTCTGACCGACGCCGCGCGCTGGCGCACCTACGCCGTCTGCCTGCTCGGGTGGCTGTTCGACTTCTACGATCTCGTCCTCTTCGCCTATCTGGCGGCCGCGATCGGCAAGGACTTCGGGTGGGGGGAGTCCGCGCCGCACCAGAAGGCGCTCCTCGTCGGCGTCGCGCTCGCGATGTCGGGCCTGGGCGGGATCCTCTTCGGCGGGCTCGCGGACCGGTTCGGACGGCGCCGCGTCATGGTCTGGACGATCCTGATCTACTCCCTCGGGACCGGCCTGAGCGCTTTGTCCCTGGGCGTGCTGTCGCTCATGGCGTTTCGCGCGATCACGGGCTTCGGTGTGGGCGGGGAGTGGGCGACGGGCCATGCGCTGATGGCGGAGATTTTCCCGAAGGAGAAGCGCGGCCGCGCGTCGGCGCTGCTCCAGGCGGGCGAGCCGCTCGGCGTCGCGCTCGCGGTTCTCGCCGGGCTCTGGCTCGCGCCCCGGCTCGGGCCGCACGGGTGGCGCTGGGTCTTCGCGATCTCCGCGCTTCCCGCGTTCCTGGTCCTGCTCGTCCGGCGCGTCGTCCCCGAATCGCCGATCTGGCTCGCGCGCCGCGCGGGGGGCGCGCCGGGGTTCGTCGAGCAGTACCGCATCCTCTGGCGCGATCATCGCGGCCGCGCACTGCAGGGGTGGATCCTCGGCGCCACCAAGCTCGGGACCTACTGGCTGACCTATGTCTGGCTCCCCGAGTACTTCGCCGAGATCGGCCGGGGGCAGGAAGGGGGCGGCTCCTTCGCGCGCATCCGGCTGACGTTCATCCTCGTCGCGCAGGGCGGTCAGCTCGTGGGGATGCTGCTCTTCGGATGGATCTCGGACAGGGTCGGCCGCAGGCCCGCCTTCTGCGCCTACTCGCTCCTCACGGCCGCGGGTCTCTTCGCGCTCGCGAGCTACGGCAAGGAGATGCTCGCGCACCCGGGCTGGTTCTGGCCCGCGATGGGCGCCGTGGGGCTTGGGTCGGGCTGCACGGCGGGGTTCGGCGCGCTGCTCGCCGAGCTCTTCCCGACCTCCATCCGCAACACCGCGATGGGGACGGTCTACAACCTCGCGCGCGCCTTCCAGTTCGTCACGCAGGCGGCCATGGGGATCCTGATCGTCGAGGCGGGCGTCGCGCACGGCCTCTATCTCGCGATGGGCCTGGCCCTCGTCACCGCCGCGTGGGTATGGACCTTCCCCGAGACGCGGGCCACGCCGCTCCGCGCCGATTGAGGCGGGCGGCCGCGCGGATCCGCGGTGGACGGCGCCTGCGGGCGGTGCGCGTCAGAGATAGCTCAGCCATCCGTCCCGGCGCCGCGCCTTGATGCGGCCGAACCAGCGGCACGCGGCGAAGAGCAGGACGATCGCGATCCCCCACACGAGATAGAGGAGCGGCAGGGGCCAAACATAGCCCTCCGGCGGGTGCGGATTGCCCATGGGATGATTGGTGAAGAGCCAGGGGTCGACGCGCCCCTGCCGGATCCTCGACACGACGAGCGCGAGCCCGTGGATCAGCGGGATGTGCAGGAGATAGAAGAAGAGAGGCACCCGACCGAAGGTCGTGAGCACGCGCGCGAACGGGCCGCGCAGCCTCTCCGCGAGAGGCATCAGGGCGAGGATGGGTCCGAGCGTCATCAGGAGGAACGCGAGCGAGGCCGGATACTTCGTCGTGTTGAGGAAGGAGAGCAGGGCGGGCATCGGCGGCCGGCCGTCCGGCGCGGCGGAGCCGGACGCGGCCGCGGGAGGCGCGCTCCACGGGCGCGGATCGCCGTACAGGTTGAACCCGCGCAGCACCAGGAAGAGGGCGATGGCGCCGAGGCCGATCCCGGCGCACAGGCGGTGTCTACGCGTCGGTTCCATCGTGACGATCGCCCCGAAGGCGTAGCCGGCGGCCATGACGCCGATCCATGGGATCAGCGCATACAGGACCGTGAGGCTCGGGCTCCCGCCGGGCCCTTCGATGGGGCCGGCGAAGAAGCCGATGTAGAAGATCTTCCAGAGAGCCGCATGAATCCCCCCGCCGAGCGACTCCGCCAGGCCGCCGGCGGTCGCGTCGAGCAGGTTGTGGAGGGCGATGATCGCGATGCCGATCGCGCCCACGAGGCCGGCCCGCAGCTTCGACAATCCCGCCAGCGCGATCATGCTCCAGCCCAGGACCCAGATGACTCCCGCCATCTCGTAGTGCGCGAAGTCGAGGTTGAAGGTCCAGAAGAGGCGCAGGACCGTCAGCTCGAGCAGGATCAGCCAGAGCCCGCGCAGAAGCAGGTGGCGCGAGAGGAGCCCGTGACGGCGCCCGTAGAGGTAGGCGCTCGTCCCGGCGAGGAAGACGAAGGCCGGCGCGCAGAAATGGGTGATCCAGCGCGTGAAGAAGACCGCGGGCGCGGGGCCGCCGGCCGGCACCCCCGAATACACACGCACGTGATCGATCGCCATGAGGACCATGACCGCGCCTCGCAGGACATCGATCGACGCCACGCGGGGGTACCGCTCAGCAGCCGCCGGATCGGCGGCAAGTTCGGCCGGGCCGCGCATCGCGGGCCGCATGTTACCGCTCCTCCCGCCCATGCGTTTCGCGAGCGCGGGCAATCCGGATAACATCGCGGCACCGGGGGAGATCCTGCGCGGCAGAGCGCACTCGCGAGGAAACACGAGCGCCAGGCTCGAAAGGGAGAGGCGATGCGGCGACAACGAGGGGGCGGGGCGGCGCGCAGGATGTGGCGCGCGTCGATCTTGGTGGGTCTGGTGTCGGGCGCGGCGGGCGCGGGGCTCGCGCATGCGGAAGAATCGGCGGCGCCCGCAGCGGCCGCGTCAGCAGCGGCGGCGCCCGCATCGGCGGCGGCGTCCGCAGCGCGAACGCGATGGGGCGTGCAGGCGTTCGCGGGGAGCGGCTCGACCACCTGGGACATCGACGGATTCCGGACGATCGAGGGGTCGTACGACGGGGACGCGAGCCCCAGGGGGCTCGGCCTGTGGATCGACAAGCCCGGGCGCGGGATCTTTCGCTACGTTTCCGTCATCTCCTACGAAGAGTGGGGAGACGAGACGCTAAACGGCGGCCCGAATGGCGCCACCGCCAGACTGAAGACGGACTACGGCATCGTCAGCGACCACCAGTTCGACTTCGACCTCGTGCGAGGCCCACGCTTCCGCCTTTCCCTCGGTCCAGGAGTCGTCGCGGAGGTCCTTCACGGCGGACTCGACGGGTGGCGGGCGGCAGGGAGCACCTTCGAGATCGCCGCGGAGCAGAGCTACACGCGGCTCGATCTCGGAGCGGGCGGCCAGATCACCGCGGGCTTCGCGCTCGGGAGCGCGCTCGAGATGACTCTGACCGCGAGCTATCGGTACAGCGCCTCTGTCTACGAGGACTTCGGCGCGGGCCCGATCGATGACGCGAGCGTCACCAGCAGCGTTCTCGTCGTGAGAGCGGGATTCCTCTTCGGCGCGACGGGACGATGAGGATCCGCTGAGGGGCCGCTGGCGGTCCCCCCCGTTCTGACGGGGCCCTCGAGGGACCGCAAGAGAACGCTGCCGGCTGCGGAATCCCGGCGTATGATTTCGCCGTCCGGGACGGCTTCACCCTCGGAGACGTGCATTCTCGAGGCGCAGACATGGACGGACGTCATCGACGCGCATCTCCGCACGTGAACCCGCGGAAGGCTTTCGCAGGAGCGCTCGGGGTCCTCGTCCTGGGGGCGTCCGCATGCCTCCTCCCCGCCGCCTTCGCGGCGTTTCCGGTTACGGTGATGGTGCGGCAGGGGGACGCGGTCGCGGGCGTCGGGAGCGTCACGAAGATCGACAACCTCGCGATCAGCAACGCGGGCACGTGGATCGTCGAGGCGGAGACGGACGCGGACGCCAGCAGCAATCAGGTGATGCTCCGGAGCACGGGCCTCTACCTGCGCGAGAACCAGCTGCTCCCCCATCCGCCGGGCGCGGCCATCGCGTCCTTCGACTCCGTCAATCTCAACGCGGCCGGGCACAGCGGGTGGAACTTCTTCCTGCGCAACGAGCCCGTGAACGCGGACAGCGGCGTCTTCTTCGACACGCAGCTCGTCGTCCAGGAGAACGACCTCTCGACGGCGCCGCAGCTCTCTCCGAATACGCGCTTCAGCGGCTTCTTCGACACGAAGATCAACGAGGCGGGGCGCATC
>Ga0207644_10003577_pt1 | contig 10054 bp, 7 predicted proteins | sample KBSS73metaG_FD_184326 | JGI IMG/M metagenome (GOLD analysis project Ga0207644, IMG submission 184326) | Switchgrass rhizosphere microbial communities from Kellogg Biological Station, Michigan, USA - KBS S7-3 metaG (SPAdes) (version 2) | ecosystem: Host-associated > Plants > Roots > Rhizosphere >... | reverse complement strand
GTCCTCGGGCCCTTCCTGCGCGGCGAGCTCGCCCCCGAGATCGAGACGGCCGTCTTCTCCATGAAGCCGGGCGACGTGTCCGACCCCGTCGTCGCCGGCAGCGCGGTGCACGTGATCCGGCTCGAGACGCGGGACGTGAGCGTCGCGCCTACTTTGGCCAGCGTGCGCGACAAGATCTACGACGGCCTCGAGGCGCACAAGTTCGAGACGGCCCTGCGCGAGTATCTGGAGACGCTCTGGCGCAACAGCGACATCCACGTGGCGGACGACTACGTGCCGCGCATCCCTCCGGAGTTCCGCAAGTATCTGAAATAGCGCCTCGGCGCCTTGCCGCCCCTGGGGTCGCGTGGTACTGTTCCCCTAGTCCAGCGACAGGCCTCACACGCCCTCGGAACCCGCCGCAGCGAGGCAGTTCGGCGCACACGCCGACGGCGTCCCCGGCGTAGGACCCATGCCGCTTCCCAGAGCGCTCCGCGACGGTTCGTCGCGCTGCGCGCTCTTCGACTCGACGGAGCCACGGAGATGACGACCCGCAAGCTCATCAGGCCCAATCTGACGGAGATCAAGGAGCGTCTGCCCCAGGCGCGCAGCAACGGCAAGAGGGGTCGCACGGCCCCGCCCGATCAGACGAGCGCCGAGGCCTTCTACTACCTCAAGCAGATGAACGCGAAAACGCCGATGGTCGTCGTCCTGAACGACGGCGAGGAGCTGCACGGCGTGATCGAGTGGTACGACAAGAGCGCGATCAAGGTCAACCGCATCGGCGCGCCGAACCTTCTCGTCATGAAGCCCTGCGTGAAGTACATGTACAAGGCGGAGGAGCTGACGGGCAAGAAGGACGACGCCGGCTCGGACGACGACGAGGAATAGCCTCCCCGGAGCGGGCGCGCAGTCGCGCGCGGGTCCGGCTAGACCATCGTGTGGCGGATGATCTCCAGCATCGAGGAGTGGATCCGGCGGTTCGCGGTCACGACGTTCCCGCTCTTCAGGTAGCCGTCCCGGCCCAGGAAGTCCGTGGTCAGCCCGCCCGCCTCGCGCACGATGAGCGCGCCCGCGGCGATGTCCCAGGGCGAGAGCGCCATCTCCCAGAACCCGTCGTAGCGTCCGCAGGCCGTGTAGCAGAGGTCGAGCGATGCCGAGCCGGCGCGGCGCACGCCCGCGGTCTCTAGGATGAAGGTCTCGAGCGACCGCATGTACTCCTTGAGGCGGCCCTGCGCGCGGAACGGAAAGCCGGTCGAGAGCAACGATCCCTTCAGGGATCCCCGCTCGGAGACGACGATCTTCTGCTTGTTCAGGAACGCGCCGCCGTCCGCGACGGCGTGGAACATCTCCTGGTGCACCGGGTCGTAGACGGCGCCGACGGCGGCCTTGCCGTCCACGTAGAGCCCAATCGAGACCGCGTAGATCGGCACGCCGTGGATGAAGTTGGTGGTCCCGTCCAGAGGATCGATGTACCACTGATAGCGCTTGTCGCGCGTCAGCTCGGCGGACTCCTCGGCCACGATCGAATGGTCGGGGAACCGGCCGGTCAGGTAGTCGACGACCGCCTTCTCCGAGGCGCGATCCACCTCGGTCACGTAGTCGTTGACGCCCTTCAGGCCGACCGAGATCGGCGTCTGGCGATTCCGGTAGTCCGTGAGGACGGCCCCGCCGATGCTCGCGGCCTCGATCGCCGCGTCGAGGAAGCCGATGTGTGATTCGTTCATGTTCCGATTATAGGACCCGCCGCGAGGGCGCGCCCGTGGAAAAGCCGTCAGTGAACGGCGTATTGCGCCTTGCCCACGCACACGGAGCCGACGACCTCGCCGAGCTCGTTGCGGACGACGGAGACGGTCAGATCGAAGAGGCGCCCGGATCCGTCGCTCGCCTGCATGGTCGCGGTGCGGTCGTCGATCCGACCCTTCCCGCGCAGGAGCGAGAGGAAGTCCGCCCTGTCCCCCGCGCTCGTGTAGATGCGCGTGAGGGGTTCTCCAAGGACCTCGTCCCGGCGGTAGCCGAGCGACTTCTCGGCGCTCCGGTTGAAGTCGGTGATCCGTCCCTCGAGATCCGTCGTCACGATGAGGTCCATCGAATGCTGCAGCACGTTCTCGAGCTTCTCGACCGTCGCGCGGTGCCGCGTGGACTCGTCGCGGACCTGCCGGTAGAGCAACGCGTTCTTGACCGCGTTGGCCGAGGCGCTCGCGATGGCCTCGCAGAAGGCGACGGTCCCCGGGTTGAACCGGGTCGAGGAGGCGGCGCGCAGCAGCAGGGTCCCCACGAGGTCGTCCTGATGGATCATCGGGACGACCAGGATCGTGTTGAAGCCGCCGTCTGGCAGGAACTGCCGGACGGTGTCCATCAAGGGGTGCTTCTGGACGTCCTGGATCAGGACCGGCTCGCGCCGCTCGATGGCGCGCCGGACCTCCGGATACCGCGTGAGATCGATCTCGAGACGGTCCACCTCGGGACTGCTGCTCGAGGCGAGAACGAGACTGCGGCCGTCCGCGCTCTCGACGAGGAGCACGGAGCAGCGCTCCAGCCCCACGGCCTCCGCCATCTTCGTCGTGATGGAGTGCATGATCTGATGCAGATCGAGCGACGAGTTGATCGTCTCGAGGACTTCCATGATCGCGAGAAGCTCGCGGCGCTCGCGCAGCACCTCCTCGTTCTTCAGGCGCTCGCGGCTCGCCCGGGCGGCCAGCGAGCCGTAGTAGAGGGCCACGGTGTAGACGAACGGGAGACGGACGAGGAAGACGGGATCGAAGACGACCGTATTCGGCTGGAGCCTCGCCGACATCCAGATGTAGAGGAAGCTGATCGTGATTCCCGCCGCAACGATCTGGCGCAGGCTGCGTCCGAAGGCGACCAGGAACACGACGAGCAGCGAGAGCACGAAGAGCTCGCTCGTCGCGACGGCGGACAGAGCGATCGCCAGTCCGAGGAACAGGGTGTCGAGACCCGCGAGCAGGATCTCGGCGCCCGCCTTGGTGATGAAAGACGACCAGAAGGCCTTGAGCAGGACGTTCGAGGCGGCGAAGACGGCGACGAGGATGAACGCGGTGAACGAGATCGGCCTTTCGAGCGCGCTCGTCAAGAGGAGCGCGCCGGTGGCCATCACCAGCATCCAGCGCACGAGGACGACCGAGCGGCGGTCGGTCGAGGCCGCATCCGTCTCCCCGCTCAGGACGAGAGAGTCTTCCATGTCCGTGGTGTTCCTTCCCCTGCGCGGGCGCGACCGGGCACAATGCCCGCGCTCGGGCGAATATAGGTCGCATTAAGAGGACGTCAATCGGACCTGCCGGGCGCGCCGGGACGCCGTGACGAAGCCGGCGCCTCTTACAAAACCGTGATGGAGCGTGCCGGACGGGTGGGGTGGGGGAAGGCGGCTCGGGTCAGCGGCCGCCCTTGAGAAGCGCCCGGGGATGGCAGCGGTCGTAGACCTCGGTGATGCGGTCGATCCCGACATGCGTGTACTTCTGCGTCGTCGAGAGCGACGAATGGCCGAGCAGCTCCTGGATCGCGCGCAGATCGGCCCCCGCGCCGAGCAGGTGCGTCGCGAACGAGTGCCGAAGGACGTGGGGCGAGATCCGGCGGCCCAGGGCGGCGCGCTGGACGCAGGCATCGAGGATGCGCCTCACGGACCGATCGGTGAGGCGTCCGCCCCGCCGGTTCAGGAAGAGCGGCGCGCCGCGCAGCGCGCGCCCGCCGCGCGGGGCGTCCGGGCCCTGCCGGATCCCGTGCGAGGCGCCGATCCATGCGTCGAGCGAGGCGCGCGCCTTTGAGCCGACCGGAACGATCCGCTCCTTGCTGCCCTTGCCCAGGACGCGAACGGTCTCCCCCGGGATGTCGAGATCGTCGCGATCGAGCGCGACCAGTTCCCCGACGCGCAGGCCGCTCGCGTAGAGCAGCTCGAGGATCGCGCGGTCGCGCTTGCCCATGAGCGTCGAGACATCGGGCGCCTCGACGACCGCGAACGCCTCGTCGACGGTGAGGTGGCGCGGGAGCTTCTTTTCCTTGCGCGGGGTCGGGATCCCGGCCGCGGGGCTCAGGGCGACGAAGCCGCGCCGCTCGAGCCACCGCCCGAACGAGCGGACCGCCGAGAGCCGCCGCGCGATCGACGACTTGCGGTGGCCACGTCCGTGCATCCCGGAGACGAAGGCGCGCACGGCCATCGGGTCGAGCCGTCGGGCGTCGGGCGCGCCGCCTCCTTCCCACTCGGCCAGGAACGCGGCGAAGAGCGCGAGGTCGGAGCGGTACGAGCGGACCGTGGCGGGGGAGAGGTTCTCCGAGAGCGCGATGTGGCGCAGGTAGTCGGCGATGCGGCGCTCGAGCGGGTCGGGCCGCTGCGGAGCCTCAGGGGCCGGGGTCTTCACCACGAGGACAGTCTAGTCCATCGATCCCGTATAGTGGACAGGATGGACGAGTCCCCAACCGCAGGTCCGCCGCCCGATCCGCCCGCGGTTTCGACCTGGCCGCAGGCGGCCGCGCCGCCGCGCCGCTCTTCCGGGAAGCGGCCCCTGGCGGCGGTCCTGGTCGGCGGTCTGATCGTCGGCCTCGCGGCCGGCGCGCTGGCGCTCCTGGTCCGGGGCGTCTGGAAGCGGGGAGCCCCGCGCCGCGCGGACCCGGAAGTGGCCGGCGCGCAGAACCCCGCGGCCGGGACCAGCGAAGCCGCCGGAGGGGCCGAGAGTCCCGCGGGAGCGGCAGGGGCGCCGGTGGCTGCGGGCGCCGCGGGCGTCCCGGACGGCGGGAACGATGCGGACGTCGACCTCGTCCCCGACGTCGATCCCGCGCTCTTCCGCAACAGGCTCGAAGCCGCGAGCGGCGGCACGAAGCCCGTCTGGCAGGACGGCGCCCCGGCGACCCTCGTCGACTTCTGGGCGAGCTGGTGCGGGCCGTGCCTTCAGGAGCTCCCCCGCCTTCAGGAGCTTCAGGAGCGCGTCGAGGCGCGCGGAATGCGGGTCGTCCTGATCAACGTCGATCTCGGCGATGCGACATCCACCGGCCGCTTCCTGAAGCGCAAGGGGATCCGGATCGACTCGCTCGTCGACCGGGACGCCATCCTTTTTCAGGCGATCGGCCTGGAAGCGCTCCCCAGCACGTTCGTCCTGGACGCGAAGGGGCGCCCGGTGGAGTTCATCGAGGGGGGCGCGAGCGGGGAAGAGCTGGAGACGGCCCTGGCGCGCGCCAACGAGAAGCGCGTGCGCGAGTCGTATCGTTAGGCTAGGATCTTCCCCGGAAGATCCATGGAAAGAGCGCCCTCACCGCCCGGGACGATCCTCGCCGCCGGAGGCCTGATCGGAACGGGCCTCGCCACCCTCGCGCTGGTCGCGCCGACCCTCCCCGCGCGCCTGCTCGAGAGCCCCTTCGCGGACAGGCTCGCGTCCTTCGATCTGGCGCTCGACGCGCTCGGAGTCCTCTTCGCGCTGGCGATGCTGGCGTGCGCGGTGGGGCTCGTCGCGAAGGGCGCCTCGTTCGTGACGTGGGCGCTCGCGCTGGTCGTGGTGCACGGGATCTTCCAGCTCGGGGGCGCGGCCGTCGAGAAGGTCCTCTTCGGCGGCACGAGCACGCTCCTGACTTTGCGGCTCGCCTTCGCCGTCGCGACATCCCTGCTCTGCTTCGCGCCGCTCCTGGCCGCGTACGTCATCCTGGAGCGCCGCCGCGCGGACCCCGCGGCGTCCGACGCCACCGCGCGGCGAGGCGCCGCGTTCGTGATCGTGGAAGGGGCCGTCGCGTGCCTGTTCCTGGGCGCGTCGGTCCTTGCGATGGCGGCGTACTCGCGCTCGCTCGCCGCCTTCTACGAGTCCCAGGCGCCGCGCGCGCAGGCCGAGGCGGGGGACGAAGCGGGCGCGCCCGGATCGAGCTCCGCCGTGGGCGCGCCGGTGAACGCGCCCGCGGGCGAGGAAGGCGCCGGCGCTCCCGATCCGGGGACGGAGCCGACCCGGGCGGCTCAGGCGGAAGACGGCGCACCCGGCGCCGCGGGTGACTCGGGGGCGGGCGGAGCCGACGGCGCGGAGGGCGCGGCGGGCGCGCACGGCCGATCGGGAGGCCCCTTCCTCACGCGGCTGGCGTCGGTGGACGGCAAAACGCGCCCGCTCTGGGAGAAGGGTCCGCCCGTGACGCTCGTCGACTTCTGGGCGAGCTGGTGCGGCCCGTGCCTCTACGAGCTGCCGAACCTGCAGGTGCTCCACGACAGGCTCGGCGATCGCGGCGTGCGGGTCGTCCTCGTGAACGTGGATCTGGACGGCCCCGACGAGGTCGGGCGCTTCCTCGCGAAGCGGCGCATCGGTCTGGGCTCCCTCGTCGATCGCGATGGGTCCGTCTTCCAGGAGCTCGGCCTGCGCGCGCTGCCGAGCATGTTCCTCCTCGATGCGCAGGGCCGTCCGGTCCGCTCCTACGTCGGAGCGGAGGACCCGAGGCGCATCGAGCAGGACATCCTGGGAGTGCTGTCGTCCGGGTCCGGCTCCCGCAGCCGCAACGGCTGAGCGCCGAGCCGGCCGCCTCCGCCGTTCCGATGGTCAGAGCGCCCAGGTGGGCGCGGCGCCGCTGCTCGAGAGCCAGGCGTCGAGGCTCGCGACGGCGCGCGTGACCATCGCCGCGCGCTTGTCCCCCTTGCCCATGCGGCGGCCGGTCTCGGCGAGCGGCGGCAGGAGTCCGAACGCGATGTTCATCGGCTGGTAGTGGGCGGGATCGGCGGAGGAGATGTAGCGGCAGAGCGCGCCCAGCGCCGTCTCGGGCGGCGGATGGACCGGCTCTTCCCCGCGCAGCAGACGATGCGCGCCCAGGCCGGCCAGGATCCCCGAGGCCGCGGACTCGACGTAGCCCTCGACGCCCGAGACCTGTCCCGCGAAGAAGAGATCGGGCCGCCTCTTGGTCTGGAACGTCGCGCGCAGGAGCGCCGGCGCGTTGATGTACGAATTGCGGTGGATCATCCCGAGCCGCACGAAGACGGCGCTCTCGAGGCCGGGGATCAAGCGGAAGATCCGCGTCTGCTCGCCGAACTTGAGCTGGTTCTGGAACCCGACCATGTTGTAGTGGTCCGCGGCGAGGTTGTCCTGCCGCAGCTGCACGACCGCGTAGGGGCGTCGCCCCGTCCGCGGATCGTCGAGCCCGACGGGCTTCATCGGGCCGAAGCGCAGGGTGTCGACGCCGCGCAGCGCGAGCTCCTCGACCGGCAGGCACCCCTCGAAGAAGTGCGCGCGATCGAAGTCGTGGAAGTCGATGCGCGCCGCCCCCAGGAGCGCCTCGTAGAAGAGGCGGTACTGCTCCTCGTCCATCGGGCAGTTGAGATAGTCGGCGCCGTCCCCCTTGCCGTAGCGCGAGGCCGCGAACACGATCCCCCGGTCGATCGATCCGGCCTCGACGATCGGCGACACCGCGTCGTAGAAGTAGAGGTACTCGCTCCCCGTGAAGGCGGCGATCGCGCGCGCCATGGCGTCCGAGACGAGCGGCCCCGTCGCGATGACGACGGGACCGTCCCCGGGGATCTCCCGGACCTCCTCCCGGACGATTTCGATCAGGGGCTCGCCCTCGATCGCGGCCGTCATGTCCGCCGCGAAGCGCTCGCGGTCCACGGCGAGCGCCGCGCCCGCCGGCACCCGCGCGCCGTCCGCCCTGGAGAGCACCAGCGATCCGAGCCGCCGCATCTCGACCTTGAGGAGGCCGTGCGCGTTCGACGTCTCGTCCGATTTGAGGGAGTTCGAGCAGACGAGCTCGGCGAGATCGCCGGTCTTGTGCGCCGCCGTCGGAACGCGCGGACGCATCTCGTACAGGCGCACGCGCGAGCCCCGGCGCGCGGCCTGCCACGCGGCCTCGCACCCGGCGAGCCCGCCGCCGATGACGGTGATGAAGTTGTTCATCGAGGAGTCCGAACGACGATCTTAGCACCGCGCGCACGAAGAAAAGCCCCTGCGCCGGAGCGCGGGGGCTAGGAAGAGACCGAGTCGGGGAGGACTACGGGCAGGCGGCGAGGGCGGACGGAATAGGGCTCCCGGACGAGTTCTGGCCGTACACGGATTCGCCCGCGGCGCTCTGCGCGGTGACGAGGAAGTAGTCGTTCTGAGGCAGGGTGCCCGCAGGAATGCTGGCCAGCACCTGGCCGTCGCCCCCGATGCCGTCCGTGATCGAGCAGATCCCGCCTGTCGAGGCATGATCGTAGACGCCGTTGTACAGGGAGCTCAGGGTGCCGCCGTAGAGGTTGTAGCGCGCCGCGCCCGCAACCTCCGAGAACCGCAGGTCGTAGCTCGCGCCGTTGGGCGCGATCGTGAACGGGACGAGCGATGCCTCGGGCGACACCTCGGCCGGCAGCGCCGCGCATGCGTTGGGCTGCGCGTCGCAGCTCACCTGGGTCGCGTTCGTGATCGAGACCTTGTCGAACCAGAAGCCCTCGCTGCCGAGGTTGGACCCATCCGTCGCGAAGCGGACCTCGATCTGGATCGGGATCCCCGCGAACGCCGCGAGGTTGAACTGGGCCTGTGTCCAGGCCGGACCGTTGTTGTTCGCCCATCCCTGCAGCTGGTCGATGGAATCGCAGAACGTGACGTTGTCCCCGGTGGTGTTATAGGGCGTGAACGTCGGGACGAGCAGCGTCTTGGCCCCCGTGGTGGCGTTGATCGCCCGCACCACGGCGCGATCCCACGTGTTGTTGCTGCCGGTGCCCGTCCCCTCGATGCTGAAGTTGACGAACATCGTCATGGTGCTCGACGCGCTGGGCGTGACCACGGGCGACGCGACGGCGTCGCAGACGTTGAGGTCGTTGCGCGAGTGGAGCGAGAACGCCGTCGAGCCCGGGGCGCCTCCGGCGACGCGCGTGAAGGACCCCGCCGTCACCGTCCAGCCGGAGAAATCGGTCTCGAAGCCGTAAGTCGGAGTTCCCACGAGGGTGTCCTTCTCCGCGTTCAGGGAGAAGCTGCGGGTATTCGTGGGGGACTGGTCCGAGGCCGCGGTCACGGTGAAGGGGATCGTGTCGAAGCAGGCCGCGGGGCTTCCGTTGCGGCCGAGGTAGAACTTGAAGAGGGCGGGGGCCGAGGCGCCGACGGCCAGGGTCGGGATCGATTGAGGGACCGTGCTGGCAATCTGCACGCCCGGGTGGGTCGAGCTCACGGCCTGCAGCCGGACGTTCGTGAGAGGCGTGTTGCCGTCGTTGAAAAGGTTGAGCTGCGCGGTCACCAGCTCGCAGTTGTCGGGCACATTGTCGTGGTCGCCGCTGTCGGCCGTGACGGTGGCTGTGCCCGGCTGATAGACGACGCTCGGGCCGGGGGCGGGCACGCCCGTCACGCAGCTCGACGTCTGCGTGGGGCAGGTGCGGATCCGGTAGGCGTAGCTCGCGCCGTTGACCACGGCTGCGTCGTCGTAGTACGTGGCTCCCGCCACGGATGTGATGGGCGTGAAGGGGCCCGCGCAGCTCGTCGCCTTCTCGACTACGTAGTTGGTGACGCCCGCCGCCGAGGGCCAGCTCAGGTGGAGGATGTTGTTGCCCGGCGTCACCGCCGGCGCGGGCGCGGAGGCCGGGCACGCGTACAAAGGCTCGGCGAGGTGCGCGACCGTGGCGATCGCCGTCTTCTGGGTGGGCCAGGAGAAGTTCGGATCGAACATGAGCTGCGCGGCGTGCGTGGGATCGATCTGGGTGACCGTGTCGTGGCACGTCGAGGTCTGCGACTGGTCGAAACAGGGACAGATCTCGTTGTGCATGAGGTCTTCGCAGATCGCGATCGCGGCCACGCCGACCTGCCAGAAGGGGCAGTGGTCCGTCTGGCACATCATGTTCGTCGGCCGGAAGATGTTCGTCGGGTTGATGATCGGGCCGTAGTCGTTGTTGGCGTCGACGAACGCCTGCCCCAGCGCGACGCTCGCGGGCGAGTGGGCGGTGTCCCAGTTGTAGTCGTTCATCCAGCCGTTCTTGTTTCCGTCGTACGCCGTCTGGTCCATGTTCACGACGCGCCACATGTCGGCGATCGGGTGCGCGGCGGTCTGGTGCGTGTACGCGGTGGACCCGCACAGGCCCTGCTCCTCGCCCGAGAAGAAGATGATCTTGACGGTGTTCTTGAAGGCGTAGTTGCGGAAGAGCCGCATCGCCTCG
>Ga0207644_10003576_pt1 | contig 10058 bp, 6 predicted proteins | sample KBSS73metaG_FD_184326 | JGI IMG/M metagenome (GOLD analysis project Ga0207644, IMG submission 184326) | Switchgrass rhizosphere microbial communities from Kellogg Biological Station, Michigan, USA - KBS S7-3 metaG (SPAdes) (version 2) | ecosystem: Host-associated > Plants > Roots > Rhizosphere >... | reverse complement strand
GCGCCTCGACCAATATTTCACTTCAGTCAGGGAAATGGAGGACAAGCTCGCCCTCCAGCTGCAAAAGCCACCGCCAGCACAAGCCTGCCTGCGCCCCGATGCGCCCGTGCCGGTCAGGGGAGACATAACCGACATCGATGTGCGCAAGGCCAATCACAAGCTGATGACGCGGCTTTTGGGCATGGCGCTGGCCTGCAACCAGACACGCGTGTTCAACATGAATTTCGACACCGCCGCCGCTGAATTGCGCCGTGCGGGCGATACGACGGGATATCACCAGAGCACGCACGAGGAACTGGTCGACCGCACTCTCGGCTACCAGCCCACCGTCGACAAGTTTGCCCTTGGCAGCATGGAAGCCTGGGCCGATTTCGTGCAGACCCTTTCCGAAATACCGGAAGGCGCGGGCACCTTGCTCGATAACATGCTGGTCTTGGCCCATTCGGAAGTGTCACTCGCCAAAAACCATGACGTTTCGGGAATACCGGTCATGCTGGCCGGACGGGCAGGAGGTCGCGTCAAGCCAGGTCTCCACGTCAAGGGATCGGGCGAGCCGGTATCGCGGATCGGGCTGACTGCCCAACAGGTCATGGGCGTTCCGGTCGACACCTGGGGCGCCGGCGCAATGCGCAGCAATCGTGCGGTGGACGAGATACTTGTATGATTTGCCAATGGAGGCTTGGAATGAGATTCAAACAGCAAATGGCCGCAGCCGCAATGGCCTGCGCGATCGGAGGCGGCGCACTGGCCTATGCCGCGACACCGGCAATCGTCTCCGCGATCAAGGCACGCCAGGCAAACTTCAAGGAAATCGGTGGCGACTTCAAGGCGGTGAACGACGAAATCAAGTCGGGGGCGCCCAATTTCGGTGCGGTCCGCAGCGCGGCCCACGATCTCAGCCAACGCGCCAGTGGCCAAGCCAAGTACTTCGTGCGCGGCAGCGGCCCAGAATCAGGCGTGAAAACACGCGCCCTCCCCGCAATCTGGACCGACAGCGCCGGCTTTGCCAAGCTCAATGGCGATTTCGTCCGGGCCTCGGCCAGCCTGGAAGCAGCCGCCCAGAGAAGCGACGTGGCCGGACTGGCGGCAGCGCGAACGGCGCTGGGGACCACCTGCAAGGCCTGCCACGACAAGTATAGGGCGCAGGAAGACTGATCCCCACATCGCCCGCGCGGCCAGGAATGGCTGCGCACCGGGCCACCGGCCAGGCTCGAACGCGGCGACCGTAAAGCGCAGCCAAGCAATGCGCGCCAACCTCCGCCTTGCGCCACCCCAACCGCGAGATATCCACAAAAAGCCGCAAAGGTTCGCAAAAGCCATTGCTTTCCCCAGCGGGCAAAGCTAATCGCCCGCCAGCCCACAGGGCATCGCCGCTTTAGCTCAGTTGGTAGAGCATCGCATTCGTAATGCGGGGGTCACAGGTTCGAGTCCTGTAAGCGGCACCACGGGTTTCTTCCCAAAACGTCTCAACGCATTGATTTGGCTAGATTTTCGGTCGATTTTGTCTTCCGGATGTTCTCGCTTTGTCCCAGGATTTCTCACCACTTTTCACGCCAGGTGGGGGCATTTCTGGGGGAAACGGGAGCCTAGCAAAAGGCGTTGCCCCCAAATGTCGCTTAAAGCTCTGCAAATAAACGGGTTTTCGGCTTCAAACTCCCCCTACCGCAAGCCCGACGAAAAAGGCCTCTATCTTGAGGTCCGACCCTCTGGCGCGAAGATCTGGTACTTCAAATATCGCCTCCACGGCGTCGAGAAGCGCCTGTCGCTCGGCCAATGGCCGGACGTCGGGCTGAAAGAGGCTCGCGCCCTGCGTGACAAGGCTCGCGATTTGATTCGCGATGGCGGCGATCCAGCTGTCGAGCGCCGCAAGAAGAAGATCGAGGCCCGCCTGCACGCCAGCAACACGTTCCGCGCCGTGGCCGAGGATTTCATCAGCGTGCGGCTGGAACGCAGCGGCAAGGCGCCCGCAACTATCACCAAGGCGCACTGGTTCCTCTCTCACCTAGCCCATACTGTCGGGCATCTACCGATCGCCGACATCACGCCACCGGACTTGTTGAACGTCCTGCGCAAGGTGGAAAGCGAAGGCAAGCGCGAGACGGCCCGCCGCACCCGCGCCTTCGCCAGTCGCGTGTTCCGCCATGGCGCCGTTCTGGGGCTCTGCAAAAGCGATCCAGCCGCCCTCCTCGACGACGCCCTCGCCGCTCCCCTCGTCAAGCACCGTGCTGCCGTCCTCGAGCCGCGCAAGCTCGGCGTGCTGCTGCGTGCCATCGATGAGTTTACCGGAACCGAAGTGGTCAAACTGGCCATGCAGATTCTACCGCATGTGTTCCTGCGGCCGGGGGAATTGCGCTTTGGCAAATGGGATGAGATCGACTGGGAGGGTGCCGTCTGGCGCGTACCAGCCGAGCGCACCAAGCTTCGCCGGCCGCACTCCGTGCCACTTTCGCGCCAGTCTTTGGAATTGCTGCGTACCCTGCAGGAGCGCACCGGACAATTGCCCTACATGTTCCCCGGCCAGCGCAAATTTACGGTGCCGATGTGCGAGAACGCGATCAACCTGGCGTTCCGCCGCATGGGCTTCGATCACGATACCGTCACGGCCCACGGTTGGCGGGCGACGGCCAGCACGCTGCTCAACGAAAGCGGACTATGGCATTTCGACGCGATTGAGCGGGCCTTGGCTCACGGGCATTCCAACGCCGTGCGCGGCACTTACGCCAGAGGGCAGCACTGGGACGAGCGCGTGAAGATGGCGCAGTGGTGGAGCGATTACCTGGACACGCTGAAAGCTGCTGCTCAGCCAACGCCGCCGTAACTATGTCGGGCGGTTTCAAAACAGGCGCGCCTGCGGATGCGGCGGGCTATTTGCCGGAGACAGTTGCACTGCCGGTGGTGGCGAGCAGCCTCCACCAACGAAATGCATGGTGACGGTCGCGGCAATCTTGCTGGCAAGGTGGTGAAAATCCATTGGCATGATCCGGATCAGGTGGTTCCCGCTTGGTCGATGTTCTGCCATGAACACCGAACGTACCCAGGCGCAGGAACCTTAAGTGGCTATCGATCTCAAAGACCTCTCCGCCCGTCTTCTCAAGGCGGCGAACCAGTTGTGGACCAACACGACCCTGCGCCCCAGCCAATATGCCCAGCCGGTTCTGGCCCTGATTGCCCTGCGCCAGATGGAGGCCAAGTTCGACGCGGTGCATGGCCAGCACTTTGCCAACGCCACGGGCCGCATGAAGCCCGAGCCCAGCGACTATCACGCCCATGGCGCGGTCTTCCTGCCCGACAACACCCGCTTTTCCTACCTCCTGTCGCTGCCCGAGGCGGAGGATATGGGCAAGGCGCTCAACACCGCCATGGAGGTGATTGCCGAGGTCAACCCCGACCTTGCAGGCATTCTGCCCAACGCCTATGGCGCGCTGCCTGACAGCGTACTGCGCGAACTGCTGCGCCTGCTGGAGCCGATCAAGCTGTCCGGCGATGCCTACGGGCTGATCTTCGAGTATTTCATGGACGCCTTCGCCTCCTCCTTCATGGAGAAGGGCGGCGAGTATTTCACCCCCAGTTCCATCGTGAAACTGATCGTGGAAATCATCGAGCCCTACCACGGCAAGATCTTTGACCCCGCCTGCGGCTCTGGCGGCATGTTCGTCCATTCGGCGGAGTTCGTGCGTCGCCACCACAAGACGCCCAGCCGCGAGATCAGCGTCTATGGCACCGAGAAGATGGCCGACACGCGCAAGCTGGCGCGGCTCAACCTGGCGGTGCATGGCCTTTCGGGCGACATCCGCGAGGCCAACTCCTATTACGAAGACCCGCATGGTCTGGTCGGCAAGTTCGACTATGTGATGGCCAATCCGCCGTTCAACCAGTCCGAGGTGGACCGTTCGCGGCTGGTCAATGAGGCGGGCGTGGTCGATGCGCGCTTCCCGCTGGGCATCCCCACCACCAACAACGCCAACTATCTGTGGATCGGCCTGTTCACCGCCGCGCTCAATGAACGGGGCCGCGCAGGCTTCGTCATGGCCAACTCCGCCTCGGATGCGGGCGGCAGTGAGCGGGAGATGCGCCGCAAGCTGGTGGAAAGCGGCGTGGTCGATTGCATCGTGGCCACCTCGCCCAATATGTTCCTGACGGTTACCCTGCCGGTCACGCTTTGGTTCCTTGACAAGGGCAAGGGCGGCACGCCCCGCGCTGACGAGGTGCTGTTCATTGATGCGCGGCATATCTACCGACAGGTGACGCGGGCGCATCGGGACTTCACGCCGGACCAGATCGAGTTTCTGGCCAACATCGTCCGCCTGTGGCGGGGCCAAGAGGAAGAGGTCGATCAGGGCAGCGCGCCCTTGATGACGCAGCATTTCGGCGATGATGGTTATCAAGACATCCGCGGCCTGTGCCGCGTGGCCAGCCGCGCCGAGATTGCCGCACAGGACTGGAGCCTCAATCCGGGCCGCTATGTTGGCGTGGCGGCGGGGGCACAGCCCGATGATGAAGACTTTCGCCTGAAGCTGGAGGCTTTGCAGGAGGAGCTGGAAGGGCTGAACGCCGAGGCGGCGCGCTTGCAGGCGGTGATCGCGCAGAATGTGGCTGAGGTGTTGGCGTGAGCGAGTGGGGCTCTCATAGACTGAGCGAAGTTGCAGATCTCTGTTTGGGCAAGATGCTTGACCAGAAGAAGAACAAAGGCGAACTCCGCCCGTACCTTGGCAACTTGAACGTCCGGTGGGGCACGATCGAACTGGATGATCTCAAAGAGATGCGGTTCGAGGATCGGGAACTCGATCGATATGGCCTGCGGAATGGCGATATAGTCATGTGCGAAGGCGGGGAGCCGGGGCGCTGCGCATTGTGGACGGGGCAAGCTCCGACCATGATGATCCAGAAGGCATTGCACCGCATTCGGCCTTTTGAAAGTGTCGATAGTCAGTTCTTGTTTTACGCCTTGTTCCACAAGGGGCGCGCTGGCGGATTTGATGCCTACTTCACTGGAGCCACCATCAAGCACCTGCCGGGGGAGCAGCTTGCGAAAATCGAGGTGCAACTTCCCCCCACCGAGACGCAGCGGCGGATTGCGGGGATTCTTGGGGCGTATGATGATCTGATCGAGGTGAACCGGCGGCGGGTGGCGGTGTTGGAGGATATGGCGCGGGGCCTGTTCGAGGAGTGGTTCGTCCGCCTCCGCTTCCCCGGCCACGAATCCGTCCCCCTCCACAACACCCCAGACGGCCCCCTGCCTGAGGGGTGGCGCTGGGGCGCGTTTGGCGATTTGGTGACCGAACTTCGTGTTTCGGTGCAGCCAGCCGACATCGAGCCTGATGCAGTCTATCTTGGACTTGAGCATTTGCCCCGCCGCTCAACGACTTTGGCTGACAAGGGCGCGGCTGGCGATGTATCGAGCATGAAGCTTCGCTTTCAGCGGGGTGACATTCTGTTCGGCAAGATCCGCCCCTACTTCCACAAGGTTGTTTGGGCACCGTTCGACGGGGTTTGCTCGTCCGACGCGATTGTGTGGCGACCAGTTGCTCGACATCAAGCGCAGGCATTGGCCATCGCGTCGAGTGATGTCTTCGTGAACCATTCGGTGCAGACCTCGAACGGCACAAAGATGCCCCGTGCCAATCCCAAGGTTCTCTCGCAGTTCAAATGCGCGATGGCACCGGCGGTTCTTAGTGATCAGTTTGAACGCCTTTGTCTGCCATTGGTTGAGGCTGCGGCAGCGTATCAGGCGGCCAACCAACGCCTAACCGCCTCCCGCGACCTGCTCTTGCCGCGCCTGATGTCGGGTGGGCTGTCTGTGGCCGAGGCCCAAAAGGAACTGGAGATCGCCTGAGATGGCCCCTTCGTTAAGCGGTGTTGTGGCGTCCGAAACAAGCGCGGTGGAAAAGCCCGCGCTGGCCCTGCTCGAAGAGTTGGGCTGGACGCCGATCAACCTGATGAACGAAGCGCCGGGGCCAGCCAACCCCACAGGCCGCACCAGCCTTGCCCAGCCGCACCTGCCCGCTCGCCTGCGCGCCGCCTTGCTCAAGCTCAACCCCGACCTGCCGCTCTCCGCCATAGAGACGGCAGAAGCGCGCCTGACGCAAGACCGCTCCGCCCTGTCCCCCGTGGCCGCCAACCGTGAGGTGATCACGCTGGTGGTAGATGGCGTGCAGGTGCAGGTGAAGAACGACCAAGGCGGCACTGACGACCACCGCGTGCGCGTGATCGACTGGAAGAATGCGCGCAACAATGATTTCGTGATCGCCAATCAGGTGTGGGTGCATGGGCTTCTGCACAAGCGCCGCCCCGATACCATTGGCTTCGTCAATGGCCTGCCGCTGCTGCTGGCCGAATGGAAGGCCCCGACCAAATCGCTGGCCAGCGCCTATGACGACAACATCCGCGATTACCGCGACACGATCCCGCAGATATTCCACGGCAATGGCTTTGTGATCCTGTCGAACGGGCTGGAAACGGTGATGGGGGCGGCGCACGCCCCGTTTGATATCTATGCTCCGTGGAAGAAGCTGGACGAGGACGGGCCGGAAGACCTCTCCCTCGAAACCCTGCTGCGCGCCACTTGCCAGCCGGAACGCTTCCTCGACCTGATCGAGAACTTCCTGCTGTTTGACGAGGCCCGCGATGGGCTGCGCAAGGTGGTGGGCAAATACCATCAGGTGCTGGGCGTGAACCGCGCCATTGAGGCGGTGCGCCATATCGAGGCCAACAAGGGCAAGCTGGGCGTGTTCTGGCACACGCAGGGGTCGGGCAAGAGCCTGTCGATGGTGATGTTCGCCGAGAAGGTGTTGCGGCGACTGGGGGGTAACTACACTTTCGTGGTGGTGACCGACCGGACGGAGTTGGACGACCAGATCGCGGGGCAGTTCAAGTCGGCGGGCGCGTTGACCAAGGACATCCAGAATGCGCAGGCCGGCAGCCGCGATCACCTCCGCGAGTTGCTGGCGGGCAATGAACGCTATGTCTTCACGCTGATCCAGAAGTTTTCCATCGCAGACCATGAGCCCATGCCGGTGCTGTCGGACCGGTCGGATATTATCGTCATTACCGATGAGGCCCACCGCAGCCAGTATGATACGCTGGCGCTGAATATGCGCACGGCCCTGCCCAACGCCGCCTTCATCGGGTTTACCGGCACGCCGTTGATCAAGGGGGCCGATAGCCGCACGCGCGAGGTTTTCGGCGATTACGTGTCGATCTATGACTTCGCCCAGTCGGTCAGGGATGGGGCCACGGTTCCGCTCTATTACGAGGCGCGCAAGCCTGAGTTGCAGCTCGACAAGGAGGCCCTGCAGGATGAGCTGGACGCTTTGCTGGAGGATGCCGATCTGGACGATGCGCAGGCGGCGCGGCTGGATCGTGAGTTTGCCCGTCAATATACGCTGATCACCAATCCCGACCGGCTGGATAAGGTGGCGGATGATGTGGCGCTACATTTCGCCCAGCGGGGCTATCGCGGCAAGGCCATGTTCGTGGCCATCGACAAGGCGACTGCGGTGGCCATGTATGACCGCGTAAAGGCATCGGTGGCGCGGCTGATCGCCGAGGATGAGGTCAAGCTGAAGACCGCCCATGAGGCCGAGGGCGCGGCGATTGCCGAGCGGTTGGCATGGCTGCGAGAACTCGACATGGCAGTGGTGGTCAGCCAGAGCCAGAACGAGATTGACGACTTGCGCAAGAAGGGGCTGGACATCGAGCCCCACCGCAAGCGGATGCAGACCGAGGACATCGAGACCAAGTTCAAGGATGCCAAGGATCCGCTGCGGCTGGTGTTCGTCTGCGCCATGTGGATCACCGGCTTTGACGTTCCTTCCATCGGCACGGTCTATCTCGACAAGCCGATGAAGAACCACACGCTGATGCAGACCATCGCCCGCGCCAACCGCAAGGCGGCGGGCAAGACATCGGGCGTGATCGTGGATTACGTGGGGGTCTTCAACAACCTGCAGAAGGCACTGGCGGTCTATGCGGGCGGGGGCAAGCCGGGTGGGCCGGGTGACGGTGACGGCAAGAAGCCTATCGAGGACAAGGCGGCCCTGGTCGAGGCGTTGAATATCGCACTGGGGGCTGCGCATGACTTCGCCCTGGCGCAGAAGGTGGACACGTTGGCAATGCTGGCGGCAGAGCCTTTGGCGCGGCTCAAGCTGATTAGTGCGGGCGTCGAGGCGCTTGTCAGCCCCGATGAGGTGCGCGGCGAGTTCTTCCGTCGAACCGCTGAAGTAACCAAAGCCTACAAGGCGCTGCTGCCCGACGAGCGCGCCGCGCCCTTCCTGAAGCCGGTCGCCATTATGCATACGCTTGCCGAGGCGGTGCGGGCCAAGCTGGGGCCGGTGGACATCTCCGCCATTCAGGCGCGCATTGCCGAACTATTGGACGAGAAGATCGAAGGCGTCGCCATCCTGGCCCCAATCGTCACGGGCGATACGCCAGACGGCCGGGTGGACCTGTCGGGGATCGATTTTGACAAGCTTGCCAAGCTCTTCGAGGTGAGCCCCAAGGTCGCCACGGAGAAGTTGCGGGAAGAAGCCGAGGAACACGCACGTCAACTGGCCGAGGAAAACCCGACCCGCGTGCATCTGGTGGAACGGCTGGAGAAGCTGATCGAACTTTACAACACCGGGGCCATCGACGTTGAGCGCCTGTTCGACCAGCTCAAGGCCTTCATCGGTGAGATGACCGAGGAAGAGCATCGCGCTGCTCGCTTGGGACTGACGGGGGCGGAACTAGCGCTCTACGACCTTCTGACCACGCCAGAGCCAAAGCTGACCGATGCCCAGGAAGTTGAGGTCAAGAAGATCGCCAAGCAGTTGCTGGCCAAGCTGACCGAGGCGGTGGCGTCCGTCGATTGGCTGCGCAGTCAGGAAACGCGAGGGCAGGTGAAGCGTGAAATCAAGCTGGCGCTCAACCATCTGCCGCAGGATCCCTACCCCGACGATTTGTGGCAGACTAAGGTCGATCGGGTTTGGGAATTTGTCACGCAACGCTACCCTGCGGGTCTCAACTGACAATTCTTTTGGGGGCGATCGGTCTTGGTTAGTAAGCAAGCCCCTTTGACGTGGCATTTGCAAAGTTGGCGAGATTGGGATGTCAGCGATCAGACGGACGGTCTGCGCATGTAACACCATCGTCGGGATTTGGCACTTCATAGAACATGGGATTGCGCATCCATTCACGGATGGCGGATTCGCGCCAGCCGGTGCAGCGCGTGGCGATCCGGACCTGCTTCGGAAACGTCCCCGCCTGGATCTTGCGATAGAGAGTAGCCCGGGTCAGGCCGGTGCGATCGAGCACGGCGTTGAGGCGCAGGATGCGGTCCGGGGGCTGTTTGGTCATGGCGGGGTCTTCCTGTGCTGTGGTTGGTTTTCTTGCTCCTTCGCTGTGAGATTTGCCGGTCTGCGGTTGGCGTCAAGAGTGCCGAAAACGGTGCCAATGCGCTGAATCTACGCTTGATTACGCCAGCGCCGCCGATTGTGCGCCAGGGTGAGAAAAGAAATTTGAGGGTCGTGTAGATTGTGTCTCAGGCCGTCTCGGCCTGACCGCGCTCTCCTTCCGCTGCGCTCCAGCCGAGCCGGCGCTGCCGTCTCGTCGGCAGTGCCGGTGCGATCGCTGACGCATGGCCCGGCCTTGCTGACCGGTCCTGTCGGTCCGCCTCTGGCTCCCCTCCGGTTGTCGCCGCGCTTTGGGTGCGCGGCGGCGTCTGCCTCGGCTTCGAGGTGACGGGGGGCGTCACGGCCCTGTAGCCCCGCCGCGACGGGGTGCAACCCGGCCCGCTGCGCAGGTCCGGGTGCTCCACGCTGTTGCGCTCCTGCCGGATGCACCCCGCCGCCTGTTGCGGGGCTGTCGGTCCGCTCCTGCCGCCCCCCGCCACCCCGGCGCCGGGCCATGGCGGTTTAAGGAGCTTGAAGACCATGAGCACCGTGAACACGAGCGAACGCCAGTCCCTCTATGCCGAGGTGACCTACCGCATCATTGCCGAACTCGAAGCTGGACGCCTGCCCTGGGTGCAGCCGTGGGACGCCAGCCGCTGTCCCTGCACGCTGCCCCACAATGCCGGTTCG
>Ga0207644_10003570_pt1 | contig 10061 bp, 11 predicted proteins | sample KBSS73metaG_FD_184326 | JGI IMG/M metagenome (GOLD analysis project Ga0207644, IMG submission 184326) | Switchgrass rhizosphere microbial communities from Kellogg Biological Station, Michigan, USA - KBS S7-3 metaG (SPAdes) (version 2) | ecosystem: Host-associated > Plants > Roots > Rhizosphere... | reverse complement strand
ATACTCGGCTGAGATGTCCTGGGAGCTGACGACGGTCGCGGACGACGAGGTCGTGGCCTTCGACGGCACCGACGTCGCCCACTGGATCGACCTCGCGCCGGGCACCGTCCACGAGCTCGACGGCCTCGGCGCCGTGCGCACGCTCGACCGGCCGCCGGGGGAGCGTCTGGCGACCATCGCCACCGTCAACGACGTGCACTTCGGCGAGGTCGAGTGCGGCATCCTCGACGGTTGGGGCGACCCGGTCCTCTCGGTCGGGCCGGGTGAGCCGCCGTACCCGGAGACGATGAACCGCGCCGCGGTCGCCGAGATCGCCGCCCTCGACCCCGATCTCGTCGTCGTCAAGGGTGATCTCACCGCCGACGGCCGGCCCGAGCAGTACGACGCGTTCCTGCACTGCTACGCCGAGCCGTTCGGTGACCGGATGATCCACGTGCAGGGAAACCACGAGTCCCACCCGGGCGCCCACTTCGCCGACGTGCCCTTCCAGACGCGGCGCTTGCCGGGGGTGATCGTGGCGCTGCTCGACACCGCACGTCCCGGCATCGAAGGCGGCGCGCTGGGCGCCGAGCAGCTCGACGAGCTCGACGCCCTGGCCGCTGAGGCCGATCGGCCGGTGCTCGCCTTCGGGCACCACCACGTGTGGGATCCGCAGTCGACGCGCGAGATCACCTACTTCGGCATCAACCCCGACGACTCCGAGCGGCTGATCGCGCTGATCGCCCGTCGCCCGGCGATCGTCGGGTGGTTCGCCGGCCACACCCACCGCAACCGGGTGCGCCGCTTCCCGGTCACCGGCGACGTGCCGTTCGCCGAGGTGTCGTGCACCAAGGACTTCCCCGGCGCGTGGGCGGAGTACCGCGTCCACGAGGGTGGCATCCTGCAGGTCTTCCGGCGCATCTCCGCGCCCGACGCGCTCGCGTGGTCGGAGCGCACCAAGGCGATGTTCTCCGGGCTGTATCACGACTACGCGTTCGGCGACCTCGACGATCGCTGCTTCGCGATCAGACTCCGGCAGTAGCCACCGTGGGGGATGCGCTGGTCCGGGCGCGGTCCAGCGCGGCGTCCGCGAGGGCCCGCAGCTCGGCGACGTCGAGGGCGTGCGCGGGGTAGCAGGCGACACCGGCCCACGCCGGCCCGTCACCGAGGAGCGCGACCACCCGCTCGAGCGTGTGCCGGGCCCCGTCCTCGGGGGTGTCCTCGAGCAGCACCGCGTAGCGACCGTCGTGCAATCGGCATGCGGTGTCGGATTCGCGCAACGCGGTCGTGAGCGCCGACGCCACCGTCGCCGGCGGTGCGCCCTCACCCACGGCGATCACACCGATGGCGAGGGGCCGCAGCACCCGCCGGGCGGTGGCCACGCGGTTGGGCAGGGCGGCGTCGAAGTAGTGCTCGTTGAGCAGGCCGCTCTCGGCGTCCCGCACGGGGTCAACCACGCTGCTCCTGTCGGCGGTGCTCCTCGGCGAGCGACGCGATGTCGGCCATGATGCGCGCCAGCTCGAAGTCCTTCGGGGTGTAGACGGCGGTCACGCCGGCGTCGGTCAACGCCGGTCGATCCTCCTCGGGGATGATGCCACCGACGACCACCGGTGCCTTCACGCCTTCGCCGCGCACGAGTCGCACGACCTCGGGGACGAGCTCGAGGTGGGAGCCCGACAGGATCGACAGGCCGATCACGTCGACGTCCTCGTCGCGCGCCACTGCCGCGATCTGCGCCGGGGTGAGGCGGATGCCCTGGTAGATGACCTCCATGCCGGCGTCGCGGGCGGCGACGGCGATCTGCTCGGCGCCGTTGCTGTGGCCGTCGAGGCCGGGCTTGGCGACGAGCAGCCGCGGTGGTCCGCCGGCCATGGCCTTCACGCGCTGGGCGACGGCGGCCAGGCCGCCGAGGTCGCCGGCGACGGCAGCACCCACACCGGTGGGCGCTCGGTACTCGCCGAACACCTCGCGCAGCAGGCCGGCCCACTCGCCCGTGGTGCCGCCGGCGTGGGCGAGGTCGATCGTCGCGGGCATCACGTTCGTGCCCGACTCGGCGGCGCGCCGCAGCTCGTCCAGCGAGCGCTTCACGGCGTCGTTGTCGCGGTTCGATCGCCACGCCTGCACGTCGGCCACCAGCTCGTCGTGCACCGCGGGGTCGACGCGCAGGATGCTCTCGGCGCCGCCCAACGGCGACGGTGCCGTCTCCGTGAACCGGTTGACGCCCACCACCGTCAGGTCGCCCGCTTCGATCCGTCGGCGGCGCTCGGTGTGCGAGCGCACCAACCGGGTCTTCAGCTCGTCGATGGCCTCGAACGCGCCGCCGAGCGCGAGCACGTCGTCGAGCTCGGCCCATGCCCCGTCGGCCAGCTCACGCGTCTTGGCCTCGATCACCTTCGAGCCTTCGAAGATGTCGTCGTACTCCAACAGGTCGGTCTCGTAGGCGAGCACCTGCTGGATCCGCAGCGACCACTGCTGGTCCCATGGCCGCGGCAACCCGAGCGCTTCGTTCCACGCCGGCAGCTGGATCGACCGCGCCCGCGCCTGCTTCGACAACGTGACGCCGAGCTGCTCGAGGACGATGCGCTGCACGTTGTTCTCGGGCTGCTCCTCGGTGAGCCCCAACGAGTTGACCTGCACGCCGTAGCGGAGTCGCCGCGCCTTCGCATCGGTGACCCCGTAGCGCTCGAGGCAGATGCGATCCCACAGCTCGGTGAAGGCGCGCATCTTGCACGTCTCCTCGACGAACCGGATGCCCGAGTTCACGAAGAACGAGATCGACGCCACCACCGCCGAGAACCGATCGTCAGGCACCTGCCCGGACTCCCGCACCGCGTCGAGCACGCCGATGGCGTTGGCGAGCGAGAAGGCGACCTCCTGGACCGGTGTCGCGCCCGCCTCCTGCAGGTGGTAGCTGCACACGTTGATCGGGTTCCACTTCGGGATCCACTCGGCGCAGAACGCGATCATGTCGACGATCAACCGCAGGCTCGGCTGGGGCGGGAAGATGTAGGTGCCCCGCGACAGGTACTCCTTGACGATGTCGTTCTGCGTCGTGCCCCGCAGCTGACGGCTCTCGACCCCGTGGTCCTCGGCGTTGGCCACGTACAGGCCGAGCAGCCACGCCGCGGTCGCGTTGATCGTCATCGACGTGTTCATCTCGCCCTGCGGGATGCCGTCGAGCAGCTGGCGCATGTGCCCGAGGTGGACCACCGGCACGCCGACCTTGCCGACCTCGCCGCGCGCCTCGACGGCATCGGGGTCGTAGCCCGTCTGTGTCGGCAGGTCGAACGCCACCGACAGGCCGGTCTGGCCCTTCGCCAGGTTCGTCCGGTACAGCTCGTTGGACGCCCGCGCCGTCGAATGACCCGAGTAGGTGCGCATCATCCACGGCTGGTCCGGCATGACTCCATGTTCCCCGGCGGTAGCCCCGCCTGTCACTTCGGGTGGCACGATGCCGCGGTCCACGCGTCGGGCCGGCTCACGGCGTCAGAGAGCCGGCGGAGGTACTCGGCGCGCGTCAGCTCGACGACGCCGAGCGAGGCGAGGTGCGGTGTCTGCCACTGCACGTCGAGGAGCGTGGCACCGCTGGCCCGCAGGCGCTCCACGAGTGCCACGAGCGCGACCTTCGACGCGTCCGTCTCGCGGTGGAACATCGACTCGCCGGCGAAGAGACCACCGATGGCCACGCCGTACAAGCCGCCCACCAACCGGCCGTCGTGCGACCAGGTCTCGACGCTGTGCGCCCAACCGAGCCGGTGCAGCAGGCCGTACGCGCTGGCGATCTCGTCGTTGATCCACCGGCCGGCGCGCTCGGGGGCGGCGCAGCCGGCCACCACCTCGTCGAACGCCGTGTCGAACCGGATCACGAACCGCTGGCGAGAGCGTCGCAGCGAACGGGTCACCCGCATGCCGTCGAGCGGGAGGACGGCCCGAGGTTCGGGCGACCACCACGCGAGCACCTCGCGGCGTCCGTCGGTGAGCGGCATCGGGAAGAGGCCCCCGCGATAGGCGGCGAGCAACGTCCCGGGCTCGAGGTCGGCGCCGATGCCGACGACGCCGTCGTGATCGGCGGCCTCCGCCGGAGGCAGGTGCCACTCCGACGGTGGTGGTTCGATGGGCGCGCTAACGCGCGTAATCGTAGAAGCCCGAACCCGACTTCCGGCCCAGCTTCCCGGCGGACACCATGCGCCGCAGCAGCGGCACGGGCGCGTAGTTCGGATCGCGGAACTCGTCGTAGAGCGCGTCGAGGATGGCGAGGGACGTGTCGAGGCCCACCAGGTCGAGCAGCGCGAACGGGCCCATGGGGAAGTTGCAGCCGCCGCGCATCGCCGCGTCGATGTCGTCGCGGGTGGCCGTGCCGTTCTCCATCATCCGCACCGCGTTGTTGAGGTACGGGAACAACAGGGCGTTGACGATGAACCCGGCGCGGTCGGCCACCTCGACCGGCTCCTTGCCGCACCGCTCGGCGAAGGCGCGCACCTCGCCCATGGTGTCGTCCGACGCCGTGAGCGGGCGCACCAGCTCGACGAGGGCCATGGCGGGCGCCGGGTTGAAGAAGTGGACGCCGCACACGCGGTCGGGCCGCGCCGTCGCCACCGCGAGCTCGATCACGGGCAACGTCGAGGTGTTCGACGCGAGGATCGCTCCCGGTCGCACGATGCGGTCGAGCTCGGCGAACAGTGCCTGCTTCACGCCGAGGTCCTCGATGACCGACTCGACGACGAGGTCGCAGTCGGCGAGCGCCTCGAGGTCGGATGTGGCGGTCACCCGGGCGAGGACGGCATCGCGCTCGGCGTCGTCGAGCTTGCCCTTCTCGACCTGCTTGCCGAGCGACTTCTCCAGGCGGGTGACCATGTCGGCCGCCGTCTCCGCCGTGCGGGACCGCAGCACGACCTGGTGCCCCGCCCGGGCCGCCACCTCGGCGATGCCCGAACCCATGATCCCGGAGCCGATGATGCCGACGCGCTCGATCGCCATGGGTCGAACATTACCTACCGGTAACTACTCGTCGCCAAGTGATGCCCGTGTCAGGATCGCGGCGTGACGTTGCGCTACGAGGTGGCTCGCGACCGGACGCACGCCGCGGTCGCGCTGCACGGCGAGCTCGACATCCTGGCGGCGCCCGAGCTGCGCCACGTGCTGGGCGACGTGCTCGACGAGGGCGCCACCGAGGTCGTCCTCGACGTCGGCGACCTCGAGTTCATGGACTCGAGCGGGCTCGGCGTCCTCGTCGGCTGCCATCGCCGGCTGGCCCGCCACGGCGGGCGGCTGCGGATCGTCGGGGCCCACCACTCGGTCGCCCGGGTGCTCGCGGTCACCGGCCTCGACCGCGTGTTCCAGGTCGAGGCCGCGGAGGCGTGAGGCATCGCGAGGTCCTGGGCCCGGCGGCCACTCGCGTCCTCGACCGACGCCTGGCGGCCCTGCCCGATCCCGACGCCCACACGCGCGTCCTCATCGGTGAGCTGTGCGCGGCCGACGACCTCGCGCTCGCGGTCGCGCGGCTGCGCGCCGGCGTGCAGCCCGGCGATCGCGTGGTGTTCGTCGAGCACGTGGGCCGGCCGGGGGTGCGGGGACGGCTCGAGCAGGCGTGGGGTGACGTGGTCGCGCGGTTCCCGTGGGGCTGCCACGTCGGGCGCGACGTCGTCGCCGCCTTGCGGCGCGGTGGCTTCGTCGTGACCGAGCTGGACAGGTTCACGGTGCCGACCCTCGTGCCCGCCCTACGGTCATGGGTGCGCGGCGTCGCCGTCGCAAGGGAGGTCTGATCGGTGCGTGGCCCGTTGGCGTTGGTGGGTGGCGGCGAGTGGTCGAGCGGGTGCACGTTCGACGCCGAGCTGCTCGCGTCGGTCGACGCCGAGGAGGTCGTGGTCCTGCCCACGGCCGCGGCGTTCGAGAACCCGCATCGCTACGTCGATCGCGCCGCGGCGTGGTTCGCCGAGCTCGGCGCGAAGGTCCGGGCCGTCGACGTGCTGCAGCGGACCGACGCCCTCGACGACGCCCATGCGGCGGTCGTGCGCGATGCCTCGTTCGTCTACCTGGCCGGCGACTCGCCCATGCACCTGCGCTCGGTGCTGAAGGACACGCCGGTGTGGGAGGCACTCGTGGCCGCCTGGCGGGGCGGTGCGGTGGTCGCCGGGTCGGGCAACGCCGGCAGCGCGCTGCTCGACCCGATGTTCGACCCGCGCGGCGGGGCCTTCACCGTCGGTCTGGGCCTCGTCGGCAACCTCGCCCTGCTGCCGAATGCCGAGGACGACGTGGCCGAGCACCACCGGCGCACCCTCGAGCTGGCCGACCCCGGGCTCGTGCTCGCCACCGTCCAGCGTTGCACTGCGCTCGTGCTTGAAGGCGACGCCTGGCGCGCGGTCGGCGCCGGCCAGGTCCGCGTCTTCGTCGGCGGCGAGGAGCGCGGCCTCGACGCCCTCCCCGCTACTTCTGCGTGATGGTGACGGAGGTGATCGTCACCGGCGTACGGGGCGGTCCGTCGCCGGTGCCGAGGGCCTCGATCCGGGCCACGACGTCCATGCCGGCCGTCACCGTGCCGAAGATCGGGTAGTCGGGCGCCGGCAACGAGCTGCAGTCGATGCAGACGAACCACTCGGTGGCACCGGTGTCGGGGCCGGCGTTGGCCATGGCGACCGTGCCGGCCCGGTAGGCCGAGCGCGACGCGGGCAGCTCGTCGGGGATGGTGTAGCCGGCCTTCACGCGGTCGGCCGGCACGCCGCCGGCCTGGATCACGAAGCCCGGCACGACGCGGTGGAAGCCGCCGCCGTCGAACCAGCCCCAGCGCGCCAGCACGACGAAGTTGTTGACGGTGCCCGGCGCGGTCTTCTCGAGCAGGTCGATGGTCAACGCGCCTTCCGACGTGGTGACGACCGCGCCGTAGTCGACGCCGTCCTCGATGCACCGTTTCGGCGCGTCGGCGAACGTCGGGGGTCGGGTCGCCGGCGGGGTTGCCGGCGGGCAGGCCGCGGTGCCGTAGCGGAAGCCGGCGGGCGCCGCGGTCGTCGTCGCCGAGTGGGTGGTGCTGCTGCCGCACGCCGCCGCCAGCACGGCGATGGCGCCGAGCGCGACGAGGCGGCGCACTACTGGATCGACACCAGGTCGACGATGAAGATCAGCGCGCCCTTCGGCGCGCCGCTCGGCGGCGTGTCGCCGTAGGCGAGCGACGCCGGGATGATCAGCTGGCGCCGGCCGCCGACCTTCATGCCGGGGATGCCCTTGATCCAGCCTTCGATCAACCCGCCCTCTTCGAGCTTGAACGCGGCCGTGGCGCCGCGGCTCCACGACGAGTCGAACTCCTTGCCGTCGCTGTAGGTGACGCCGACGTAGTTGACCTCGATCGTGTCGCCGAGCTTCGTCTCCTTGCCCGTGCCGACCTTGAGGTCCTTCGTCTCCAGCGTCGTGGGCGCCGGCGTGGACGGCACGTCGATCTTGGGCTTGTCGGCCGCGTTGGCCTTGCTCGTCGACGGGGTGGTCGTCGCCGCGGCGGTGGTGGTCGTGGTGCCCTTGGCGGACACGTTCGTCTTCTTCTTGCCGCCGCCGTGGTTCGAGAGCAGGAAGAGGACGCCGATGATCACCACGGCCAGCCCGGCGAACGTGATGATCTGGCGCTTGCGCTGCCGGCGCCGGGCGGCGGCGAGGGCCGCCTCCCGCCGGGCGCGCTGCCCTTCCTTCTGACGTTGGCGCTTCTCCGTGGGCACGGGGGCGCACCCTACTGCCCAGTTCCTGGCGTCCTGTCGTCACGGAGCGGAGGGATCTGGGCGTCTCGCGTCGAATCAAGCGGCCATGTCCGACACATCCGGCACCGTCGAGTCCGCGCTGCCGTTCTCCCGAGAGGTCGGTGTCCGCCTCCGCGCCGTTCGGCGCCAACGGCGGCTGTCCCTCGACGACGTCGAGCGATCCTCAGGCGGGAAATGGAGCGCGTCAGCCATCGGCGCGTACGAGCGCGGGTTCCGCAACCTGAGCCTGCCCCGGCTGCAGGAGCTGGCCGGGTTCTACGACGTCCCGATGTCGATGCTCCTGGGCGAGCTCGACATCCGCGACTCCAGCGACGAGCGCTCGGGCGCCGGCAAGGTCGTGCTCGACCTGGTCGCCCTCGAGCAGGTCGACGAAGCGGGACCGATCCTGCGGTACGCCCGCTCGATCGTGCTCGACCGGGGCGACTGGAACGGGCGGGTCCTCTCCGTCCGGCGCGACGACGTGCGCGCGCTGTGCTCGATGCTCCACATGGCCGAATCCGACCTCACCGCCAAGCTCACGGCGTGGGGCGCGCTCATGCCGGCCAGCGCCCCGCTTTCCACCGACGAGGTCCTCGCCATCTAACGTCGTTGGACGATGTCGCTCGTCGTCCAGAAGTTCGGCGGCACGTCGGTGGCCGATCCCGAACGCCTCCGCGCCGTCGCCGACCACGTTGCCCGTACCCGCCGCCGCGGCGACCAGGTCGTCGTGGTCGTCAGCGCCATGGGCAAAGAGACCGACGAGCTGATCCGGCTGGCCGAGCGCACGTCGAGCACGCTCCCGGGCCGCGAGATGGACATGTTGCTGAGCGCCGGCGAGCGCAAGGCCATGGCGTTGCTGTGCATGGCGCTCCACGACCTGGGTGTGCCTTCCGACTCGTTCACCGGCAGCCAGGCCGGGATCATCACCGACACGTTCCACACCCGGGCCAAGATCCTCGAGGTGCGGGGCGACCGCTTGCGCCAGTGCCTGGCCGAGGGGAAGGTGCCCGTCGTCGCCGGCTTCCAGGGCGTGTCGACCACCAACGACATCACCACGCTCGGCCGCGGCGGGTCCGACACCTCGGCGGTGGCGCTGGCCGCCGCGCTGGGGGCCGAGGCCTGCGAGAAGTACAGCGACGTGCCGGGCGTGTTCACGGCCGACCCTCGGGTCGTGCCCGACGCCAAGCGCCTGGCGCAGCTCAGCTTCGAGGAGATGCTCGAGATCGCGGCCACCGCCACACCCCCCGGCGTGCTCGCCTTTCGAGCGGTCGAGTTCGCCCGCAACCACGGCGTGCCCATCCACGTCCGGTCCAGCTTCAGCTGGGAGCCGGGCACCTGGGTGCGCGAGGAGGACCCGTCGATGGAGCAGCCGATCATCTCGGCCGTCACGCACGACACGTCGGAGGCCAAGGTCACCGTCACCCGCGTGCCCGACAAGCCCGGCATCGCCGCCCGCTTGTTCCGGTCGCTGGCCGACGAGAACGTGAACCTCGACATGATCGTGCAGAACGTGTCGCAGGAGGGGCTGACCGACATCAGCTTCACCGTCCCGAAGAGCGACCTCGAGGTGGCCCTCAAGGTCTGCCGCTCGCACGCGGGCGAGATCTCGGCGGCCGACGTGCTCACCGACGACGGCATCGCCAAGGTGTCGCTCGTGGGGGCGGGCATGAAGACGCACCCGGGCGTCAGCGCCGACATGTTCGAGACGCTGGCGAACCACGGGGTCAACATCGAGATGATCTCGACCTCGCCGATCCGCATCACGTGCGTCGTGCGGGCCGACCAGGTCGAGGAGGCGGTCCAGGCCCTGCACTCGGCGTTCGAGCTCGGGGAGTGAGCCGCCGGCGCTGGTGGCTCCTCGCCGGCGCCGTCGTCCTCGTCTGGCTCGTCGCCGCCGGCGTCCTGGTCGCCCGCGCCACCGCGGATCTCCACGCCGGTCGGGACGCGGCGACCGCGGCCCGGCAGCGGATCGACGCCAAGGCGATCGCCGACGGCCGCCCGCTGCCGGCGTTGCGCCGGGCGCGCGCCAAGTTCGGGTCCGCCGCCGCCGCCACGGGCAACCCCGTGCTGTTGCCGGTGCGGGCGCTGCCGATCGTCGGTCGCCAGCTCCGCTCGGTGCACGCCATGGCGTCCGCCGCGCGCGAGGTGAGCGACGCCGCGGTGGTCGCGGTGGGCCGCGCCCACGACGTCCTGGCCGCCCCGGCGAACGGCGGGCCGGCGCGGGTCGCGCAGGTGCGGGCGCTGCGCGACGCCGTCGTCACGGCCGACCGTCGGGTCCACACCGTGCGTCTCGGCCCGGTGGTCGACCTCGTCGGCCCGCTCGCCCGGGCGCGCGACGAGCTGGCGGCCAAGCTCGCCGACGCGACC